>Ga0209587_1001410_pt1 | contig 11333 bp, 11 predicted proteins | sample NGEPerD_2_FD_184512 | JGI IMG/M metagenome (GOLD analysis project Ga0209587, IMG submission 184512) | Arctic peat soil microbial communities from the Barrow Environmental Observatory site, Barrow, Alaska, USA - NGEE PermafrostL1-D... | ecosystem: Environmental > Terrestrial > Soil > Wetlands >... | reverse complement strand
GCTCCAGGGACACGAGCGTGCCGACGAAGCCGAAGACGAGCAGGACGCCGTGGACGTCGGGCAGGCGGTCCCACCGCAGAGGTGCGGGCAGACCGAGCAGCATCAGGGCGGCGTCCAGGCCGGCGAGCAGAGCGACGCCGCCCGGGACGAGGAGGGCGACGCGGCCGAGCGGTGGACGGCGGCGTTCACCCACGGTCGGTCTCCACGGCCCCTGGGTCGGCGGCCGCCGGGTCGGCCCTGTCGGTGTCGGGGGCCTGACCACCAGCGTGCTGGGCCGTCAGCAGGTGGAGCCTGCAGGCACCGGGCTCGGAGAACGGCAGCATCGCCGTGCGCTCCGGGTCACCGCCGTACACGTCGTAGGCGCCGCGGACGATGCCGAGGTGGACGTTGCAGACCACGTCGGTGTGGCGCTTCGCTGCGTCGAGGAGGGGGCAGCGTCGCAGTGCGGCGGTCGTGGCCCTGGCGTCGGGCCGGGGGTCGAAACCGAGGCCGCGCAGCAGCTCGACGGTGCGGCGCCGTCCGGTGGTGGCGCTCCTGCGGCCGGAGCCCGCCTCGGCAGCCAGCTCTCGACCCCACCGGCGCCCCGTCTCGAGCGCGTCGGCGACGGGATCGGGGCTGGTCCGCTCCAGGTGGCCGGCCAGCGCCGTCGCGAGGCCCGCGTAGTCGCGGACCCGCGGGTCGGGCTCGACGTTGTCGGTGGCAGCCGTGTAGAGCCCGGCCGGCCGGCCGCGACCCTGCGCGGCTGCGCGCCCGCGGTCGGCGAGGCCCCGGTCGACCAGCGCGTCGAGGTGCTCGCGCACGGTGTTGGGGTGCAACCCCAGGTCGGCGGCAAGGTCGGCGATCGTCGCGGGAGCGCTGAGCTGCTGCAGCCGCTCGAGCACCGCGGCCCGCTGGCCGGAGAGCGTGAGGCCCTCCTGACCCGACCGGACCGGGGCCGGACCCAAGGGCTCGGGGTCGACGTTCTTTTCCACGGTGGCTACTGTAGTAAATTACTGGCCAGCAGGCCAGGCAGGCTGGCCCCAAGGAGACATCGTGACCACCACAACCACCCCCAAGCCCACCACGGACGTCGTCGTCGCCACCAGCGCCGACGACTCAGCCGCCGTCGAGGCCGTCAAGGCGCACCACGCCGAGCTCGCCGGGCAGCTGCACGTGCTCACCGAGCACGTACTGACGACCAGCACCGGCGACAGCGCCGCGTTCGAGGAGTCCCGCACCCGGCTGCTCGCTTTCTGTACCCGTGACCTGGTGCCCCACGCCGGGGCGGAGGAGAAGGCCCTCTACCCGGCGGCCGCCACCTCGGAGCCGGCTCGCCTCCTGATCGACTCGATGCTGGACGAGCACCAGCTGATCCACCGTCTGGTCGAGCAGGTGCGGACCGAGTCGGAACCGGCCCGCGCCACGGCCGCCGCCTATGCGCTGCGCGTCGTCTTCGACAGCCACCTCGCGAAGGAGAACGACCTCGTGCTGCCAGTCGTCGCGGCAGACCCCCGGACGTCTCTTGCGGAGATCCTCCACGGCATGCACGAGCTGCTCGGTGGCAACGCCGAGGATGAGCAGACCCCTCCGGGGCAGTCCGCCGGCGACGACGGAAGCTGTGGTTGCGGTCACGAGGACGGGGACGCCGTCCCGGAGCTCGACGTCCGCAGCGTCCCGCACGCCATCCGCCACGCGACCGTCTTCGGGGCGTTCGACGCCATCCCGGGCGGAGGCCGGCTCGTGCTCGTCGCGCCTCACGACCCGCTGCCGCTGCTCGAGCAGCTGTCCGCACGGGCGGGCGGCCAGCTCGGGGTCGACTACCTCGAGCGCGGCCCCGAGGCATGGCGCCTGTTGCTGACCCGAGGCTGACTCGCTCGTCTCTGCCCGTTGCGCCCTCCATGATGTGCCCACACCACGCCCTGCGGTCGAGGCGAGGTGGACAGGGCTACCTCAACCGCTTGAGTGACCTTCTCTACGTGCTGGCCGTGGCCGGCGCTGCTGAAGAGCCTGTGAGTCACGACTGAGCAGCGGGAGCGAGCACAGCTGCGAGTCGACGATCAGCCCATGGATGGGTCCACGTGTGACCGGACACAGGTGGCGCGCCGACGCCGTCACGTTGCCGGCGGTCGACCTCGGAGCCGACGTGAAAGTCGACCTCTCGTCGAGATCGACGTGCACCTGACCAGCGATGGAGAACTGGTCGTCATCCACGATACGGGGACCAAAGGGGGCGCGGCACTAGGCTGGGCCCATGCCGGTCGGCACCAGCGGGGACTACCCGCAGCACTGGCAGGCGGACGTCGTGCTGCGGGACGGTGGGACCGCTCACCTGAGGCCCATCACCCCACAGGACGCCGAGGCTCTGCAACGGATGCACGTTGCGCAGTCGCCAGAATCCACCTTCCTGCGCTTCTTCTCACCCATGCCTCGACTGACCGAGAAGCTCTTGCAACAGTTCACCCGTGTCGACTACAACGACCAGGTAGCGATCGTCGCGCTGATCGGCGACGAGATCGTCGGCTTGGCGAATTATGCTCGCGTCGACGAGCGGCAGGCGGACGTCGCCTTCAACATTTCCGACGCCCATCAGCGCAGGGGGCTGGGGTCGGTCCTGCTGGAGCACCTCGCGGCTGCGGCGCGCGAGCGGGGCATCCACCGGTTCGTCGCGGACGTCCTTCCGCAGAACCGGAAGATGGTCGCCGTGTTCCGCGAGGCGGGCTACGGAGTGACCCACCACTTCGACCACGGAGTGATCGCGCTGGCCTTCGACATTGACCCCACCGACCGGTCGTTGGCGGTGATGGAGGCGCGTGAGCACCGATCGGAGGCCGCCAGTCTGGGCGCGCTTCTCAACCCGCGCTCGATCGTCGTCATCGGCGCGAGCCGCGACCCGGACTCGATCGGCGCCCGTGTGCTCCAGCACGTCATCGACGCAGGCTTCACCGGCCGGGTGCACGCAGTGAACCCCGCGGCGTCCGAGCTCCAGGGGGTGCGGTCCTACGCCGACGTCAGCGAGGTGCCCGGCCCCGTGGACGTGGCCGTGGTAGTCGTCCCCGCCGGGGCGGTGCTGGACGTGGTGCACAACTGCCGTCACGCCGGCGTGCGGGGGCTGATCGTGATGTCCGGAGGCTTCGCCGAGATGGGTGCGGAAGGACTCGATCGCCAGCGTGAGCTCGTTCGGGTCGCCCGCGCGGATGGCATGCGCCTCATCGGCCCCAACTCGATGGGCCTGCTCAACACCAACCCGCAGGTACGGCTCAACGCCTCCCTGGCCGGGCAGCTGCCCCCGGTCGGGGGCCTGGGCCTGTTCAGCCAGTCCGGCGCGCTGGGGGTGGCTGTGCTGGCCTCGGCTGCCCGGCGTGGTCTGGGAGTATCGAGCTTCGTCTCGGCCGGCAACCGCGCCGACGTGTCGGGCAACGACTGCATGCAGTACTGGGAGGAGGATCCCAGCACAGCCGTGGTGGGCCTGTACCTGGAGAGCATCGGCAACGCTCGCAAGTTCTCCCGCATCGCGCGGCGGCTGTCCCGCAAGAAGCCCGTCGTGGTCGTGAAGTCCGGTGTGAGCGGGTACGGCGTCCCACCAGGGCACGCGGTCCGCAGCTCGCGCGCCCCGCGTGAAGCACTTGACGCCATGCTGGCGCAGGCGGGCGTTGTCCGGGTCGACAACATGCACCAGCTCTTCGACGTGGCCCAGCTGCTCCTGCACCAGCCGCTCCCGGCGGGGCCGCGCATCGGCATCGTGGGCAACTCCCAGGCCATGGCGGTGCTGGTTGCCGACGCGGCCATCAGCAGGGGTCTGGCGGTCGGTGCAGAACCGGTCACAGTTCGCCCGGAGCCCAGCACCGAGGAGTTCCGGGAGGCGCTCGAACGTTGCTATGCAGACGACGGTATCGACGCGGTGGTGGCCTGCTTCGTCCCTCCGCTGGGCGCGATCAGCTCTGACGTGCTGCGTGCGCTCACCGAGGTCTCGGCCGCTAGCCCCAAGACCACCGTGGCCTGCCTGCTGGGCGTGCGTGGCGTCACGCGTGTCGCCGCGGACCAGGGGTCGCCGTCCACCGAGGGCGGTCCACCGCGCTCGCTGCCGGCGTACCCGACACCGGAGGACGCCGTCCTGGCGCTTGCATCGGTCGTCCAGTATGCGCAGTGGCGGCGCGGCGACTCCGGGGTCCGGGTTGACCCGACCGGCGTCGACCGCGCGCGGGCGCGCGAGCTCGTCGAGCAGTTGCTGTCCGGGATCGAGCACGACGCCAGCGTGCAGATGGGGACCGACGATGTCTGCGCCCTGCTGGCCTGTTATGGGCTGACCGTCTGGCCCACGGCGGCCGTGACCGGTGAGCAGGATGCAGTCGAGGCGGCCGAGCATCTGGGGTGGCCGGTCGTGCTGAAGACCACGGACCATCGGCGGCGTCACCGCAGGGAGCTCGGAGGAGTCGTGCTGGACATCGCGGGGCCCGACGACCTGCGTGCCCATGTACGGGCGATGGCGCAGCGGATCGGGGAGGGGACCTCGTTCGTCGTCCAGCACGTGGCTCCCGAGGGTGCGTCGTGCGTGCTCCGGACGATGGAGGATGGCCTGTTCGGCCCGCTGATCTCGTTCGCACTTGCCGGTGACGCGTCAGATCTGCTCGGAGACGTCGCACACCGCATCCCTCCGCTGACCGACGTCGACGTCGGTCAGCTGATCCGCTCGGTCAGGGCCGCTCCGAGGCTGACCGGGTACCGAGGTGCTCCGCCGCTGGATGTCACTGCGCTGGAGGACATTGTCGCTCGGCTGTCGTGCCTGGCCGACGACCTGCCGCAGGTCGCCGAGCTGGAGCTGAACCCGGTAATCGTTGCAGAGAGCGGGGTCGCCATCGCGGGTGTCACCGCCGTCCTTTCGCACCCGGCCGGGCGCACCGACGGCGCGCGCCGCAGCCTGCTCTCCTGAAAGACGCAACCGGGGGCCCATTCAGGGGACCACAGCCGCATCCGTAGGTTGTCAAGAGACCGCGTTGACTCATCAAAAGTGGCTCTCCGGTCGTCTCCGTGGGTGCTCGTTGACCGGCTGAGCGAGCGGCACGCCGTCCCCCATAAGTTTCGGGCTGTCTGAAGGTCCGTAACCTGTGATCGGAGAACGGCGTGCGCGTTTCCACGGTATGGCCTGCCCTGCTCGGGGTCGAGAAGACGGTCGTCGAGCGGGTGGAGTTCGACCAGGATGAGGAGACGCTGGTCGCACATGTGCGACCACGCGTGAGGAGTCGCGGCCGGTGCGGGCTGTGCCGGAGGCGCTGTCCTGGGTATGACCGGGGCGAGGGCAGGCGTCGCTGGCGTGCGCTGGACCTGGGCACGTTCCGAGCGTTCGTGGAGGCCGGCGCGCCGCGGGTGTCCTGCCGCGATCACGGTGTGGTCGTCGCGCATGTGCCCTGGGCCCGTCACGATGCCGGGCACACCCTGGCCTTCGACGACACCGCCGCCTGGCTGGCGACCCGCACGTCCAAGTCCACGTTGGAGCAGCTGCTGCGGATCGCATGGCGCACGGTCGGGGCGATCGTGGACCGAGTGGTCGCCGATGGTGTCGCGGCCCGGGACCCGCTGGCCGGGCTGAGGAGGATCGGGATCGATGAGATCTCCTACAAGAAGGCCACCGGTACATCGCGATCGTGGTCGACCACGACAGCGGCCGGCTGGTGTGGGCAGCGCCCGGACGGGACCGCAAGACTCTGGCGGCGTTCTTCGAAGCGCTCGGCCCGGACCGGTGCGCAGCCATCACCCACGTCTCGGCCGACGCAGCGGCCTGGATCGCCGACGAGATCGCCGCGCACTGCCCGAACGCGGTCCGCTGCGCCGACCCCTTTTATGCCGACGTCCTGGTTATGCCGATGTCCTCGATGAATCGCCTGGGGGGCACCACGACCTCACCGACCGCCAGCAGAACAAGCTGGCATGGGTGGCCAAGGTCAACCACCGCCTCTATCGCGCCTATCTCCTCAATAAGAGCAGCTGCGGCAGGTGTTCGCCCTCAAGGGCGAGGCCGGCAAGGTCCTGACCCTCGAGGGGCTCGCGTGAGGTGGGAACCAGCCCGGGCGAGTGCAATGAACGCCCCGAGCGAGCTCCGGCCACGGTCGATCGGGTGGGGAACCAGGGTGCCGCTGTTCGGGGCTCCCCGTCCGCGTCACGCAGTGCTCGGCTGTTGGGCGGCTCGCCGGGTTCGACCGACAGGTTCGGAGCTACGGGGTTGGTTCGGGTCGGCGTAGCACGGTCACGGCGAACGGTGCGTCGTCCTGCCAGGGGCGCAGATCCCAGGTGGCAAAGCGGTGCTCGAGCTCCAGGCCGGCGGCCGCGGCCTGGGTGTCGAAGTCGGCGATGGAGTAGCCACGATCCAGGCCGAACCCCACGACGATGAGCCCATCGTCGCGCAGGTGTGCGGCGATGCGGGCGAGCACGACGCCTTCGGTGCCTGGGGCGAGGAAGGGCATCACGTTACCGGCGCACACCGCGGCGTCGAACGGTTCCGGCTCGCCCTCGACGGCCAGATCAAGTTCGGCCAGGTCGGCGACGAGCCAGGTCGGGCCGAGATGATCGGCCTGGGCCGCCTCGATCAACTCCCGATCGGCGTCGACACCGACCACGACATGCCCGCGAGCGGCCAGTTCGGCGCCAACTCGTCCCGGCCCGCAGCCGGCATCCAGCACACGCGACCTGCGCGCGAGCATCGCATCGAGCAACCGGGCCTCCCCGCCAAGGTCCACTCCCTCGGCGGCCATCCGGCGGAACCGTTCGATGTACCACTGGGCGTGACCGACGCCGTGCGCCGTGACCCAACGCGTCAACTCACCCACCCGACCACGGTAGCCGGTCACGCGCCGACGCCCGCGACGGCAAACGCCCCCCGCTACGTCCACCTCCCCGCGCTCGGAGAGGAGGACTTCGCGGATCTCGACGGTGGCGAAGCCGACGATTGCGCACCGATCCGCCGCTCCTCCAGGACCGATGCCGACGACCCCGACCGGTGGGGATGAGACATCCGGCCCCGACTCCTTCCGGCCAGTGACCCACCCAGCACCTGGTGGGGCGGCACCGGGGACCCAGCCACTACGCACGCGATGAGGCGCTTCGGCAGATCCTCAGAGGCCCGTAGGCGCGACGAGGCGGTCGCCTTGAGGTCCCGGTCGACGTTGCAGGGGCGGTCAGAGCGCCCCGTCAGGCGGTGGTGCGGGCGCTGGGCAGTGCGACGGTGCGGACCACGTGCATGACCATCGCGGCCAGGGTCAGCGCCCATGCGGCAAAAGCGATCCAGAGTCCGGTGGCACCGACCGCACCAACGACGGGGAGGTCGTTGGCCCGGTCGAGGTAGATGCCGGCCACGGCATACATGCCGAGGGGGAAGACGACGCTCCACAGTGTCGCCTCGTAGACCAGTGCCACGCGGTGTGTGCGGTGGCGCCACCAGCCGGCCGCCGCCAACGCCGGGATGAGCCAGGTGGCGAACGCCCAGAAGGCCACCGACGCGCCGGCGATGAGACCGCGGGTGGCATCGACCATCGGGGCGTCGGCCATCTCTACGATGCGCGCACCGGCCAGCACGGTGATGGCGCTGGCGCCCATCGCCACCCAGTAGGGCGGCGTGAGGTCGACCGGGCTCAGGTCGTACAACATCAGGCGGGCGGAGACGAAGATGCCGACCGCCGCGTACAGGAAGACACCGACCGACCAGGAGAACACCGCCACGACGGCGAGTCCGTCGCGCATCGCGGGGAACACCGGCCCGACGGAGGCGGCAGAGACGGCAACGGACTGGCTCGCGACGACCCAGATGAACCACGTGCCGTTGGCGGTCGCGACGACCGGGCGCTGCTCGCTGCCCAGGACCGCCGTCCACGGGACGACATAGCCCAGCACGAGCCAGGTCAGGCCGGCCACCAGCAGCAGGACGGCGGTGGCTGTGTGGTGCCCGTCCATCGCCAGTCTCACGCCGAGCACGTTGGTGCCCGCGATGAACGTGAAGAACCCAAACGCGCGGCGGGGGTCGGTGAAGTCGTCGACGACCGCGTCGCGGTACACCAGCAGCCGCCACCCGGTGAGGACGACCAGCACCACGAACGAGACCACGCACACCACCAGGAGCAGCACGGACAGCGTGATGTAGCCGTCCAGGAGCATGCCGACCGAGATGATGCCGCTGCCCATCACCAGCGCGAAGTACCCCGGTGTCAGACCGTGGACGGCGTGCTGGAGCCGGCCCCTCAGCCCTGTGGTCACGACGGGCAGGCTAACGGCGGGATGGTGGAACGCCGGGCTCACAACGCGGGGTGTGCCGTCGTGGGGGTCACGATCCGAGCCGCTCAGAGCGTCGGCCTCGGTCACGGCGATGTCCTGGGAACGGCCACGTAGACGTCGTCGCCGTCGACCTTGACTGGAAAGACGGTGACGTCCTTGATGGCGGGGGGCCCCAACGCCCGCCCGGTCTCGAGGTCGAACCTCGACCCGTGCAGGTAGCACTCGATCGTCCCGTCCTCGACCTCGCCCTCCGAGAGAGGAACGTCCTGGTGGGTACACCGGTCGATGATCGCGTGCAGGCGCCCTCGGCTCCGGGCGAGGCACACAGGGATCTGCCCGACCTGGACGTGCACGGCGCTCTCGTCCGCGACGTCGACGGTGCCAGCCAGACGGATCCAGTCCGCGCTGCTGTCGCTGTCCACGCAGGTCCTCCAGTTCAGACGGGGCAGCTGGTGTCGGCCTTGAGCCTTGGCCTCACCGCTTGGTGCCGGCCGGCGGCGGATCGGGGAGACCCGGCAAGCTTTCCGACCGCGATGGAGCGACTGGCCCGTGCCGTGCCGGCTCCGACCGACCGCATCGTCTCCGCCGACTCGGTGCCATGCCCGGCTGGCCATGGCCACCATCGGGTCGTTCCTGCCCGCCCGCACACCTCACGGAGGGCGGGCGCACGACGTGTCACCGCGATGGCTGCCCTGTGGGGTCCGGATGCGGCGGCCGGACACATCGTCGATCGGGATACCGATGTGGATATCCCTATATCCCGGTGCCCACGACTCCAACGGAGCGAGTTCGGGGCTGGGCCGAACCTCTAGATTTCCCATCAGGCGGGCACGTCCGGTCACGGTCACCGTCCACCCCGTGCGGGTCGACGGATCGGTGTCACCCACCCCGAAGGACATGACGAGCCCGTGTGCGGCTGCAGCCAGCTTGCTCCCGTAGTTGGTGCGAGCCACCACCTCGTCCCCGTGGACGACGAAGTTCACCAGGACGAGCTGCGGGCGGCTCGGGTGGCAGTACGCGAGCCACCCGACCGGCACCGTGGGCAGCAGCCGCAGACAGTCACCTCGCGACAGCACCTCGAGATAGGTCTCGGTACCCATGGGTTCAGCCTCTTCTTTCCATACGCCGCGGTAGGGCCGGGGCCGGAGAGCCTCCGCGCCGGGCCTGATGCCCGCCCGGGTCCGGGACTCACCCGGCTCCTCGGGACGGCGATCAGGGCAGCCGGACGATGGTCTCCACCGCTGCGGGCATGCCGCTGGGCAGGGACCAGCAGTAGCGCTGGGCCATCCGGGCCTCCGCCTCGTACCGCAGCCAGCACACGTCATCGGCCTGGTCGCTGATCAGCTGCAGCACCTGGCCGGGCTGCAAGCCCCGCAGGGCCGTGAACAACCGCTGACGGCGCCCGTAGTAGTCCAGCCCGCACAGGTCCACCCGCAGATCCGGACCCTGCTCGTCGGGCGTGGCCCGCTGTCCGCGGACGTCGACGCTGTCTGCTGAGCTGGCGAGCAGGATGGGGAGGTCGGCGTCGGAGCCGGGCGCCGGCCGCGACGCGGGCGGCGGACGGTCCGTGACGGCGGGGGTCATGGCTGAGGCACCAGGACCGGGCTACCCGAGCGGGGACGAGGCTCCGGAGCGACCGGACGGTAGCTCCTCGGCGCCTCGATCAGGTGCTCAAGGGCGAGGCCGCCGACCAGCGTGGTGGAGTCCGTGACGAGCGCCAGGGCAACGCCGGTCCCGAGCGCCAACCAGTCCTGGTGCCAGGTCCGGATGCGCCGGTGAGCGTCCGTGGTGATCGGGCCGCGCTGGGAGGTCACGGCGTAGCCGAAGTCCCGGATCGGGTCGGAGGTGCGCCGGCCCTGCCGGAACGCGTCGGGGAGCAGGCGCCGCAGCACCTCGGGATCACCGATGTCCATCCCGTCGACCCAGTAGCTGTGGAACAGCAGCGGCCGCACCAGCTGCGCTACGCCCGCGCCGTAGGCCTCGGCGTAGGCGGCGACGGCGGCCCGGGTGTTGGGCAGGATGCCTGGCGCGGCGGCGGGCAGCTCCTCCCCGGGCCCCAGCAGCGCGCGGACCTCGGCCAGCTCCCGGCCGCGGTCCGCCCGGGCGGACGGCTCGAGCCGGATACCGGTGACCGGCAGGTGGGGCTTGTGCTCGACGCCACGCCAGTCCGGCACCGGATGACCGGCGTCCAGGAGCCGGTCGACGCGCAGGCTGGCCAGGTAGCAGGCGGGGCAGCTGAAGTCGGCGTAGACGACCGCGGTCACGGCTTCGTCCCGCGGGTGTCGCCGACGATCTCCGGCGCCTCGTGGAGCAGAGCGGTGAGGTCCACACCGGCCTCGGCGAGGGCGGGCAGCAGGAGCCGGTTCTCCTGCTCGATGCGCACCTCGCACAGCACGACCAGGGCGCCGGCGGCCACGGCGGCGTCCAGGGCGATAGTGGCTTGGTCCACCTCGTCGATCAGGGCGGCGAGCATCCGGTGCTCATCGGCCATGGCGCGCACCAGCAACGCGGTCTGCTCGGTGCTGGCCGCGGCGTAGAGCAGGGTCTCCTCGACCTCGGCGTGGGGCAGCAGCTCTGCGCGCAGGAACTCGACGAGCGCGCGTTGCGCCCCCTCGTGCGGGGTGCGGGTCGCGACGGTGGCGAGCAGGGCCTCGGTGCGCTGGGTCAGCCGGGTCTGCAGCTCGGCGTGGTAGGCCTCTGCGGCAGTGATCACCGGGGCGATGGCGGGGTCGAGGGTGGTGGTCATCGGAACCTCCGTAGCGTTGTTATTCTGACGGTGACTTGTTTTTACAGCAAGTTTAGGGAAAAATGCAAGACGTGGTCTCGAAAATCCCTGGACCGGTGGACCCGGCGAGGCATCGGGTGCTCGCCGGGGTGAGCCGGGTGCAGGTGCTGGAGGTACTGCGCGCGCAGACTGCGCCGCTGGCCGTCGTCGTCGTCGCGGATCGGGTGGGGTTGCATCCGAACACGGTCCGGCTGCACCTGGACCAGCTCGTCGAGGCCGGCCTGGTGGCCCGGGAACCCGAGCCGCGGGACCGGCCGGGGCGCCCTCGGTTGGTCTACGTCGCCACCCCGTCGACAGGGGGGCCGGACGGGGG
>Ga0209587_1001409_pt1 | contig 11335 bp, 13 predicted proteins | sample NGEPerD_2_FD_184512 | JGI IMG/M metagenome (GOLD analysis project Ga0209587, IMG submission 184512) | Arctic peat soil microbial communities from the Barrow Environmental Observatory site, Barrow, Alaska, USA - NGEE PermafrostL1-D... | ecosystem: Environmental > Terrestrial > Soil > Wetlands >... | reverse complement strand
CTGCATCATCGCCCCGGCGAGCATGAACTGGAGGAAGCTCTGCACCGGCGGGAAGCCGGGCAGGTCGACGGCGCCGCCGGCGCCGCCGGTCTGGATCGCCAGCAGCAGGGTCGGGAAGACGATGATCGGCGCCATCAGCTGCGGCCGGCGGAAGGTCTGCCGGATCGAGCGCATGCCGAGCGCCCGCACGACGCGCAGGTTGGTCGCCATGCCGCTCACGCGGTCACAGCCTCCTCGCCGCCGCCCTCCTCGCCCTCGTGCTCGAGGTGGTAACCGGTCTTGGCGACGAATACGTCATCGAGGCTGGGGTGGACGAGCTCCAGCGAGCCGACCGCGATGCCGGCCTCGTCGAGGGCCCGCACCACGCGCGGGATGTCGCCGGCTCCGTGCTCGACCTCGACCAGGACCGTCCTGCCGTCGACCGGCGGCAGCAGCGGGCCGATCCGGGCGCAGATCTCCTCCGCCGCGGCGATCGATCCCTGCTCGAGCTGCAGGCGGATGTGGGGGTGGCCGATTTCGGCTTTGAGCGCCGCCGGGGTGCCCTCGGCGACGATCCTGCCGTTGTCGATGATGCCGACGTTGTCGGCGAGCTGGTCGGCCTCCTCGAGGTACTGCGTGGTCAGGAAGACCGTCGTGCCCTCGTCGTTGAGCGCCCGCACCTCCGCCCAGATCGTCTTGCGGCTGACCGGGTCGAGCCCGGTGGTCGGCTCGTCTAGGAAGAGCACGCGCGGCTCGTGGACCAGCGGCGAGGTCGAGGCGGCGCTGCATCCCGCCCGAGTAGGTGCCGACCCGCCGGTCGGCGGCGGCGACCAGGTCGACCCGCTCGAGCAGGTCGTCGGCGCGGCGCCGAGGGCCGCCGCCGCGCCGGGCAGGCCCTGCAGCGTCGCCTGCAGGCGGATCAGCTCGCGTCCGGTCATCAACGGGTCCAAGGCCGCTTCCTGCAGGGCGACGCCGATCGAGGCGCGCACCGAGCGGGATTCGCCGATCACGTCATGGCCGGCGACCGTCGCCCGGCCGCCGGTCGGCAGCAGCAGGGTGGTCAGCATCCGCACGGTGGTCGTCTTGCCGGCGCCGTTCGGGCCGAGGAAGCCGTAGATCTCGCCCTCGCCGACCTCGAGGTCGATTCCCTGCACCGCGAGCACCTCGTCGAAGGCGCGCTCCAGCCCCTCGACCGCGATCGCCGGGCCGGCCATCCGGCCTAAGCCTCCGCCGGCGAGGACTGCGCCAGAGGCGGCAGCGCCTCGACCCAGCGGCGCCCGTTGGCGCGCTCCAATGCCTCGGCGGCGTCGAGCAGCAACTCGTCCCGGCCCCAGGCGGCCTGCAACTGCAGCGCGATCGGCAGTCCCTCGCCGCTCAGCCCGACCGGCATGCTGATCGACGGGATCCCGGTCAGGTTCGCGAGCGCCGCGCCGCGCACGTTGGCCTGGTCGGCGGTAACCGTGCCGGAGGGCAGCTCGACCAGCGGCGCCTCGAGCGGTGGGGCGGGGGCGGGGACGGTCGGCCAGGCGATCGCGTCGACCTGGTCGAAGAGATCGGCCAGGCGGCGACGCATCGTCGTTCGCACCCGGGTGGCCTGGACGGTCGCCGCGGCGGGGAGCAGCATCCGGTACTTGAGCGTGCCACGGGCGATCGGGCTCAGCTCGGGATGGAGGGCGTTGAGCTGCTCGGGCCGGGTGCCGCTCATGCTCTCCGAGTTGATGATCAGGATCCCGGCGACCGCGGCGGCTTCGAGGTCGGGCAGCGAGATCTCGCGCACCTCACCGCCGGTCTGCGCCCGCAGCGCCTCGGTCGCCTCATCGCAGGCCTCCCGCACTTCGGGGGTGACGTCTTCGGAGACCGGGTCGCGGACGACGCCGATGCGCAGCCCGGCGGCATCGCCGGCGGTCAGCTCCTCGCCGTAGAGGGCCGAACCGAGCAGGCGGCAGTCGCCGGCGTCGGCGCAGAGCGGGCCGGAGACGATCATGTTCGTCACCGGGGCCATGTGGTGGCCCGCCATCGCGGCGCGGCCGAAGGTCGGCTTGAGGCCGGTCAGGCCGCAGTAGGCGGCCGGGAAGCGCACCGAGCCGAGCCCGTCGGCCCCGATCGCGCCGGCGACAAGCCGCCCGGCGACCGAGGCGGCCGGCCCGCTGGAGGAGCCGCCCGGACAGCGCTCGGTGTCCCAGGGGTTGCGGGCGGGGCCGTAGACGGAGATGTTGCCGGTGCTGCCCGCGCCGAGCTCGTGCATGTTGCCGACGCCGACGATCACCGCGCCGGCGTCGCGCAGGGCGCGGTAGGGGCCGGACTCGCCGGGGGCGGTCGGCGCGGTCAGTTCGGCGGCGCCGAAGCGCTGCGCCCGCCAGGGCAGCGGCCACTCGTCCTTGATCACCACCGGCACGCCGTGCAGCGGGCCCGCGGGGGCGGCGGCGAGCATCTCGCGCGAACGCTCCGGGAAGGTCTCGACCACGGCGTTGAGCGCCGGGTTGCGCTGCTCGATCCGGGCGAGCACGGCGGCGAGCAGCTCAGCGGGATCCACCTCGCCGGCGGCGATCGCCGCCGCCTGGGCGCGCAGGCCGAGGTCGAGCGGGTCGTTGCTCACCGCGGCGCCTTCGAGAGGTCCGGGCAGCGCTCCGGCTCGAGTCCCGCCGTATCGAAGGCGAGCAGCTCGACGATCGGCGGCCAGAGCAGTTGATGGACGGCCCCGATCACCGCCAGGTCGACCTCGTCGGCTTCGATCCCGAGCGCGGCGAGCCCGGCGGGAATGAACTGGTCTGCTTGAGTCGTGCCCTCCATCTCGGCTGGCAACCCTACCTGGCCGCGATCGTGCAGTTGCGGCCGGAGGACCACGCCGAGCGGCGGCGAACGACAGAATCCCGTGCCGCAACCCTTGCCGCAGGCGGGGGTTGTCGCTGGAGACCGTGGCAAGAGCAGCCGAAATCCAAACCCGACGGAGCCGCGCCCCGATCGCGCTGGGCTTCGCCTGCATGCTTGCCATGCTCGTCGCCGCCGCCTGGCCCGGGCCCGCCGACTCGGCGCCGGCCCGCGTCGTCGTGCTCGGCAAGACCGATTCGACCCCGCGGCCATCCTGTCCCGGGAAAATCGTCAACAACGTCGAGGTCGTCCCCTGCCGGGTCGAGGGCCATGTATCCGGCTTCCAGGCGATCGCCGGCGGCGTCCCGCGTCCCTACGAGGTCCCCTTCGACGGCAAGATCGTCGCCTGGTCGATCACCCTGGCCCGCCCGTCCCGGGTGGACAACGACAAAATGACCGACGAGGTCGGCTTCTTCAACGAATTCCTCGGCAAGCCCTCGAAAGCGCGGATCGGCGTCCTGCGACCGGTCGAGGGCTCGAAGCCGCCGCGGTTCACGCTGGTCCGGCAGAGCCCGCTGCAGGTCCTCAACCCCTACTTCGGCAGCACCCCGGTCTTCGCCCTCGAGCACCCGCTCAACGTCCTGCAGGGTCAGGTCGTCGCGCTGACGATCCCGACCTGGGCGCCGATGTTCGCCTTCAACGTCGACGACGACAACACCTGGCGCGGCAGCCGCCTGCCCAAACAGTGCTCCTCGAAGGAGGACATCCAGGGCGGCCGTCCGCAGCAGGGCGTACGCAAAACCAAGACTTACGGCTGCTACTACTCGAACGCCCGGCTGCTGTACACGGCAACGGTCGTCAAGAAGCCCTGACCAGACGCGGTCAGAGCGCGCTCTGGCGCAGGCCGCAATACGGGCAATCCGACACGTCGAGGCCGATCAGCTGATCGCAGCGGCGGCAGGCGCGCAGGTTCTCCGGGCTGCGCGGCAGGGCCGAGGCGGAGGGGGCCAGCGGCAGCACCATCGCCACCGGAACCATCTCCTCGTCGGTCTCGCGGTCGAGGTATACCGAGCCGGGCTCGGCGTGGGCCAGGGCCTCGCGGCCCGAGGCCGGCGCCCGCATCCGGTAGAGCTGCTTCGAGTTCACGGTGGCGAAGACTAATAGGTTGCCCGGCACCGATGCGCGTCCTGCTCTTCCACGGCTACATGCTGCGCGGCACCGGCAGCAACATCTACACGGCGAATCTCGCCCGTGCCCTGGCCGGCCTGGGCCACGAGGTGCACCTGCTCTGCCAGGACCGCCAGGTGCGGATCGACGGCGTCGAGATCCACAACCCCGACATCGGCGGGCTGCTGCCGGTCTACGTCAAAGACCCCTACGAGGGCTTCGCGGTCAAGGCCTTTGCGGAGATGACGGACGGTGAGCTCGACCGCTACATCGAGGCCAACGTCGCCGCCGTACGCTCGGTCGCCGACAGCCTCGGGGGCTTCGACGCGGCGCTCGCCGGACATCTGGTCATGGGCCCCGCGATCCTGGCTCGCGCCGGCATCGGTGACTTCGCGGCCAAGATCCACGGCTCGGCGCTCGAGTACACCGTCAAACCGCACCCGCGATTCTTGCCCTTCGCGGAAGAGGGCATGAAAGCCGCCTCCTGCGTCCTCGTCGGGTCCCGACACACGGCTGAGTCGCTCTGGACTGCGCTGCCAGGCGTCTCCGGCCTGGTCGAGAAGACCCGCTTGGGACCCCCTGGCGTTGATACGGAGCGCTTTCGACCGCGGGTCCTGTCGCGGGGTGGGGCGCCCGCGGGTGAGAGGGTGGTATTCGTCGGAAAGTTGATCGTCTCCAAGGGGGTAGATCTGCTGATCGCCGCATGGCCGTTAGTCAGGGCGGAGCATCCGAAAGCCCGGTTGCAGATCGCTGGCTACGGCGAGTACGAGCACGGGTTGCGCAGATTGCTGAGGGCGCTGGACGTTGGGGATCTGGACGATGCGCGGCAGATCGCGCGGCTGGGGTGGGGGCTCGAGGGCGGTTCCGCGGAGCCGCTGCCGATTCTGAGCGCGTTTCTCGCCGAACCGCCGGATGGCTACGTCGAGGCAGCGCAGGGCATCGCTGGCTCGGTCGAGTTCATCGGCAGGTTGGAGCACGACGAGGTGGCGGAGCTGCTGCCGGGTGCGGAGGCTCTGGTCATGCCGAGCACCTTTCCGGAGGCCTTCGGGATGGTGGCTGCCGAGGCTGCGGCTTGCGGGGTGCTGCCGGTGTCGGCGGGGCACTCGGGGATGCGGGAGGTGTCGCGGCAGCTGGCGCCGGCGCTGCCGCCCGGGGTCGCCGATCTGGTCTCGTTTCCGGTTGAAGCGGGGGCGGTCGAGGCCATCGCCGAGCGGCTGAATCGCTGGCTGGCGCTGCCCGGCAGCGAGCGCGAAGCGGCTCGCGAGGCGCTTGTCGAGACCGCCCGGCGGCTCTGGAGCTGGGAGGGCGTGGCCCGCGGCGTCACCGCCGCTTCGCGGGGCGACCTTGACCGTCTGCCGCTTGCATAGAATGCGCCCCCGCCGATGATGGGCCGCCTCCCGATAGCGAAGATGCTCGCCGCCACCGTTGTCCTGACCGTGGTCATGTCGGCGGTGATGGTGCCGATCAATTGGGACGGCGAGCAGGCCTCCACGGCGGCGCCGAAGATCGACACGCTGCTCGACGCGATGATCATCCTCTCGTCCTTCGTCTTCGCCCTGGTGATGGTGATGCTCTTCTACGCCCTGTGGAAATTCAAAGCCAAGCCGGGGGACGAATCCGACGGCGAGCCGATCCACGGCAACACCCGGCTCGAGATCGCCTGGACGCTGATCCCGACCGTGATCGTCCTCTTCGCCGCCGGTTACAGCTGGTCGGTGCTCAATGAGATCGAAAAGCCGGCGGAGAACCCGATTGTCGTCGACGTCTTCTCGCAGCAGTTCGCCTGGAGCTTCGGCTACCCGGGCAAGGACAACGCCTACTCGGAGGGCGAGCTGCGCGTGCCGCTCGGCCGCCAGGTGCACTTCAAGATGCATGCGCTCGACGTGATCCACTCCTTCTGGGTCCCCGAGTGGCGGATCAAGAAAGACAACGTGCCGGGGATCACGACGACGGCGATCGTCACTCCCGACAAGCCCGGCACCTACCAGCTGGTCTGCACCGAGCTCTGCGGCTTCGGCCACACGACGATGCGGGCAACCGTGGTGGTCGAGCCGCCGGCGGAGTTCCGCAAATGGGTAGCCGGGCTGAAAGAGACGATTCCACCGCCCTACCTGGAGACGATCCGCCAGGACACGGAAACCGACCCGCTGCCCGTCGGTGCGGGCGGCGCCTAAAGGCATAATGGAGAGGATCTGATGGCTGCCGCGATCAAGCAACCGGGATGGATTCGGGGCCTGCTCGGGGCCGTGCTCGCGGGCGCCTTCGGCCTTGCCCTCGTCGTCGTCCTGCGCGAGGTCTCGGGGCTGCCGATCTGGCAGACCGAGCAGACCGGCTACCCGCACGTCGTCGTGCCGCTCGTCACCGCGCCGCTCGGCTTCCTCGCCGGTTTCGGCTGCTTCGACTACTGGCTGCGCTGGGCGGTCGGGATGCCGACGATCCCCGACGACCATTCCCAGCACGGCGCGAAGAACTGGAAGGACTACTTCCGCTTCAACACCGATCACAAGGTGATCGGCATCCAGTACATCGTCACGACCTTCTTCTTCTTCTTCCTCGCCGGCCTGCTGGCGATGGTGATTCGGGCCGAGCTGGCGCAGCCGGGCACGCAGATCGTCGACGCCGCCACCTTCAACGGGCTCTTCTCCACCCACGCGGTGCTGATGATCTTCGTCTTCGTCATCCCGGTCTTCGCCGGGATCGCCAACTACGTGCTGCCGCTGATGATCGGCGCGCCCGACATGGCCTTTCCGCGGCTCAACGCGCTCAGCTTCTGGATGCTGCCGATCGCCGGCCTGCTCTTCGTCGGCAGCTACCTCGCCCCCGGCGGCGCCTTCGACGCCGGCTGGACCGGCTACGCGCCGCTCTCCACCGGCGCCCCGCCGGGCCAGTCGTTCTTCAATCTCGGCGTCCAGTTCGCCGGCGCCTCGTCGATCGCCACCGCGCTCAACTTCTTAGTCACGATCATCACTATGCGTGCGCCCGGAATGACCTTCTGGCGCATGCCGCTGCTCGTCTGGGCCAACCTCTCGACCTCGCTGCTGGTCGTCGCCGCGACGCCGTTCATCGCCGGCGCCCAGTTCATGGTCCTCTTCGACCGCGCCCTCGGCACCCAGTTCTTCCAGTTCGCCGGCGGCGGCGACGTCGTCAGCTACCAGCACATCTTCTGGTTCTACTCGCACCCTGCCGTCTACATCATGATGCTGCCCGGCTTCGGGATCATCTCCGAGGTCATTTCCACGCACGCCCGCAAACCGATCTTCGGCTACCGCCTGATGGCCCTGGCGCTGATCGGGATCGTCGTGCTCAGCTACTCGGTCTGGGCCCACCACATGTTCGTCGCCGGCATGTTCAGCTGGCTGCGCGTGCCGATGATGATCACCACGCTGCTGATCGCGGTGCCGACCGGGATCAAGATCTTCTCCTGGCTGGGCACGCTCTATTTCGGCAAGATCCATACCTACTCGACCGCGATGCTGTTCTCGCTGGCCTTCATCGTCACCTTCACGATCGGCGGCATCAGCGGCGTGATGCTGGGCATGGTGCCGATCGACATCCACGTCTCCGACACCTACTTCATCGTCGCCCACATCCACTTCGTCCTCTTCGGCGGCTCGGTCTTCACGATCTTCGCCGGCATCTACCACTGGTTCCCGAAGATGACGGGCCGGATGTATGACGAGAAACTCGGCCGGGTCCACTTCTGGGGCACCGTCGTCGGCACCTGGGGGACCTTCATCCCGATGCATTGGGTGGGCATGGACGGGATGCCGCGCCGGGTCGCCGACTACGCCGAGCAGTTCGGCAACTGGAACCTGCTGATCAGCGTCTTCGCCTTCATGCTCGGCGCCGCCCAGCTCGTCTTCCTCTACAACATGGTCGTCAGCTGGAAGTACGGCCCCCGCGCCGGTGACAACCCCTGGCGGGCGAACACGATCGAGTGGCAGGTTTCCTCGCCGCCGCCGGTCTTCAACTTCGACGAGATCCCACGGGTGGTCGGCGGGCCGTACGAGTTCGGCGTCCCCGGCGCCCGCCACGCGATCATGGCCGACGATGGCGCCGAGGTCGAGAAACCGGCGCCGGCCGTGGTGGGCTCCTGATGAGCGAGGCTGCTCAGGCAAGGCCCCTGCTCGTTTTCCTCAACGAGGTGGCGGGGGGCCGCAAGCTCTTGAAGGCGGTCGCCGAGCGGGCCGAGAAGGCGCCCTTCGTCGCCGTCGCGGCGCCGCAGAACCAGCCTGCCGTCGGCCAGCTGATCGACGCCGGCGAGTTGCGCGATGCGGCTCGCGCCCGGGTCGAGGTGACGATGTCGATTCTCTCCGAGTACGGGATCGACTCGGTCGGCGAGGTGATGGATCGCGATCCCGCCCTGGCGCTCGACGACGCGGTGCGCGCCCACGATCCCGGCGAGGTGCTGCTCTCCTGCCTCTACGAGACCCGCTTCGGCTTCGCCCGCAAGGACCTGGTCGAGTGGGCGCGGGCCCGCTTCGAGCCGCAGGTCGAGGTCACCCACATCCCGGTGCGGATCGAAGACGACTCGATTCGCTGGGACGTGATCCACACGCTCGTCGTCGCCACCCAGACCGTCGCCACCCCGGATCTGGTCAAGCGCCTCAAGGAGCGCGCCAGCGGCCAGCCGCACCGCTACACGGTCATCTGTCCGCGCGCCGAGGACGTCTCCGAGGCGGAAATCGTCGGTGACCTCGCCTCGACCCTGGCTGAGCTCTACCGGGCCGACATCGACGCCACCGGCCAGCCGATGAGTCCCGATCCATTCCACGCGGTGCAGAACGCGATCGAGCACTACCGGGTCGACGAGGTGCTGATCTCGACCTTCGCCGGCGAGGCCTCGCGCTGGCTCGACGAGGACCTGGTCGGGCGCACCCGCGAGATCACCGACAAGCAGGTCGAGCACCTCGAGGTCGGCCGGCCGGCCGAGGCGGTCGCCGCAGCCGTGGCCGGGGGAGAGGAGGAGGCCTGATGGAGAGCGCAACGGTCGCACTCGATCACGCTCACGAGGAGCACCACGGGCCGCCGGAGGCCAACCAGAGCTCGCGGATCGATCGCCAGACGCTCGGCATCCTGCTCTTCATCGTCTCCGAGGTGATGCTCTTCGGCGCCTTCTTCGCCGCCTACTTCTTCCTCCGCATCGTCGTCGACCCGCCGTCCTGGCCTCCCACGCCGTTTGAGCTCCCGGTCGCGATCGCCGCGGTCAACACGGCGATCCTGGTCTCCTCGAGCTTCACGGTCCACTACGCGCTCGAGTCGATCCGTCGCGGCAATCGCAACGGCCTCAAGCTCGGCCTCGTGCTGACCTGGCTGCTCGGTGCGACCTTCCTCTTCATCCAGATGAACGAGTACGCCCACATCGGCTTCAGCGCCCGCGACCTCGCCTTCGGCTCGATCTTCTACGGCCTCACCGGCCTGCACGGCGCCCACGTCTTCATCGGCCTGGCGCTGCTCAGCTTCGCCACGATCCGCGCCTTCCGCGGCCACTTCGGTCCCAAGGCCGAGGACCACCTCGGCGTCGAGGTGCCGGGCATCTACTGGCACTTTGTCGACGTGATGTGGATCATCGTCTTCGTCTCCGTCTACGTCCTTTAGAAACCGCTCTAGCGAGCGGAATTGGCGAAGCAGGCCTCAGCGGGGTGTGCCAGTACGGCGGGTGCAACGACGGGACGCGCGTCAGGACCGCTTCGTGTTCTTGAAGCCCTTCAACAACTCGCTGCTGTACGCGATCTGAAGGTGGGCCTGGAGCATCCCCGGCGACTGCATCCGGATGAGCAGCGGGTAGGTCGGTTGCTTCCCTTCGTCTTCGAGCGCCTTCACCCGCTTGTTGTAGCGCTTGGCTGAGCCCCGTTGGAGGTAGCCGATCCGCTTCCCGTTGACCATCACTTGAACGGCAAGATGATCGTGGACGTTGCTCGGCTCTCGCACAAGCACCGCCTCCGTTTCGCAGCGGTCGCCTTCCTGTTGAATCAGGTGCTCGCTCGCCGTAAGCAGGGCGGGCTGGTGATACTGGTTACCGACGACCCGAATGCGGCGATGATCGTCGAAGCGCGACCAGTCCATCGCCTCTTCCGAAATGCGGCGGGCCATGTCGAAGTCCGCGCCCTCGGGCCCGACCTTCCGGTTGAGGTTCAGGTGCAGAAAGACACCGAGGTTGTCAGTGTCGCCATCGGCGCGACCGGCTATCACGGCGCGAACTAGGCCCGAGCCGTGGTCGGAAAGAGCCTCGCTGATCGCTGGCCCGAGTTCGACGGCATCTGCCCGCGAGAGATAGCCGACGCAGGCGCCATTTATGTCCACTCGCACCGCGTTTGGGTCGTAGCGGTTCGTTGGCTCGGGAACGAGTTCGGCGAAGCATTCGAAATGCGTGTCTGTTCCTGGCTCCCAGCCACATGCCTCTCGAATCGTCGGTTGGTAGTTGGACTCGCCAACGACGTTGACCAACTCGTCGTGGATGACTTCTGCCCTGATGTCGAGCGACACAGAGTCCTCGACGGCTGGGCTGGCTCCGGTGCTGAACAGACGGCTGAAGAGGTCGGCGGTAGCGGTAGCCTTCACAGCCACGATATGCGAGCGTCGAAAAGCATTCCCGCGTGTTGATCGGGAAAGCTTTCGTGTGCGATCCTAGCCCTCGCCGTCAGGTGGGAGGAACGGCCCGTTCTCGCCTTCGAAGGCCGCGAACTCCTGGGCGGTGGCCGGGTGAGCGCCGGAGCGCTCGCGGATAGTCCCGAGCGAGGGAAGACTGGACTCGCGGGCGATCACGAATTCATCCTCGCTGCGCGCCTCGATGACGATACGCCCTCTGCGTCGTTCAGTGCCTTGGCGGCAGCGAGGTCTTCCCGGGCAAGGCCTAGGAACTGCTCGGCAAGGTCTTTCTTATCCGCCATCAGCCGGCGAGAAATCGACCATGTGAGTAGGCGGCATGCACGACGCTTCCGCGGACACCGCCCCACTCGTCCGCATAGCGGCGGCTGACGACAACGATGTCAGTCGGCATACGCAGATCGCGAAGGGCACGGCGCAGCCGAACCGACTCCTCCGCCTCGTCCTCGACATCGGGCTCGACGACGAGGAAATCGACATCGCTGTGTCGGTTCGCTTCGCCGCGGGCATGGGAGCCGAACAGGATCACCTCGGAGTCCGGCGCAGCCGCCGCGAGGCGGCGCCCCGCCTCCCCAATCAAGCTCTCGTCAATGACTTGCATTGCCGGAATCATCGCAAAGCCTTCGGCAGTCGCCGGAAACGACCGGATTCAGCCGAACGAGATCGTGCTTGAACAACGTATCGCATTGATTTGTCTGCGCATCTGATAAGATGCGGCCATGTCGGATGATTGGAGAGATAACCGGACTACCCGCCTGGAACGAGAACTGACTTC
>Ga0209587_1001408_pt1 | contig 11336 bp, 8 predicted proteins | sample NGEPerD_2_FD_184512 | JGI IMG/M metagenome (GOLD analysis project Ga0209587, IMG submission 184512) | Arctic peat soil microbial communities from the Barrow Environmental Observatory site, Barrow, Alaska, USA - NGEE PermafrostL1-D... | ecosystem: Environmental > Terrestrial > Soil > Wetlands >... | reverse complement strand
TGCCGGTCCCGACGTCGACCCGGGCCATGTCACCAGCTTGAGCGTCCGCTCGCACCGCCGTACCTGCCGGCAGGACGGCGCGGATCGCCCGTTCTATGCGTTCGATAGTCCGCGGCATCGTGTCCACATTCTGGAGTATACCTTACTAGGAACGCATCCTCACTAAGCTAGTGAGGATTTACCAGCCGTGAGCATTTCACACCCGGTGGTCGCTGGCCCGCGATCAGCTCGCGCTTGAGCTCGACGACGGGTCGGCGGCCCGTGACGGTCCCCGTCCCTGCTGCCTCCGGGGCTGCAGGGGTACTGGAAGGGCGACTTCGTCAAGGAGCTGCCCGACGCGGCGATCGACGCCCACCTCGAGCACGCCGCACGGGCGCCGAGCGAGCTGTCGCTCGTGCACCTCTACCCGGTCGACGGTGCGGTCCAGCGGGTCGGGTCCGACGAGACCGCGTGGAACTTCCGTGACGCCGCCTGGTCGATGGTCATCGCCGGCATTGACCCCGACCCGACCGCTACGGAATCCTCACCAACTGGGCGCCGCTACTGGGTGGACGTGCACCCCTACACGATGGGCGGCGCGTACGTGAGCTTCATGATGGACGAGGGCCAGGACCGCGTCCGGGCGACCTACGGCTACAACTACGAGCGGCGAAGGTCAAGGCCACCTACGGCCCGGAGAAGCTGTTCCGCGTCAACCAGAACATCCCCCGCCGTGTGCAGGAGACGACGATGACACTCGACCAGGACCGACTGCAGGCGTTCATGGAGCGGTTCGCCGCCGACCAGGCCGCCACCATGCACGCGGCGACGGTCGTGCTCGGCGACCGACTGGGCCTGTACCGGGCGCTGGCCGACGGCGGCCCCCAGACCGCCGACGAGCTCGCCGCGGCCACGGGCTGCCAGCCACGGCTGGTGCGCGAATGGCTGAACGCCCAGGTCGCCAGCGGCTACTGCGAGCACGACGGGCGCTACTGGCTGACCGCGGAGCAGGCAGCCTGCCTGGCGGATCCGTCCAGTCCGACCTTCGCCGCAGGCGGCGCCCTGGTGGTCAGCTCGGTGCACAAGGACACCGAGCGGGTGCAGGAGGCGTTCACCACCGACGGCGGGATCGGCTGGGACGAGCACCACCCGGACCTGTTCGCCGGCACGCAGCGCTTCTTCGAGCCGGTCTACCGCGCGAACCTGGTGAGCAGCTGGATCCCGGCGCTCGAGGGCGTGGAGGATAAGCTCTCGTCGGGGGCCCGGGTCGCCGACCTCGGCTGCGGGCATGGCGTGCCCCTGATCCTGCTGGCGAGGGCCTATCCCGCGTCGACGTTCGTCGGCTTCGACTGCCACGCGGGCTCCATCGAGACCGCCCGCCGGGTGGCCGCAGAGGCCGGGGTCAGCGACCGGGTGACGTTCGAGGTCGCCGGCGCCGACGACTTCGGCGGCGACTACGACCTCATCTGCGTGTTCAACGCCCTGCACGAGTGGGGCGACCCCGTCCGGGCCGCACGGCACATCCGGGCCGCGCTCGCACCCGACGGGACGTGGATGTTCACCGAACCCCGCACCGACGACGAGCTCGTCGAGAGCGTGCGAGCCAGGACGTTCTACTCGATGTCGACCTTCGTGTGCACCCCCAGCGCGCTGGCCCAGGGAGCCGACGACGCGCTCGGCGCCCAAGCCGGCGAGGCGAGGCTGCAAGATGTGATACAGGAGGCCGGCTTCACCCGGTTCCGCCGGGCCGCCGAGACCCCGACGTTCATGGTCCTCGAAGCACGCCCGTGACCGCGCCGGGCGGACGATCCTGATCGGCGCCGGGGAGGGCTCATCACGGAGCCGGGCGCGAGGTGGGCGCCGCGACGTCGAGCAGCGCGTCGAGCTGCTCGCTGATGCCGTCGAGATCTACCGCGCCGAACCACCGAGGCCGGTCCCCAAGCCGGTGGCCGCGGAGACCGAAGTCGTTGCCATCGTGCCGGTCGGCAGGGGCGCCCGGGGCTCGCCCTGCTGGCCCTCGCCGGTTGTCTGGCCGTCGGTTCACGTGACCGGACAGTTGTCGTGGACCTGCTCGGCGTCCCGGCCGACGAACTGCCCGCCGATGCCCTGTCGTGCAGCTCTCCGAGATTGGCGACCTGCGTCCGGGACCGGTCGTCGTCCACGCCGTGCCCTCGCAGGCTGACCCGGCAGGCGTCCTCCGTTTCACCGCCGAGATCGTCGACGTCGTCTACGAGCTGGTTGAGCAGGGCCGGCGGACAGTGATCGTCGGGCCCCCGCTGGAGCGTGGACGCGAGCTTGTGTACGCCGGCGGTCGGCGACATCGCCACTGCGACAGTGCTGTGCATCGCTGACGAAGACCCCGACAGCACGGTTGCGATCGTCACCGAGCCGCTGCTCCGCCAGGCTGCCGTCCCACGCACCGTCGCCCTGACGCTGTGGTCCCAGCGTCACTCGCGAGTGCTTGGATCCTGTCGCGCGGTCGTCAAGGTGGGTCAGGACTTCGACGTCGACGAGCGCGAGCTGCAAGTGCTCGCCTGGATCGTGGGCGGAGGGAAACCACCTTCCCACCTTGACGATCAGGTGGCCGTCGCTCTCACCCAGCCCTTGTCCGAGCTCCTTCCCTTGGCCATCGCGGCGTTCACCCGACATCGGGACCCCCGCGAGATGGCCGTCGTCGTGCAGCGGCTCGCCGAGCTCGTCACCGGGGATGGCACCCGGGTCACCGATGAACTTCGGTCGTACGTCTCCGGCGTGCTCGGGCACCTGCTGTGGTCGAGGTGGTTGTTCGAGGCTTGGACGACCGCGCCTACCCCCACGAGGCGATGGTGCTCGCGCGGTCGTTGCAGGCGATGGCGCAGGCCGGCGTTCCTGACGTCCGGGAGGCGCTCGCGAAGAAGCAGATCGAGGTTCAGTGCTCGCTCACACACCCCGCCGACGAGTGCGGCTCAAGGCCCGCGTAGTAGTCGCGCACCCAACGGATGTTGTCGGCGTTGTCGTCCGGGTCGGGCCACATGCCCGCGATGACCTGGGCGACATCCGCGTCGCGGAAGGCGAACGCAGTCTCATCCTGCGCGACGTCTTGGACGGCACCGTCGATCGGATAGATGTGGACGGTGGACTGCACCGCCGAGGTTTTCCCGCGTTCCAGATCGCTCCGCCCTTGCCGTTCATCCCCGAGGAACGCCACGGGGAACCGTTCATCGTCTTCGTGGCGTGCTTCAACGGCCCAGACGAGGAGGGGGAACGGCTGCTGTCGGCGTTCCGCGACGTCGCTGAACCTGTAGCCGAGCACGTCGACCGGATGCCCTATCCGGCCCTGACCAGCGCTTTCGACGCGCTCGTGCCGCCGGGCCTGCAGCACTACTGGAAGGCCAGCTTTCTGCCGAAGCTCAGCGACGAGGCCATCGCCGCCCATCTGTCGCACGGCCCGAAGGTGCCCACCGTCGTCGACGGCCAGCCACGCCGGTCATGTCCAGAGGGCCGCGACCACGTTGGCGCCTTTCGACGGGACCGGCGAAGACTCGCAGGCCGTCGCCGTCGGCCGGTCGAGCCCACTGACAAAGCAGGTGGGAAAGCGTGCTGGACAAGGCCCCGGTAGTGCTCGGCGGCCCGCGCCGCCGCGTCGGCTATGACCGTAGTGGGCGGTACGAGGTCCGCAGGCGGGGAAGGCAGGGCCCGGGCGATCAGCGTCGGGCCGTCGTGAACCTCAGGCCGTCGTCGGCGCAGCTGTGCGGGCAGCGCCAGGACGTGCTCGCGCAACGCCGCGGCGACGGTTTCGGCGGTCGACCGCGTCGAGCTTTGCCAGCAGCACCCACGAGGACCGCTCGACCAACGTGGCGATCGCCGACGCGCCGGTGCCGCGGATCAGGTCGCCTTCCCAGTGGCCGGGCGTCGCACTGCGCGGGACTCAACGGCAGCGGAACGCATATGCCGCGCGATCATGTTCCTCCGTCCCCGTCCGTAGAACAACCGAGCTGAGCCGCCGGCGACGCAGCCGCGACTTGACCGCGGCGAGGAGCCGGTCGGCTCGAACGACCTGTTATCGCGAGCCACGCGTCTCCGTCCCATACCGGACGAAAGCAAAGAGAGCCAGGCCTCCGAGAACCAGCTCTATAGCCATCCCCTGGATGACTTCCGCGCCCGGAGATCCATCGAGGGCAATGCCCAACAGACGTGCCAGTCCCAATGACAAGAAGGCCATAGCCGCGAGCACGACGGAGGTGCGCGACCAGGCATGTCGGAATGCTCCCAGACCCACGACGAGCCCGCAGGCCATGATGATCCCGCCAGCTCCCCTCACCTCACTAAACAATCCAGCATCATCGGACAACTCCAGGCCGCTGAACGTGTAGAAACCAATAGGATCCACCAGACGCCAACCGCCAAAGATCACCAGGGTCATCGCCAGCACGATCAGGATTACCCTGAACCCCCCTGCTTCCTTCATTCAATCCCCTTCCGGTTCGTCGGGTCGTCCTTGTAGTTGGCCGTCGATGAACGTGGCGCTGTTGCTGGCGCGCACGAGCGCGACTCGTTCGTGACCGTTGACGCGGCGCCAGCGTTGCTGAGCGGTTTGCAGAGTCCCATCGCGGTGCCGGCCGGCGCGGCAGCCCCGGCCCCTTGGTGACGCGCTGACGCAGGCGCACGGTTGCGAAGGTCGACTCGATCGCGTTGGTGGTGTGCAGGTGCTTCCAGTGCTCGGCGGGGAAGTCGTAGAAGGCCAGCAGCTCGTCGAGGTCGTCGGTGATCTTGACGACCACCTTCGGATGTGCGGCGAACTGATCGGCGAACGCCCGCGTGGCATCGACCGCCAGCCGCGCGCGTCTCGGCGCCGTAGATCGCCGCCAGCGCAGCCTTCGCGTCTGGGTGCAGCTGCTTGGGCAACGCGGACAGGCAGTTACCGTGTGCCCCCCAGCAGCGCTGCTCGCGGGTTGCGGGGAAGGTCTGGCGCTGCCGCAGTCCGTGCTTACACAAAAGACTTGACAGGCTCTCGAAGTAGCCAGCGTCCTCGGCAACGGCAATGTCTTCTTCGCTGAAGGGGAAGCCGGCGAACGCGCGAGCGGCAGCCGTCGGTCTGCCTTCGGCGGCCAGCTCTCCCGTGCGGGCGAGGGCTTCGCCAACAGCCGCCTGCGTCTGCTCGTCGAACAAGCCACCGCGCTGCGCGAGCAGATCACCGCCCTTGAAGTCCAGATCCGCGAGCAGCTTGCGCTGCACCACGACGGCCACATCTTCACGTCGCTGCCACGCAGCGGACAGGTCCGCGCCGCGAAACTGCTGGTCGAGTTCGGCGACGCACGCGGCCGCTTCCCCACCGACACGTCGCTGGCCGCCCTCGGCGGCGCCGCCCCCTCCACCCGCCAGTCCGGCCGCCACCACGTCGTCACGTTCCGCTGGGCATGCGACAAGAAGCTGCGCGAGGCAGTCATGGACTTCGCCGCCGACAGCCGCCGCGCCAGCCCCTGGGCCGCCGCCATCTACAACCGCCACCGCGCCGCCGGCAAGACCCACCAACACGCCACCCGCATCCTCGCCCGAGCCTGGCTGCGCGTCATCTGGCGCTGCTGGCAAGACCGCGTCGCCTACGACCCCACCAAGCACGGCGGCAACCGCTCCTTCCTCCCCCCAACCGAGCAAATCAACCAGGTGGCTTGACACAGGGCATCTCATGTGCCGTCTCCTGCGTCGTTGGGTCATGCCTGCACGATGACGCAGGAGACGTCGGAGAATGTCACCCGACCGGGTACGTTTCGGCGGTCAGGGGTGGTACTACAAATCGCGGCGGGCAACCTGTGCGGCAAGATCCGGGCGTCCGTCGACGTCCACCTTGGCGTAGACGCGGGTCAGGTGCTTCTTGACCGTGTTGACGGAGATGAACAGGCGTTGACCGATCGCGGCGTTGGTCTGGCCTTCGGCGACCAGCCGCACGACGTCACGCTCGGTGGGAGTCAGTGACATCCAGCCGATCTGCGGGCGTTGACGCTCGCCCCGCCCGCGGCGGGCATAGGCGACCGCGTCGGCCAGCGACAGCTTGCCGCCCGCGTCCCAGCATGCGGTCGCGTCGGCTGGGTTCAGCACGGCTCGTGCGCTGTTGTGGGCACGATCGAAACGGTCGGCCTGGAGGGGGAAGCGGGCGATGCCCGTGTCGGAATGGAACCGTTGCGACGCGGCGAGCAGGCGCAGCGACCGCTCGGGCTCGCCGAGAGCCACGGCCAGGTCGGCGATCGTCTCCAGCGCCGCGGCGGCCCCGATCCGGTCGCCGTAGTCGTCGAGGACCTCCAGGCCGGCATGCGCCAGCTCCCACGCGTCTTCGAGGCCCTCGTCCTCCTCGGCCAGCTCCGCGAGGCCGAGCAACGATCGACCCAGCGGCCACGCGAGCCGTGGGTCGGTCGACAGTGCTCGACTGGCTTCCAGATGTGCTCGCGCGTCGTCGTGGCGACCCTGGCCGTGTGCGAGCACGCCCAGCAGCCATTCACCGATCGACTCGTCCCAGCGGCTGCCGCCACCACGGCCGATCCGCACGATCTCCGAAGCCGTGACCCGAGCAGTTTCCAGATCGCCGGACACGTAGGCCAACAGCGCCAGCCAGTGACGCACCCACATCCCGTATAGAGATCCCTCCAGGGCTTGTGGCCGCAACACCGCCTGCGCCTCGGACAGCCACTCCTGCGCTCGGCCATAATCGCCTTCCAGGACGGCAGCCGCTCCAAGCCCGGTGAGCCCTGCTGACTCCCACACGGGACGCCCAACCTGCCGGCTGAGCTCGATGGCACGTCGAGCGTGTCGACGTGACCGGTCGAGCCGCCCGGACCACACCGACCACACCACAGGGCCCGCGTGGGCAGCCGGCAACTGGAAGGCGAGGTCGTTGGCCTCACACACCTCCACGGCCTGCTCGAACAGGCGGTATGCGGCGTCGATCGAGCGGCTGTGAAGCAGCGCCGCTCCAGCGAACGCCAGGACGTAGGCGTGGGTCGACGCATCCTCGCACCGCTGGGCGTGGTGGAGCGACTGCTCGACGTCAGCGTCCACCTGCTCGCTGGTCGACAGCCCGGACAGCGCCCCCGACAGGGCTCGTTGTCCTAACGCGACCGCGAGCGCACCGCCGACATCCGCGGCGCGTGCGGCGGCGACCGCCTGGCTCGCCGACCGGTAGGCGCTGGCCGGCTCACTGCTGGCCAGGGCCAGGCCCGCCGCGGCGATCAGCCCCCGCACGCGCTCGTCGGCGGGGGCGCCCGGGGCATCGGCCGCGTCGTGCAGCCGCCGGTGCACCTCCCGGGACAGGCCGCGGTCGAACCAGAAGCGGACGAGCGGCTCGGTGAGGTCCACCAGCGCCCGCAGATCTCTTACCTCCACCGCCCAGTCCATCGCGGCACGCAGATCATCCAGATCGGCCGCAAGCCGCGCCACCCACGGCTCTGGCTGTCCACCAGTGAGACCATCTTTCGCGCGCCCGGCCAGCCCGACATGGAACTCCAGATGGCGGCCACGCACCTGCGCGGGATCGTCGAGCTCGGACAGTCGCTGCCGGGCGTACACCCGGATCGTCTCCAACAGCCGGTACCGGGCCCTCCCGTGGCGCTGGGTGACCTGCACCAATGACTGCTCGACCAGCCCAGCGACCAGGTCAAGCACGTTGTCGCCCTCGATCCCGTCCCCGGCCACCACCGCCTCGGCAGCATCCAACTCGAACGACCTGGCGAACACCGACAGCCTCGCCAACGCCGACCGCTGCACGTCGTCGAGCAACTCGTAGCTCCAGTCCAGCGACGCCTCCAGCGTTCGTTGCCGTGCCGGCCCGCCGCGCACCCCGCCGGTCAACAACGCGAACCGGTCCGACAACCCAGCCGCGATCTGGCCCGGCGCCAGCACCCGCACCCGCGCGGCCGCCAGCTCGATCGCCAACGGGATCCCATCCAGCCGCCGGCAGATCTCGGCCACCGCCGGAGCGTTGTCGTCACCGATCCGGAAGTCCGCGGCCACCTGCCGGGCCCGCACCTCGAACAACCGCGCCGCCTCCGCTGCCGCCACCGTGCTGGCGGAGGAAGCATCGGGGTCGGGCACCGGCAGCCCCGTGACCTCGAACGTCGCTTCCCCCTCGATGACCAGCGGCACCCGGCTGGTGGCCAGCACGTGCAGCAGCGGACACGCCGATGACAACTCGCCGACCAGTTCGGCGCACGCCTCCACCAGGTGCTCGCAGTTGTCGAGCACGACCAGCAGATGCCGTGCATGAAGTTGCTCGGCGAGGGTGGCGGTCAGCGCCTGTCCGGGTCGCTCATGGACGTCCACCGCCCCACCGACGGCCGGCGCGATCAGCCCAGGTTCGGTCACGCCCTGCAGGTCCACCCAACAGGCCCCGTCGGAGAACCGCGACGCCACGTCCCCGCCGACCTCCACGGCCAGCCGCGTCTTGCCACAGCCACCCGAACCGGTCAGCGTCACCACCCGGGCTTCCGCGACGAGGTCAGCGACCTTCGCACGTTCATGCGTGCGGCCGACGAACGCCGCCACCCCAACAGGCAGCCCGCTCTGCATCTCCATGGACTCCAACCCGGCTCCGATCGTACGAGCATGCCATCGCAGGCGCCCGTGCAGTCCCGCGGGAGCGCGCCGACCGGGGCTGCCGAGCGACAGCCGAGCGGCTGTGGGCGACCGGTGACGGCTCGTCGGGGCCGCGGGGACTATGCGCGGAACATCGCGTCTACGGACGCGCTGCCGGCCACTCACAACGGACTCTGGCGCTACGTGGCCTGCGCTTCTCCCGATAACCGGCGTTCCCTCTCGCACGTGCTCAGCGTGAAACCGCGAGATATCGGATGGTCTACCTGCCGCATCTCAGGGGTATCCCCGGCTACAGCATGGCTGCCCCTCTCTGCGGGATTCCCGGCACACGGGTTCTCGCCGAAGCGGCACACCGACTAGATCCAGGGGCGCAGGCCGCAATCGCCGCTCTGCACGCCGAGGCGTCGCGTGCGGAGGACACCGACTGACCCCAGATCGTCGGCCTCTACCGGGTGCTCGAGCACCTCGCCGCAACAGCGACGAGCCCATTCGGGGCCTGGCACGGCTGGGGACCCACGCAGCCGACGTTGGGCTGCAGGCACAGTGCGGCCGTCTCAGCGGAACAGGTCCTTCTTCTCGGCACGTTCGCGGCGCCGACGAGCTCCGCGGACAACCATCTCCCCACTTGGGCTTGCACCATGTAGGTCGGCGGGACTTCGCCCGCATTGACCTGTATGTGCAGGACCGGATCGGCCGATTCGCAACCGCGGCTGCGCCGGGGCAGTCAGTCGCCGGCCAGGCGCGCCCGCACGCTGGCGTCGGCCTGCAGGCTCTGCTCGCGCAGGTCGGACTGGAAGGCGGCCATGGCCGCGGCGAGCTCGGCGTCTGCGGTTGACAGGATGCGCACCGCCAGCAGGCCCGCGTTGCGCCCGCCGTCGATGCCGACGGTCGCGACCGGCACACCGCCGGGCATCTGCACGATCGACAGCAGCGAGTCAAGGCCGTCGAGGGTGGCCAGCGCCCGCGGGATGCCGATCACCGGCAGGGTCGTGGCCGACGCGAGCATCCCCGGCAGGTGGGCCGCGCCGCCGGCGCAGGCCACCAGCACCTGCAGCCCCCGCCCCGCGGCCTCGGTCGCATAGTCGAGCATCTCCTGCGGCCGGCGGTGCGCCGAGACCACGCGCACCTCGTGGGCCACGCCGAAGTCCTCCAGCACCGCGGCGCAGGGCGCGACCACCGGCCAGTCCGAGTCGCTGCCCATGACCACGCCGACGCGCGGCTCCTCGGCCGGGCTCACCAGTGCGCCTCCGTGCCCATGAGCCGTGCCGCCTGCCGCGCCAGCCGGCGCGCCTCGGCCACGTCCGAGCCGGTCGCGGTGACGTGCCCGAGCTTGCGCCCGGGCCGTGACACCTTGCCGTATAGGTGCACGGCCACGCCGGGCACGGCCAGGGCGGCGGGCACGCCCGCGCGCGGATCCCCGCCGTCGTCGACGCCCAGGAGGTTGACGGTCACCACCGCCGGTGCGGTCATCTCAACCGCGCCGAGCGGCCAGTCGAGGACCGCGCGCAGGTGGTTGGCGAACTGCGACGTGCGCGCCCCGTCGATCGTCCAGTGCCCGGAGTTGTGCGGTCGCAGGGCGACCTCGTTGATCACCAGGCCCGCGGCGGTGTCGAACAGCTCGACGGCGAGGATGCCGGTCACGTCGACGGCCTCGGCGATGCGCAAGCCCAGCTCCTCCGCCGCGGCGAGCGTCGCGGCGCCGGCGCCGGCGGGCACGACCAGCTCCCGGCAGATGCCATCGACCTGCACCGTCTCGACGATGGGGTAGGTGACGGTCTGGCCACCGGGCCGGCGTGCCACCAGCACCGCGAGCTCGCGCACGATGGGCACGAAGGCCTCGACCAGCAGACCCGCCCCCGAAGCCGCGGCATCGGGCCAGAGCTCATCGACGGCCGCGGCGTCCGGCAGCACCCACACGCCGCGGCCGTCGTAGCCGCCGCGCACCGCCTTGACCACGACCGGCCAGCCCTGCTCATCGCCGAAGGCGCGCACGTCGGCGGCGGTCTCGGCGCGGGCATGGGCGGGGACCGGCAGGCCCAGCCGGGCGAAGCTGGTGCGCTGGTGCCACTTGTCCTGCGCGTAGCGCTCTGCGGCGGGGCTCGGACGCAGCAGATGCCCCTCGCCGGCCAACGCCTGCAGGTCCGCGGGGTCGGTCAGCTCGTGGTCGAAGGTCACGACGTCACAGCCGGCGGCGAAGCCGCGCAGCGCGTCCAGGTCGCGGTGGCTGCCGACGACGACGTCGCGCAGCACCCGTGCGGCGCTGTCGCCGGCGTCGGGGGCGAGCACGCGCAGGCGCACGTCCAGCGCGACGGCGTCCGAAGCCGTCATGCGCGCCAGCTGGCCGGCGCCGACGAAGCCCACGCGCGGCTGCGAGGTCAGGGCGGTCACGGCCGTGGGTTCCTCATCGCAGGGCATCCAGGCGCGCCCGCACGGTCTCGTGGCGGTGCAGGAAGCGGGCCGGGTCGAAGGCGTCTGGGGCCACCTCGACGCCCTGCTCCGCGAGGGTGTCGCGGAAGTGCCGGCCGGAGCGCCATGTCTCCATGGCGGCAGCCTGCACGACCGTGTAGGCGTCGTCGCGCGCCATGCCGCCCTCGACCAGGGTCAGCAGCACCTGGGATGACGACACCAGCCCGGAGGTGGCCTCGAGGTTGCGGCGCATCTGCTCTTCGAAGACGACCAGGCCATCGACGACGCGTGTGGCCAGATGCAGCTGGTAGTCCACGGCGATGAAGGTGTCCGGCAGGATCACCCGTTCCACCGAGGAGTGGCTGATGTCGCGCTCATGCCACAGCGCC
>Ga0209587_1001405_pt1 | contig 11342 bp, 10 predicted proteins | sample NGEPerD_2_FD_184512 | JGI IMG/M metagenome (GOLD analysis project Ga0209587, IMG submission 184512) | Arctic peat soil microbial communities from the Barrow Environmental Observatory site, Barrow, Alaska, USA - NGEE PermafrostL1-D... | ecosystem: Environmental > Terrestrial > Soil > Wetlands >... | reverse complement strand
ACCGCGAACAACGCCATCACCCGCGCGTTCGCCGACATCGCCGGCCTGCTCGAAGCCAACCTCGGCACCGAGGTCGTCACCGTCGACATCTCCGGGTGGGATACCCACAACGACATGGGGACGATCGCGACCGGTCGGATGCGCACCCTGCTCGCCGCCCTCGACGGGTACCTCGGCACGTTCCAGGCGGATCTCGACGCCCGCGGCCTGACCGACGTCACCACCGTGGTGATGACCGAGTTCGGTCGCCGGGTGGCCGAGAACGGCACCGGGGGCACCGACCACGGCTGGGGTTCGGTGATGATGGCATTCGGCAACGCGATCAACGGCGGTGCGGTGTACGGCGACTGGCCCGGCCTCGCGCCTGGGGTGATCGGCGCCCGGGGTGACGTCCTTCCGACCACGGACTTTCGGAACGTGCTCGGTGATCTCGCCCGTGACGTGCTCGGCGTCGGCGACCCGTCGTCGCTGTTCCCGGGACACGCTTACACGCCGGTCGGCATCTCCAGCTGACCGAGGCCTGCGGACTGGTCACGCCGCGAGCGCCCGGGCAAGGCGCGCGGGCGGGGCGCACGCGTGATCGGCACGCGGTGGGCACATCGCACGCGGCTTGGTCCCTCCTCACCGAGAGGAGTCACTACCCGCGCGAACTGCCCGAGCCCTGACCACTCACCGCGTCAACCGGGCCGCCAAGTTGTCGGCAATGTCTAAGACTGCGCAAAGTCCGAGCTCACGAGGCCGCGGTGCGCTTCACTCGATCGGTAGCGTTGCCGATAAGACCTGGATGTCATTTCCCCCCGAGCAAGGACGCTGACTCAATGCCGCACCGCACCCCCGTTCTTCGTCGCACCCTCGTTTCGTTCCTCGCCGTGGCGGCGCTGACCCTCGCCGGTTGCGTCTCGGTCTCGCGTGCGGCCCCACCGTCGGTGCAGACGTCGGTGGTGAACCTGGTGAACGCCCACCGCGCCAACGTCGGGCTACCTCCGGTGTACCAGTGCGGCACGCTCAACGGCGCCGCGCAGGGCCAGTCCAACTACCAGGCCTCGATCGCCACGATGACCCACGACGGTGGCGGCGGCCTCGGCGCGCGCGCCAACAACGCCGGATATCGCGGTTGGAACAACCTGGGCGAGAACGTGGCCTACGGCTACCCCGGCGTCACCGAGGTCGTCGACGCGTGGCTGGCCTCGCCGGGCCACCGCGCCAACCTGTTGAGCACCAACTTCACCCATCTCGGCATCGGGCTCGCCTATCACGGCAGCACGCCGTACTGGACCCAAGACTTCGGGCGCGGCGGCACCTGCTAGCCGCGCGCCAGCCACCACCGCTTTGGCGTCGCAGGACGGGAACTATTCCCGTCCTGCGACGCCAAAGCGCGAGTTGTGGGAGTACGCGGGCGGGAGCGGTTCAGCTCAGGCGTCGCGCAGGAAGCGCTCGGCGAACGCCTCGACCTGGGCGCGCCCACCGGGCGGCCAGCCACACACGAGGTATTCGAAGCCGGCCTCGCTCCACTCTTGGACCGAGCGGGCGATGTCATCGAGCGGGTCCTCGAGCGACACCGACGCCGCCCGGGCGAGGGTGGCCGGATCCCGCCCGGCCGCCTCGGCCATGGCCGAGAGGCGCTGCGACTTCGGGCCGAGCACCGACGCTGGGCCGAACGAGTGCCACACATCCGCGTAGCGGGCCGCGATCGGCATCATGCGCTTCTCGCCCGACGCGCCGATCCAGATCGGAGGGTGGGGTTGCTGCACGGGCCGGGGGTGCAGGGTCGCATCGGTCGTGGAGTAGTAGCGACCCTCGAACGTGAAGTGGTCCGTGGTCAGCAGGCCGCGCACGATCTGTACCGCCTCTTCGAACGCGTCGACCCGTGCCCGCAGCTCCGGGAACGGGATCCCCAGCTCGTGGTGCTCCTTGTCGAACCACGCGGCGCCGTAGGACAGCTCGAGCCGGCCGGCCGACGCGTGGTCGATCGTGATCGCCTCGGCGGCGAAGACCGACGGGTGGCGGTACGTCATCCCGGTGACCAACAGACCCAGCCGGGCCCGCTCGGTGATGCCGCTCCACGCGGCGAGCGTGGTCATGCCCTCGAAGCACTCGCCCGGGCCGTCGCCGTACATCGGCTGGAAGTGGTCGAAGCCCCAGATCCCGTCGAAGCCGAGGCCGTCGGCGAAACGCGCACGGTCGGCTGATTCCGACCACGGCATCCGCTGCTGGGCGATGTCGAGTCCGAAGCGCATGCGCCGACCCTACGTCCCCCGTCTTGGTCACGCCCACGCGCCCGATCCGGAACCTTCCCGCCCCCGTTGGTGCATTTCCCGTCGCAGAGCGACGGGAAGTGCACCAACGGGCGGGGCGGACGGGCCGGGCGGACGGGCGGGGCGGAGGTCGCCACGAGCTGACGCCCGTGTCACGTTCGGCGCAGCCGTGCCATCATCGGGGCCGTGGAGGGACTTCCCGCCGACACCGTCGGCCTGCTCGAGGGCATCACGACCACCCGCTCGATTCGCCGGTACACCGACGAGCCCATTCCGCCCGCGGCGTTGCGGGCGATGCTGTTCGCGGCGACCCGGGCGCCGAGCGGGTCGAACGGCCAGCCCTTCCGGTTTCTCGTGCTCACCGACGGCCCGAAGGCCGCCGCCGCCAAGGCACTCATCGGCGGTGCCGCCCGCGAGGCCTGGGCCGCCAAGCGCGCCCACGACGGCTACGACCGCGGCTCCGGCGCCACGCCGGACTCCCCCAAGGCGCGCATGGCCGCCTCGATGGAGGCCTACGTGGGCGGCTTCGAGCGCATCCCCGCGCTGATCCTGGGTTGCCTCGTGCGCTACCGGGATCCGACCCCGACCGAGGGCGCCAGCGTGTACCCGGCGTGCCAGAACCTGCTGTTGGCGGCGCGGGCCCTCGGCTACGGCGGCGTCCTCACGATCTGGCACATGCTCGTCGAGGCGCCGCTGCGCGAGCTGCTGGGCATTCCCGACGACGTCTTCATCGCCGGAACGATCACCGCCGGCCGTCCCGCCGGCGCGCACGGACCCGTCCGCAGACTGCCGCTACGCGAGCTCGTGTTCGCGGAGCACTGGGGTGACGCGCCCGACTGGGCGCAGGACCCACCCGGCACGGCCCATACCACTGCAGGACCACCGAGACCGACGACACGAAGGAACGACAACCCATGACCTGGGACTTCTCGACCGAGCCCGAGTTCGAGGCCAAGCTGGACTGGATCCGCGAGTTCGTGGCGACCGAGATCGAGCCGATCGACCTCGCGTTCGGCCACGAGCTCGTCTACGACAAGTCACACCCGGTGCATTCCGAGGTGCTGGCACCACTCCAGGAGCAGGTGAAGGCCCAGGGCCTGTGGGCCTGCCACCTCGGCCCCGAGCTCGGCGGGCTGGGCTACGGCCAGGTGAAGCTCGCGCTCATCAACGAGATCCTGGGCCGGTCGAGCTGGGGTCCGTCCACGTTCGGCTGTCAGGCCCCCGACTCGGGCAACGCGGAGATCCTCGCCCACTACGGAACCGACGAGCAGAAGACCAAGTACCTCCAACCGCTCCTCGACGGCAAGATCGTGAGCTGCTTCTCGATGACCGAGCCGCAGGGCGGATCCGACCCGGGTGTCTTCGAGTGCAAGGCCGAGCGTGACGGCGACGAGTGGGTCATCAACGGAGAGAAGTGGTTCTCGTCGAACCTTCGCTACGCCGCGTTCGCGATCGTGATGGCCATCACCGACTCGGACGTTCCGATCTATCAAGGCGCATCGATGTTCCTCGTGCCGACCGACACGCCGGGCGTGAACATCATCCGCGACGTCGGCCTCGGTGCAGAGCCGCTCGGCGAGGGCAGCCACGCGTACGTGCGCTACGAGAACGTGCGCGTCCCCGCCGACAACGTGCTCGGCGGGCCGGGCCAGGCCTTCACCATCGCGCAGACCCGTCTCGGCGGTGGTCGGATCCACCACGCCATGCGCACGGTGGGATCGTGCCAACGCGCGTTCGACATGATGTGCGAGCGGGCGGTGTCACGACACACCCAGGGCTCGCTCCTCGCATCGAAGCAACTCGTGCAGGAGTACGTCGCCGACTCGTGGATCCAGCTCCACCAGTTCCGCTTGCAGACGCTGCACGCCGCGTGGGTGATCGATCAGGTCGGCGGCGCCGAGGCGCGCCGAGAGATCGCCGCGGTCAAGGTGGCCACGGCCAAAACCCTGACCGACATCGTCTTCCGTGCGATGCACGTGCACGGCTCACTCGGCGTCTCCAACGAGATGCCGCTCATCGGCATGTGGACGATGGCGCCGGTGATGGGGATCGCCGACGGGCCGACCGAGGTGCACAAGATCACCGTCGCCCGCCGGGCCCTGAAGGGCTACCAACCGGCCGAGGGGATGTGGCCGTCGGCTCACCTGCCGGGACGCGTCGCCGCGGCACGGGCCCGCTTCGCCGACCTGATCGAACGCGCGGCCGCCAACGAAGGCGGCTGATCACCACCCCGGCTCGGTCGCCCCGGGCCGGGCCTGGGCTGGGCTGGCCTGGCCGGGCAGATTCGATACCCATCGGTCGGGAAGATTGCGGGCGCTCCGACAGTTAGTTAGGGTAGCTAATTATCTTCGCTGGCTGAGGTGCTGCGTGAAACTGTCCCCCGAGACCGCCGCCGACCTGGGCGAACAGGCCCGTCGCCTGCGGTTCTCGGTGACGCGCCTGGCACGGTTGTTGCGCGCCCAGGACGGCGGTGGGCTCACCCCCACCAAGGCCGCGGCGCTCGCGACCATCGAGCGGCACGGTCCCATCCCGGTCGGTGATCTCGCCGCGTACGAACAGGTCAGCGCGCCGACCGCCACGAACGTCGTCACCAAGCTCGAAGAGGCCGGATTCGTCCGGCGCGAGCGCGACGACGCGGACCGGCGGGTTTGTCGCGTCGAGATCACCCCGGCCGGACGGCGCCGCCTCGAGACGAGCCGCACGCGTCGCGCCGAGTGGCTCGCGGACCGGCTGGCCGAGCTGCCTCGCAAGGACCGCGCGCGCCTGCTCGACGCGCTCGACGCGCTCGACGGGTTGACCGGGGCTCCGTCGCGATGAGGGCCAAGCTGGCTCGCCAGCTCCACGTGACGTTCGCGTCGCTCGGCAACCGGAACTTTCGACTGTTCTTCGTCGGCCAGGGCGTCTCGCAGATCGGAAACTGGCTGACCCTCGTCGCCCAGACCCTGCTCGTCCTGAAGCTCACCGGCAACGGTGTCGCCATCGGCGTGCTCGCCGCATTCCAGTTCGGCCCGATCCTGCTCATCGGCGCGTGGACCGGTCTCGTGGCCGACCGATCGGACAAGCGCAAGCTGCTGTTCATCGTGCAGGTATTCGCGATGGCCCAGACATTCGTGCTCGCCGGGCTCGCGTTCATGGACCAACCACCGCTGGCGGCGATCTACATCGTGGCGGCCGCCGGCGGCGTCACCCTCGCGTTCGACAACCCGGCCCGGCGCGCGTTCGTGGTCGAGATGGTGCCGACCGACCAGGTGAACAACGCGGTGAGCATCAACAGCGCGATCATGACGAGCTCGCGGATCATCGGCCCGGCGCTGGCAGGCCTGCTCATCGCGACCGTCGGCTTCGGGTGGGCGTTCGTGTTCGACGGCGTCTCCTACATCGCGGTGCTCGTCGCGCTGGCGATGATGCGCACGAGCGAGCTGCGCCCGTCGGCGGTGACCGAACGAGCGAAGGCGCAGGTGCGCGCCGGCCTGCGCTACGTGGCCACCGTTCCCGACCTCTGGGTCCCCCTGGCGATGATGGCCGTCGTCGGGACGTTCGCGTTCAACTTCCAGGTCGTGCTGCCGCTGCTCGTGACCCGGACGTTCGGGGGCGGTGACACGGCCTTCACCATGCTGTTCTCGGTCATCAGCGTCGGAGCGCTCGTGGGCGCGCTCATGACGGCACGGCGCAGCTTCGTCGGCGTGCGCGAGGTGGCGGGATCGGCCGTCGCATTCGGTGTCGCGATGTTGGCGTTCGCGGCGGCGCCGAACCTCGCGTTCGCGTTCCCGGTCGGCTTGTTCGTCGGGGCTTCGAGCATCGCCTTCCTCACCGCGTCGACCGCGATCGTCCAGCTCCGCGCGTCCCCCGAGATGCGAGGCCGCGTCCTCGCGCTCCAGGCCATCGTCTTCCTGGGCAGCACGCCGGTGGGCGGGCCGATCCTCGGCTACGTCAGCGACACGCTCGGCCCACGAGCCGGCGTCGCGATCGGCGGCGTCGCGGCGTGTGGCGCGGGCGTCGCCGGATGGTGGGTGTACCGCCGGATCCAGGCCCGCGCCGGCGAAGCCGTTGTGCTCTCAGAGCCCGTGGTACCGAACACGCCGCACGTGCCCGGCGTGCCCGCTGCGCCCGGTGCGTCCCCCCGACTCATCGCGTAGACCCACCCGGCCGCGGATCGCTGCGGACTCACCGGCGCGATGACCCGGCGATCCGCCGACGGGGCATCATGGTCAGATGCAGGAGACGGTTGACCTCCCAGCCTGGCCGAGCCCACCACCACGGCGACTCGAGCGGGTCCGGGCGCGCGCCGGCACGGCCGGATCGCGCGCCACCCTCGCTCTGAGCCACGGTCGCGCCGCGGCCGGGCGTACCGCAGCCCGGGCATCGGGCGTCGTACGCGACCGCAGCGGCCGGCTCACCGCCGCGAGCCTGGACGCGACGCGCCAGATCGTCACGCACGCGGGACCCGAGGTGCGGGCGTCGGTGGTGCGGCTCGGCACTGTGCGCAGCCCGCAGGCAGCTGTCGACGCGCTCGAACGCGAGATCGAACATCTCATGGTCGTCGTCGCGCCGCTGCTCGTGGCGCACCCGTTGCCCGTGCGCAACCCGGCGGTGGCCCGCGTCGTCGTCGGTGGCGCCGCTGCAGCAGTCGCCGTCGGTGAGGAGCTCGACGAAGTTGCGGCGCTGTTCTCGGCCGGCGCCTCGATCGCGCCATCGGTCCCCGTGCTCGTGACCGCCGCCTTTCTCTCGCTCGGCGTCGAAGTCTCGGTCGCGACATCACTGCGCGTGCACGACCTGCGCGCCGCGGCCGCCTCGACCGATCCGACCGCGGTGACCCGCGACGTCGTGTTCGCGATGGCAGGCAGCAAGGGGGCCGCGCGCGCGGCGGTGACCCGTCAATTCGTGAAGCGAATCGCGGCGCGGGTGCTCGCCCGTTGGGGGACCGGCCTGGTCCCTGTCATCGGCGCGGGGTACTCGGCGTGGGACGCACAGCAGACCATCGGCGCGATTCGGCGCCTGCCCGCGCCCTTCCATCGCCCGGCGTCCGCGCCGATCGGGCTCGCCCGCGTGCCGACGCCGGCGGCGCCCGCTCCCGCCTAACCTGCGTCCCCATGTCGGACTGGACCTTCGCCGGTGTCTGGAGCACCTGGGCCGCCGAGATCCCCGAACGCGACGCGATCATCTGCGGCGACACCCGTCGAACGTGGGGCGAGCTCGCGGATCGTGCCGGGCGGCTCGCGTCCTTCCTCTACAGCGAGGGCCTGCGCCCCGGCGACAAGGTCGCGATCGACCTGCTCAACCGACCCGAGTACATCGAGACGTTCTTCGCCGCGCTGGCGCTCGGATGCGCGCCGGTCAACATCAACTACCGCTACGGGGTGAACGAGACCCACTACGTCGTGGACGACTCCGACGCCAAGGTGGTCATCCACGAGCCGGACCTCGCCAAGACCGTGCACCAGGCGGTCCGCCAGATCGCCAAGCGCTGGCGCCCGGCCACCCTCGAGCGTGGCGAGGCCTACGAGGCGGCGATCGCCGACTCCTCGCCCGACGGGCCCTGGAAGCAACGCCCGCCGGAGGGCGACGATCTCATCCTCTTGTACACCGGCGGCACGACCGGGATGCCCAAGGGCGTGATGTGGCGCAGCGACGACCTGTACGTGGCGTTGTGGCAGATGGCTCGGCCGGGCACCGAACCACCCGATCCGCTCGAGGCCGCTCGTCGAGGCAAACGCGCCGCGACCGCGCTTGCGGCGTGTCCGCTCATGCACGGCACCGGGTTGTTCATCTCCCTGTCGACCCTGTCGGGTGGGGGCGCGGTCGTGCTGATCGACCAGCCGGGTCTGGATGTCGAACACATCTGGAACGAGGTCGAACGCAACGACGTCTCGGTGCTCTCGATCGTCGGTGACGTGTTCGCGCGCCCACTGCTCGGCGCGCTCGAGGCGGAGCCCGACCGCTGGGACCTCTCGTCGTTGCGCGCGATCTCGAGCTCGGGAGTGACGTGGAGCCCCGAGGTCAAGCGCGGACTGCTCGACCACCTCGGCCGGGTGACCCTGCTGGACTCGCTCGGCGCGTCGGAGGGCATGATGACCCGCTCGTCGAGCCGCGCCGGCGACGCCGAGATCGCCCCGGCACGGTTCGCGGTCAACGATCGCGTGCGGGTGCTGCGAGAGTCCGATGACCGAGACGTCACCCCCGGCAGCGACGACGTCGGCATGCTCGCGGTCGGTGGTCGCATCCCCCTCGGGTACTACGAGGATCCCGTAAAGACGGCCAAGACATTCCGAACGGTCGACGGCACGCGGTTCTCGATTCCGGGTGACTACGGGAGCGTCGAGGCCGACGGCACGATCCGGCTGCTCGGGCGGGGCTCGGCCACGGTCAACACCGGAGGCGAGAAGGTCTACCCCGAAGAGGTCGAGCTCGCGATGAAGAAGAACCGCGCGGTCTACGACTGCGTCGTGGTCGGCGTACCCGACGAGCGGTTCGGCGAACGCGTCGTCACACTCATCCAGGTGGCAAAGGACTGCTACCTCGACGAGGCCGAGCTCCGAGCATCCACCCGCCGGTTCCTCGCGGGCTACAAGATGCCGAAGCAGATGTTGTTCGTCGACTCACTGCTCCGCGCCGCGAACGGCAAGGCCGACTACCCCCGGCTCAAACAGCTCGCGATCGACCGCATCGCCGAACAAGGGATCTAGATGGCCGCGACCAAGCAGTACTTCGTCGTCGACGGGTCCAACCTCGCGACCGAGGGTCGAACGACCCCGAGCCTGGCCCAGCTCCAGGATTCGGTGAAGGCGTTCCGCAAGGAGTACCCGAGCGGCTCCATGACGGTTGTCGTCGACGCGAGCTTCCCCCACCGCATCGACGCGTCGGAACACGCCGCGTTCGAGCGGTCCGAGGTCGGCGGCGAGCTCGTGTCACCCCCGGCGGGCGCGATCGGCCGCGGTGACGGGTTCCTGCTCCAGATCGCGGACCGCACGGGCGCGACCGTCGTGTCCAACGACTCGTTCCAGGAGTTTCACGGCGAGTACGCGTGGCTGTTCGACGTCAGCCGCCTCATCGGCGGCAAGCCCGTCCCCGGCGTCGGCTGGATCTTCTCCCTGCGCTCGCCGGTGCGGGGCCCCAAGAGCCGCAAGTCGGTTCGCGACAGCGGGCGCGACCAGAAGACGGGCGACATGCCCCCGATGCCGAAGCCGACCAAGCCCCCCAAGAAGGTCGCGGCCGCGATCGCGGCCGCGACCGCCGACGCGCTGTCACCCCGCCGCCGCCGCCCTCGTCGACGCAAGGGGCCGTCACCGGAAGCCATCAACGATCCGGCGCCATTCCTCCAGTTCCTCATCGACCATCGGCTCGGCGCGACGGTCGAGGGCACGGTCGAGGAGTTCGCCTCCCACGGCGCCTTCGTCGCAACCGGAGGCGTGCGCGCCTACATACCGCTGGCCGCGATGGGTGAGCCTCCACCCACGCGGGCCCGCGACGTCCTCGAGAAGGGCGAACCTCGGAGCTTTGTCGTGCAAGCCGTCGATGCGCCGCGCCGCGCCATCGAGCTCGCGCTGCCCGAGTTCGCCCATCTTGCGGCTGCGGCATCCGACGAGACGGTCGAGGCGGTCACGACCCCGGCCAGGAACGCCGCCAGACGAGCGACCACCGCGAAGAAGACGGCAACAAGAGCAGCCAAGGCGCGGGCGACCGCTGCGACCAAGGCGGGCTCGAGCGCGGCCGCGATGAGGGCCGGCGCCAGAAAGGGCGCGGCAAAGAAGGGTTCGGCACGAAAGAAGACGGCCAAGACGGCCACCACCACGGCTGCGGCGCAGAATGCCTCGACTCGTAAGAAGACGACGAAGACGGCCACCACGCGAGCGACCCCGGCGAAGAAGACCACCACGACCTCGGTCAACCAGGCCACCAGCAAGAGAACCCCGGCGAGAAACCCGGCGAAGAAGACGGGCGCACGAAAGACGCCGGCCAAGCCGGCCACCAAGAAACCGGCGATCAAGAAGACGAGTCGGTCGAAGTCGTCCCGCTGAGTCCCGCGTCGGCCAGCGAACAGAAGGCCCTCGCCGCGGGCGAGAGCGTGACCGCTCGGTGGGCCAAGACGACCGATCGCGAGACGACCGGGCGAGTGGGCCGGACGACGGCCCCGAGCCGTTCCGCCAGCGCGGCGATGGGTCTGGGGAGGAGTGCGACACCCGCGCCGGCGAGCACGAGCGGCAGGACGGCTTCGCGTTGCGCGGTCTCCACCGCGATCGTCGGCTCGACGCCCGTCTGCGCGAGCGCTTCATCCAAGAGCCGACGGGTCGACGAACCCTGCGTCCCGACGACCAGCGCGTGGGTGGCGAGCTCGCCCAGGCTCATCGGCCGGGTCCCGACCTCGGCGCCGGGTGGGAGTACCGCGACGAGGTCCTGGTCACCCAGCTGGTGGGTCGTCAACCCGCGGCGATCGGGCGGCTCGTCACCGATAGCCAGCTCGACGTCACCCCCGCGCAACATCGCGAGGAGGTGACGGGGATCGTCGGGTGCCGCCAGCTCGACGCGTATCCCGGGGTGCGCGGATCGGAAGGCGCCGACGAGCCCGGCGGTCGGGTCGGCCGCGAGGGTGGGCAGACAGGCCAGCGAGATGGAACCGGCTTCGAGGCCCGCCACCGCTGAGACCGCCGAGACCCCCGACTCCACGTCACGCGCGACCAGGCGGGCCGGCTCGACCAGCGCCCGACCCGCGGCGGTCAGCCGTACAGACCGGCCGATGCGGTCGAACAGCGGCGTTCCGAGCTCGCGTTCGAGCTCGGCGATGGCCTTCGAGAGACCCGGCTGGGACACGTGCACGGCCCGGGCGGCAGCGGTGAAGGTGCCGTGGTCGACAACCGCGAGGAACATTTCGAGTCGCCGCAGTTCCATAGCCAGAGCTTATGTTTCCTAGACGGAACATTTCTTGGACTTGTGGACACGGCGGTCGCAGGATGGTCCCGTGCAGGCGACGTGGATCGTGATCGCCGGCCTCGGGGTCGGCACCGTGTTCGGGATGTTCGGGGCGGGCGGGTCCGCGTTCGCGACCCCGGTGCTGGCCCTGTTGGGCGTCCCGGCGGCGATCGCGGGCAGCGG
>Ga0209587_1001404_pt1 | contig 11345 bp, 7 predicted proteins | sample NGEPerD_2_FD_184512 | JGI IMG/M metagenome (GOLD analysis project Ga0209587, IMG submission 184512) | Arctic peat soil microbial communities from the Barrow Environmental Observatory site, Barrow, Alaska, USA - NGEE PermafrostL1-D... | ecosystem: Environmental > Terrestrial > Soil > Wetlands >... | reverse complement strand
GCTCTCAGTGGGGCGATCTCTGCGATCGAGCAGGGGGCGACCGACCGCGGCGGGGGATGGCTGGGCGGATTCGATGTCGGTTTCGTCGTACTTCCGGACGATGATCAGCAGAGGGCAGCGTGGCTGTCGCAGCGGGACCTTGCGGTGGCCCGGGAGGGGGCCGGTTACCTCGTCCTCGAGAACCGGGCCCCGGTGGTTCGCGCGGGTGTCGCCGAAGAGCTGCCGGCGGCTGCCGGAAACCCTGCTGCCCTGAGCCGGCCACAAGAGGCAGGAGAATTGCGCCGAGGCACCGGCGAGAGCTGGTCCGTCGCCCGGACGCCGGACCCCGGGACGCTGTTCGTGGCCGAGACGGCCGATGACGGGTGGTTCGCCTCCGTCGGGGAGCGCTCCCTGGAGCGCCGGCGCTCCGCCTGGGGCAACGCATTCCTGGTGCCCGAAGGCGGGACCGCCCGTCTGGAGCTGAGCTTCGAACGTCCTCCCGGTTATCTGCTGTGGCTCATCGGGCTCGGGTTTCTGTGGCTTGCAACCTTCGGGGCGGCGACCGTGAGAAGGGCTTCTGAAACGACAGGAGGCAGGCATAGGGCAGGCAGGCGCCGATGACCGAGCGCGTGCGAGAGGCGACGCTGGCCCTGGTGGCGATAGTGCTGTTGGCCGGGGCGGTGGCACTCGATCTCGGGAGCGGCGCAGCTCGCCAAGGTTCTGTTCCCGAGGCCGCGGCTCCGTTCGTCGGCCGTGCCCTGTTCTGCTCCGCACTGTTGGACCAGGGGGGTGCCTCGGGTCGAGCGACGGTGTCCTCCGGGCTCGGGCGGGGAGGCCTCGCCGTGGAGCCGGCGCCTGCCACGCCGCCGGCGGCCGACGAGCGGGTGTGGTCGGGGCCGATGCGCACACGCCCGCAGGCCGTGGAAGGTCGCGGCGCGCCGGCCTATGCGGGTTTATCCCTTCAACTGTCGAGCTCCAAGGAGCGCGGTAGCGCCGCAGCCCGCTGCTCGCCGGAAGCGTCGTCCCACTGGTACTTCGCCGCCGGCACCACCGCCATAGGGCACGACGAGCGCCTTCTACTCCACAATCCCTTTCCCGAGGAGGCGGTCGTGAGGATCACTCTGTTCACTCAGGTCTCCGACATCGTCAAGTCCGGGCTCTCCGACGTCGCCGTCCCCGCGGGCGGAACCCAGGAGGTGAGGCTCAATCGCGTCGTCGTACCGCGCTCGCTGCTGGGGGCCGAGGTGTCGGCGGTGCGGGGTCGAGTCGTCGCGTGGAAGTCGGTGATCGCGCGGCCTCGGGAAGGTGCACGCGGGCTGAGTTTCTCCCTCGGAGCCACCGAGGCGGCTTCGAGGTGGTTTCTTGCTCACGGTCTAATCGGGCCGGGCGTCAAAGAGTCGATTTCGGTTCTGAACCCATCCGACAGAGAGCTGACCGTTACCGTGTCGCTGGCGGCGAGCGACCGGGCGGCACAGCCGGCGGGGCTCATGGACGTGTCGGTCCCCCCTCGCTCGGCGCGGCGTCTCACGCTCGGCAAAGGGACTCTCCCCGGCTCGGCGAAAAAGCCGGTGGGGGTCAGCGCAACGGTGGTATCGACCAACGGGGTCGAGTTCATAGCCGAGCGCGAGGTGTCCTATGGGCGCGACCTCGGCGAGGGAGTGACGGCCGAGCTGGGGGCCGCGACCCCGGCGCGCTCGTGGTTGTTGACTCCACCGGGCCCGGAATCCGAAAGCGACTCGTTAGCGATCCTAAACCCCACTGCCCGTGACGGACGCGTAGATGTTCTTCTGCGCAGCGAGCGGGGCGCAGGACAGCCGGCATCCCTGCAGGGGCTGAGGATCGGGGCGGGGTTGCGGCTCGAGGTCCCCCTGAGCCGCTGGACCTCGTCGGGCCCCCCCGTGGTCGCGCTGGTGTCCTCGGATGTCGCGATGGTGGCCGAGCGCTATGCCTACTCTCGGCGGGTCCACGACTGGGCCGACGTCCAGGGCTTCCCCCTCCCAGGCGGTTAACCCACCTTAGGCCCCGACTCGCCACTCCAGCCGCCCCCGCAGCAAGGTGGTGGCAAATAGGCTCAATGTCCACGTCCGCGTTTGCCCACGGTTTTCTGTGGGCAGATGTCCACGGTCCGCTTTGACCACCGCGGCCGGCTGCCCTACGCTGTGACCGCCTCTGGTGGTCGATTGGGAACGGTTCCCGTTTAAACCACCGTGTCGTCGCAGCCGGCGGCCCCCTAGCGCCGGGCCGCCCCCGCGTGGGCGCGGGCCGAGGCAGCCTCGATGAGAGCGTCGAACAGGCGCCTCTGGACCGGGTGGCTGGAGATCATCGCCTCGGGATGCCACTGGACCCCCAGGACCCAGGAATAGTCGGAAGACACGACCGCCTCCAACACCCCGTCCTCGGCCCAGGCGATCTCCTCGAGCCCGTCGGCGGCGCCGTCCAGGCCCTGGTGGTGGTGAGAGTTGACACCCGGCCTGGTCGAGCCCAGCATCCCGGCGAGGTCCGCGCCCGCAGCGATTCTGACGCCGTGGGCGATCTCTGACCGAGGCCGGTCGGGATGATGCGGGAGGCGGTCGGGCCGGTCGGCGAGATGCTGGTCGAGGCGCCCGCCCAAGAAGACGTTCAGCAGCTGCGCCCCGCGGCAGATGGCCAGAACGGGTAGGTCCCGCTCGAGAGCGGCCCCCAGCAGCCCGAGCTCGAAACGATCCCGCAGGCTGCTGATGTTTTGAGTGCGGGCATGGCGTTTCTGGGCGTAGAGGGCCGGATCGACATCCCCCCCGCCGGTGAGGATGAGGCCCGAGACGCCGTGGAGATGCGAGGGGTCTTCGGGCTCGAGACCCTCGAACAAGAGAACTTCGGGGGGGACGGCCTCGTCCGAGCGCGAAGCCGTGAACGGCGACAGCACCACCGGGACGCCGTGGCTGAGACGCACCGCCTCCACGTAGGGGCCGGGGAAGCGTCCGACGTCTTCGTTCATGACCTTGCCGGAGGTGATGGCTATGCGCCGGGGCGTCGTCGTGTTATCCAGGTCGCTCATCGCTGTTATCCACATCCCTCTGCTTCGGAGAAGCGCATGACCGATGCTATGCGGTTCGAGACGGCCGCCATCCACGCAGGTCAGGAGCCCGATGAGGCCACCGGAGCCGCGGTCGTGCCCATCTACCAGACCTCCACCTACGTCCAGGAGGCCGTCGGGCGGCATCGGGGCTACGAGTATTCGCGCACTGACAACCCGACGCGGCGAGCCGTGGAGACCTGCCTTGCGGCGCTCGAGGGGGCTCGTTTTGCCCTCGCCTTCGCCTCGGGCATGGCGGCAATCGCGACTTTGGCGCTGGCTCTCGGCGAGCGGCGCAAGGTGGTAATCCCGGACGACGGTTACGGGGGCACCTACCGGCTCTTCGACAAGGTGCTGGCCGAGTTCGGCGTGCCCTACGAGATGGCGGATATGAGCGATGAGACGGCGCTCGCCAAGGCTCTTGGCGACGGCGCCGGGCTGGTGCTGGCCGAGTCCCCCACCAACCCGCTGGTTCGAGTTCTGGATCTCAGGATGATTGCGGCCCGCGCCCACGAGGCCGGTGCCCTATTCGTCGTGGACAACACCTTCGCGACACCTTTCTTGCAGCGACCGCTTGAGCTCGGCGCCGACGCGGTCGTCTACTCGGCCACGAAGTACCTCGGCGGCCACTCCGACCTGGTCATGGGCGCGGTGACGACCTCGGACGAGTCCCTCGCCGAACGCCTCAAGTTTCTCCAGAACGCGGTCGGGGCGGTCCCGGGCCCGTTCGACTCGTGGCTGTTGCTGCGCGGCCTCAAGACGCTGGCCGTGCGGATGCGCGCCCATTGCGCCGGGGCGGCCGCAGTCGCCCACTGGCTCACACAGCACCCCGAGGTCACAGAGGTTCGCTATCCGGGCCTCGAAGCCGATCCCGGCCACACGCTCGCCGCCGCCCAGATGAACGCTTCGGGCACACCCCTCTACGGGGGCATGGTGTCGGTCGGGCTGGCCTCGGAGAGCCGCGCGCTCCGGGTCTGCGAGCGCACCCGGCTGTTCTTCTTGGGCGAGTCCTTGGGCGGAGTCGAGTCACTCATCGAGCACCCGGCCCGCATGACCCATGCGAGCCTCGAGGGCTCGGGGGTCGAGCTTTCCCCGGGACTTCTGCGGCTCTCGGTCGGCATCGAGCATCCCGACGACCTCATCGCAGACCTGAAGCAAGCCCTGACGGCGTAGCCCATCGCCGAGTGGTGGTGAGGTGACCATATAGAGCACTTGACCACCACTCGGCCCCGGTCCGGCCCCTCAGCCCGCCGCTTGGTGGGCGAGGAAGTCGAGGAGGTCGGCCCGAGTAAGCACACCCACCGGAGCAGTTCCGTCCACTACCACTACGGCCTCCGCACCGCGCGACAGGTCGGCGAACATCGCCTCCACCCCGGCCGCGGATTCGAGCACCGGCAGGGGAGGGTCCATGACCTCTGAGACCTCGCGCTCGACCGCGGTCGGGTCACGGAAGAGACGATCGAGCAAGCTGCGCTCCCTGATCGAGCCGATAATCTCTGAGATGTCCTCGGCGGCCGAGTCTGCGGCCACCGGAAGCTGAGAGATCCCGAAGCTCTGGAACATCTCTATGGCGCGGCCGACTCCATCGTGGGCGCCGATCACCACCAGGTCCGGGACGTGCGGCTCGAGGCGACGCTTGCGAGCCAGAACCTGACCGATCCGAGCCTGCGTTCCGGGGGGCTCGATGAAGCCGTTCTGAAGCATCCAGGCGTCGTTGTAGAGCTTTGACAGGTAGTTACGTCCGGTGTCGGGGAGGATCACCACCACGACGTCGGTGGGGGAGAGCCCCTTCGCGACGGAGAGGGCGGCGAACACGGCGCTGCCACACGATTCGCCCACCAGAAGTCCTTCCTCCCGGGTGATCCTGCGGGCGGTGAGAAGCGAGTCGCGGTCAGAGACCGTCACCCAGTGGTCGACGACCGAGGGGTCGAAGCTCTCGGGCCAGAAGTCCTCCCCGATACCTTCCGTCAGATAGGGGTGGGCGGTCTCGCCCGTGTACAGCGAACCCTCGGGGTCCGCGCCCACGACCACGACGGCGTCGTTGCGCTCCTTGAGGTAGCGGGCGACTCCGGTGATCGTCCCGCCCGTGCCCACGCCTGCGACGAAGTGGGTGACGCGGCCCTCGGTCTGCTCCCAGATCTCCGGCCCCGTGGTCTCGTAGTGCGTCCTGGGGTTCTCCTGATTGACGTACTGGTTCGGCTGGAAGGCGCCGGGGATCTCCCCGGCAAGACGGTCGGCAACCCGGTAGTAGGACTGCGGGGACTCGGGAGGAACGGAGGTGGGGGCTATGACGACCTCGGCCCCGTAGGCCCTCAGCAGAGTGATCTTCTCCTGGCTCATCTTGTCGGGCATCGTGAAGATGCAGCGATAGCCCTTGAGCGAGGCGGCGATGGCGAGGCCGACTCCCGTGTTGCCTGAGGTGGGTTCGACAATGGTGCCCCCCGGTCGCAGCAGCCCGGCCTGTTCGGCCGACTCGATCATTCGGATCCCGATGCGATCCTTCACGCTGCCCCCGGGGTTCAGCAGCTCGACCTTGGCGAGAAGCTCCGGGGACAGGCCGCGGCCGACGTGCGCCAGGCGCAGCAATGGCGTGTTGCCCACCAAATCCAGCAACGACTCGTAAATCGCCGACTTGTGGATAGCCGGCCTGTCTAAGTTCACGCGACCATGGTAAGGGCGCTTCAGGGTCGCCCTTCAGACGCCGATTATGTGCCTGCAACCGGTTGAGGCTTTCGAGCGTCTCATCCACATACTGCGACTACCGTGCGGCGGATCGGTTACCTTGCCAGGCCGCCCGTCGGCGCGTTGGAGTGGGTCGCTCCTGGAAGCGGCGGATAAGGAGCGAAATGCCTATAGCATCGGCGTTTCGCCTGGAGGGGAAGAAGGGGTCAGTGCTGGCACGAGAGGCAGTCGAAGTCATCCCGCGGGAGGACGCGCGTCCCGCGACCGGATCGACATGGAAAAAAGTGGCTGCGGCTTTCGCGGTGCTGGTGCTGCTCGCGGCGCTCGCGGCCGGAGGCGCGGCCTGGGCGACTCAGGACTACGCGGACAAGTACGAGGGCCGGTTGCTTCCCGGAACGACGATCGCGGGAGTCGATGTCTCCGGCATGACTTCCAAGGAGGCGCTGGCATCGGTCAAGGCGTCCATCCGCCCGGAGCTCACTCGCAAGGTTGCCGTGACATGGGGCGACCGCCGCTGGACGACCACGCCCCAGGAGCTCGGCGCCCGAAGCGACGCCCGGCGCGCAGTCCGAGCCGCAGTCGCGGCCAGCGGTCAGGTCACGTTCATGGAGAAGGCGCGCATGCGCTGGCTCGGCGAGCGATTGAGCTTCAGGGACCAGGTTGCCATCACGCACCCTCGCAAGGGAATCAAGGGGTTCGTCTCGGGCATAGCCCAGGGCCTGTTCGAGAAGCCCGAGGACGCCGCCCTCGACTACTCCAGTGGTTGGGTGAACATCGTTCCCGGCGACAAGGGCCGCCGAGTGGAACGCAAAGAGGCGCGTGCCGCCCTCTCCGGAGCGCTGCTGAAGAACCGGGGCACGGTCCCGTTGCCGGTCACGATCCTCGAGCCCGAGGTCACCGCCGCGGCCTACGATCAGGTGTTGCTGGTCCGAATCGGCGAGAACAAGCTCTACCTTTATAACGACGGCGAGATCACGAACTCGTGGAGCGTGGCGACCGGCCAGCCCGAGTACATGACGCCCTCCGGCGTCTTCTCCGTAACCGAGAAGCGCTACCTGCCGACGTGGGTCAACCCGGCCCCCGACACGTGGGGGGCCGATCTGCCGGCCGAGATCCCGCCCGGCCCCGGCAATCCTCTGGGCGTGAGGGCCATCAACTGGTCGGCCGCGGCGATCCGTTTCCACGGCACCGAGGCCACCTACTCGCTCGGCTACAACGCCTCGCACGGTTGCGTGCGGATGTCGAACACAGAGGTCACTGAGCTCTACGACATGGTCGAAGTGGGTACCCCCATCGTCTCCCTGGTGGCGGCCCCGCTCAAGCCTTTGTACGTTTCGGCCCCCGATCCGACTCCGGTTCCAGAGAGCGACAACGGCGGAACCGGCAACGGCGGCGCCGACAACGGGGGCGCCGACAACGGCGGTAACTAGCGCGGACAGGCGCCGCCCGCAGTTCGGGGAGGAGGGCGGCCGGCTTTCCTACGGCGCCTATCTGAGGGTGGGCGAGCTTCTGGCGCTCCAGCGGCCTCAGGCGACCCCTGAGGCTCACGACGAGCTTCTGTTCATCATCGTCCATCAGGCCTACGAGCTGTGGTTCAAGCAGGTCCTTCACGAGCTGTCCTCGAGCGTGGAGGAGATGGTCTCGGGGGCGCCGGCCCGGGCCCGTCACCTCCTCGAGAGGGTGCACGCCATCGAGCGCGTGCTGATCGAGCAGGTGGCGGTGCTGGAATCGATGTCGCCCCAGGACTTCCTCGAGTTTCGTACCAACCTGGCGCCCGCCTCGGGGTTCCAGTCGGTCCAGTTCCGTGAGATCGAGTTCGTCTCAGGCCTGAAGGACCGGGCCTATCTCGACCGGCTCGAGCTTACTTCCGAGGAACGGGCGCGCCTGGAGCAGCGGCTTGTCTCACCGACCTTGTGGGACGGCTTCTGCGCGCTGCTTGGGGGCCGGGGGTTGGAGATGCCCGCCGACGAGCTCACCCGCCGGGAGAGCCTGCTGAGGGTCGCACGGGAGAGAGAGGAATTCTCCGATGAGTTCTATCTCTCCGAGGCGCTGCTGACCCATGACGAGCTGTTCGCGATCTGGCGGCAGCGCCACGTGCTGATGGTCGAGCGTCAGATCGGGACCAAGTCCGGGACCGGCGGCACCACCGGGGCCGCCTACCTGCGCTCGACCCTGGACAAGCGCTTCTATCCCGAGCTGTGGGAGCTGCGCAGCTACCTGTAACGCCCCTTGCACGCAACGCGAAAAAACCTCGGGCCGAGCACTTGCGTTGGGCGAACCGGCCGGGCTAAGGTGCGAATGTACCCCGCAGAGGTAAGTAGGCTCCGGCCGAACGTCACTGCGGGGTACGCCTTTTCTCGGCTCCCACGCGTTTTGAGCGCCTCTCGGTGCCCTTTAGGGCACCCGCAGTCCCACAAAAAATCCCAGCCGCCCCAGCCCCCGGCCGACCGAGCCCTCAGCCCCCTCGCTTGCGCTCGGTCTCTGCATTCCGCAGGTCGATGCGCCGGATCTTGCCCGTGAGTGTCTTGGGCAGGTCGTCCACGAACTCGACCTCCCGAGGATAGGCGTAGGCGGCGTAGGCCTTGCGGACGTGCTTCTTGATCTTGTCCACCAGCTCGTCCGAGCCCTCCACTTCCGGCGCCAGCCGGACGAAGGCCTTGACGATGTGACCCCTCTGCTCGTCGGGAGAGGCGACCGCCGCAGCTTCGACGACCTCCGGCAGCTCCAGGATGGCCGACTCGACCTCGAAGGGTCCGATGCGGTAGCCGGCCGAGATGATGACGTCATCGGCCCGGCCCTCGTACCAGACGTAGCCGTCCTCGTCCATCTTCCCGACGTCCTTGGTCCGGAAGTAGTGGCCCCCGAACACCTCTTCGGTGTCCTCGGGACGGTTCCAGTAGCCGAGAGGGTAGTGGGGGTTGGAGCGTGCCACGAGGCAGATCTCGCCCGCCTCTCCGCGAGCTACCTCCTGCTCGCTTCCCACTTCCAAGAGCTTGATCTCCCAGCCCGGCAGAGGCTTGCCCATCGAGCCGTGGCGGATGTCGACGGTGGGGAAGTTGCCGCACAAGGGATAGCTCTCCGTGAGCCCGTAATAGTCGAGCACGGGGATGCCGAACTGGCCCTGAAACCAGCGGATCACTTCGGGGTTAAGGGGCTCGCCTGCGGAGCAGGCGATGCGCAGATTGATGTCGTACTGGGAGCCGGGGTCCTTCGCCTGCGTCATGGCGCGCAGAGCGGTGGGGGTCGTGAACAGGTTGCCGACCTTGTACTTCTCGAGCAAGTAGAAGGTCTGAGCCGGATCGTAAGCGCCACCCTTGCGCTCGAACACGGCCACCGGCACCCCGTACCGCCACGGGCCCAGCAACCCCGGAACGATCCCGGCGATCCAGGCCCACTCGCCGGTGGAGTGGAACACCTCGTCGTCCCGGACGTCGTGGCAGAACTCGTACTCGTTGTGCCCGAGCAGGTAGCGGTGGGCGTGCAGGATGCCCTTGGCCTGTCCGGTCGTTCCGCTCGAGTAGTAGAGCTGCGCCGGATCTTCGGCGGCTGTGTCCACGGGTGTGAACTCGTCCGAGGCGGCGGCCATGGCCTCGTCGAGGTCCAGGTCGCCCTCGGCAAGCGAATCACCGGCGTTAAGCACGACCACACGCTCGAGCGAGGAGACGCGATCCCCCATGCCCTCGAGCCGGCCGCGGTTCTTGCCGTCGGTGATCAAGACCTTGGCCTCGGAGTCAGAAAGGCGGTGGGCGATGCCGTCGTCTCCGTAAAGCTGTGACAGAGAGAGAAGGACGGCGCCGAGCTTGAAGGCGGCAATGAACGCCGCGGCGGTCTCCGGCACCGAAGGCAGCATGACCGCGACCCTGTCGCCCCTTTCCACGCCGACATCCGCCAGCACGTTCGCGATCCGGTTGGAGAGAGCCTTCATGTCTCCGAAGGTCACACGCCGCTCGTTACCCTCCCAGTCCTCCCACAGCATGGCGAGGCGGTCGTCTTCGTGCTTGTCGACGGTGTCGACCCCGATGTTGTAGCGCTCGGGCACTTCCCAGGTGAAGGAGGCCACCATCTCCTCGTAGGACCCCGGCCGGTGCTGTCTCAGGCTCGACATTTGGTTCCCCCGTTCTCGTTCGTACTTGCTTACAGAGACTATGCCCAGGTAGAGTCGATATGCTTGTTAAGCTGAAAAAGCGGGGGTTCGACGGTTACAGGGTGGGAGCGAGCACCGCTATAGCGGGCGGTCGGGGCTTACGCCGACCGGGTCCATCGAGAAGGGGGAAGCATGGCGCAAGCAGCCGCTTCACGAGAGCAGGAGTATGACTACAAGCTGAGCCGGGTGATCGCGGCCGCATCGGCCGGCACCACGATCGAGTGGTACGACTTCTACATCTTCGCCAGCCTCTTCACGCTTCTCGGCACCAAGTTCTTCCCCGCCTCCGAGAATCCGCTCCTGGGTGCCCTCGGCATCTTCGCCCTGGTCTACGTCGGCTTCCTCGTGCGGCCCTTCGGCGCCTTCTTTTTCGGCCGCATCGGGGACCTCATCGGCCGCAAGGTGACCTTCCTGGTCACGATCACGCTGATGGGAGCGTCGACGTTTGCGATCGGACTTCTGCCGACCTACGAGACGACCGGGTGGCTCGCCGCAATCCTGCTGGTCATCCTCCGTATCCTCCAGGGCCTCGCGCTCGGCGGCGAGTACGGGGGGGCGGCGATCTACGTGGCGGAGCACGCCCCCGACGACGCCCGAGGCCAGCACACCTCCTGGATCCAGATGACCGCCACGGTCGGGCTCGTGCTGGCCCTCGTCATGGTGGTGGGAGTTCAGGCGGTAATCGGAGAGGAAGCGTTCAACGACCAGGGCTGGAGGATCCCGTTCCTGCTGTCGGGACTGCTCGTCATCCTCGCCATCTACATCAGGCTGAGCCTCAAGGAAACGCCCCTCTACACGAAGATCAAGGAAGCAAAGCAACTGTCCACCTCTCCGATCAAGGACGCTCTACACGAGGGAGGATGGCAGCGGATACTCCTCGTTCTCATAGGCATGACCGCGGGCCAGGCGGTGGTGTGGTACACGGGGCAGTTCTACGCCTACGTGTTCCTGCAGACCGAGCTCCTCATCCCAGTGACGACCTCCGCCATCATCGTCGGAACCGGTCTGATTCTCGGCACTCCGTTGTTCTGGGTCTTCGGGAGGCTGTCGGACCGGATTGGCCGCAAGCCCATCATCCTCGGCGGTTGCCTGCTGGCGGCCTTGACCTACATCCCGATCTACAGCGCCATGTCGGCGTTTAGGGACAACTACGTCGCCTTGGTGGTGCTCGTGTTCATCCAGATGGTCTACGTCACGATGGTCTACGGCCCCATCGCCGCCTACCTCGTCGAGCTTTTTCCCGGAAACGTGCGCTACACGTCGCTGTCGATCCCCTACCACTTGGGGAACGGATGGTTCGGGGGCGGCGTGCCGCTCTTCGCAACTTTCTTGGTGGATAGGCTGGGCGGGGGGCCGGATGTGGTCGACCTCCAAGGCCTTTCCTATCCAATCGTCATCGCCCTTATGACCGTGGTCGTCGGGTTCTTCACCCTCAAGGAGACCCACCACATCCGCATCTGGGACGAGGTCGAGGGGGGGCAGCCCGGC
>Ga0209587_1001403_pt1 | contig 11346 bp, 9 predicted proteins | sample NGEPerD_2_FD_184512 | JGI IMG/M metagenome (GOLD analysis project Ga0209587, IMG submission 184512) | Arctic peat soil microbial communities from the Barrow Environmental Observatory site, Barrow, Alaska, USA - NGEE PermafrostL1-D... | ecosystem: Environmental > Terrestrial > Soil > Wetlands >... | reverse complement strand
CTCCAGGGCCTTCAGATCGGTGTCCGACAAGCGCGGCACGTCATCGAAGCGCTGAGCATCCTTGATATAGGACGTACCAGGCCGGCAGTTCAGGTAACCATCAAGGTATGTATACATGGGACAAGGGTAGAACGGCGTTTCGCCGGGCGTCTCCTCGCCCATGCGCGAATGGTAGAACGTCCGATAGAGCCGCTCCAGCAGGTCGGGACGCTCACGAAGCATCAAATTGTGTATCGTTACGGAGCTTGCAATCGTGCTCTCGCCGCCGTGCTTGGCCTGACGGACGCAGAGCAGCGACACCACATCGCTTCCGTCACTATGGTAGACCTGCGCGACCTTGCTCTCATAGGTACGGCGCTTCGCCGCGGTGACTTGCTTCGCGATGACATGACCCAGCAGATGGCCACGGCCGTTCTGAGGTACAGGCTCACCCAAGTGCCTCGTCAGCCCCCATTGGATCATCTTCGCATCGTCCTCGGAGATGCCTCGGCCGATGGGCAGGCCCCGGAGGATCGAAAAACCCCCTCCCTCCGTCACCTGCCGGCGAAGCTCTTCGATGCGTCCGTCCAGTAGGGGCAGGGGAAAGTCAGCGGGTTGCAGGTGCAACAAGCTCTTACCCGTAGCCTTGAAGTGCTGCAAGCCGGAAACCAACTGCGCGACTTCCGTATCTGACAACCGAGCAATGTAGTCTGCTCCTGTTCCGGCTAGCTGTCTACCCGTCCAAGCCCCGTCACCTCGGAGCTCTTCACGGCACATGGGAGTCTCGACGGCACTGGTCGGCGTCACGTTGGTGTCCTCCGCATCAGTTCGCGAACAGCTCTTTGAAGCGCTCAAGAACCGGTGCAGGAGCCTCAGCGATCCCCTCCATGAAGGCCTGCACCTCATCGCCGGGCACGGGGTCGATCAGCAGGCCCGAGCTCTCGACGGCAGCCTGGAACTCAGGGTCCGCGAAGGTGTCTTGGGCGGCCTGCCGGAGGGCGTCGACCCGTTCCTCCGGAACACCCGGGGGCGCAGCAAAGGGCCAGAACACCTCATTCTGAGCAATCATCAGCTCGAACACGGCCTGGTCGTCTCCCTCGAGAAGATCGTAGGCATAGGTCGCGTTGGGCAGCTCGTCCATCGGTTCCGGACTGAGGTGAACAAAGTACTCAAACTCCGGGTCGCCAGAGGCCTCCCAGTCGGCGTGCTCGGCAACGGCCGTTTCGTAGACCACGCAATACCCATCGATCTCGCCGCGTTCCACCGCCAGGCGGACTTCAGCGTTGCCGTCGTATCCGCCGACCAATTCGACATTGGCGCCCAATGCCTCCCGGAAGAACAGCCCATAATCATACCCGGGTGAACCCGGCCCCGTGTATCCCAATGTCACCGGCTTGCTCTCAGGAGGCATCGTGTCTTCAAGCTGCGTGACCCCACTGTCGGTCCTGGCGATGCACACTCCACGGTTCGCGCCCATGGCGAACAGCCACTGGAATCCCGCCATCTCGTACTCCACGCCCTGGTTCGCCAGGATCTCCTGGTTGATCAAGCTGCTCAGGAACGTCCCCACCACGGTCCCGTCGGCAGGAGCCACGTTGTAGAGGTGATTAGCCGCCACCATGCTTCCGGCCCCGGTCATGTTCTCCACAAGGATCTCCGGGTTTCCCGGCATGTGCTTGGGCATGTGCTGCGCCAGCAATCGGGCCAGGACATCGAAGGACCCGCCGGCGGACAGGCCAACGATCATCGTGACCGTCTTGCCCTCATAGAAGTCGGCAACAGCCGCGGTGGCGCCGCCAGACGTCTCTTCCGCGGATGCGCCAGAGGTCTCTTCCGCGGATGCAGCTCCTTCATCCGGCGCGGCTTCCGTCTGAGCGTCATCGGCAGGAGACGGTGTTGAGCCGCTGTCCCCGTTGGCTGCTCCGGTACCTTCCCCCCCGCCGCAGGACACCACGAGCAGTAACATCGCCGCGAAGGCTACGACGAGCCTGACGGATCCTTGTGTCTTCATACAACGCCACCTCATTCTGTCGGCCACATGGCCCGAGAGCCATTGATGGAGGCTAGTGCAACACTTCAGGTACCTATGGGAAAACCGATCTTGCTTCAGTACGAGAGGAGCCCGGGGGGCAGCGTCATCCGTAGGACCCCCTCCATGACAAAGCGCATGAAGGCCCACGTGGCCGCTGCGTAGACGGCGGCCACGACCCAGGAGCCCCGTCGAACACGCATGTAGGCAAGGGCGAACAAGGAGAACGCTATCTGACCCAAGAGCCACGTCCCGACCAGGAAGCCGGCCGTCCAACCGGCGCCCATGGCCCACACGGCTCCGCTCGCGGTCTGATATTTCGATGGGCCGAACTCCTCAGCCGCCGCCTGACTCTCCAAGGTGAACTGCTCTCCAGCAACGGTGATCTGACTCCGGGCGTCCGCAGGGCTCTGACGCGTTGCGCCCTGACGGACATGCCGCAGGTCCAGCAGCAGGCTTATGACCGCTAAGAACACCAACGCGACTGCGACGATCGACGGGAAGATGAGGCTTCGGAAGGGCCACTGCTGTGCCTCCAGCAGTGCGTACACACCAACGCCGAGCAGCACTGCGGTGAGCGCTATCTGCTCCCATGGGAAGTAGGTGATCTCTGGCCGGGCCGCGACCGCACGTGACAGGGCGCCGCCAGCCTTGCGCCGCCTCGACAGCCACGGCAGGACGAGACCAAGCACGGTGATGGCCGCAAGGATCATGACGATCGGATGCAGCACCCACGACCATTGGTACAGCTGGTAGGACAGGAAGAACGAACGCTCGATCTCAGCGCCGAGGACCAATGCCAGGATGAGGGGCGGTCGGGGCCAGTCATACCGGATGAACAGCACACCGATGACCGTGGCGCCCAGCATGACGAGAAGGTCACCGACGCTGTTGTTGGCGGTATAGGCGCCAATCGTGATCAGCGTGAAGATGCCTGGGACCAGGTAATCCGAATCGATTTGCGTGATATGCGTGAGCGGCTTCACAAAGGCGAATGCCAGACTGACGGCCACTGCATTGGCCAGGATGATGATCCACACCATGCTGAAGGTGAGATTGAGGTTCTCTCCCAGCATGGATGGGCCGGGGCGGAGGCCCAGAATCAGGAAGGCGCCCAGCAGGATCGCCATCAAGCCACTGCCGGGAATGCCGAACGCCACGGTGGGCACCAGCTGGCCACCCTCCTTGGCATTGTTCACGGCGCCCGATGCAACCAGCCCCTCAATGCTGCCCTTGCCGAACTTCTCCGGCTCCTTTGAGGACTGCCGTGCGTGGGAGTAGGCGATGAACTGCGCCGCCACTCCCCCAACTCCCGGCATGATGCCGGTGGACACACCGATGGCGCTCGCCCTCAAGGTCAGCCACCAGTGCCTGAAGGCGTCCTTGACGCCGTCCATGACGCCGGTGACCTGGTTCTCCACCGTTCCGTAGCCCGCGGACACGCGGGACATGATCAGCAGGAGCACCTCCGCCCCTCCGAACAGGCCCACCACGACCGGCACGATGTGCACACCCTGCCAAAGGTAGAGCTGGCCGAACACATACCGTGGGATCGCCGCCTGTGAATCCGTCCCGATGCCCGTCAGCATGAGCCCCAAGAGCACAGCAAGAAGGCCCTTGAGGGGCCGATCGCCGACGAGACCCGCCACGAAGGCGAGGCCGAGGATCGACAGCATGAGCAGCTCGGGGGGACCGAACGACAAGACGATCGGCCGGATGATCGGCATGATGATTGCCAGCACAATCGCACCGAACCACGCGCCCATGGTGGACGTGGTCAAGACGATGCCCAGTGCGCGCCCGGCCTCGCCACGTTGCGTCATGGGGTAGCCATCGAGCACGGTGGTGACGGTCGCGGCTTCGCCCGGGATTCCCAGCAGCACGGAGGTGATGTCTCCGGTTGTCCCGGTCACAGCCAGCATGCTGAGGAGAAAGGCGAATGCCTCGAGGGGCTCCATGACGAAGACAAAGGGGATCATGATGGCCAGGGCGACGGGACCGCCAAGCCCCGGCAGGATCCCCACAGCGAATCCGATGGCTGTACCCAACAGCAGATATGCCAACGTTGAGACGGTGAACAGGTCCCCCAGGCTGGAGATGAACAGCTCGGCCACTACGAGTCCCTAGCTGGTGCTTGCACGACAGTCGTGAAGGGCGTCATGATCCGCGAATGTATTCGTCCATGCTGACCTCGCTTCGGCTGCCTTGCCAACCCATCTTGGCGGACTTGAGTGCGGCGATGGCCCCCTCCACGGTGTGGGACAAGGGCGCGCTGACTCCCGCCGCCTCAAATGATCTGACCGTGATGGCCATGTCCTTTTCGGCCCATGGCATGTCCCGGGCCGCCTTCCAGGTCTTCAGCGCATAATTCGCCCCACTGCTCATCAGCAGCGCGTCCATCAGGCTGTCCATCTCAATATCATGATGCTGCGCTAACCGAAGACCTTCAGAGGTGGCGACGACTGCCGCCCACAAGAGATAGTTGTTGACCGTCTTCGCGATCTGCCCCGCTCCCGCCGCACCCAGGTAGGCGATGTCGGACCCGAAAGCGGCAAGCACAGCCTTCCAGCGGTCGAAGGCAGCGCGCTCGCCAGAGGCCAAGACGAGCAGATCCCCGCTTCTCGCCGCCGCCTCCCCTCGCGCCAACGGCGCGCCGATGACGTCGACGCCGACTGACTTGGCCTTCTTTGCGAGCCGGTGGATGAGCTCCGCTGTAACGGTGCTGCAGACGATGATGGCCTTTCCCGCCACCAGAAGTCCGTGCTCCTCATCGAGGCAGACGTCCGCAGCGGCATCTTCGCTTCCCACCAGCACAATGGTGCCGTCGCTGGCCTCCGCCACTTCTCGGACGCTGGAACGGACCACCACGCCCTGGCGGGAGGCAGCTTGTCGCGCGGTGGGATCAAGGTCGAACCCCGACACGCGATGGCCTGCGGCTGCGATCCGCGCGGCTATTGGGCCGCCCATCTTGCCGAGCCCGATGACACCGACGCGCTGTGCGCTGTCCATGGTCCTCGCCTCCCTTGGTCCAACTGCGGAGGTGCACGGACCGTACGGTGCGGTCCCACGCGCGCGCGAAGATCACTCCAGAACGACATCATCACCGTTCAGCGCGACCTTGTAGACGGCGACACGACACCCACTCGGATCATGCAAGGACCGCCCGGTGGTGACGTCATACTCGTAGCGATGCCATGGGCAGCGCAGAATCTCCGGTTCACGGCCGTAGTTGTACTCTCCGACCGCCGAAGGCAGGAAGGTCCCAGTCAGATAGCCCCGTCCCAGCGGTGCGCCCTGGTGCGGGCAGCGGTTCCTCAAGGCGTAGAACTCGTCAGCTGACGTGCGAGCCACCGCAAACTCTCGGCCATCAACGGTGAAGACCCCGCACTCGCCGGGCTGCAAGTCCTCACGTCCGCAGAGCCGCTGAACCATTGCGCTCGACCTTACTTCGGGGCTGGGAGGCCGTACAGGGCTCGAGCATTGTCCGCGAGGATCTTTCGCTTCAGACCCTCCGACAGCCCGGCGGGCAGGACTCGCCGTGGCGAGTCGAAGTTCCAATGCGGGAAGTCGGACGAGAAGAGCAAGGCCTCCTCCGAACCCATCATGTCGATGAGCTGGACGAGATGGCGCGGATCGTCGGGCTCCTCCATCGGTTGCGTCGTAAAGCGGATGTGGTCGCGGGCGTACTCACTTGGGCGGCGCTTGAGCCAGGGCAGCTCTGCACGCAGTTCGCGCCAGTGCTTGTCGATGCGCCAGATGAGGTTGGGAAACCATCCGAACCCGTTTTCTATCCATACCATCTTGAGGTTTGGGAAGCGCTGGAAGGTTCCCCGGCAGAGGAGGCCGATCAGCTCGGATTGTGGTGCGATGGAGACGCCCATGTGAGACTCCGCGTAGCTGCGCGGCCATCCTGCAGTAGTTGGTGGAAGCACATCGCCTGCCGCCGCCGTGAGGTGGAAGCCCACGATCAGTCCGTTGCGCTCGGCCGCTCGCCATACCGGATCATACTTCTCATCCGACCACGCCACGCCGCTCGGGGAGCGCGTCGGGAGAATCACCTGGACCACATCCGGATGACTCCCACAACGATCAATCTCTCGCGCCGCAGCCTGTGGGTACTGTGCGGTGACAACGATCGACCCTTTGATGCGGGGATCCTTCTCATACCAGTTCTCGATGGCGTGGTCGTTCATCGCCTTGGCGAGTGCGGCCGCCCACTCGTGTTGACCCCAGTAGTTGACCGCGAGGCCCGGAACGGGGCCAGTCAGCACGGCGTAATCGATGTCCCAGACGTCCAGATGCTGGGTCTTCAGCACATCGAGGCTCGTCCCTGTGCGGGAGCCGTCTTGGTTCACCGTGTCATGACGGTCTTGCCCTTGCCATCCGGCGTAGGGCCGCAGACCGAGACTCCTGAAGCCGCCCCGCGTGATGTAGTGACGCCACTGGGGATCGAGATAGGGAAGGACATCGCGGGGCAGATTGCGGAACTCGTTGTGGACGTCGCAATCGATCACTCGGAACGTCGTTCGTGCAGTCCCTGACTGATCGGTGTCTTCTACGGCCGATACACCGGACATGTGCTGACTCCTTCTGGCGGGTCCTGCGTGGTACGCAACCATGAGACAGCACGTCACCCAAATGTGCGGCCCAGCCGTCCGTCCTGGGGCTCGCCCTAGGGCGCAGCCGGCGCCTCGCGATGCTCGGCCAACCGGGCCAGCTCCGTCCAGCGGGTGATCCACTCGTCCCCGACTTCGATGAACTCCTCGACGTCTACCAGAAGCGTCTCGACGTCTTCCAGACCGAGTTCGGCGAACAGGTCCGCTCGGGCGGGCGGTGCGCCGTACTCCATGATGATCTCCTGGCCGTCGGTGACGATCCAGTCTTGCCACAGGACCGCGGCCGCATGGTTTTGTGCGTTTCCAACAAGCCCATTGCCGTTCGGTTCGATGATCACCGGTTCCGTGAACGGCTTGTACGCCACCGGCGACCCATCCGCGATGAAGAGGTCGACGCTGTGACTGGGCGCAGCCAGCATGCCCTCGAAATCGCCGGCCCCCATCAGGTTCAGGGCGACACTTGGTGGCCGGATCGCGATGGAGTCCGTCACAATGGTCTCGAAGAGGGCATCCGCTTCCTCGGGGGTGTAGCCCTCCTCTTCAACGAGCCACTCCCAGGCCGTCTTGTACCAGGGCGCATATTGGATGTCGATCTGCAGCTTGCCCCGCCACCGTTCATCAGCGAAGTCGGTGAAGGACGTGGGCCACTCTGCTTCCGGCACGAGCTCCGTGTGCCAGACGGGCACGAGAAGGGTTTGGCGCACGGCATCCCAGCTGTCGTGGATAGCAGTTGGAACGAGCCCGTCCTCCGCCTCGGAATCGTAGGGCACGAGCAGATCATTGCGTGCCAGCTCTGAGATCTCGGCTCCCGTCAGCTCTACGACATCCGCGCCACCCTCGTAGCCGGCCTCGGCCTCCTCCTGGATACGCCGGAGGACGCTGTCCCTCGAGGCCCGGTAGAGCTTGACATCGACGCCGTACTGCTCCTCGAAGCCGGCGACCAGAGCGTCAACCATGTCCACCTGCATCGAGGCGTACCAGCTGACTGTGTTGCCCTCCGCTTCCGTCAGCTCAAGCAGCCGTTCGGTGCGCGCCTCCCAGTCCAGTCCATCGACGGCGGCGAACACGGCCTCAAAGCTGCCGGCTCGCGCAGTTGCATCGCCCTCGGAAGACGCTTCTGAGTCGTCCGTGGCCGCCACGTCCGCCGACGCCGCTGGTTCAGCCGGCTCAGCACCGCCTTCTGCGGTTGGCGCCGTCGTCCCGCAGGCCGCTGCCAGCAAGCTCAACGACAACAAGGCGCCGAACAGCCCTACTGGATTGATGCTACGCCGCATGGAGTCTCCAATTCGGATTGGTTGCCCTTGCTGTGGCCGCCCTCGCTGATGGACACGTGGCTGGTAACGCGCTGCTTATGGCACGTCGGTCTACTATCGATGCCGGACATCCGAGTGTCAACATATTTCTGGGTGCCTGCACTCCATACGGCGTTCGGTGCGATCATCCCCAGACAGTTGCCACCGGCGCGACCTCGGCCGGCCACCGCGTCAACTGCTCACAACCGTGCTCCGTCACCACCACCATCTCTTCAACTCGGACGCCTCCGACCGCGGGGTCGCCGTCGCGGCATTCGACTGCGATCACCATTCCGGTCTCGAAGACCTGGGGATTGTCGAAGGAGAAGACCCTGCTGATCACGGGTGGCTCGTAGCCCATGCCGAAGCCGTGGCCCAACTCCGCCACGAGCAGCGGCTGCTCGGCCTCATAGCCCCATGTCGACGCCGGTAGCAAGTGCTTGGCGGCGTCCGCCGTCGTGGCGCCCGGCCGAATCTCAGAGACGACGCTCTGGATTCTGTCGTTGGTACGGTTGGCCCAGTCGGCCTCTTGGGCGGTCGGCCCCCTACCACAGATGAAGTTGCGGTAGATGCAGTTCATGTAGCCGTTGAAGCTGGTGGAACAGGTGTTGAGCTGCACGAGGTCGCCCGGCTCCACACGGCGGTCGGTGTTCCCAATGTGGTACAGCGGAAAGGTGTGCAACCCGGACCTGACCCGTCCGCCGGCGTTCTCGGCGCCAGCGCGGATCATGGCCGCGTGAACCTCGGCGCCGATGTCAGCTTCACGGACGCCGGGCTTGAGGTGCTCCAGTACCGCAGCGAAGCCGACGTTGCCGATATCGATCGCGAGTCGGATGCACTGGACCTCCTCAGCAGTCTTCACCACACGCACGCGTTGCATGATGGATCGCGCGCTTTCCAGCCGAAGCCCGCATTGGACCAACGCCGCGCGGCTGGGTTCGTCGACGGCGTCAACGGCGAGACCGTCGTCCGCCACCTGGCGCGACCGCAGCTCATCCAGGATGGCGCCCGCAAAGCGACTCGCCTCGATCTCGGTGGCGGCCGGACCACCGATGCCATCAAGCGAGCAGTACGAGAATCGCCAGTTGTCCTGGGGAATCCAGTCCGCGTGCCTGCGCTGGGTTTCGAGCATGTCGCCAAGCTCGAACATGACCGGGGCGTGGTCGGCGAAGATCAATGCGTACCGCAGCTGTGCGGCGAACACGGGCCCACGCAGGCCGGTCGCATAGCGGATGTTGTTGGGTCGCGCGAGCAGCATGGACCCGACGCCCTCGGCACGCAGGAGCGCCTGGAGGCGAGCAAGGCGCTCAGACCGGAGCTTGCCGTAGTCGATCCTGCTCTGGAAGTCGACCCCGCCGGTACCGAATGTCAGCCGCACTGGTTGATCTCCTGACCCAGGGCCCTGGGTACGTCCTGCCCCTGGGTATGTCCTGGTCTCGCTAGTCCCGGCCGATCTGGTTCAACGGCACGCCTGCCTCGGTGAAGTTGGGCCACTCCTCCACCTGATGGTCGGAGTACTCGGCCGCCCACCACTCGGCGATGTCAACGGTCCGAGCGAACCAGACGCCCGGCAGGCCCTTCGCCCAGGACAGGAACTCCTCAAGAACGGAGGCACGGAAGGGACGCCCGCTGAGGTAGGGGTGAAGGCCCCAGGTGACCATGTTGGGGTATTGCTCGGATTCCTTGTGGAGGTAGGTGACGGTGTCTCGCCAGATCTCGCCTACCTGCCGCGCTGTGCGCTGCGCACTTGAGTGGGTGCTGTAGTCGTTGAGCATCAAGTTGTATGCCATGGCGACCAAGCTCTTGCCGCCGACATTCAAGGTGTACGGCAGCTCTTCGTGCTGTGGGTCCATCCAATACTTGTAGCCCAGCTCGGCCGCCAACTCGGGGGTGTTGATGCTGGGCGTGACACCCGGGGACAGGTACCCCGTGGGATGAGTGCCGGTGACCTGCTCGATGGCGTCGACGGTGCGCTGGAGGTCCGCCTGCTCCTTGTCCCGCGTCTTCATATACGAGTAATCATGAATCCAGTTCTCCGACGCCACCTCATGCCCCGCAGCCGCGATCTCAGCGACCAACTTTGGAAAGCGCTCGGCATTGATGCCGTTGATGAAGAAGGAGGTCCGGATGTCGAGCCGGTCAAAGATATCGAGCATGCGATAGATTCCGACGCGCTCACCGTACTCATGGTCGGTGATGGCCGAGAGGTCGCGGTCGAACAAGGCACCCCGTTGCACCGGTCGCCGGCTTGGCATCTGCATTGAGTCTGGGCGACCGAGGTCTGCCGGCCAAGTCTCGAACGCTACGCAAGGCACCACGGCGAGTCGTGCACCGTTGGGCCAACGAATCGCTTGACGTGGAAACATCACCATGTTGATCTCCGTTCGGGGAAGCGACTGCCAATATGATCACTGAAGCACGCCACCTGGAGACGGTGCTGTTGGTCAACCGCCGCCGGTAGGCGCCTCCATCTGCTCACCGCCGCTCACGATCTCCAGATACAGGTTCTCCCAGTACTCGCGCTCCTCGACCAGCATCTCGATGTCCATGGGAATGGTCTCGAACTGGCTCAGGTCCACGTCGAGGTTCTCAACGAGCTCGGTCGTCGCCGGCGGATAGTTCTCGTCGGCGATGCTCTCCTGCGCCTCCGTGAGCATGAAGTCGGCGAACAGGAGCGCCTTGGCCGGTCGCACGACGTCGGTGAGGATCGCCACGTCGTTGGACCGACCCGGCATCGGTTGCACCGGTGGCTTCCAATCCACCGGGGCACCAGCCGCAGCCTCGCTGATGATCGAATGCATGAACAGCGATGGGGCTAGGGCCACCTCGCCAGACAGCACGGACTGCAGGATCGTGGTCTTGCCCGCGCCCACGAGCGCGCCCTCAGCGGCGTCCCGGAACAGCTGTACGGCCTCTTCCTCGGTCATGCCGAGCTCGCCGATGAAGTACTCCTGCACAAGGGTGGCAAACCAGTCGTAGCTGTTCTGTTCCATGATGATGGGCCCGTCGAACTGGAGGACCTCTTCCCACGTGGTCGGAGCCTCTTCTGGCGCCACCGCGTTGGTGTTCCAACCGGCGGCGTAGTACAGGATCGCAAAGCCCGCCCGATCTTCGTGCACATAATCCGGGTCGATGTGCTCTTTAGCCGGCGTCTCGAGCGGCAGGAAGTATCCCTCATCTGAGAGGGTGGTGATCTCCGGGTCATTCGCCAACAGCACGTCCGCTCGGACGCCACCGGCGGCGCTTTCCTCGGTCAGCCGCTGCAGCATCGTGGGAATGGGAGCGCGGTACAGGGTTGCTTCCACGCCGGTCAGCTCGGTGAACTCCTGCACGAGGCGTTCCAGCAAGCTCTGGGATGCGGTTCCGTAAACAGTGAGCTCGCCATCCTCCTCCGCCGCAAGCTCGAGTAGCCTCGCTCGCCGCTCCTCCC
>Ga0209587_1001401_pt1 | contig 11367 bp, 20 predicted proteins | sample NGEPerD_2_FD_184512 | JGI IMG/M metagenome (GOLD analysis project Ga0209587, IMG submission 184512) | Arctic peat soil microbial communities from the Barrow Environmental Observatory site, Barrow, Alaska, USA - NGEE PermafrostL1-D... | ecosystem: Environmental > Terrestrial > Soil > Wetlands >... | reverse complement strand
ATTCGTTCCTTTCACGTTCGGAGAAAAATACAAAGGGAAAAAAGGATTCGGGGTCGGTTTTCAGGTTGATGAACACTATCGGAAAGGCCTATGTATACTGGGATTACGATAGATATATAATATTGTGTTAAATGTGTTACAAGTTGTACAAGTAACACAAAATCACTATCTTTACTATGTACCAAAAATAAGGTGATATATGAAAAGAATTGCAACTTACAGGGATTTTCTCGGGGAGCTTAAAGTTACCTATAAGAGGACCAAAACACCTACCGTCAAAATAAATTCCTCGTTGGATGCCGCGGAATTTATCCGGCCCTATTTCGATGAGACCATGGACTACCGCGAGGAGTTCAAGATCATCCATTTGAACAATTCGAATTTTGTGGTAAATGTTCACCATGTGGCTTCCGGGGGCGACGTCGGGGTGTTGATCGATATTAAGATGGCGGTCAGGCATGCCCTGCACATCAACACAAAGGCGGTAGTCTGTGTCCACAACCATCCGAGCGGGGGCACTAAATTTTCACAGGGCGATCATAAGACCCATAGGAGATTGAAAAAGGCCTTCGAATATTTTGATATTACCCTGCTGGACAGCTTGGTCATTACCCGTGAAACTTATATATCGATGGCGGACGATGGCTTTTTATAATATATTTATACGGATATGCGTATATTTGCTTATGGACTATAGACAGAACCATTTGAGGGCATGGCTCCTGGAGCATGACCTTATCAGCATCGGCGCCCTGGAGGACAGGGCGGAAATCCCGAGGGATACTTTGAGGCATTTCAAAAAAGAGAGGGTCGCCGTTCCGGAAAAACATATGGATAACCTCGAAAAGGTGCTTTTCGACTATGGCTATAGAACCCTTTACCAATAGCCTTTTTCCCTTTGATCTTCAATGATGAAGCTGCGGTCCGTTTGGATATCCCCATCCGAACCCTTTTCGCAGAATATACCGCCGAACCCCTCCCCTACTTTAAAAATTCCGTTTACGATCGGTATCGTGCATGGCACGGTCTTTTCTGAAAAAGGCAAAGACCCCGCCATGCCCGATGGAATCATTTCTGGTCCCTGGACCTGATTTTTTTTTACGTTTAGCTTCCCGCACACTCAAAAATCAGTCCCGGATCCGGACCGTGTAGGTTGTTTTATATCCTTCGCCCGAAATAAGGCAAAGGGGTAAGAAATTGGGAGTCATCGGAATTCTCCGCTATCTATTTTTCTATCGGAAAAGCTTATATATAAAGAGTTTTACATAGATATTTAGTATTGTGTTAAATGTGTTACAAGTTGCACAAGTAACACAAATAGGCTATCTTTACTATGTAGTAAAAAGAAATAGTATTAACCTTAAATTATTTTATCATGCACACACTTATCAATCATGTACAGCTTATCGGCAACATCGGTCAGGAACCGGAAACCACCAATTTCGAGAACGGCAACAAGGTCGTCAAATTTTCATTGGCCACCAACGAGAGCTATCGCGACGGCGAGGGCATCAAACAGCAAGAGACCAACTGGCATTCGATCGTGGCGTGGAACGGTACGGGCGAAGTCATAGAAAAGTATGCCGGCAAGGGCAGCAGGGTCGGAGTGGTCGGAAAGCTAAGGCACAGGTCGTACGAGACCAAGGAGGGCGAGAAAAGGTATGTCACCGAGATCAAGGCCACGGAAGTGCTTCTACTGGACAGCAAATAAGAGGCGTAAAACAATACAGGGCGGAGATGTAGAGGTCTCCGCCCTGTTAATCATAAATCCTAAAATTTATAATCATGCATTACAAAGGTATTAAAATCAATTGGCCCGCCCTATTGTGCGGCAACGGCAAGAAAAAGATTCTCAGCACCCTGCTCCCTACCGGGATAACGGTCGAAAGGGAACGGTGCGAAGGGGTCGAGAAAATTACCGTCAAAGTTCCGGAAACGGTCGAACCCATCAATATGGACGCCGTTCGCAACATGAACGTAATTGAGCCTATTTACGTGCATCCAAACAAGCCATCGTTCTTTATTTCCGAGGAACCCGTAATCGAAAGAGGATCATGGAAAATCAACTAGACCCCGTCGAACTAAGGGAGAACCTATCAAGGTTCAGCGGAACGGAGAACATCTATTGGGAGCCCGCAGGCGATTTTCTGTATACCGACGGCATCAAATATATGGCGGAACAATGCGGCGCATACTGGCTGCTTACCGATGGCGGCACACGGTCAAAGGCGCTCATGGAAAGATCGCCGTTCGTAAAGATCGTGATCACGTGCGACGAGGAAATGGCCATGGTCGAGTATACCGACGGCAATGGCGGGGTGCTCCACGAAAGCCGGTACCTATGCCCTAATTTTCCGTTACAGGTGTTTACCATGTATTTTACGGGCAACACACTTTTGCTCCCTGGCGAGTATTGAGAAACAACGGGGCGGCATCCCTATCGTCACTGAAGGAACCGCCCCTTTTAATATTAGAATCCAAAATGGAATGTTTTGAAACTGAAAGAAATCAACGAGATTATTGAAAAATAGGATCTCAACGAGAACCAAAAAAACGCTATATTCACATTAATAGATTTTAAGGAAGACAACGAAACGAAATGAAACAGGTAATCTTAAAGTTGGACATCGTAGGGAACAAGATCGAGAACATCGAAAAGCCCTCGAATCCAAGATGGACATCCAGTTCAAGATGATCATTTGGGTACTGGGTATCCTTGGTGTAGTTATCACCGTTTACAAATTCATCGGTTAGCAACTTAAATATAAACGACTGGCCTCCCTTTTAGGGGGGCTTTTTTGTCCGGGAGCCCGCTTACCCAAAGCCGGCAGAAAGTACGCACTTCACTCCCCCGCAAGCTCCACCCTTCCGGACGTACCTCCTACCGTCCGCTGCCATGTACCGCCCGTCCCATTTTCGGGACGGGCGGTACATGGCCCGCCAACGCTCCATACCGGTATCGGGCATGGCACGGTCTTTTCGAAAAAAGGCAAAGACCCCGCCATGCCCGATTGGATCATGTCCGGTCCCTAAATCTTATATTATTACGATTAGCTTCCCGCACGTTAAAAAAATCAGTTCCGGATCCGGAACCAGTAGCTTGTTTTATATCCTTCGCCCGAAACAGGCAAAGGGATAAGAAATTGGGGTTGATCGGAATACCTTGCTGTCTATTTTACTATTGCGAAGGCCTATATATAAAAGGTTTTTTATAGATATTAGATATTGTGTTAATTGTGTTACAAGTTGCACAAGTATTACAAATATATTATCTTTGCTATGTAGTAAAAAAAGAAATGGTATTAACGTTAAACCGAACTTTTATGGAAAGGCCCCTTGAAGATTTTCTCAACGTCAGGATTATAATCGATGGAACGTCCTAAGAAATCTATTCGGTCAGGGAAGGCGGTCTTTGTAAAATCTATTATTGGAACACCGAAAACCATGACGAGCAGTATACCTGCTATCTCCAAGACCTGCACGAAAATCTGAACAATGGAAATTGGGAATACAAGTAACACATGTCTTACTTGTGTTACTTGTATTCCCATTTGTCATAAAATAATCCATATGAGAACAATAGAAGATATCCGAAAAGATGTGCATAGGTCCAGGGAACGTTTTTTGGAAGTCATGAAGTACGGGGACGCAGTAATAGGGGGCTATGATCTGAGCATGGGATACGATGCGGATTTCTACCTGAACCGCCCCGGGCTTCTTGGAAACCATATAATGTACCACAACAGGGAACTTAAAAAAGCATTGAGATACGGGCAGCAGGCCTGCCTTTTCTAAGTTGATTTAATCGTACGATTAAATGTATAATTTTGACCCATGGAAGAACGGGACAAGCCCACCAAAAAATTTTACGGACTTTTCCAGTATGTTTTCGATCATTACAACGGCCATCTGTTCGGGTCGGAGATCAAGGATCCCATTATAGTTATCGTCCGAAGGAAAAACGTTGCCGGGTATTACATATATCAAAAGTGGTTCCAAATGCAGGAAAACGAAACGGACGAGCTGGCGCTCAATCCCGAAATGTTCCTGAAATTCCCGTTACTGGAGATCGTCCAGACCATAGTTCACGAAATGTGCCACGCCTGGCAGTTCCATTATGGGAACCCGTCCTATCGGGCATACCACAATAGGGAATGGGCGCAGAAAATGATAAGTGTTGGGCTGATGCCCACCGATACCGGCCGGGCAGGAGGGAAGACTACCGGTTTCAGGATGGACGACTACCCGATAGAGGGCGGCGAGTTCCTTAGGGCAAGCGAGGAGCTCATCAACAGCGAGGTATTCGCGGGACTGTACCATGAGAACAATCCCGATATATTCCAGAATATAGACGCCGAGGCACCGCTGTTCGACCAGATAAAGGATATGACCCTGGCCCAGGCCCCCGAGATAAAGGATAAAAGGACCAAGGTCAAATATAGTTGCCCGTGCTGTAACGTATGGGGGAAACCGGGGCTGGACGTCCATTGTAATTCATGTAACCGAGATATGCGGGAAAATGTATGACATGTCATATATGTAACACAAAAATACTTGTATCAAATAGCATAAATGTGTTACAATATTATTATCTTTGGTGGGTATAAGAAGACTAATTTCTGGATAATGCCGATAATAGTACTGATGAACCAAAAAGGGGGCGTCGCCAAAACGACCACCGCTATCAACCTTGCGGTACAGGCCGCGCTCAATAAGCCGACCCTGCTTATCGATACGGACGAGCAGGGCAGCCTGACGAAGCAGTTCGGGATAACCGACCCCAAGACAACGGTCAAGGATGCCTTGTTGGGGAAACCTTTCGATGTGGTCAACGTCAGAAAAAATTTGGATGTCGTCCCAGCGGACGCCGATCTTATAGGAATCGACCTGCAAATGTCGAACCTCGTGAAAAGGGAGCATAAACTTGAAAAGGCGCTGGCCGGGATCCGCAACGATTACGAGTACATATTCATAGACTGCCCGTCCAATACCTCGCTGGTGACCATAAACGCCCTGGCATGTGCGGATTTTGTGATCCTGCCCATCAAGCTCGATATCCTGAGCACCGAGGGGATAGACCATATGGTCAATTTTATAACCATGGTCAAGGAGACCAATGAAAAGCTCGGCATCCTCGGTATATTGATCACCCAGTACGAGGAACGTGCCAGGGTGTCCGAAAAGATTTTGGGCGATATCAGGGAAAAGGGATGGGAAAAATTTCTGTTCAAGACCCGTATCCGGAAGAACGTAACGATCTCCGAGGGCCAGGCATACAGAAAGAACGTTTTCGAGTATAGCAGGAATTCGACAGGAGCAAAGGATTATGTCGCCCTGGGAAAGGAAGTATTGACCAAAATAAAAAAATTGAAATAATATGGGACTGGAGGATCTGATGGCCAATAAAAAGGGCAAGCCTAAAAAGGTCGGAAAGAAGGTAACGGACAAGGAACCGAAGGACGAACTGGTCCACAAGAGTATCCGGATGAAGCAATCCACCGTCGATCTGTTGTACGCGATTACCTATCATGAAAAAAGCAAGAATAATAAGTACCTCTTTGGGGATGCCATAACCGACGCGCTCGAACTTCTGGCGGAAAAGAACGGTGTCGAACATTGATGGTCGGACAAACTACAGGATTATGACGGAAGAAGGACTACGGGTCACCGAACTAGTGGACCATTTCGAAAGAATAGTGAACCAGTGGAACGGAAAAGAATAATCACCGCTTTTTAACGTTATTACTTTTTACCTTTGATTGGTAAAGGTTTTCCATCTTTACACAAAAGTTTCTTTCTAAAAATGCACGGGGAGTAAAATCCCGCTAGCAGGGAATATTTATATGTCGGACAATTCCATGACGGAAAGTCTCGAACATATTTCCAAACCATAAAGGTGTAATCGCCATCGTGAAGACCTAGGATAAAATAGAAACAGGCTTCACATACGAAAAAGTCGAAAAAAAACTTTAATTTACCGGTATGGGTATCGAAAATTATAGCGAACATTTAACCGAGGCGGAAAAAAAGCATTCGCCAAAACAACTTTTTTTTGCCGGCAACGAAGAGCTGCTCTTCAATAATAGGCGTGTTTCCGTAGTAGGTTCAAGAAAGGCGACCAAAGAGGGGCTGATAAGGGCAATGATCGTTTCCAAAGCTTTGGTAAAACAGAACATTGTAGTCGTGAGCGGTCTTGCCGCCGGAATCGACACAATGGCACATAGAACGGCCATAGAGAACGGTGGCCAAACAATTGCCGTATTGGGGACGCCTTTGGACAAGGCCTACCCAAAACAGAACTCGGGACTGTTGGAGACCATTAAAAAGGATTATTTGGCCATATCCCAATTTCCGAAGGGTTATCCGTCCATGCCCAAAAACTTTCCTATCAGGAACAGGACCATGGCCCTGATTTCCGATGCCACCATAATAATCGAGGCGGGGGAGAAGAGCGGTACAAGACACCAGGGATGGGAAGCCTTAAGGTTGGGCAGGGACGTGTTTATATTGGAGAACGTGGCCAACGACCCGAACATAACCTGGGCCAGGGAGATGATGGACTACGGCGCACAATCGTTGTCCCGCGATAACATCGATATGGTCCTGGAGGATATTCCATTTCTTACCTCAAGGCTGGAAGATGTCTTTTAAGATCGATTTTGCGACCATGTTGGAATTTGCGACCAGGGGGCAAAACGATATCGCCCATAATTCACGATTGGTTGCGGGAAAAATCAAATCGGGAAACGCACAGGTCATCGAGCGACTGATTTTCCATATAAAGCATCTTCCAAAAGAACACCCGATCACCAAATTGTTCGAGGGCGTACCTGTTCTGGTACCGGCACCCCGGAGCGCGCCCATTGTCGATGGTGGCCATTGGCCGACCAAAATTTTATGCGACCATTTGGTAAATGCCGGTCTGGGGGCGAGCGTTCAGAAGTTTCTCGTACGGACAACCAAGGTGCCAAAGTCGAGCAGTTTCACCAGTGCGGAAGAACGACCAAGCTGTAATACCCATTATGAAAGTCTTTCCGTCGTCGCCCCGGAAGCGTTCGTAGAAAAAATAATCCTGGTCGATGATGTTTTTACGCTGGGCAGAACCTCGTGTGCATGTGTGAGACGGATCAAAGAGATCTATCCCGATGCCGATATTTCGGTTTTCGCGGCAATGCGTACAAGAGGTTTTGTGGAAGAGCTGGCCAATATCGTAAAGCCATCGTTCAAGACTATGGAATACAATTCCCAATATGATAAGGTTAGATTGCCGGACTGATTCCAAGGCCTTCCAACGGACACCGATTGTTTGAACGACTGACAGTTCAAGGGGAACGTAGGATTTCAAAAAGCAACGATAATAATTGGGCTTACAAAGTAATAATATGCCTATGCGGCCCAATGGGCCCATTGGAAGGGTAGCTGTCACCAGTGGCCATCTGTCTACGGGCTAGGGGAGTGGCCCCGAACGGTAAATAGAAATGTAAATGAATCCAGTAATCCTTTCCCTATGTCCAAATTATCGAAAGAAGGCAACATTACCTATAGACAATATCTCGAAGCGATCCATACGGTCAGGCTTTATAGTAAACAGGTCGCCCTGCACCGGACCGAAATCCAAATGGACATGGATTCGATATCCAAATTCCTGGGCGTTTCAGAGGACACTCTAATCTTAGACCTGCCCTTGACAAGGCGTACCTTGAACGTATTGGAACGGATGGAAAATCTCGATTGTTCCCGGAATACCTTGAAGGATATGGAAAAGATTTCGCTCAAGGAACTTTCCGCGCAGAAAAATATGGGTCAGAAAACAATGTTCGAAATCGAGGAGCCCTGCCTTTATACCGGTGTTAAGCTATTACCCTGACCAATAGGTATGCAATCACAAGGACTATATAGGGATGTATCGAAGTTATTGGATTGCGTGGGAGAATTAAATCTGTTTCCCGAACGCACACAACACCCCTAGATCAAAGAGGCTAAAAATGGAACACCCAAACAAGGAGCAACGGGAAAACCAGGCGGAGCTTTTGGCACGGCTACCGGAGGAAGAGCGCGACGAACATGCCAGACTATTGCGGTTCGGAAACGCGGCCTACGTATATCATCGGCAGGCGGAGAAAATGGAACCTACCAAGGAGGATTTTGATGAATGGCTGGAGGGGTTGCCGAAAAACGTCCGCAGCGATATGAAAATGCAAGGTTTCGAGCTGTGCAGGGGCATCCTTTCCTTCCAGCGCTATGTAATGGAGAAAAACGATATAGGGATGGGGGAGTGGATGAGAAGGAATCTTGACAAAGAGGATTACGATGCTTATATCGACACTATCGAAGAGAGGAGAAAGTAGGATAATTAGGCCATGAAAAAAACGATAGAGATTACCGGAAGGAAAAAGCAGTTACAGGACGTGCTCGACTATTGCGCGGAAAACAATAATCAAGGTGAAAATCCTACCAAAAGGGGTCTATCCTTACCCCGAACACGATAGAAAGACCATCAGGCACAGGCACGATCCGAACCGTAAAATATTGCCGGTCGACGAGGATGAAAATATGTAAGAATAACGGAAGATTCTTGCTTACGGACTGAAAGGTGAAAAGGGGATATCGGGTACGAAAGTGTAGGATTTTGGGCGATTTTAGGCCCGTCTAACGAACGCAAAATTTGTAAATGACAGTAGGGTAGGGGAATAACGGTGTTTTGAGACGGAATGATAAGTGGTTTTAAAAATAGAACTGATTTTCGAGCCTTTATAAGAACTCCAAAAAAAAATTAAAATGAACTACCTCGATGCAAGCATACGAGGTATCAAATTCCAAAAAAAACAAATCCCAAATTCCAAAAAAAGGAAAAACGATGCAAGCATCGGAGAATTAAACCCTAAGAGATTAAAGAACGGATGCTGATCATAAGATCGAACAAAAGGAACTGGGAGGGGAAAGGATTCCCGAAAGAGCTCCCGGCCAAGATCCATAAAGATTTCGACGATGCCTGTACGGACCTGAACTCGTACCAATTTTATGGAAACGAAGACGGGGAATTTGTCCCGAAGGAAAAGGCCGGTAGGCTCGAATTCATTTTTTCTCAAGGGCGGCCAGATCGACAGGACGTTGGCCGAAAACAAGATTCGATACTGAACGGCCGCACGGACGAGCTGTTTGCCGGGAGCCATGAAAAAAGGTTTAGCTAAGGCGGCTGGTGACAGCTACCCATCCACCGGGCTGATCTGTTGTCTTAGCGTACGTTTTCGCACCGTTGGGCTTTACACCCCAGATTTCGTGGCTGTTCGGAAACGCTGCGCTTGCATCTTTTGTCGGAATAAACTACATTTATGTAATATACATATCCACAAAAATGAAAAATCCTATAACATCAAAAACTTTCCACCGGCTAAAGGAAGATCTCAATGCTCGATCGTTTTATGAATTGGCCAGACTTCTGGGTAAACCACAGACCAGTATTCAACGATACAAGGATGGAAACGTATCCATAACATTGGACAATCTTGCGGAGATGGCGGAGAGGGCGGGCTATGAAATAAACCTGAAGTTCGATAAAAAACAATAGTTTCATATTTGTATATTACATAACTTAACTATATTTGATATATGACCGATCTAAAGAAATATCCATCACGAAATTGTCCCCATTGTGGAAAGCTTTGTAATCCTGAAAAAGCGATATACGGCAAATCTATCCAATATGGTTCCCACTTATGTAAATCCGAATATGAGTTCAAAGAATCCCAAAGGTCCTTTTCGTTCAGCTATGAAGGAAGGAAACATTTAATTTGTAACTAAACAATACTATCATGGATATAAAGGAAATAAAAAAAATGCCGGTGGCCATGCGTATCTTGATCGTCCAGGACATTTGGGATTCGATCGAGAATAAAGACGGCATCGAGTTGTCAGAGGAAATCAAGGCAGAACTTGATAGCCGTATCGAACGCCACGAAAGCGGGGAGGCCACATATTATTCCCTAGAGGAATCACGGGAACGAAACGCCAAATTCAGGAATGACCTATAAATTCCGAATTCTTGATGCCGCCGATCGGGATATACGGGAGGCCATCCGACATTACGAGGTCGTTCGCAAAGGTCTGTCAATGGATTTTGAACTTTGCCTGGATGAAGGTTATGCCGATATTCTGAACGTGCCCCTTGGTTATCAAATAAGGTACAGGGATGTTCGTATCAAGTTCATTAGGCGCTTTCCATATGGGATTCACTATTTGGTCGAACCGGGCCACATAATAATAATTGCCGTTTTCCACACCTCGAAAAGCCCGAGAAAATGGTTTGATAGACTAAAAGGAAACTGATATGGAACAACCGAACAGGAATCCATAAAATATAAACCAACGTTAAAAAAATATCCTAAACCAAAATTGGCGAAACATACGGTCGAGGACATGAAAAGGGTCGCTGAAAAATTTGCTGGATATTTTCCGGAAAACAAGGCTATTGTTGCCCAAGATGATCAAAAGATCCAAGAAAAGAATCAGGAATTAAGTGACTTCCAAAACAGCTAATGTAAATTCTAAATAAACGATAGGTTGTAAATTATTCGGAAATGGAAAATTTTACACGTGATCATTTCGACAGTTGGGAACTGCTTTCGGCCGTCGATAGGCTGGACAACATCAGATACGTGCTAGCGGATAAAGACGATATGGGGCCGCCCCAAGCAAGAAGAGACCTGATGGAACTCCACCAACTTGTTTTCGACGCGGTCAGATATTCGGGCAAGCATGACAGGGAAAAAATATTGGAGCTTTTGGAGGATGTGCAGGACGTGGTACGGGAGGTACTGGAAAATGCCGAAAGTATCTCGGATTCGCTCATTGATCTATGGGGAGCATTGACCAAACATGAAGAAGAATAATAATCAATATGCTCAAGCGGCCGGTGTATAATGTTCAATAAGTGGTTTTATCTCAAAAAGGAACCGTTCCAGGGCTTTTTAAGATAAGAATAAAAACTCAAATAAAGTACGGATGCTGATTATAAAATCGAACAAATGGAACTGGGAGGGAAAAGGATTCTCAAAGGAGCTCCCGGCCAAAATCTATAAAGATTTCGACGATGCCTGTACGGCCCTGAACTCCTATCACTTTTTCAGATACGAGGAAGGGGAATTTGTCCCGAAGCAAAAGACCGATAGGCTCGAATTCATTTTTCTAAAGGACGGCCAGATCGACAGGATGTTGGCGGAAAACAAAATCCGTTACTGAACGGTCGGAACAAGTCAAGCTAAGCAAGTTATGATAGGAAAAAAAATGCAGCGCATCCGTGTTTCCAAAGGCTGGAGCTTCAAGGAGCTCGGGGAGAAGTCCGGGGTCAGCCCGGTCCAGTTGGGTAGG
>Ga0209587_1001400_pt1 | contig 11379 bp, 11 predicted proteins | sample NGEPerD_2_FD_184512 | JGI IMG/M metagenome (GOLD analysis project Ga0209587, IMG submission 184512) | Arctic peat soil microbial communities from the Barrow Environmental Observatory site, Barrow, Alaska, USA - NGEE PermafrostL1-D... | ecosystem: Environmental > Terrestrial > Soil > Wetlands >... | reverse complement strand
GACCGTGCCCAGGCAGCGGCGCTCGTGACCGGGATGCCGGTCACGAGCGCCGCTGCCTGGGCACGGTCCTCGAGTGCCTTCAGGTTCAGGCGCACCGTCTCGGTGTAGCGGGCGCTGCCGAACGAGACCCGCGGACGTAAGGGAACTGTGGAGTGCCAGCCGCCGGCGGTCGACAGTTTCGCGGCGACCGCAAAGGTGCCGGGGCGACCACGGTAGGAGAACCGCACGTCGACGGTCTCGGCCAGCCTGCGGAAGACCGGATCGGGCGAGGTGACCATGGTGCCGTCGTACGCCGCGGACCTCGGCACCTCGGTGCGGTAGGAGAAGGCCATCGTCTGGTCCGATTCGCTCTCGACCTCCCCGAACCGGCTCGGTGCCGTGCTCCAGGCCGGGACGGCGAGAAGGAGACCCACTACTGCGACGAGTGCGGCGGCGGCTCCGAGTGTCTTGCCCCACGGGGGGAGACTGATCATCGACATGCGTCGGATTGGTCCTGCGTGTTGGGACACGGTCCTTCTCCTTCGTCGGCGTCGCCGCCGTGTCTCTAGCGTGGTCCCGCCACTAGCCAGCAGGGCGAACGCGAGTAATCCCAGTGCGGTGGGGCTGGTGAGGCGGTCCAGCCAGATGCCGCCCTGGGGAATGCGGAGCGCGAGCTTGCCGATCAGTTGGTCACGGGTCGGCCGATCGGGGTCGAGCCAGGAGTTGTTGTCACCCTGCAACGTGTAGTGGCCGGCATCGACGGCCACGATCCGGTGCATCACCACCGTGTCGAACATATCGCTGTGGTACGCCGTGACGTCGCCCACGGCGTAGTCGTCGGCGGACCGCACGATCGCCAGGTCTCCGGTGTGGATCCGCGATTCCATGCTGACCCCGGTGGTGGAGACGTATGTCGTAGCACCTCCGAGCTGCGCGGGCCAGAGCAGGAAACCCATCGCTGCGACGACAACGAGTGTCAGGCCTGCACGCGTTCGCGTGCCGACACGCTGCCTCATAAGACCTCCGGTGGGGCGGGGGACGGCCCGGCGAAGAGTACGCCGGGCCGTCCATCACACTTGAGTCAGGCGTCAGTCGACGACGACGGCGGTCTTCGTAAGCGTGCTGACCGACTGCGGGAAGTTGGCCCCGGCACAGGTGTACGTCGTCTCGGTGGTAGTCACCGGGACGTAGGTGCCGGTACCACAGGTCACCGGGGCGGCGTCATTGAAGCCCAGAGTCACGGCGGCGAGTGTCGTGTCATCGTCCAGCACCAGGGTGACGCTGTCGATGCTGCTCTGGGCCGTGTTGTAGTTGTAGGTCAGAGAGTTGACGGTCGCGCCGGAGACCGTCGTCGCTCCGTAGCCGAGCGTGTCGGTGGCGGGCATTCCGGTGTTGCTGGCGGTGAAGGCGGTGCCGCCGACGGCGACGATGCCGGCGACCGCGAGGGCTCCGAGGAACTTGGTGGGGTTGCGCATGAGTAGTGCCTTTCATTTCGGTAACCCGGCCGACCCCCGTTGGGCCCCGTGGCTTTGCGTCACCGACTCGCGTCGGCTTTGCCGTTTCGCTGAAAGGTCCCGGACGTTGCACCGGGACCAGAATTCGAGGCGTCGAGTTGCTCACGCCTCTGTTCCCAGTATCGGTCCATGTAGGCACGAACATGATGCAAACTGAACGAACTACCCGAAAGCGCTCCCTGAAGTGCCCCTTCGGGCTACCCGCATTACCCATTCGGCTGATGGGACGACCTCAGATGCTTGCCACTCCGCCAGTAGAGAACCGGTACCGACCCAACCAGGTCATCGACTCGCGGAGCTCTCCGTGACACCCACGCGCGTGCCCGAGCCGACTCCTCTGCCTGTCTGCCTGCCGGGCGTCGGCATTGGCTCAACTGGTGGACCAGGGACGGGAACGTCCCTGGTCTGCACCCCAAGGCGCTGAAGAGGATCGCCGTACCGCGCGGCCGCGCGGTACGGCGACCCGGAGTTCTCGCCCACGCCCGAACCCAACGGGCTGCGAGGGGCACCCGGACGCCGGCCGGACGACGGACCCGGACTGGTCTCGATCGGCGGCTCCTTCGGCGAGGGACTGTCAGAAGAACGGTGTAAGTGGCTCGACACGCCGACCGGCTGGTTGGCGAGGAGGAGTCACTGATGACCGAAACACTGTTGGGCGTGAGCCCATCAAACATTGAGGACCTGATCGAGGAGCCGTCGCTGACGGAGGCGGCGGTGAGAGGTGTCGGCAGCGCGTCTGAGTCCGACGGCTCGGCCGAGCTGGCGGAGCCGTCGGCTGAAGAACTGGCGATCGCGCGGGAGCTGGTCCGCTCGGCTCGGGCTCGCGGGGTGGCGATGACCGGGCCGGACGGGATGCTGAAGGCGTTGACCAAGACGGTGATCGAGACCGCCTTGGACGAGGAGATCAGCGAACACCTCGGCTACGACAAGCACGATCCGACCGGCCGTGGCACCGGGAACTCCCGCAACGGCACCCGAAACAAGACAGTGCTGACCGACAACGTCGGGCCGGTCACGATCGACGTCCCGCGGGACCGGGACAGCACCTTCGACCCGGTCATCGTGAAGAAACGGCAGCGGCGCCTTGGTGGGGTCGACACGATCGTGTTGTCGCTGGTCGCCAAGGGCCTGACCACCGGTGAAGTCTCGGCGCACTTCGAGGAGATCTACGGTGCGTCGCTGTCGAAGGACACCATCTCGAGGATCACTGACCGGGTGATCACGCAGATGGCCGAGTGGATGGCCCGGCCACTGGAGAAGGTCTACGTCGCGGTGTTCATTGACGCGATCTACGTCAAGGTTCGTGACGGCCAAGTCGCCAATCGACCGTTCTACGCTGCGATCGGGGTCGACCTGGCCGGCCACAAGGACGTCTTGGGGCTGTGGGCCGGGAACGGTGGTGGGGAGTCGGCGAAGTTCTGGCTGCACGTGCTGACCGAGCTGAAGAACCGAGGCGTCCAGGACGTGTTCTTCATCGTCTGCGACGGACTCAAGGGGCTGCCCGACTCGGTCGGTGCGGTGTTCCCCGAGGCGGTCGTGCAGACGTGCATCATCCACCTGATCCGCAACACCTTCCGATATGCCTCGAAGAAGTACTGGGGTCAGATCGCGGTTGATCTCAAGCCGATCTACCGGGCACCGAGCCGGGAGGCGGCCTGGGCGGCGTTTGAGGAGTTCGAGGAGAAATGGGGCAAGCCCTATCCCGCGATCGGAGCGCTGTGGCGCAACGCGTGGGAACAGTTCGTGCCCTTCTTGGACTACGACGCCGAGATCCGCACGGTGCTGTGCTCGACGAACGCGATCGAGAGCATCAACGCCCGCTACCGCCGCGCGATCACCGTCCGGGGACACTTCCCGACCGAGCAGGCCGCGCTGAAGTGCCTCTACCTGGTCACCAGATCGCTGGACCCCAAGGGCACCGGTCAGACACGATGGACCATGCGATGGAAGCCGGCGCTCAACGCGTTCGCGATCACCTTCGGCGACCGGATGCCCAAGGCAGAGAACCACTGAAATGAGAACCGCCGCTTACACCGTTACTCGGACAGACCCGGTGTTGCGTTGACTGGTTGAATTCGCCCTTGTCTTCCTGTCGTGCTGCGGGCGCGGCGGTTCCCTGGTTTGCCACTACATAGTCATTTTGGGCTAGAGACAACGAATGAACCGGTACGTAGGCTTCTGGTCGGTGTGTCCGACCGGCGGGGCACGATTGCTTGATCCGCAGGTAGAGAAGGGTTGTACAGCGTGCCGCCATCGACCTCGGTCACGCCGATCACGACGTACGCCGCCGCCTCCGCCGCCGCTTCCCCGATTCGCTCCAGGGTCGCGCCGGGGACGGTCACCGCATTCGCGTAGAAGCGCTTCACGAACTCGGTGTCACTCCATGCCGGGGTGCGCCAGACCCAGTCCGGATAGGCGGGGATGAAGGACTCGGGGAAGACGATCAGTTCGGCGCCGTGACCCGCGGCTTCCTTGACCAAGGCGCAGACCTTGTCCGCGGTCGCCTCTCGGTCAAGGAACACGGGCGTTGCCTGTACTGCGGCCACGGTGACCATTAGGTCCTCCCTAGTCTCGTCGGCGCTGTGCCGATCTCATCTCCCGAGCACGTCGCGTTCTCCCGGATCGCGGGCCGGGTCGTGCTCGGGCAGCGCATCGACCGCCCAGTCGGAGCGCTTCCACTCCGGGACCGGCGTCAGGCAGTCGCTGCGTGGCACGAACCGCGACCGCCGCACGAGCTCGTAGCGGTGGATGTAACGCGGACAGTTCGGGTAGACCGCTCGCGCGCGGACCCGGACGACGAACTGGGCCTCCGGGTAGTCGCCACGAAACGGGTCATCGAGGTCGATGCTCGCTATGCCCTCCAGCCGCATCCGGTGGCCTCGCTCAAAGTCGATGAACAGCAGCCCCACGTCTGGGTTCACCAGAACGTTGCCGGTGGACAGGTACATGCCGTTTCCGTCGTAGTTGGGAAAGACCACCGTGTGCGGATCCAACACGCGGACGAAGCCCGGCTCGCCGCCCTTGTAGGAACACGTCGGTCGTCCCTCGGCGTCGGCCGTCGCAAGGAAGAACATGTCGCGATCTTCGATGAAGGCACGGTCACCCTCGCTGATGGTGTCGCTGACGAGCAGCCCGTCGATACGGTCGGCCAGGGCTCGCGTGTCAAAGCGGTCTTGCAGCGACCGGCTGCCGCCGTGGAACCCGGAAGCCATGCTTCCTCCTGACAAGGCGAGGTCATACAGACCGATCGCGGCCAACGTGCCCAGCCTCAGCCACAAGTGTGAACCCTGCGCCGAGTCCCGTCGAGGAGAGCGCTGCACTTGTCCTGCCTTCGACGCCGTCCCAATCTGGGCGCGCTGACGCGGCGGAAGACTCACCATCGGCCTGCACGCATCGCGGCTATGTGCGGACGGATTTCAGCCCGGAGACTCAGCGGTTGGAGGCGCGATCCGAATTTCCTGAGTCAGCCGGGCCTCATCATGAGCAGCGGGCAGCCGTCCAGCTCCGAGATTTCGTGTCAGCGGGCCGATACCCGATCAGGTATATACGACGCGCGAAACCAGGCTCGTGCGTCGGGCAGGAGCAGCAGCACGATCACGGCCACGGCGGCGGCTGTTACCGCCAGCGGCGTGATGTAGTACCCCGCCATAACTCCACCGACGGCCGCGACCGTGGACAGCCCGACAAGCACGACCTGTGCCCACCGGTGCCCGTGCAGCACGAAGACCGCCACGACGTCGGCCGCGGCCGAGAGCGCGACAACGACGGCGGCAGCTCCCGCGACAAACCACCGTGGGTTGTCAGTCCCACCATCGAAGGAGTCGAAGACCGGTGCCAAGACCAGGAGCAACCCCACAGTGACGAACAGGGTCAGGGCCGCGGTCCCTGTTGCCACGACCCAGGTCACCACGGCTGCCGCGTACACAACCCCTGGCGGCCGTTCGGGCCCCGCCACTCGGGAAGTCGGATACCCCTGATGGGACTTGGCAGAAGGGTCGATCACACGCCAATTCCATCACGGCGCGGCAGCAGCCCGCACGTAACACACCACGCTGATGAGCGATCATGTCTGGGTGAACGAAGCATCCGGAACAGAGAACGAACCGGTGCCGTCCGAGGCCAAGGACTTCGGGCCCTTCTTTCACGGCACGAAGGCTGACCTGCAGCCGGGGGACTTGCTGGAACCCGGCTATGGCTCCAATTTCGGCGAGCGAATGAGGGCGAACTACATCTACCTAACCGCAACCCTGGATGCGGCCACTTGGGGTGCAGAACTGGCGGTGGGCGAGGGACCCGGCAGGATCTACCGGGTGGAACCCACGGGCGCCTTTGAGGATGACCCCAACCTGACGGACAAGAGGTTCTCGGGCAACCCGACGAGGTCCTACCGCACTCGAGAGCCCCTGCGAGTAGTCGGCGAAGTCTTGGACTGGGAGCCACATTCCCCCGAGGTGCTCCAGGACATGCGGGACCACCTTGAGGAGCTCAAGGGGCTTGGCGTCGAGGCGATCAACGACTGAGCTCGCGGGCGAAGCATATGGAGTTGAGTGCCACAACACTGAAAGGGCACGCTCATCGGCTGATGAGTAAATCGGGGGGAGCGGATCCGGTAGCCGGAGACGGCCGGGCCGAGCGCATGAACTCGCGTTTTGGCACGAGTCTGTGAGTTTCCTGTGTGTTTCCTATGCTACTTACCTTCGCTGCGGTGAAGACCGCTGTGTAGCCGCGGGTCGTCAGCAGGAACGCTATGACTCAGGAACGCTGCTTTCCTTCGGCGAGCGCCGACAGAGAAGCGGCGATCTCGGTTGGCCGCTCGCTGACGGCGGACTGGTAGATCATCGCGGCCTGGGCGGTGGAGTGCCCGAGGCGCTGTTGCAGCTCGCCCAGGGTGGCGCCGGATCGGGCGGCCATAATCGCTCCGAAGTGGCGGAGGTCGTGCACGCGCACGTCCGGGCGACCGGCCTTGACCTTGGCGCGTTTGAACACCCGGTAAAGCGTCGACCCCGCCAGATACCCGTCGCCGTGCGCCGTCGGGAACACGAGACCCTCACGGCCGAATGTGGCGTGGTTCTGCATGTGGTCCTTGAGGGCGGGCAGGATGTGCGGGGGGATCGTTACGGACCGGATGCCGGCGTCGCTCTTGGGTTCACCCACGATCGTGCGGCTCTTCACCGTTGTGACGGCCTGGCGGATATGCACGATCCCGTTCTTGAGGTCGAGGTCGCACCGACGTAGCGCGGCCAACTCCCCGAACCGCATCGCACACCATCCACCGAGCAGGACGAGCGACTTGTAGCGTGCCGGAATCGCGGTCACGAGGGCATCGAACTCGGCGATGCTGAGCACCCGGAGCTCGCGGGCGCGCTTCTTCGAGCCGGCTCCCTTGATGCGGACCGGGTTGCTGGCCAGGATCCCGTCGTCCACGGCCTCGGCGAGGATCGTGCGGAGCAGCCCGTAGGCGTTGGCTTTCGCGGTCGGGCCGGTGTCGAGGGCGGCGTACCACCTCCGCACGGTCACGGGCGTGACCGCGCTCAGCGGTTCGTCGCCGAGCGGCGGGTTGATGTGGTTGTCGAGCAGGGACCGGTACAGCTCCACGGTGCGCGGCTTGAGGGTGCGAGTTCTGAGCCACGCGTCGGCGTACTCGGTGAGCCTCGGGGCAGCGGTCGACCGGGGTCGAGCGGCCGGACTGACCCACTTCTCACGGGTGATATCGGTCAGCACACCCGCGAGGTAGGTCTCCGCGTCGCCCTTTGTGATGAACGTGACCGGTGCCTTGTGGCGGAGCGCGTCCGGACCGAAGTAGCGGACCTGGTAGCGGCCGGATGCGAGTTTGCGGGTGGTGCCGAATCCGCGGCGTCGGGGGTGTCGTGTCGTGGCCATGCCGCCATTGTGCCCTCTACGTGCCCTCTACGTGCCCTAACTCGGGGCACGACACGGACATTTGTGTCCACCACCGTCCGGAAGCCCGGAGGCTGTTTCGCCTTATAAACAAGGGGAAACGCAGGTCAGAGCACCTCTCTTACAAGGAGGTGGTCGCAGGTTCGATCCCTACTGCGCCCACCGAATTCAGAAGGCCGATGTCAGCCAGGTTGGTCTGTCGACCCAGTTGGTTCGAACTGCACCTTCTCCGCGCGAAGCAGGTGCAGATGGAACCAAGTGCGGCCCGAGGTTCCTAAGAAGGGTCTCACTGGCACCTCACAGGTGTCTCACTCTCGCGTTTCATGGTTGCCCCATCGCAAAACAACGAAAGGGCCGCGAACACAGGCCCGCGAAAGGTGGAAGAACCATGAAGAAGCTGCTGTCCATCGGAACCCTCGGCGTCGCTGGCGTGGTGGGAACCGGGCTCCTGGTGTTCCCGGCCACGACGGTCGCGAACAGCGGCGAAGATGCCTTCGCCAAGCGTGATGACGACGCGAGCGAGGTCGTCCTGGTCGACGATGACGATGACGACGACACCAACAACAAGAAGTCTCGTTCGAGCGACAGCCGGTCCCGGGACAGCCGTTCACGGGACAGCCGTTCGCGGGACAGCCGTTCGCGGGACAGCCGTTCGCGGGATAGCCGATCCTGGGCGACCAACGCCAACACGCGCAGCAACTTCACCAACGTCAGCCGTGACCTGAGCCGCGGCGACAGTCGCGACCACTCGTGGAGCAGGTCCAGCGACGGTTCGAGCGACGACTCGCGTGGCTGACCTGGCTCACCGGCAGCAATCACAGAGGAGACCGAGATGGGCAAGGCGCGCGACTCGTGGGGATTCGTCCAAGGCGACCCCATCACCTCCGACCTGACTGCGATCAAACGGCTCGGGGGAGGGGAGGCGTACGACGCCTACCTTGCCTTCGACGACATCACCTACGCACCCGTCGTGGTGAAGGTCGTCCGCCCCGGTCGGGTCCACAAGGAATCCACGCTGCGGGGCCTCCGCCGAGAGGTTGAGGCGCTTGCCCGGATCAATCATCCGGTGGTTGTTCGCGGTCTGCGGTCCGTGGTGGACGGTGAGCGCCCGCACGTGGTCCTCGAGCAACTCGACGGTCCACGGTTGTCGTCGCTGATCCGCCGCTACGGGCCGCTGCCCGAGCAGCAGTACCTTCCTCTGGCTATCGAGCTGGCCTCGGCTCTGCACTACTTCAGGAGACTCGGCTACGTCCATCTCGACGTCAAGCCGAGCAACATCATCATGGGTGCCCCTGCCCGGTTGATCGATCTCAGCGTCGCCCGGACAATCGAGGCGGCCGAGGCGTTGACCTACCCGATCGGCACCGATCCCTACATGTCGCCGGAACAGACCGAGCCTCCGCAGACCGGCGTCCCCGGTTTCGGCAGCGACATATGGGGGCTCGGCGCCACCTTGTTCGAGGCGATCGCGGGGCACAAACCGTTCAACGAGGGAGACGAGGAGGCACCTGAGGTGGGACAACGTTTCCCCCAAGTGGTCGAGATGCCCTACTTGCTTCCCGCCCAGGTTCCGTCGGACGTGGCAAAGGTTGTCTACGCCGCTCTCGAGCCGAAACCTGAGAACCGCCCGCTCCCGCACGAGCTCGCCGAGGGTCTCGAGGCGGCGCTGGCACGAGTTCCTCGGGGCAAGCTCACCTTCAAGGTCCGCTGACCGGTTCAGGGCCGACCGTTGAAGCGGTAGCCCATCCCGCGGACCGTGCTGATTGAGTGGGAGCCAAATTTCCTGCGCAGGTAGCCCACGTAGACGTCGACGACATTGGAGCCGGGGTCGAAGTCATATCCCCACACGTGCGAGAGCAGCTGCTCACGGGAGAGCACCTGGCCGGCGTTGAGCATGAAGATCTCCGCCAGCTTGAACTCTCGGGCCGACAGGTCGATCTCTTTGCCACCCCTGCTCGCCTGCCGGGTGCGCAGATCGATCCGGATCGAACCGACCTCGATCGCGTCCTCTCGACCTGCTGGTTGTTCGTTGGCCGGTCGAAGCCGCAGCCGCACCCTGGCCAACAGCTCTGCGAACTTGAACGGCTTCGGCATGTAGTCGTCCGCGCCACCCTCGAGAGCCGACACAGTGTCGGTGACCGAGTCACGAGCGGTCAGCACGATGACCGGCAGATCGCTGCCGGAAGCACGCATCCGTGTGAGCACCTCGAAACCGTTCAGGCCGGGCAGGTTGATGTCCAGGATCAACAGGTCGAAGTCGCCGGTCAGGGCGTAGTCCAGCCCAGTGCCTCCGTCGGCCACCGTCGTGGTGGTGTAACCGTCAGCCCTGAGACCTTTGGCTATGAACGAGGAGATCCGCTCCTCGTCCTCGACGATCAGGATTCGGGCCATGGCTCGTCCGGGCGTCGTACAGGCCGCTCTATCGGGAGTGTCAACACGAACCTCGCCCCCCTTGGTACGCCGTTCTTGACACCAACCATTCCACCATGCGCCTCTGCGATCGCCTTGACAATGGACAACCCGAGGCCGAAACCCTCATCACCTCGCTGGACAGTGCCACGTGCGAACCGTTCGAAGATCATCGACTCCTCTCCCTCGCGCACGCCCGGACCGGTGTCGCGCACCCACAGCTGCAAACCTGCCACTGCATCGACCCGTGAGCCGAGCGCGACCACGTCACCGTCGCCAGTGTGCTTGACCGCGTTCTGCGCGAGCTGGAGCAATGCCTGGGTGATCCGTTGCTCGTCGAAGTCGGCCAAGAACTGGGCGGCCTCGTCAAGCTGCCAGTCCCGCTCCCCGAGGGCGCGGCACTTGTCCAGGACGGTCTGCGTGAACGGCGCAACATTGACCGCTTCGAACGCGAAGAATCCCGGTCGGTCGGTCTTCGCGAGCATGATCAGGTCGTTGACCAACCGTGACATCCGATCGATCTCGTCGAGCAAGAGCTCCTTTGTCCCTTCGACGTCGGCAGGGTCAGCACTGTCGAGCAGCTCCATGTGACCACGGATGATCGTCAGCGGTGTCTTGAGCTCGTGCCCGGCGTCGTCGAGGAACTCACGCTGGCCGGTGAACGCCTGGTCGAGCCGAGCCAGCATCTCGTTGAAGGTGCGGGTCAGGGCGCTGATGTCGTCGCGGCCGGCCTCGGGAAGTCGGCGAGACAAGTCGGTCTCGGTGATCTCCTGAGCAGTCTCGCGCAAAGTGCGGACCGGGCGCAGCAACCGCCCCGCCTGCCAGGAGCCGATGCCCGTGATGAGGCCGAGCGAGAGCAAGCTCACGACTGCGTAGGTCGACATCACCCGGTTGATCTCTTCGTGCTCGTCGTCGAAGAAGTTCGTAACCACTAGTGCACCCGTCGTTCCGCTGTTGCGTACTGGCTGAACGGTGACAGCGACCTCACCCCATTGCGTGTCCATCATTCGTTCGGAACCGCCGACGTCCAGCCTGTTTTCGATGATCTGCAAAAACTCAGGATCGCGGACGATCTCCCTGTTCCGCGAGACTGAACTCCGCTGGGGCGCGTTGTCCCAGTAGCCGACCAGGAGCTCGTCGTCGTCGGGGACGTTGCGCTGGAGGAAGAGTTTGATCAGGCGTTCGACGTTGTTGAAGTCCTCCCCGGTGGTCGGGTCGACGCCACCCTGCAAACCCTCGAACTCCGCAAGCTCCTGGTAGATCTGGTCGCTGACTTCCTGCTCGATGTGGGCAGACTCGACGACGTAGACGACGAGACCCGCCCCACTCAGGGCGAGTCCCGAGAGCACTGCGACGGCGACCGTGATCCGGGTCCGGACGGACATCCCCGCACGCGCCGAGCGAGGTTCAGTCGTCGTCGTCCTCCTCGTCGTCGTCGTCGTCCCCGCCATCATCGTCGTCGTCGTCGTCCCCGTCATCATCGTCGTCGTCGTCATCGTCATCGTCGTCGTCGTTACCGCTGCCGAGCTTCTCCGGTCTCGGCTTCACGACCTGAACCTCACCATTATCCCCGCCGCTC
>Ga0209587_1001399_pt1 | contig 11384 bp, 12 predicted proteins | sample NGEPerD_2_FD_184512 | JGI IMG/M metagenome (GOLD analysis project Ga0209587, IMG submission 184512) | Arctic peat soil microbial communities from the Barrow Environmental Observatory site, Barrow, Alaska, USA - NGEE PermafrostL1-D... | ecosystem: Environmental > Terrestrial > Soil > Wetlands >... | reverse complement strand
ACGTTCGCGCCCCGGACCCGCCCAGAGCAGTGGGCCAGCTTGGCGCGCACGACCCCGGCGGGGCCAGATGAGCCCTGGAATGGGACAGGGCCGCGGGCGGGCGTTCGACGGGTGTGGCAGCGTGGTCGCATGGCTGATCTCGTGATCCGCAACGGCAGCGTCGTCGACGGCACGGGTGCGCCGCCCCCCAACGCCGTCGTCGAGTCCTCGCCGAGCACGCCACGATGACAGCGACCCTGGAACCCGGGCTCCTTCGCACCCTGGCCACCGACTTCGGCTGGCTCGACCGGGGCGTACTCGCGCCCGGGTACCTCGCGGGCCTGAACCTCATCGAGTTCGACGCGCTGGGGTGCCGTCCGCCGCACGTCATACACGATCTTCCCGCCGGTGGTCGTCGTCTCGTACAAGAGGCCCGCGGCTACCGGGCCACGATCAAGTCGGGCCAGGTCACCTTCGAAGACGGCGGGCACACCGGGTCGCTCCCGGGCACGCTGGTACGAGGGAGCCGGCCCGAGCCCGGCAGCTGATCCCGTGGCGACCGCCGACCAGAGGGACCGGATCCTCGACGCCGCGCAAACCATCGTCGAGTCAGGCGACCCGCTCACGATGCGCAAGCTCGCGGCCGACGTGGGACTGGCCCCGACCGCGATCTACTGGCACGTCGGCAACCGCTCGGAGCTCGTCGACGCGCTCATCGACCGGATGATCGCAGCGCTCGGGTCTCCCCGACCACGCGGCTCGACGCCGGCGGCGCGGATCGCCTCGATCGCCCGATGGCTCCGGCGTCGTGTCCTCGAACAGCCCCACCTCGTGACCCTCGCCCACGAGCACGGCCGGAGCGGCGCGCTGTACTTCCCCGCGCAGGCCGCGCTGGCCCGAGAGGTGCTGGTCGCCGGGCTCGCCGGCGAAGACGCCGCGAACGCCGTCCGCACCGTGCTGTTCCACATCGGTGGTTCCATCCTCATGGAGCGGTCCGAGTTCGTCGGGGCCCGACCCATGACCGAGCCCCACTGGAGCGGCGATGACGCAGCCGGCGTCGAACCCGCGGTGGCGGCAGCACTGGCCGCGCCGGTCGACTTCGACGCGCAGTTCGAGACCTCGCTCGGGGTCCTGCTCCGAGCCATCCTGCCGCGGGCTTGACGAGCCGCCGCCGTTCTATAACGCTGTGACAGGAGCATCGACGCGTCGGCGGTGATCGGCCCGGGCCCACAGGGGGAAGCCATGGCAGCGATGGGAGATCGGTACACGGTCATCTCGGCTGACTGTCATGGCGGCGGCCAGATCAACGACTACCGCGACCACCTGGAGCACGAGTACCTCGACGACTTCGACGCGTGGGCCGAGACCTACGCAGTCCCGTTCGAAGACCTCACGGGCGACGACGGCCCGTGCAACTGGGACAGCGACCGACGACTCGCGGATCTCGAGGCCGACGGCATCGTCGCCGAGGTCATCTTCCCCAACACGATCCCGCCCTTCTACCCGACACCGTCCTTGCTCGCACAGCCGCCGCCCGCGACCACAGGCGACGATCTCGAGCACCGCTGGGCGGGGTTGCGCGCCCACAACCGCTGGCTCGCCGACTTCTGCGCGCGTACGCCCGGCCGGCGCGCCGGCATCGCCCAGGTGATGCTCCACGACGTCGACGCCGCGGTCGACGAGGTCCGGCGGGCACACGAGCTCGGCTTGACCGGCGGGATCCTGCTCCCCGGTGCGCCACCCGGCAGCGGGCTTCGGCCGCTCTACGCACCCGAGTACGAGCCGTTGTGGTCGGTGTGCGAGGAGCTCGAGATGCCGGTCAACCATCACAGCGGCAGCGCGGTGCCCGATCTCGGCGAGTACGACGTCGCCCAGGTGATCTTCCTGCTCGAGGTCACGTGGTGGGCACACCGGGCGCTGTGGCACCTGATCGCCGGGGGTGTGATGGAACGCCACCCCGACCTGCACGTCGTGTTCACCGAGCAGGGCAGCTCCTGGGTCCCCGAGACCCTCGGCACGCTCGACTACTACTTCGGCCGCATGCAGGCCGCCGCCGGTTCCCAGGAGTTCGAGTGGGGCGCGCCGATCCAGCAGCTGTCACTCAGCCCGAGTCAGTACTGGGATCGGCAGTGCCACGTCGGGGCGAGCTTCTTCCGGCCCACCGAGACGCATCTGCGTCATGCCATCGGCGTCGACTCGATCATGTGGGGCAGCGACTACCCCCACACCGAGGCGTCGTACCCGTTCAGCCGAGAGGCCCTGCGGGTCTCGTTCCACGACGTCGACCCGACCGAGATCACTCGCATCGTGGGTGCGAACGCAGCGGAGCTCTACGGCTTCGACCTCGACGCGCTGGCACCGATCGCGGCGCGCGTCGGACCGACCGTTGCCGAGATCACCGAACCGCTCACCGACATCCCGCCGGGCGCGATCAAGTGTCCGGCGTTCCAACCGCAACCCGCGACCCGGACGTAGAACCGAGGAAGTTCCATGAGTCGAGTGCGCCACGGCGCGCGTTCGGAGACCGAACGCACGAACCGTGAGCTCGAGGCCACGCCAGTCGGCATGCAAGGCGGCCGCGACCGTGCGTGATCTGCGCGGCCGTGTGGCCGTCGTGACCGGCGCCGCGGGCGGCATCGGCGCGGCGATGGCCGCACGATTCGCGAGCGAAGGAATGCGAGTCGTGCTCGCCGACGTCGAGCAGCCCGCGCTCTCCGAGACGACCGCCGAGCTCGCAGCCGCCGGCCACGACGTGCTCGGCGTCGAGACCGACGTGTCGAGCTACCCGTCGGTCGAAGCGCTACGCGATCGAGCGAACGACGCCTTCGGTGCGGTCCACGTTCTGTGCAACAACGCAGGCGTCGGATCCGGGGCCCAAGGCCGGATGTGGGAGCACGAGCTCAACGACTGGCGTTGGGCGATGAGCGTCAACGTGTGGGGCATCATCCACGGGCTCAACGCGTTCCTTCCCGGCATGCTGGCGCACGGTGAGCCCGGTCACATCGTGAACACGTCATCCGGTAACGGCGGGATCTCCCCGCTGCCGGCGCAAGCGGTCTACGCCACGACGAAGGCCGCGGTCACCACGATCTCCGAGTGCTTGTACGCGCAGCTGCGCGACCTCGACGCGCCGGTGAGCGCGTCCGTGCTCTTCCCGGGGCCCCACATGCTCCGCACGGGTCTGTGGACCTCGGGACGCAATCGCCCGGCCGCGCTCGCGAAGTCGACCGGTCCCAGCGGGCCCCTCCCGACGATCGAGGACTACGAGGCGAAGCTGTCCGCGGCCGGGATCGACCTCGTCTACACGCCCGTCGAGGAGGTCGCCGACCGCGTGGTGACGGCGATCCGCGCGGATGAATTCTGGATCCTGGCCCCGAGCGAGCGCACCGACGCGTCGATCCGCGGCCGCGCCGAATCGATGCTCGCCCGTGAGAACCCGTCCTATCTGCGGTCGCTCGCGGGCCAATGAGCACAACCCAGCCAAGGAGCCGATGATGGACCGGTACCTCGTGATCTCGTCCGACTGCCACGCCGGTCTGCCGGGCGAGCAGTACCGCGAATATCTCGAACCGGGCTACCGCGACGAGTTCGACACGTTCCTCACCGAACGCGCCGCGATGGAAGCCGAGATCGCGAGTCGCGGGTTGCGCAACGAGGAGTTCGCCGAGCAGTGGTTCGAGGACAACGAGGAGGGACTGCGCGGCGGTTGGGACGCGACCCGGCGCGACCAGGAGCTCGAGGCGGACGGCGTGGCCGGCGAGGTGATCTTCCCCGACGCCGACGCGGTGAGCGGCGGGGCTTCCGCGCCTTTCGGCGCAGGCCTCGGGATGTCGAGCGACATCCCCGGTGACCTGCTCATGGCCGGGGCCCGGGCTCACAACCGCTGGCTCGCCGAGCTGTGCTCCGACAGCCCGCACCGGCGCGCCGGCATCGCCATCGTGCCGATCCTCGACGACATCGAGGCGGCCGTGACCGAGATCCGACGGGCGCGCGAGTCGGGCCTGCGCGGCGGGATCCTCATCCCCGCGATGTGGCGTCCGTACGCGCCGTACCACGACCCCCGATACGAGCCCGTGTGGTCAGTGTGCGAGGAGCTCGAGATGCCCGTGCACACCCACTCGGGCTCCGCTCCGAAGGAGGAGTTCGGCGAGCACGTCGGTCTGTACATTGCCGAGGTGCGCTTCTGGGCGACGCGCCCGCTGTGGTTCCTCTTGTGGAGCGGCGTGTTCGAGCGGCATCCGGGGCTCCGCTTCGCCGTGACCGAGTGTGGTGCCTTCTGGGCCGCCGACCTGCTGTGGACGATGGACATCGCGTACGACCGCGAGCACGCCTCGAAGAAGCTCGGGAGTCAGTTGACCGCGACGCTGCCCCGGCGGCCGAGCGAGTACTTCGACCGCAACTGTGGGATCGGCGCGGCCAACACGCGCCGGCGGGAGCTGGCGCGCCGCCATGAGATCGGCGTCGGCAACATCATGTGGGGCAACGACTTCCCCCATCCCGAGGGCACATGGCCGCATACCCGGGAATTCCTGCGCGACGCGTTCTGGGACATCCCCGTCGACGACACCGCGCGCATCCTGGGCACCAACGCCGCCGAGTTCTTCGGCTTCGACACCGCCCGGCTCCGCGAGCTGGCCGACAGGATCGGACCGACGCCGGCCGAGCTCGGACAGACCGAGGCCGACGATGGCCGATGGACGGAGCTCGCCGCGGCCGGCCGGCCGTGGCTCACCGGCAAGGAAGCCCTAGCCGTCCCCGAGGGCTGATCCCCCCCGTTCCGGTCATCTCCGACGTCGCACACCAACACAGATCCTGACCGGAACGGGAGGCTCGGGCCCGACTCGCCGCGCTCGCCTCGGGTGGCCTGACGCTGCTAGAGATAGGGCCATGCCGAACATGTGTGCAGGACGAGTGTGTGTGGTGACCGGCGCGGGGCGCGGGATCGGACGCGAGCACGCGCTGATGCTCGCGAGCCAGGGTGCCAAGGTCGTGGTGAACGACGTCGGCGGCAGCCGGGAGGGCTCCGGCCACTCCGAGGGTCCCGCCCACGATGTGGTCGCCGAGATCGAAGCGATGGGTGGACAGGCTGCCGCCAACGGGGACGACATCTCCACCTGGGAGGGCGGTGGTTCGGTCGTCAAACAGGCGATCGACATGTTCGGCACGATCGACGTCGTGGTGAACAACGCCGGGATCCTGCGCGACCGGATGCTCGTCAACATGACCGAGGAGGAGTGGGACGCGGTCATCAAGGTGCACCTGAAGGGCACCTTCTCGGTGAGCCGCTTCGCCGCCGCATACTGGCGGGAGCGCTCCAAGAGCGGTGAGACGAACGACGCGCGGATCATCAACACGACGTCACCGTCGGGGATCTACGGCAACGCGGGCCAGACGAACTACGGCGCGGCCAAGGCCGGCATTGCCTCGTTCAGCATCATCGCCGCCATGGAGCTCGAGCGCTACGGCGTCACCGTGAACGCGATCGCGCCGACCGCGCTGACCCGCATGACCGAGGACCTCATGCTCGGCGGCGCGGACGAGGCAGCCAAGGCCGCTATGGACCCCCGCTGGATCGCTCCGCTCTGCACCTGGCTGGCGTCGCCCCAGTCGGCCGGAGTGACCGGTCGGGTCTTCGAGGCGTCGGGCGCGTACCTCGCGGTCGCCGAGAGCTGGCACCGGGGTCCGAGCTCGAAGGCCGTCGACGATCCGGAACAGGTCGACGCGGTGGTCCGCAAGCTGCTCGCCGACGCCCGCCCGAACGCCGACATGTTCGGCCAGGACAAGACCTCCTGACCCGCACGGCGGCTTTCGCCCGCACGGCGGCTTTCGCCCGCACGGCGGCTTTCGCCCGCGCCGGCTCGGAAGAGACGTTCCCGGCTCGGAAGAGACGTTCCCGACTCGGCGTGTTCGGTCGGTACCCTTCCGGCGTGTCCGGCCCCATCATCGTCACCGCGGCCGAGGCCGAACGGGACCAACGGGCGGCGGCGGGTGCGCTCGCGCACGGGGGCCTACGGCCCGGTGATCGAGTCGCCATCGTCGCGGAGGCGTCCGCCGCGTACCTCGCCGTGACCCTGGGGGCGCTGCGGACGGGCATCGTCCCCGTCCTGTTGAACCCGGACCTGGCTCCGACAGAACACGCGAGATTGCTCGCCGATGCCGACGCCTCCCTCGTGCTGGCCGACGCCGACCTTCCACCTCTGCTCGACGGCGCACCCGTCGACCTCGCCGGCGCGCCGGCGCGCCGTGCCCGAGCTCGCTGAAACGTCGGGTGATCGAAGCGTGCCGACCGGGCGCGGTGTGGGAGTTCTACGGTTCCACCGAAGGCCAGTTCACCGTGTGTAGCCCCGACGAATGGGCCGCCCGGCCCGAGACAGTCGGTCGGGCCCGACCGGGGCGACGGCTCAGCACCGACCCCGACGGAACGATCTGGTGCGAGGTTCCCGACTACGCCCGGTTCGAGTACTGGCACGATGCCGCGAAGACGGCACGCGCGTGGCGCGACGGTGCGTTCACCGTGGGCGACCTGGGCCGGCTCCACGACGACGGCTATCTGTACCTCGACGGCCGGCGCGACGACCTCGTGATCAGCGGCGGCATGGATGTCTACCCGCTCGAGGTGGAACGGGCGCTCCTCGAGCATCCGGCGGTCATCGATGCGGCCGTGTTCGGCGTAGCCGACCAGCGGTGGGGTCAACGGGTGTGTGCAGCGGTGATCTTCGACCCCGGCGAGACCGTGCCACCCGGCACGCTCGAGGCCTGGGTGTCGGATCGCCTTGCGGGCTACAAGCGTCCGAAGGAGCTCATCTCGGTGGACGCCATCCCGGTGAGCCCGACCGGCAAGGTCCGCCGCAGCGAGCTCGCGGCGGAATTCGGTGTCGAGTGACGCGCGGAGCGGCCAATATCACCCCATGACCGACCCGGACGTCGCGGTGCTCGACAACCCGATCTGGCACGCGCTCGACGGGCCGCAACGCCACTTCGCCCAAGCCCACGGCGCCGCTCGCCGCTTCCGGCCGGGCCTCGCGCCCTTCGCCGGGATTGCCGACGCCGCCGACCCGGCCAGCTGGGCCGATCTGGCCGCGCTCGTCGGACCTGGCGGCGTCGCGGTGCTGGTGTTGCCGGCCATCGCCGTCCCGGCACCGTGGGCGTCGGTGTGGACCGGTCAGGGCCTGCAGATGGTGCTCAGCGGTCCACCCCGAACAGTCCCTGCCGACGGGGCACCGGTCGTCGAGCTGACCACCGTTGACGTGGACGAGATCCTCGGCCTGGTGGAGCGCACGCAACCCGGGCCCTTCCTGGCCCGCACGATCGAGCTCGGCCGCTACGTCGGGATCCGCGACCGTGGCCGGCTCGTTGCGATGGCGGGTGAGCGGATGCGCGGCCCCGGCTTCACCGAGGTCAGCGCGGTCTGCACCGACGAGGCCGCCCGCGGCAGGGGGCTCGCCCGCCGCCTCGTAGCCCACCTGGCTGAGGCGATCCACGACCGGGGCGAACAGGCGATCCTCCACGTGGTCGCGACCAACACATCGGCCGTCCGCGCCTACGAGGCGGTCGGGTTCAACACCCGTGACACCTTCCAGTTCGGAACGCTGACAGCGGCAGGCTGACCCTCTGCATCCCGAAGGTGGCCGGCGCGGTCGACGATCCGGGTCCGCCGGTCTCATGGCGGAGCGCTGAGCGACCGCTCACCCGGTGAGACTCACCGCGTGGCTTCGTCGATCCGAGTGAGCACGGCGTCGTCGAGACGGTCGATGACGTCGAGCGCGTCGAGGTTCTCGTCCAGCTGGGACGCTCGGCTGGCGCCCAGGATCACCGTGGACACGTGCGGGTTGCGGGCGCACCATGCGATCGCGAGCTGGGTGAGCGAACAGTCCAGCTCCTCGGCGATCGCGGCGAGCCGACGGACCTTGTCGCTCGCGGCCGGGTCGGTCACGCTCGGACGCAGCCACTCGTAGCCTGGCTGGGTCGCCCGGCTCCCCTCGGGCATGGCGTCCAGGTACTTGCCGGTCAACAGGCCCGATGCGAGCGGGCTCCACGTGGTGAGCCCCAGATCGACGTCCTCGTACAGACGCGCGTACTCACGCTCGACCCGACGTCGGTGCAACAGGTTGTACTGCGGCTGCTCCATCACGGGCTTGTGGAGGTGATGACGCTCCGCTATCGACCACGCGGACCGGATCTCGTCGGCCGTCCACTCCGAGGTGCCCCAATAGAGCGCCCGCCCGCTCGCGACGATGTCCGACATCGCCCACACGGTTTCCTCGATGGACGTCTCCGGATCGGCCCGGTGACAGAACAGAAGGTCCACGAAGTCGAGACCGAGGCGTTCGAGCGAGCCGTCGATCGCGTGCATGAGGTACTTGCGATTGAGGGTGTGGCGCATGTTCACGCCGTCGTCGAGCCCCCAGTACAGCTTCGTGGAGATCACGTACGAGTGGCGGGGCCAGCCGAGCTGGGCGATGGCGGCACCCATGATCCGCTCGGATTCCCCACCGGCATACGCCTCGGCGTTGTCGAAGAAGTTGACCCCCCGGGCGTAGGCGAGCTCGAGCGTCTCGCGGGCCCGGCCGCCGTCGAGCTGACCGCCGAAGGTCACCCAGGATCCGAACGACAGCACACTGACCTTCAGCCCGGCTCTCCCCAGCCGGCGGTACTCCATCGTGGCCATCGTGTGGCTCCTCTCGCGTGGTCGTCAGGATCGCCGTGACCCGGCACTCGCGACCGGGGGCGCGTCGGCCGTATCCTCGCGCGGCACGACCGACCCGACCCCCGACAACGCGGATGGTGCCACCGTGGCCGACTACCCCTATCAGGATCGCTTCGCCGTGAACCGCAAGCTCCCCGAGCGCGGCCGCGACCGGGCGGACGTCTTGGCCGAGCTCGAGACCATGGCCACCGAGGAAGACGCGTTCTGGGAGACCGGGAAGTGCTCGGGCACGATGTACTGCGGCGACCACGATCACTACGGATTCATGAACGAAGCGTTCGGCCGCTTCGCCCACGTGAACGCGCTGCAACGCGACATGTGCCCGAGCGCGACCAAGTTCGAGGCCGAGATCATCTCCATGACGCTCGACCTGTTTCACGCCGACGCGGTGACCGACGGGAACCCGGCCGGCATCGTGACCACCGGTGGGACCGGCAGCATCATGCACGCGGTGCTCGCCTACCGAGAACACGCCGCCCAGACCCGCGGGGTGCGCCGGCCGAACCTGATCAAGCCCGAGACCGCGCACCCGGCGTTCGACAAGGCGTGCCACCTGTTCGGCGTGGAGCTGCGCAAGGCCCCGGTCGACCCCGTCACCACTCAGGCCGATGTCGGCTGGATCGCCGACGCGATCGACGACCAGACGGTGGCGCTCATCGGCTCGGCCTGCAACTACGGATACGGCACCATCGATCCGATGGCGGAGCTCGGTGACGTGGCGGCCTCACGAGGGGTCGGACTCCACGTCGACGGCTGTCTCGGCGGGTTCATCCTGCCGTTCGGTGAGGAGCTCGGCTACGACATCGCTCCGTTCGACTTTCGGGTGCCTGGTGTGACCAGCATCTCCGCCGATACGCACAAGTACGGCTACGCGTTCAAGGGCACCTCGACGCTGAGCTTCCGGGACCAGGCGTTGCGCAACGCCCAGTACTTCTTCCTCACCGACTGGAGCGGCGGCAAGTACTGCTCCCCCGGCATGGAGGGATCCCGCTCGGGCGGCTTGCTCGCGGCGACGTGGTCGGCGATGGTGACGCTCGGACACGACGGTTACCTCGGCTACGCGCGAGACATCTTCGAGGCGTCGTTCGCGATGCAGGACGCGGTGAGATCCCACCCCGAGCTACGACTCCTCGGCGCGCCGACCTTCCTGTTCAGCTTCACCACCGACGAGTTCGACATCTACCACGTGAACGACTTCATGCGGACCCGGGGCTGGCGTTTCAACGGTCAGCAGTACCCGAACGCGCTGCACATGGCCGTCACCCGACCGCAGACCCAGCCCGGCGTCGTCGAGACATTCACCACCGACCTCGCGGATGCGGTCGCGTACGCGCACGAACACCGCGACGAGACCCCCAAGTCGGCTGCGATATACGGCGGCGTTGCCGGCGGGATGAGCGACGAGGCCGACGAGCTCATCCGCGGTGTGATGGCACAGATGATGGACGGCCACCAGCAGATTCCCGCGTCCGCCGGTTGATGGCGCCGTCACACGCGCTCATCGCGGGCGTGAACAAGGCGGGGACGACGTCGTTGTTCGCCGCGCTGGCCCAGCACCCTGACATCGCCGGCGCGGCGGTCAAGGAGACGCGGTACTTCCTCCCCGCGCGCTACGGACAACCGCTGGAGCCGGTCGACGTGTTCGATCGTCACTTCGCCGGCGCGCCCGACAACGTCGTGCGACTGGAGGCGACACCCTCGTATATCTACGGCGGCGAGGCGGTCGGCGCGGCGATCGACGAACGGCTCCCCGACCCCCGGGTGCTCGTGGTGTTGCGCGAGCCGGTGAGCCGAGCAATCTCGTTCTTCCGCTACCAGAAGACCCGGCTGCGATTCCCGGCCGAGCTCGACCTGGATGAATACCTCTCCGAGGCGGACCGGCTGACCGGCGAGGACTTCGATGATCCGGCGAGCGAGCGGTACATGGCGTTCCGCGGTGGCTGCTACGCGATGTTCCTGCCCGATTGGTTCGCTCGCTTCGACCCCGAGCGGCTGCGGATCGTCTACTTCGAGGACCTCGTCGCCGACCCACGCACCGAGCTGCGCGCCACGGTCGCGTGGCTCGGGCTCGACCCCGACCGGCTTCCACCGGAGGCTTTCGCGTCCGAGAACCGCACCACCGACTTCAAGAGCAAGAGTCTCCAGCGGGTCGCGCTGTTCGGCAATGACCGGTTCGAACAGTTCCTCCGCCGCCACATGGGCCTCAAGCGCCGACTTCGGGCCGCGTACTACCGGCTGAACGGTCGGGCTCGCCCTCTGGACGACGTGTCCGCCGCGGCGCGGGCGGAGCTGACGGCGCGCTACCGGGCGCCGAACGACGAGCTTGCCCGCTTGCTGTCAGGCCACGGGGTCGCGCTCGCCGATTGGCTCGACGACGCGAGTCGGACGCGCGTCACGCCATAGCTGCTGCCGGGCGGCTGCACCGTCCGGCTCGGGGTCTGCGGTGCGCTCCGCTTCGCCGAGAATGAGGAACGCGACCGCGCACTCCCCGACGATGAGCATCATCGCCGGGATCGCGACCCCGGAGTCGTTGAGGGCGTAGCCCAAGACGGCCGTGACGGCGAGGGCACCGAGCGTCGCCGACAGCGTCGTGACCCTGCGGGTGAGCGCGAGGACAAGTCCGGGCCGGGCGAACCAGAGGTAGACGGCGACGCCGATCGCGATCGGGATCATCCACACGAACACGGTGCCCTGGAAC
>Ga0209587_1001398_pt1 | contig 11384 bp, 16 predicted proteins | sample NGEPerD_2_FD_184512 | JGI IMG/M metagenome (GOLD analysis project Ga0209587, IMG submission 184512) | Arctic peat soil microbial communities from the Barrow Environmental Observatory site, Barrow, Alaska, USA - NGEE PermafrostL1-D... | ecosystem: Environmental > Terrestrial > Soil > Wetlands >... | reverse complement strand
GTGCTCGGCACGATCTTCTTTGCCGCCGTGCTGTTCTTCGCCGGGTTGGCGACGAAGTTCAAAAGCGACCGCATCGCGCTGGGCGCTCTCAGCTTCGGCACGCTGATGTTCCTTGGCGGCCTGATCCGTCTCGGCACGCTCCCCTTTCACTGACGCTCGGACCTGCGCCTGCGGCGAGGTCCACCGCGTGACCGTTTTCCCCTACCGGCGGCGCCGCTCGCCCGACGAGCCGTTCGACCTCGAGGTCGAATCGCTCGACCAGTTGCGCTGAGGCCGGGACGAGGGCGGCAAGCGAGATCAAGCCGAGCGACCTCAGCCTCAGCGCCGAACACGACCCCGAGTCACGTCAGCCTGGTTCCCGAGGGCGAGCGGGAGGAGATCCGCCAGATCTTCGCCGCCAAGGGCTTCTCGGGCGACGACCTCGAGCGAGTTGTGGCCGTGATTACCGCCGACCGCGACCTCTGGGTGAGCACGATGCTGAGCGAGGAGCTCGGCCTCGGCGGCGTCAGGCCGAATCCGTTGCGGGCCGGCGCGAGCACTTTCCTCGCCTTCGTCACCGTCGGCCTGGCCGCGGTTGTCTGAAGCGCCCCCGATCGCGGGCTTTTACTCAGCCGGAGAGCCGGGTGGCTAGCAACTCCTTGCCTTGGCTGGCGCCCTTGCGGCTCGCCTCCTGGGCACGGCGGAGGAACTCCGCCAGCTCGGAGTCGCCGTCGCGCTCGGCGTCCTGGATGTAGGTCTCGAGTCGCAGCACGTTGCTCAGGCACTGCTCGACGAACCAGATGACGTTGTAGTCCTTGTCCTTGGTGCCGGTGATCTCGCCGGCCTCCTGTGGTTGTGACATCTGCTTGCTCCTTCGTTGGCGCCAAGCGCCTCGCCGCTGCCGGCAGGGCAGCGGTTGGTCTTCTCACCCGAGCGGGAACCGTGGGGTCGCGGTGAAAGCCGCTGGGGCCCGGCTTGCGTTCGCTCACGGCTACCCGCTCCAACGACGGGTCAAAACCAGGCGACTCAACCGCTGACTGGAAGGACCAAGCCCCCGGTAGGCTCTGCCCTCTCGGCGCCTTGGCGGAGTGGCTACGCAGCGGCCTGCAAAGCCGTTTACACCGGTTCGATTCCGGTAGGCGCCTTGACGAATGCCCCGTAAAAGCGGGGTTTTCGTTTTCTTGTCGAGGAAACCGTGTCCCGACCGTGTCCCGAAACTGGTCTTGCCGGGGACACCGAGCGCTGGTCTAGACTTCCCATATGGCCACGCGAGACCGCGTAATCCACGTCACGCCCGATGCCTACGACCGCCTGGAGAGGGAAGCGGGCCGTCGCGGCGTGCAGCCGGACGAACTCGCTGATGAGTTGCTCGCTGCCGAGCTTGCGCCAGCCAGCTCCGACCTGGAGAGCATCCTGGCTGACCTGGCCGAGGTTCGCAGTCGGGTTAGAGGGCCGGTCGATGCCGTCGCCGTCGTCCGTGAAGGCCGCGACGAACTTGAGCAGCGCGGCCTTTGACGGTCGTCCTCGACTCGAACGTCGCCGTGGTGCTGGCGCTTGACACCGAGCGCGCACCAGCCATTGCAGAGCGACTCCGCACCTGGAAAGAGGCGGACGAGGACCTTCACGCGCCCTCGCTCTTTCGCTTCGAGGTGGCCAATGCCCTGACGCGCAGCATCGCCGCAGGCAAAATCGACTCCGCCGATGCAAAAGTCGCATGGCAGCGGATTGTCGCCATGGAGATCAGCCTGCACGGCCTGGTTGACGGGCCAGCCGTAATAGCCGTCGCCCGTAAGCTCAAGCGCGAAAACGCCTACGACGCCTCCTACGTTGCCTTGGCGCAGGAGTTGGACGCGGAGCTGTGGACACTCGACGGCCCCTTGGCCCGCAACGCGGCAGGGACCGATCTGCCGGTTCGCCTGATCGAGTCGTAGTAGTCGGCTACAGACAAAGCCCCAGACAAACGCCGAGATCCGGCGTCCGCAGCCACTTCGCCTCAGGAGCGGGAGAGAGCCCTTTGGACGCAGCCGACCACACACACCCACCATGTGAGCGCGTGTGGTCGGCTGCGTCGTCGGGCAGGGACGGGGGAGAGGCGAAGTGGCTGCGGGGGTGTGAGGGGTACCGGTTCTGGGTCTGTGGCGTCTAAGGGGCAGAGATGCCCGGAGGAAGAAGGACAGAGCGGATCAGCCAGCGGGACCTGAAGGTACTGGAGTTCGTGGCGCGCTTCGGGGTTGTGCCGAGGGAAGCGGTGGCGATATGGGCGGGAACGGCAAGGGCGGTGACGGCGGCCAGGGAGCGGAGGCTGCGGGAGGCGGGGCTGATCGATGTGATCCCGGGAATCGGAGACACCGGGCGGATCGTGGTCTGCAAGCGAGCCGGTCTGCGAGCTTGCTGCCGCGAGGAGCTGCCAACGCCAAGACCCTCGCCGGCGTCCCTCATCCACTCGGCCGCCTGCGCCCATGTCGCGGCCCAGCTCGAACGCGACGGTCACAGCGTCCTATCCGAGTACGAGATCGCCGCCCGCGAGCGAGTCGAGCGCAAGCGCATCTACTCGGCCCAGACCCGCGAAGGACACCACCACCGCCCCGATCTCGTCGTCCTCGGCGATCCTCCGGAAGCAATCGAGGTCGAGCTGAGCGACAAGTCCAACCGCCGTCTCGACGGCATTCTCCGCGGCTGGCGCTGGGCAGTTGCGGAAAAGCGCTTCGGCGAGGTCCGCTATCTCTGCACATGGCGTGCGCTGCGTCACGTTGAGCGAGCTGTCGTGCGAACAAGGACCGATGGCCAAATCGTGGTGGAGCTTCTTGAATAGGAAGTGGCCGGACTTGCACGACAGCCGCGCGACCCGCAGGAATACAAGCCTTGCAGTGGCACCAGTGCCCGTCCGAGGCGTCTTGCGTGGCGTTGTCGTCGCGTGGCGCGACGTCTACTAGCTGCCAACGCGCGATCGCTTGACGGTCTTCGTAGAATGCCGTCGCAATGCCGGACCAACGATACGAAGCGGGGCGACAGTCGATCGGAATTCTCCTGAGCACCACGAGTCCACGGATCGAGGTTCCGGAATGGCAGCGCTCCTACTCGTGGGATGCAGCTCAGATCGAGACCTTCTGGCAAGACCTTGTTGCTTTTGATCAGCACTATCCGGACGACAACATCTCGGGCGAGGAGTATTTCCTTGGGTCTATCGTCCTTGTAACGGGTGGAGCAACGAATCTGCTGCTCGATGGTCAGCAGCGTCTCGCGACCGCCACGATCTTGCTGTCGGTGCTGCGAGACACGAGACACGACTTCAAAGGTGATTCAGCTACGCGCTTGCAGAACAAATACATCTCCGATTTCGACGATCAGTCGAGCACGACGACCCATGTTCTGACGCTAAACCACTATGACCGGGATTTCTTTCGCGGCGAGATTCAAGATGTGCCCGCCAACCCTCCGGCCCGTCCGACTCCCTCGCTGCGCTCGCACGGTCTAATTCGAAAAGCACGCCGGTACTTCGAGGGGCGCATTGCTGAGCGCGCGACAGAACTTGGCGGCGGTGATGCTGCATTTCAATGGAACCTCCGTATCGGGAAGGTCCTGTGCGACCACATGTCAGTTGTCGCGGTGACCTCTACCGATGAAGACAACGCCGCGGCGGTCTTCGAGACGCTGAACGACCGTGGCATTGGTTTGTCAACGCCAGATCTACTCCGCAATCTCTTGTTGCGCCGGGCTGTTGATACCGACGCGCGCGACCGAATCGTCGCGGCTTGGCAGACGGTTCTTGAGATTGACGAAGAAGCTAGCGTGGATCAATTTCTCCGCCATTACTGGGTCAGCCACCGCGGAGACGTAAAGGCGCGAAAACTCTACCGCGAGATCAAGAGCAAGGTCGTTGAGGAGGACATCAATTCGCTGGATTTTTCGCTTGAACTGGCAGAGGCCGCGCCGGTTTACCGCGATCTAGTTCGAGCACGCGAAGATGACCCTGACCTGCGCCGGCTGCTTGAGGGAATCCGGATGCTTGGGGCCAAGTCGCTTTATCCCGTCCTGCTATCGGGCTATAACGCCCTGGAGGAGAATGGGGAGAAGGAACCGCTGCGCCAGCTCGCCGCAGCGCTGACGACGATGTTTGTTCGCTACAACGTCATCGGTGGTCGCGACACCACGATAATGGAGAGTACGGTCTATCGAATTGCAGCCGAACTCCGCGTGAATAAGGACTTTGATGCGGCGAGTTCGGCGCTCGCAAATCTGGCACCAGATGCCGAGGACTTTGTGTTGCGGTTTCAACGCGCAAGTGTAAGCCGGATAACCACCGCGCGCTATCTGCTGCGCGAGATCGAGCATGCCAAGCGACGGACGCAAGAGGTTGCGGTCGAGGGGACCGACCGAGTCCACGTTGAGCACATTTATCCACAAACCCCGGTCAACGTATGGCCTAACCACCGGGCAATGATTGATCGCTTAGGAAATATGACGCTGTTGAGTAAAAGGCTCAATGTGTCTGTGAAGAACGCCGATTTCTCAAGCAAGAAGGTGAAAGCTTACGAGGGGTCAGACATTCTGATGACGCAGGAGTTGCTCGGCCTAGACGCCTGGAACCCCGAGACAATTGACGAGCGCCAGCGTGAATTTTCAAGGTGGGTATTTACCATCTGGCATTTTCCTGGCGAGGATTCACCGACGCTGAGCGCGGAGGGCGGCGGCGCCGAGCAGCAGGAGCAAGAATCCGAAGCTGGTCCTGGGGAACTTCCCGAAGTTCCAACGGGCTGAAGCCGGCGTCGGGTCGGTGTTGCGTCGGGCAGGTCGACTGCCCGCGGACGAAGCGTCGTCTCGCGCCACGGGAACTCTTTGGCTTATTGCTGCGAACTTTCTAAGCTCTCAGCCAGACTCGCTAGCGTGGACACGGACACACCGAGCGCTGCCGCGATATCGCTAGCGGTTGCCCACGTCGGGTTGGCTTTCCCGGTCTCAATCGCAGATAGGCTGCGTCCGGTGAGGTTGGCCCTTTCAGCAAGGGTCCCTTGGGTCACGCCACGCTTCTCTCGAAGCTGGCGAATTGCTTTACCCAAAGCTGGCTGAGGTCTCTCCGAGTGTCGCATTCGTCCCGTAGACACTTCCAGAAAGGCCAGCCACGGCCTGGTAGAAACATGCTTCTAAGGATGCTAGTCTCTGCTTCACATAAGTGGGGCCGCGTGCTGGAACACCGGCCCCGTGGCGACGGGTCAAGAAGAACTCGCCCCGTCGCAGCGGGAACGGTAGCTGGCTACCGGCTCCAAGAAGCGGCTCCCGGCGGCGCGTCAACGCCAACCGGGAGCCTGACCACAAGGAGACGACGCTCCCCATGGCTGATCAGAACCCTACGGATCGGGCTTTGCCCGACTCCGCTTCCCCCGCCGAGGCCGACCGCAAGATCGAGGCGACCGTGCTCGCCTTCCTGCTCGATGAGCACCCCAACCAGCTCACCGTCCCCGAGGTCTCCTGGGCGCTCAATGCCGGTGCGGAGGAATTCGCCGCTGGCGATGCGGTCGAGCGCGCGGTGCGCGAACTCGTCGGCGCGGGGCTGCTGCACCACGATGGCGGCTACGTCATGCCGACCCGTGCCGCCCTTTACTGCCACCGCCTGGACGAATAGCCGTGGGCGATTCCAGCGAAGTCGCCCGCTATTTCGGCCGCAACATGAAGCGGCTGCGAGAGCAGGCCGGGATCAGCCAGGAAGCCCTCGGCTTCCGCGCCTCGCTTCACCGGACGGAGGTCGGCTTGCTCGAGCGCGGCGAACGCACCCCGCGCATTGACACGCTGGTCAAGGTGGCGGCGGCGCTGGGCATCCGCATCGACTGCCCGTTACTCGACGGGATCTCATGGACGGAGGGGACGACGACCGTCGTTCCCGGCGGGTTCTCCCTCGCCGAGTCGGAGGTCGGCGGCACGGCAGCACCGCCCGATGCATGAGCCGTCTGTGAGGGGAAATCTCCCCATGCCCACCTACTTGCGGGTGAGTGGGCCTGGGGAGATTTCGCCGGGAGGGGTACCAGTTCGCGATTTCGTTCGTCTAGGAGGCATGAACGGGAAGCTTCTGACGGCCGACGAGGTAGCCGCCTACCTGCGCGTCAAGCGGTCCTGGGTCTACGCGGAGACGCGCGCGAACCGGATTCCGCACGTCCGTTTAGGGCGCTACGTCCGCTATTCGCCCGATGCGGTCGAGCGCTGGATCGCCGACAAGGCGCAGATCGGTGCTAGAGGTTCGGATGGGTGATCGAGCCCTCCGGAAGGAAGGAACGCTGATGCTGAATCACGCTGTAGAAGGCAAGTGCTGATGGCCTCGCGCGTCAGCGGTCATGTCCGTCTCGTCAAGCGAAAGCGAGGCCCCGACAAGTGGTACGCGAAGTACCGGCTCGCCGCCGGTCGCCAGGTGCAGAAATGCCTTGGGCCGGACTGGTCCGAGCGGGGCAGGCCGCCCGCCGGTCACTTCACGCGCAGGATGGCGGAGGAGGCTCTACAGGAGATTCTGGCCGACGCCAGACGCGGCACCCTGGCCGGCGCGACTCGGACGGGAGCGACCTTTGCCGATGCCGCCGCAGAGTTCCTCCGCTTTGTCGCGGATGTCCGCCAGATCGACCCGGATACCGCCGCCGACTATCGGGGCGTGATCGACGGCTACCTCGTACCCGAATTCGGCGAGCGGCCAATCGAGGGCGTGACGCCGGACGACATCGATGCCTACAAGGAGAAGCTGATTGCCGCCGGCAAGCTCTCCAACCGGACCGTCGTGCGCCACCTGACGGTTCTGCACGGCATCTTTAAGAGGGCGAAGCGCGTTTGGGGCCTTGCGGAGAATCCGGCTTCGGCCGACGTCGTTGAGCGGCCGAAGGTCGTGTATTCGGGCGAGTTCGACACCTTTGACCGCGATGAGATCGAGAGGCTTGCAGAGGCCGCTGAGACGCCTCAGGGCGCCGCGATCTACAAGACCGCTGCGTTCACCGGCCTCCGGCAGGGCGAGCTGCTTGCCTTGCGCTGGGAGCACGTCGATTTCGTCGGCGGTCTGCTGCATGTTCGGCGTAACTTCACGAGCGGCCGGGAGAAGGTCCCCAAGGGGAAGCGCGTCCGCAGCGTGCCGATGATGCCCGCCGTGATCGACACGCTCGCCCAGCTCAAGGAGCGTGAGCGCTTCACGGGCGATGACGATCTCGTCTTCTGCTCGGAGGTCGGCGACCACCTGGACCACTTCAAGCTGCGCAAGAGCTACTACGCGGCCTTGGACCGGGCCGGCCTGCGCCGCATCCGCTTCCACGATCTGCGGCACGCCTTCGGCACGGCCGCGATCAAAACCCTCGATCCCTACGCCGTTCAGAGCTACATGGGCCACCAGCACTACTCGACCACGCAGCGCTACCTGCATCACCGGCCGCGGCGCGAGGACGCGGCGGCGCTTGCTGCGGCATTTGCATCGAGTCGCTCATCGGCAGCAGACGAAAACGTCAAGAGCAATTGCTAGAAACGACCCCTCACTTCAACCAGTCCGAAGCAGGAGGCAAGAGATGGCAGATGCCGTGAAGGATTTAGCAGAGGGCCTATTCAAGTTGGCGAAAGCAGTCGAGTCGCTCGCGCAAGAACAGGGAAACACCCAGGCACAACAGTGGGCTCGCCGAGCACGCCGCGAAGGGAACGCCCACCGATAAGCGTGTCCCGAAACGTGTCCCGAAACGCGGTGATTTGACCTCATCGGAGGGCGACTCAGAGCACCTATCCGTGCCTGAGAGCGCTTGGCAGAGCAGTAGGGCGAAGCCTGCAAAGCCGTTTACACCGGTTCGATTCCGGTAGGCGCCTTTCGCTCTGACGGGCGGTTTGTGGCTTGTCAGAGCGGCTTGCGCACGATTCCGGGCCGGGGCCAAAATCCAACCAGATCCAGCAATCAGTGGTCTGGGTGGCGCAGGGCGGGCGCGTTCTCTCGCAGATGGAGTCAACCAGTCCGGCGCCGAGTGATCTAGATATAGGTCATATGACCTATACTTAGGGCACTATGGATGTAGCCCGCCCCTTCTCCGCACTTTCGGAAAGCGTCGATGCCGATGTTCTCGTGGCGTTGGCTGGGTCCTCGACTCCGCGAAGCGGCCGCGAGTTGGCGCGGTTGAGCGGCCGGTCCAACACTGGCGTCCAGCACGTACTCGATCGCTTGGTCGATCACGGCCTGGTCGAACGGATGGAGGCTGGCCGCGCCTTCCTCTATCTCCTCAATCGAGACCATCTGCTCGCGCCGGCCGTCGAACAAATGGCGGAGGCCCGTGTGGAGTTCGTTCACAGGCTCCGAGAGGGCATCGGCGCGTGGGAGATTCCTGCGGCGCACGCCTCGTTATTCGGCAGCGCCGCTCGCGGTGATGGAGATACGTACAGCGACATCGACCTCTTCATAGTTCGTCCCGCCGGCATCGACGCCGATGATCAAGTGTGGCGGAGGCAAGTTGAAAACCTCACGGAGAGCGTCCGCCGCTGGACCGGCAACCATGCCGGCATCGCTGAGATCTCCGAGAGCGAATTGCCGCGGCTTCGAGTCGACCGTCCACTGATCGTGGAAGAGGTCGGCGCCGACGCGATCGATCTCGCTGGCGAGCCGACCCGGCAGATGCTGGCGAGGGCTTGATGGCTACGAAGCGAGGGCGGACCCAGGCATGTGGCGCTCCCCAGGCGCGCCAGCGGCTCGCGCAGGCGAGGAGCTACCTGGACGTGGCGATGCTGACGGCCGACGAGAGCGATCCGACGCTCGAGTACGCGGCCGTGGCTGCATCAGTCGCGATCCTCGCCGGTATCGCGGCGGCCGACGCGGCTTGCTGTCAAGCACTGGGGCGGCGATCGCGATCCGACAATCACCATGACGCCGAGATTGAGCCGGACCGGGTTTGACGGAGACCGTTTTAGTTGGATCCAATCTTCATTTTGAGGGAGATCTGTCGATCCCCCGGTGCAGCGTAGAGAGACTCGAACTCAGCGGGTGAGACATCGCTCAGGGATTCATGCAGGCGGTCGTTGTTGAACCAGGCGATGTACTCGACGACGGCCAGCTCGAGCTGGGAGCGGGTGCGCCAGACGCGGTCGGCGATCAGCTCGGTCTTGAAGGTGTCGACGAAGCTCTCGGCCATCGCGTTGTCGTAGGCGTCCCCGACGGATCCGACGGAGGCGAGGACACCGTGGTCGTCGAGGGTCTGGGTGTAGTCGGCGGAGGTGTATTGAGATCCGCGATCCGTGTGTGCCACCAGCGCGAAGTCGGCACCGGGCTCGCGTTGGCCGAGGGCCATCCTCAGCGCGTCGAGGACGAGGTCGGTGCGCATGTGGGAGGCGAGCTGCCAGCCCACGACCTTGCGGCTGAAGGCATCGATCACGAAGGAGAAGAACAGGGCGCCCTCCCAGCAGCGCAGGTAGGTGAAGTCCCCGACCCAGAGCCGGTCGGGGCCGGCGGCGCTGAAGTCGCGCTGGACAAGGTCTGGGCGGCGGCTGGCAGCCGGGTCGGGCGTTGTCGTGCGCCAGGGGCGCCCACGGCGCTTGGCGCCTTGGATCCCGGCCTCGCGCATCAGGCGCTGCACACGACCGCGGCCGACCTCCTCGCCCTCGCGCCGTAAGGCGATCCACATCCGCCGGTAGCCGTAGGCGCAGTAGTTGCGCTCATGGATCTCGGCGATCCGTGCGAGCAGGCGCTCGTCCTCGATCTCGCGGTCTGAGCGCTCGCCCTTGGCGCGCTCGTAGTAGGCGGAGGCCGACACCTCCAGGGTTCTGCAGATCGGCTCGACCCCGAAGCGCTCCCTGTGCTCCTCGATGTAGGAGCTCACTTCGTTCGGCGTGGGTCGAGCTCGGCGGCGAAAAAGGCAGACGCCGACTTCAGGATGTCGTTGGCCCGGCGCAGTTCGCGCACCTCACCGCGTAGGGCCTTCAGCTCCTCTCGCTCCTGGCTGCTCAGCAGCTCCTTGCGCTTGCCGGTGTCGGCTTCGGCTTGGCGCACCCACTTGCGCAGCGTCTCGTGGTGGATGCCGAGGTCGCGGGCTACGTGGGCGATAGGACGGCCGGACTCGGCGACCATCCGGGCCCCGCGATCGAGCAGCTCATCGGGGTATTTCTTCTGTCGTGGCATGGCTTGGGAGTTCCCTTCTTCCAGGTAGGAATCCTGGTTTCTGGGTCTCCGTCAAACCCGGCCTGGCTCAGATCCTCCTTGCCGAGATCACCCCCGGTGGCAAGCGGGCGGCCGCCCAGTTTCGGCAACTCATCGACATCAAGGACACCGCCCATTACGGCTTCATCAGCGTGACCGCCCCCCAGCTCAAACGCGCCCTTCGCCAGGTGCAGCACCTCATCGACTTCGCGGAGCAGGCGCAGCTCCGCTCAGGATCTCGCTGACTTCGATTAACTGACCCTCGTGCCGCTAGATGGTGACGAGCTCGGCGCACCGGTTGAGTGACCACTCGGCGGTAGTCGGCCAGTATCCACGCTCAGTCATGCTGCTATTCGGACTACTGTCTGAGGGCCGCTAAAGTTGGCTGGATGGGCCGCAACTTAGATAAAACGCTTCGTGAGCTCGCCGAGATTCGTAGTCGTGTTCGTGGCCCCATTGACGACGCCGTGGCCATTGTTCGAGAAGGACGAGAGGAACTTGAGCGACGCGCGCCCTCGATGTCGGCAAACTCCGTCGTCCAAGGTATGCGCGGGCCGATCGTGGGCGCTCGGATTGGCCATCCCAAGGTTCTCCATGTCGAGATCAAGGACTCTGCCGGCGCGCTTTGGCATCTCGCCACGCAAGACGCGGAGTGGTCGCCGTCCGACCCAGCGGCGTTGGTCGGGCGCTCTATCGAGGATGCGGACATCGACGCGGAGACCGGCGAGCTGCGCTGCAAACTCTCCGATGGATCGCTGCTCGACGTAAAGCCCGGCGCTCGGGAGGCGGAAGACGATCCACCCAATTGGGAACTGATCACTCCGGGCGGCGTCGTCTTGGAGTTCGGGCCAGGGGTCCGCTGGCAGATCGGCAGCGCTGACAGCCGAGCGTCGTCCCGCGCGTGACCCCGTTGCGCTCTTACCCTACGTAGACGGAATGATTCGCTACAGCGACTACAACGGACCGCAGGGCGATGTGGTTGTGCGCGACGGACATGTTGTTCCGTTCGACCGAAATGCTGCCCATGAAATGGCGCAGCAGGCTCACTTACTGGCGAGCGACGTTTCGCCCTTGACGGTGGCACGGAGGGTGGCATGGTTCCGCGGAACCGCTTTAACAAGCGGAAAACGCCGGGTGTAAACGCGCCTGCAAAGCGTCAGCCGGGGGTGTCGATCCAGCGGACGATCAGGCCGTCGTGCAATTCGTGGAAGGCCGGAGGGGCTGGGGGAGGGTCGGTCGAGAGGAGGGCGATCACCTCCGCGGGACCGTGCAGATGCTCCTCTAG
>Ga0209587_1001397_pt1 | contig 11386 bp, 7 predicted proteins | sample NGEPerD_2_FD_184512 | JGI IMG/M metagenome (GOLD analysis project Ga0209587, IMG submission 184512) | Arctic peat soil microbial communities from the Barrow Environmental Observatory site, Barrow, Alaska, USA - NGEE PermafrostL1-D... | ecosystem: Environmental > Terrestrial > Soil > Wetlands >... | reverse complement strand
GCCTCGACCGCCTCGCGGACACCGGCGTCCACAGTGGTCTCGCGAGGATCAGGCACCGGAGGCGCCAGGGTCGCGGCCCGGATCGGGGTGCGGATCGGGGTGACGGTCGGGGTGAGGGTCGGGGTGGATCTCGCGGATGTGGCGGGCCAGCCCCGGCAGGCTGAAGGCCACCCGCCCACGGCCGTCGGCCCGCAGCAGCCCGCGCGCTTCGATCAGGCGTCGGCGGTAGCTCGCCACCTCGGCCGAGGTGCGCCCGAGCCTGGCCGCGACGGCCGCCGTCGTGCGCGCGTCGCGGTTGCACCAGGCGGCCGCGATCAGGTAGTCGACCTCGCGGTCGGGCAGGTCGGTCAGGCGCCCGTCGTACAGGGCGGTCAGCTGGCGCCGCGCGGCCGCCGCGCCGCGGCGGGCGTCGTCGGCGGTGACGGTCGCCGAGCGGCCCGCGTTCCAAGCCTCGTAGCCGACCTGCTGCACCGCCACGGGCCAGCCGCCGGCGGCGTCCACCAGCCGCTGCAAGGCGCCGGGCGCGAAGGCGATGCCACGCTGCTCGGTCGGCACGACCAGCGCCTCGATCACGGCGGGCTCTGGCAGCACATCGAGGGTGTGCACCCGCACCCGCTCGGCGAACGTGCCACCTCGCTCTCGCAGCACCGACACGGTGTTGGGCAGACCGGCCACGACCAGCGCGAAGGGCAGGACGTCCACGGGATCGGGCCGCTCGCGGTAGAGCCGCTGCACCGCGACCAGCAGCGCCTCCAGCAGCTCTGCGCGCATCTTCTGGACCTCGTCGACGGTCAGCACCAGCGCGGTGCCCTGCTCGCGGGCGGCGGTGGCCGTGGACACAAGGACGTCGCCGAGGTCAGTGGTGAGATCGCCGCTGCCACCTCGGTCGCGCGCCGGCGTGAGCCCGATCTCCAACTCCGTTCCGGCATGGCGCAGCGCGAAGGCGGCCAGGACTCCCAGAGCCCGGTCGGCGGCGGCCACCACGCGTGCGGCGCGGTCACCGGCGCGCAGCACGTCGCGGAGGTCGCGGGCCAGCGGAATGGTCGGGTTGCCGGCGCGGGTGGCCTGGACCGCAACGTGCCACACACCCTGCTCACGCGCCTTCAGCGCCAGCTCGATCAGCAGCGCGGTCTTGCCCATCCCGCGGTCACCGACGATGGCGCGCGGCTGCTCGTACAGCCCGCGGCGCACCCGCCGGACGGTGGCCTCCAGGTCGGCGAACTCCGGTTCCCGTCCCGCCAGCGTCGGCGGGGTGCTGCCGAATCCCGGCACGAAGGGGTTGTCCTCCGGGGCACGGACGGGCATCTCACTCATGTTCATATTGCTAATATTAGCAATCGGGGCTCATAAGCGACGGGCCATCCAGCCAGCCGCGTAGGTGATCACCAGGTCGGCGCCGGCACGGCGAATCCCGAGCAGCGTCTCCGCCATGACGCGGTCGCCGTCGATCCAGCCCCGCTCAGCCGCGGCGTGCACCATCGCGTACTCACCGGAGACGTGGTAGGCCGCCAGCGGCAACCCCGTGGATTGCTTCACCCTCCACACGAGGTCGAGGTAGGGCACGGCCGGTTTGACCAGCAGGATGTCCGCGCCCTCGGCGACGTCGGCCGCGGCCTCCCGCAGCCCCTCCTCGGCGTTGCCGGGATCCAGTTGATAGGTCGAGCGGTCGCCGAACTGCGGGGCGCACTCGGCCGCGTCGCGGAAGGGGCCGTAGAAGGCGCTGGCGTACTTGGTGCAGTAGGCCATGATCGCGGTGTCCTGCAGGCCCGCGGCATCAAGGCCCGCACGGATGGCCGCCACCTGACCGTCCATCATCCCGGAGGGCGCCACCACATCGGCGCCGGCCTGCGCCTGGGTGACGGCAGCGCGGGCGTAGGACGCGATCGCCGCGTCGTTGTCGACGCTGCCGTCGGCTCGGAGCGGGCCGCAGTGGCCGTGATCGGTGAACTCGTCCAGGCACGTGTCGGCGTACAGCACCACGTCCTCGCCGTGATCCTGGCGCAACGCCCGCAGACCACGCTGGACGATGCCCTCCGGAGCCCACGCCTGCGATCCCTGCGCGTCCTTGGCCGCGGGCACCCCGAACAGCAGCAGGGAGGTGACGCCGGCCGCCACCAGCTCCTTGGCCTCCGCGCGCAGGCTGTCGATGGTGTGCTGCTGCACCCCGGGCATGGATGCCACCGGTTGGGGCTGGGCGATGCCCTCCTTGACGAACAGCGGCGCCACCAGCTGCCTGGGCACCAGGGTGGTCTCGCGCACGGCCGCCCGCAGTGCCGGCGTGCGGCGCAGCCGGCGTGGGCGGGCGATGGGATGGGCTGGGCGTGGGATCACATCGACGATCCTAGGTGGCCCATGGGACAACCGGCCACGCGTCACGCGCATCCGCGCGCCGCCACCGGCGGGATGGTGAACCAGCAACCCGCCACGGGATGCCTTTCCGCCACGGCGAGGCGGTCATGTCCACCACAAGAGGGCAAATGGGCGTTCTCCTCGCACGGCACGGCGGGCTGTGCGACCCTTCATGGTGCCTCCAGGTGGCGGCCCGCCGCGGGACGGGCCGATACTCCCAAGACCGGTTTCACGCTAGGACTCGTGCATGAAGAAGCTCCAAGTGCTGTTCGTCGCCCTTCTGCTGCTCCTGCCGCTGGGCTTCGTGCCACGGGCGTCTGCGCAGACGCCACCGTTCGTGGGGCGCATCGCGGGTGCGGACCGCATCGGGACCGCCATCGCGCTGAGCCAGGCAGCCTGGCCGTCGCCACCGGTGGACGCGGTGCTGGTGGCCCGCTCCGATGCCTTCCCCGATGCCCTGGCCGCTGGCCCGTTGGCCCGCCAGCTCAACGCGCCGATCCTGTTGACCGACAGCACCGAGCTGCTCCCGGTGGTGGCCAATGAGATCCGCCGCCTGTTGCCGGAGCGCATCTATCTGCTCGGCGGCGAGGCGGCACTGTCGCTGGGCGTGGAGAACGCGTTGAAGGCCCTGGCGCCTGACGTGGAGCGCCTGTCAGGCGCCAGCCGCTACGCCACCGCAGAGGCCATCGCGGACCGCACCGACGGCAACGTCGCGGCGGTGGCGTCGGGTGAGAACTTCCCCGATGCCCTCTCTGCCAACAGCCTGGCGCCCTCGGACATCCTGCTCACCCAGCGCAACGTGCTGTCGTTCGATGCGCGCCGCCTGGGACCAACAACCATCGTCGGCGGTACCGCCGTCATCGCCCCGAATCTGCTGGTGGCACCGCGGCTGGCCGGCTCCAACCGCTACCTGACGAACCTGGTGATCCTCCGGGAGGTGATGGCCCGGCGCAGCGGCCAGTTCCAGCTGTTCGTCGCCACGGGGGAGAACTTCCCCGACGCGCTGGCAGCCGGGTCGCTGACCCAGCCGATCCTGCTGGTGAACCCCGCCTGGACCGAGCTGCCAGCGGAGCTCGAAGCCTTCCTGACCGAGAACCGCGCCCGCTTCAACGCGGTGTTCATCTTCGGCGGCACCAGCGCCGTGCCGGAGGCGACCGAGCGCCTGGTGGCCGCCGCCCTGGGTGTGCCAGCGCCAGGTCCCGACCCTGACCCGGATCCAGGTCCCGACCCGCAGCCGGGCCCCGGCACACCCCCGGCGACACCGAGCCTGCTCACCGCGGAAGCGGCGTCCACCCAGATCGACCTCGCCTGGACTGACAACTCCGACGACGAGACGAGCTTCCAGATCCAACGCTCCCTCGGCACGGCCGAGACCTTCACGGCCCTGGCAAGCACCGAAGCGGACGTCACCGCCTACACCGACGACGACCTGGACCCCGAAACCGAGTACTGCTACCGCGTCCGCGCCGTCAACAACGCCGGCGCCTCGGCCTACACCGCGATGCGGTGTGCCACGACACCGGCGCCACCGGCTGCACCCGCCGCGCCCGGCTCCCTGGTTGTGACGCCGACGTCGTCCACCCAGATCAACCTGGCCTGGAGTGACAACTCTGACGACGAAGACAGCTTCCAGATCCAACGAACCGTCGGTGCGGAAGGAACGTTCGCAAATTTGGCCACCACGGGCGCAAACGCCACCACCTTCACCGATGATGAGCTCGATGCCGAGACGGAGTACTGCTACCGGCTCCGCGCCGTCAACGCCGCCGGCCCATCCGCCTACACCACCGCGCAGTGCGCCACCACCGCAGCGCCGCCGAACCCGCCGGCGGCACCGGATCAGCTCGAGGTCATCGCCACCGGGCCCACGAGGATCAGCATCAACTGGGACGACAACGCCGACAACGAGACCGCCTTCGATGTCGAGCGCGCGATCACCGAAGCAGGCTCGTTCAGCCTCGACACGCAGACCAGTGCGAATGACACCAACACCAATGACACCCGCCTTGAGCCAAGTACGGAGTACTGCTACCGGATTCGCGCCATCAACGCCGACACGGGGTCGGCCTATACCCCCGTGGTATGTGCGACCACACCGGCGACCCAGACCATCCCTGCGGTCCCGGGCCCGTTGGGGGCCACGGCGACGTCGTCCAGCAGCATCAACCTTGAGTGGGGCGACAACGGCTTCACCGAGCTGGGGTTCCAGATCGAGCGCAAGCTCGGCACTGCTGGCACGTTTGAGCGCATCTCCACGAACCGCACCGGGGATGACAACTTCACCGACACCAACCTCGAAGCTGACACCGAGTACTGCTACCAGGTCCGCGCCACGAACGAAGCAGGCGAGTCCGGCTACAGCAACGAGGCCTGCGCCACCACCGGACCCGGAGAGGCGAACCCCCCGTCCGCACCGCAGGCGCTCACCGTCACGGCTGAGACCTCCACCGCGGTGAGCCTGTCGTGGGAGGACACCTCCGACAACGAGGACGGCTTCCAGATCGAGCGCCGCGTCGGACCGAGTGGGGAATTCGCGTCCCTCGCGACCACTGATAAAGACGTTCCCGACTACACGGACGGGGACGTCGAGGCCAGCACCCTGTACTGCTACCGGGTCCGCGCCGCCAACGCTGACGGGCCTTCGGACTTCACAACCGAGGAGTGCGCCACCACACCTTCTGCGGGAGGCCTGGAGATAACTGGCTTCTCGCTGCTGTGGTCCTCGGCGATGGACAGGATCAGCGGCTGGTTCGGCTGAACGGGTAGGTGGTGGCCGAGCCAATCCTTGAGATACTTCCTACGGTCGCCTGCCAGAGGGAGCTGTGCGAGCAGCCTTCCAGGACTTTGAGCTGTGAGCCTCGACGCGTTTGGTTAGCTCGTGAGAGCCCGCCAGATGCCGCCGCCGGCACGTCGCGCCCGAGCCCTTACATCACGTACACCGGCACCCCGAGAAACGGGAGCCGTAGGGGCATCTTCGACGGCGACGGCGCGGTTGACCGCTGAGCTCGGCGACGTCGGTTGACGGCTGCTCCCGGCCATAGCGCCCCATTGGAGGCGTTCGGTGCAGTGACATCGCGTCGACAACCGCCGACACACAGTCCTTGCCCCAAACGAAGATGCATGCAGGTTCCGCGACGTGGACAGTGCGACATGGGCGGTCGCTTCGCACGCACACCTCGGCCCTTGAGCGTGAGCGCGGTGACGGAGAGGCGCGGGCCGGTGCCTGAACTAGCGGCGCTCGGCGCGTGCTGACGCGCCGGCACCCTTTTGGTGGCGGCGCGCTCCGGCCGAGGCAAAGCGCACGCCGCTAGCCGCCGCGCGGCGCACCCGCTCCATCACGGGTGACCAGAACCACCACAGCCGGACTCGCTCTCGGCGGCTCAGCACACGGGCGGCATCGTCCAAGGAGTCCACGGCATCCCTCCATAGTGGATCTGCAATCTCCCACCCCCCGTACCTTACGATCTGTTATCGCCCGATTCCGCACAGATAGGCAATCGTCCGCTTGGTGTGGGCGCACGTTCATATTGCGCGGTCAGGACCCGGCGGCGGTGCAGGTGTCACCGAGCAGGGCGCCAAGTCCGCCGGCGAGCTGGGCATCCGAGCCGACCAGCACCAGCTCGACGGCAGCCGCCCCGCACGCCGTCGACACCTGCCGGCGGGTTTCCGGCGGCAGTGCGTCGCGCTGGGAAACCAGCAGGGGCGCACCGAAGTCGGCGGAGAGGCCGGCGGCCGGCAGCCCGTACGCCCAGCCGTCTGCCGCGTAGCCGTTGATGACCACCAGGTGCTCGGGCTGTCCTATCCACAGCTGGTCGGCGATGAGCGCCGCGGTGTCGGCCCGGTTGCTCCCGGCGAAGCGCTGGGGGTTGGGAACGGCCGCCTCGACCGCCGGTGACAGCGCCGCCGTGCCGCCGAGCAGCACCGTGCGGTCAGGCGCCATGTCGGCCAGGAACCCCGCCACCGTCGGGTGGACGCCGCCGGTGGAGGTCAGCAGCAGGGGTGAGCGTGTCGCCGCGGCCCAGGCGCCACCGGTGATCGAGTCCGCCCAGGCCGCCGAGGGGTCACTGGAGGAACCGTCTGCGCGCGCCAACACCACGTCTGTGGCCGAGGGGTTGCGTCGCAGGACCTCCTCGGCCACGGCCACTGCGGTCTCCACACGGCTCGCGCCGGCCAGGCGCACGACCTCGTAGCCCAGGTCGACGACCGCCTCGGCGACCGCGTCGCTGATGGCCTGTGCGCCGCCCAGCACGTGCACCCGGCCGTCGGCGGCGAGCACTCGCTGCAGCTCCGCGGCGGTCTCGGCTGGGAGCGCGCCGGAGTCGACCAGCAGCATGGGACCGTTGTGCAGCAGGGCCGCGCCGGCCAGGGAGTCGGCGAACACGTCGCTGCGGGCCAGCACCACGTGGTCGGCGGCGCCGTCGCCGAAGCGCGCCTGGCTGACGGCCGCCGCGTGCGCGGTCACCGACGCCGCGGAGACGCGCGTGGCACTCCCGGCGCCGCCCTCGAACGCCGGGCCACGCTCCGAGGCGTCAGGCGCGGATCCTCCGTCGGTGCTGTCAGCGTCGCCGACCGCCTCGCCGTCGGCGGGCTCGGTGACGGGCTCCGTGACGGGCTCCGTGACGGGCTCGGTGACGGGCTCGGTGACGGGCGTCTCCGACGCGCCCGCCAGCGTCCACAGGGTGGCGACCGCGTGGCCGTCCTCCGAGCTCTCCCCGACCAGCTGCCCGCGGTCGTTCAGGTCACGCACCTGCCCGGTGACCGCGCCGGCGTCGGTCTCCAGAGCAGCCATCACGCCGTCGGCCCACAGGAACGCCTGCCGCTCGCCGTCGGCGGTCTCGCTGATGCCTAGCACCTGCCCGGCCTCGTTCACCGCACGGGCCTCGGAAACGCCGCCGCCGAGGGTGCCAAGGGCCGTGGCTGCGCCCCCTGACCACAGTGTGGCCTGGTCGCCGGCAGTGCCGACCACGACGCCGGCGTCGTTGATGTCGGCCGCCGCGCTGTCCGCTCCGCCGGGGCTGTCCAGCACGTGCAGCACACCGTCTTCCAGCACGAAGGCCTCGACCGGTCCCGCGCCGTCCTCCAACCAGGCCGAGGTCGTGCCGGCGATCTGCCCGGCGTCGTTGACCGCGGCGACCCGGGTGCTGCTGTTCTCGGCATCGGCGCCGATTGGCAGCCGCGGCTCGATCAGCACCGGCTGCGGGCCGGTGGCCGGGTTCCAGTACCAACCCCGCTCGGCGTACTCGTCGTCGGTGCCGCCGACCACCACGCCCGCGTCATTGACGTCGGTGGCGTAGGCCGACCAACCCCACGCGATGGTGGCGCACATCGCGGTGTCGCCCCACACGCAGAAGCGCTCGAAGCCGTCGCGGCCCACCGCCGCGCCGCCGTCGGCGACCCCGAGGGCCTCGAACGGCGCCTCGGCGTCCGCAGGTGCCGCCAGCGCGACGGGCACCCCGTCGACCCACTTCACGGCGCGGTCACCGCTGGTGCCGACGACCTCGCCACGCTCGCTGATCGCCCAGGCGCGGCTGTCGGACTCCCCGGGCAGCGGCGGAAGGATGGTGGCGGTCACATGCACGGCGGCGGGCGCGGCGGGCGCGGCCTGCGCGACGCCAACCGCGGGCACCATCGTCGCGCCCAGCGCGAGCAAGACCGCTAGCGCCACCGCCAACCGTGACGGTCCGGCGGGGCGACTCGCCGCCGTCTGCAGCGTGGCGGGCATGCACTTTCGAGCGTGGGTCGCTGTGAACGGCATGGACAGACCTCCCAATGGAGGGCGGGTGCGCCCAGTCCGTCGGACCGCCCATTTAGCATCCATGCCATCAACTACCCGCCGTGATCGTAGGACTATACCCCGTGATATCGCCCGAATCGCGTCGGATGTGCCGACTTCAAGAAAGTGAGAACTCAAGGTCCGACGTCCATGCACCGAGGTTTCCCAGTCGGGCACGTCCTCCACCCCGGCGCCGGCGGTGACCGGAGCGCTCTCAGGCGGTGGTGGACGATCTGGCTCAGCCGCTCAGGGCAGCGGAGACCGCCTCCTCGACGCTCGACGGCACGGCCTCCTGGCCGCCCATCACGAACACAGCCGTGAAGCGTGCTCGGTTGGTGGTGAGGAAGCTCGCCACGTCCGCCGGCAGGGCTTGCCAGGCGGGGTCGACCAGCAGGATCGGCTGGGTCAGTGCGCTCGTCGCCAGGGCGTCGGGGTAGTTGTCACCGGTCGTGACGAACAGCTGCAGCTGCCCACCGCGGCGGACCAGCGCCTCGCGCAGGACCACGAGGTTGGTGTCGTAGCGCGTGGCGCCGGCCAGTCGCGGCGCCGCCACGATCCCGCCGGCGATGGCCGCGGAGCCGCCGACGATGGTGAGCTGGCCCAGGCCCGCAGGGTCGAACGACAGCAGGGTGGGCTGGGTGAGCAGCACGTCGGAGGGCCCAAGGCTGCCGGCGGACAGCGCGTCGGGGAAATCGAGGCCGGAGGCGATCACCGCGTCGTTGCCGTCGGTGCGGTCGGCGATCCGGCGGGCGGTGTCATAGCGCGTGGAACCGGCCAGGCGCTCGACCTCGGGAGCCAGCCCCGCGACGGCCTCGGCCACCTCCACGGAGATGGCCTGCTCGCCGCCCAGCAGGATGATCGTCTGCGGCCCGAGCCGGCGGATCTCGTTGGTCACCACCAGCGGCAGTGACGTGCCGTGCGTGAGCAAGATGGGCGCGCCGAGCTGGCCGGCCAGCGGGCCAGCGGCCAGGGCGTCGGGGAAGGCGTCAGCGCGCGTCAGCAGCACGTGGCTCACCGGGGGCCTGGAGAAGGCCGCCTGGCTCAGGCGGATGGCGGACTCGATGCGGTTGCCACCGGCGATGCGCATCAACGGCACCGGCGGCGGGGCCTGCGCCGTGGCCGCAGGCGAGACCACGACCGTCAGCAGGACCGCGGCCAGCAGCACGGCCAACGACCCGGCTTCGCGACCTCCGTTCCTGCGGATCCTGCGGCGCATGTCCCCTCCGGTCCGCAGCGCGTCGGAGCACGCGCCCGCCACGTCCCCCGTCGCACAGCCCGCGCGGTCACGCCCGCGCCCGCCGGCGGCGCAGCATAGGAACTCGCCGGCTGGCTGTATAGGGGCTGGGATGAGCTTGCGGCTGGACGGCCGTGAGAGGAAGGCGAATCAGGCCTCGGAATCGTTCTTCATAGGCCAGGTGAGACCCCGGGTCTCCAGCTAGCTCTCGCAGCCCACGCCGTCCTGGTTACCGTCGAAGTCGTGGGGGTCCGGCGGCAGCACCGTGAAGTTCGTATCGGCGATGTCTCCGCAGTTGAGGTCCGGGGGCGGCGGGGCGACGCAGAAGTCGGGATACGACTGGTGGCAGGCCGGCGCGGCGGCGCAGGCCGACGGGTCGCTGCCGTCTAGCTGTGGCACCAGGTGCGCATTGAGCTGAGCCTCACCGCCCAGCACCAGCACGTCTACCGGCGCAGCCGCGCCGCAGGCTGGCGAGACGACGCGCAGGGTCTCCTGCGGCACGGAACCGGCCTGCGCGACCAGCAGCGGCGCTTGCGCGTCAGCCGACAACCCTGCGGCCGGCAGTCCGTGGGCCCAACCGTCGGGGTCGTAGCCGTTGATCACCGCGTAGCGCTGCGCCTCGCCCGGCCAGAGGTCGCGTGCGATCACCACCGCGGTGTCCGCCCGGTTGGCACCGGCCAGCCGCTGCGGGTTCGGCATGGCCTGCTCGACCGCCGGAGAGAGCGCCGCGGTGCCGCCGAGCAGCACCGTGCGGCTGGGCGCCATGGTCTGCACGAGCACCGCAACGGCCGGGTGCACACCGGCGCTCGGGGTGAGCACGATCGGCGAGCGCGTCCATGCCGTCCAGCCGCCGACAGCCACGGAGTCGGCCCACGCGGCGGTGGGGTTCCCCTCGGGCGCGTCGGCGCGGGCGATCACGAGGTCGGGCGCGTCGGGGTTGATGCGCAGCACCTCACGCGCGACGGCGACCGAGGTCTCCACGCGGGACGCACCGGCCAGCCGTTGGACGTCATAACCCAGGTTCACGAGCTGCAACTCGAAGGCGGGCGCGATGGCGTTGGCACCGCCTAGCAGGTACACCCGGCCGCCCTGCGGCAGGACCCGGGTGAGCTCCGCCAGGGTCTCTGACGGCACCCCGTTGGGCGCCACGAGGAGCAGCGGTCCATCGCGCAGCAGCGCGGTGCCGGCGAGCGAGTCGGCGAACACGTCGTCACGGGACACCACCACGTGCACCGCTCCCCCGTCGGCGAAGCGGGCCGCGCTGATGGCGATCGCCTGCGCCCGCACTGATTCCGCCCCGATGCGCTCCGTGGTCGCCGCGTTCCCGTCGAACGGCGAATCCCGTCGCACCGCCTCTCCGGCGTCTTGGGCGACGGCGGGTGCGGCCCCCAGCAGGAGCAGCACGCCGATCAGCGCGACCATCCTCGCGCGGGTTCCCGCTCATCGGCCAGTGCTCGCGGTTGCAGCGATCATGCAGCTCCCTTTGCTCATGGGGTAGCTGCAGCCGGGAGCCGGCAGCCCTCGCCGCCCCGCCGACTCCAGCAGGCGATCCGCCCGACCTGCCCCGCAGTCAGTCCGCCTTGGAACGTAACGGGGGCAATCGCACATTGAAAGATGGTTCGCCCGGATTTATCCCGTCACGCCACTGTCCGGGGGTGTGCGGAATCCTTGGCACCTCCGTAGGTCGCGGCGCCGATGCAGGAGGTGCCAAGGACCGCGCCCCGGGGGTGTGCGGAATCCTTGGCACCTCGGTGGTCGGTGCGCGGGTGTTGAGCCGGGACGTGGGGGTGCGTTGATCTGGCGTGCGGCATCCGTCCCGCCCGCACCCGCAGCCCGTAGCGTGCACGGCATGGATGACCTCAGCACACCGCTCGGCATCGCCCTCATCGTCATCGGCGCCTTCGTGGCGCTGAAGGCGGCCAAGGCGGTGATCAAGCTCGCGATGCTCGCGATCATCGTGATCGGGGTCTACCTGTGGTTCGCCGCGGGCTAGCCGCTGCCCTCGACATCGACGTCGACGTCGGGCACGT
>Ga0209587_1001395_pt1 | contig 11396 bp, 11 predicted proteins | sample NGEPerD_2_FD_184512 | JGI IMG/M metagenome (GOLD analysis project Ga0209587, IMG submission 184512) | Arctic peat soil microbial communities from the Barrow Environmental Observatory site, Barrow, Alaska, USA - NGEE PermafrostL1-D... | ecosystem: Environmental > Terrestrial > Soil > Wetlands >... | reverse complement strand
GGAGGGCCCTGAGCTTGCGATTAAACCTGGTTATGCGGCCTTCGAGAACCAGGCCCGAGCGCTTCGGGACTCGATCGCCGACCGGCTCGGGGCGCTCGGCCTCGAGTTGCACCCTGCGAAGACGAAGGTCGTGTTCTGCAAGGACGCGAACCGGCCGGGGGAGGCGGAACACACCAGCTTCGACTTCCTCGGCTATACCTTCCGGGGGCGCCTGGCGAAGGGCCGGAGAGGCTACTTCGTGAGCTTCTCACCGGCCATCAGCGCCAAGGCGAGGCAGGCGGTCGGCCAGAAGATCAGGGCCTGGCACCTCAAACGTCGCAGTAGGTCGGACCTGGCCGACCTCGCCGAGGAGATCAACCCTCAAGTGCGAGGATGGTTCGGCTACTACGGGGCCTTCTACCGCTCCGAGCTGCACTCCCTGGCAGAGCGCATCGACCGGCATCTCGTTCGGTGGGCGATGCACAAGTTCAAACGACTGCGGGGCAGACCCGTCAGGGCGTGGACGTGGTTGCGCGCTGTTCGTCAGCGTGCACCCAGGCTCTTCGCGCACTGGCACCTGCTTCCCCTCCAGGGCTGACCTGTGGGAGCCGTATGACAGGAGACTGTCACGTACGGTTCTGCGAGAGCCGGGGGGTGAGACTCCCCCCGGCTACTCACCTGACTGCCGGCCCGGTCCCGCCCCGAGTGGACACACCCGTCAAGGCCGGCCTGCTCGACCTCCTCGACGATGCCGCAGCGCGTGGCTGGTCGCGGCGTCGAGCCTGCCGGCTGCTCGATCTCGATGAGGACCGGACCGCGGACTGGGTCACCCGTCTCCGTCGGCTACACAGCACCATCTTCAGCAACGACTACCTACACATCGCACCTCCAACGTTCGTGGCACACCAGGTCTTGACAATTCCTCCACGCAATCACCGAATACGTACAACGCAAGTTTAGGTTGTAGAGCTTAAGTCGAAGCCTCGCACTGATGCTCCACCATCGATCTGCAGCACTATGCCGGAAACATACGCGGCCTCATCGCTTGCAAGATAGACCGCGCCGTAGGCGACGTCCCAGGCATTCCCCTCATGATTGACGACCGGCACTTCACGTCGCCGTTCCCGCATCTTGGGATCTAAATGAGTGCCTCTGGGCGTCGCGAGGAAGCCAGGCGCTATACAGTTAACGCGGATCCCCTGACCCCCATGGTCGGTGGCCATCGCTCGGGTCAGCGCTTCTACTGCGCCTTTCGAAGCGGAATAAGGTGTTATGTGACTCGGACGCCGCGTAGCGATTGACGAAATGTTAATTATCGCGCCAGTCTCGCTGCGCTCTATCGCTGGAACCGCATACTTGCTCATCAACATTGCTGGAACCGCATACTTGCTCATCAACATTATTGACTTGACGTTAATGGCCATAATAAAATCCCAATCAGACTCGTTTACGCTCACAACATCGCCACGAATTCCGACACCAATGTTGTTGTCAAGTATGTCCAACTGTCCGTAGGCGTCTAGCACGGTACTGACAACTCGCTCGCAGTCTGACGCTACCGTCACGTCTGCCGTTACAGTCATCGCCTCGCCCCCTTCGGCAGCGATGACTCCGTGAGTCCTTTTCGCGCGTTCAGGCGAGGAGTCCACCAAAACCACGCGCGCTCCTTCGCGAGCGAATAATATTGCTGCAGCATCACCCGTCCCGACGCCCTCATCACTCGATCCCGCACCGGTTACGATGGCGACTTTATCATCCAAGCGTTTCCGCATTTTCATATCCTTTACTAACACGCTAAGAAACGTACCAACCGCCTACTGGGCACCTGCCCAGTCGATTCGACCAAGCACGCGTGCCTGGACATTGCGCGAGCATAATTTCGCGGTAGCTGTTGCAGAACAAGAGGTTCCGCCAGCTATCATGCGCGCCTCAACCTTCATTGCGGACCCACGGTCAACGTCAGAGCTTGCCTCAACACAAACCGCTAGAAGCCGCCTGAGACTTCCGGAGCGCCGGGCCGGTTCAAGGGGTCCGCAACGCCATCGGGTAATTGAGAGTCCCACACCCTCATCAAATTAGCAACCATATCGTAGTGTCCGACCGTCACTGCAAGTTCTGTGACTCCCCGCGCGCCGTACAGAGACTCCACTCCGCGTACTGATTCCTCCGACGGTTGCCTGTGCTGCAGTGATGCCGTCACCAGCTCCAGCACCGCGCCCCCGATGACCCCCTCAACATCCGAATAGCGGTGCTCACGAATGGATTCGAGATGCTCGTCAGACAATCCTGCCGCCCGAGCGATAGGAGCGTGAGCATACCACTCATATGAGGCAGCCCTCTCGGCGGCGACAATAAGCACGACCACCTCAAATACGACTCGCGGCACCGTCTCGCCAAACCTCAGTCCCAATGCCAACCACTGAATCCGATCCCCAACATCAGGGCTAGTGAGCATCGCATTGAACGGGCCGTTTAGCCGACCCGCTCTATCAGTCAAAGGAGTAGGTCTATTCACGGCACGTGCGCTGTTAACAATCGTGTCGTACAACTTCCGTTGCTCTGCGGACAATTCCTCTGGTCGCCACCAGGGCAATCTGCCATTCAACATCGGCTCGTCCTCCCATCCTCAAAAGCCACAAGTGCTCAACATCACGCGCACCAAATCCTCGCAAACCTACCTAGCCACATCCGCGACCTCACGAAACACTTCCCTGAGCTACCTGATGCACCGACGCGGTTCAACTAGTTCGCGAACCCGAAGCACTCCGTAGGGTTATCGACAAGTATACGCTGCAGGGCTTGGCTCGTAGGAGCGACAACTTGAAGGCCGTCGACCAAATCCGCATCGTCCGGTACAAACCCACTCGTATTCACGTGCGGGTAATCGCTACCCCAAACAACCCGCTCCGGAGCATGCTCAGCGAGTATTCGTGCAAGTTCAAACCCGTCATCCATCGACGGCGGCGCACCCGCAATCCTGTCCGCGCCGCTCAGTTTCACCCATACATTGCCCAGATCAAGAAGCCGTTTTAGCGCCACTATCGCCGGCGATCGCAACCCGTCTCTAAGAACCACCCGGCCCATGTGGTCAATAACCACCCTTGTGGGGATGGCCCTAATCAGGTCCTCGTGCTCTGCCACTCCATTACCAGCTGTATGAAACGCTACGTGCCAGTCGAATTCACGTATCATCGCCGCAATTTGGAGGGCTTCTTCCCTACTCACCACTGGCGACCTATCAGGCATAAAATTAAGCCTGGCCCCACAGAACCCTTGGCTATCCAGACCCGCAATCTCGGTCCCAGCAGTTTCCGGGCTCACCAGTGCTACCCCGCGAAACCGGCCACCTCCGCGCCGCAACGCATCAATAACCGCTGAATGGTCATTTCCATGCGTGACACTCTGCACAATAACTCCGCGAGTAATACCCAGCAATTCCCATGCCGCCTCAATCTGCTCAATCGGCGCTTCAGGGGGAGTATACGTGCGTTCCGCCTCAGGAGCGTACGGAAACCGTTCGAGCGGCCCCAAAACATGGCAGTGAGAATCGCAACTATCCACAGGCAACGCTAAGGAGGGCCTTCTCCCACTAGCTATCGGTCCAGCGCAAGTAAACCGCATTGTTCTTTCATCCCCATATCCATTTCTGACGATCAATCTTACCCCTGACGGCCAGCATAATGCGCTGACGCACTCACATCCAATCTAATCGCAGCGTAAGGTCATACCGCCATCTACAACGATATCAACTCCTGTAATGAACCGTGCCTCCTCCGAAGCCAGAAACAGGGCTGCGTTTGCCGAGTCATGCCCATCGCCCATAAACGGAAGCGGTATTCTTGCCTGCCTTTCGGCGAGCAGCTGCTCCACGTTACCACCGGTCCGCTGAGCGGCTGCACGGTACTCAATCAGTGGCGTGTGCAACTGTCCTGGGACCACGGTGTTTACACGTATTCCGTCGGGCGCATACTGGACCGCGGTTACGTGAGAAAGCTGGATCACGCCGGCCTTCGATGCAGCATACGCCGCCTGATGCGCGCCCGTATAACGCAATCCAGACGCCGACGACATATTTACAATGGCGCCGCCGCCATCCGATTTCATGAACGGAATTACGGACCTACATCCAAAGTATACCGGCATCAAATTATAGTCAATCTGGCCGCGAAACGCAGGCTCATCCAAATCAGTCACGCCGCCGGGAATCGAACCGCCAACATTATTCACCAGAATGTCGATTCGGCCGTACGCCTCATGAGCCGCGCCAATCACGCCTTCCACCTGACTTAGATCCGTAGCATCGCATGTGCCCGTATCGATCTCAACTCCCGACTTACCCGCCAGCGTCCTAGTATCCTCCATTCTACCGGCATCAATATCCACACCAAGAACACGCGCACCCTCTTCAGCGAACCGTATCGCGATCGTTCGCCCATTTCCCCATCCCGGCCCAACACACCCAGCACCGATTATGATCGCCACTTTACCTTGCAGCCTACCAGGCATCCGCTTCTCTCCAATCTACTTTGCACCTAAACACTACGCGTGCGACTAATCAGGATCCTACTACTCCAAACGGTAAGCCCATTGTGACTTTACGAAGCGGTCACATTCAAACGCTCCTATAACGCGGGACTGAAAACCGTCAAATTGCAATATACGCCTACAAAACACAGAAACCGCGGAAAAACTCATCCCGCTCCTGCAGCCGGACCTCAAGAATATTCTATCCAACTAACGACCACCTACTCACTGGGCGTCCCCGCCAAACAACTTATCCAGACCGACCGTGCGTTCTATGGCGACGATGACAGTCATCGCAATCGCGACCATCGACACCGATACTGCCGCCGCAACGCCGTCAAATACGTTCGCTGCGTAGTTATATAATGCAACTGGAAGTACCGAAAAGCCAGGACCAGCCAAGAATAGCGACACCGCGACATTATCAAAGGAGATAATGAAGCACATGATGAAGGCGGCCGCAACGCCTGTTCGTATCTGCGGTAGCGTAACACTCCAAAACGCGCGCAACTTGCTAGCGCCCAGATTCTGCGCCGCCAACTCCTGATCCGGGTTGATGCCCGTGAGCGATGCGGCCAGAATTCGCAGAGCGAAAGGTAATGCAATGGCGATATGTCCCATTCGCAACCCAATTGTTGCAACCGGAACCCCCAGCGCAGATAGCGTCACGAGAAGTGCGAGTCCGAGCATCACCTGAGGAACAAACAAGGACGACGACCCCAGAAGGATCAGCAAGCGTCTCCCAGGAAACCTATGACGTACCTGTGCCACGGCGCCCAATAAGCCAATGCAAACCGAAATCACCGCGGTGTACGCAGCGAGCTGGAGGCTGTTGACCGCACCTGTAATAAATCGAGACTGTTGGGGTATCTGCTTATAAGATTGTACGCCCCACCCTTCGTCCCAGGGAAAACTGAGAAAGTTCGCACTACTCAAAGAAACGAATACAAGTGCCAAGATTGGAATCAAAACGAAAGCGAGGACTATCACGCCGAAAATATGTCCAAGGCCTCCGCGAAATATCTTAGTGCCGTCCATTCGGTCGTTTCACTCCCCTTCCCTGCGCGTGCTCACGTGCCCCAAGTGCCATCATCAGAACTAACACAACAACTATAATTAGAAAAAGAACTATAGACACGGCTGCCGCCCGTTCGAATCGCAGTTGCACGATCGCAGCTTGGAAGACCTGAGTTGACATTACGAGGTTCCGATTTCCCCCAAGTAGCTGTGGAATAATGTACGCGCTAACGCTGAGAGGAAAGACAATAGAGACGCCCGCAAATATTCCAGCCCGGCTGAGGGGCAATATGATGTGCCAGAAAACCCGCCACGAGGACGCGCCTAAGCCCTTCGCGGCCGCTATTAGCGTGTCGGGTATCGCGAGTATTGGCATAAGAAGAGACAGAACCATATACCCGAGGAAAACCTGTGTCAGACCAAGCACAATCGCAGTCTCCGTGTAAAGCACCGTCAACCGGCCGACGCCAATCTTCGCCAGAGCATTGTTCACTAGTCCAGTAGGTCCAAGTATTACAACCCAGCCCAACGTTCTAACGATCACGCTTACGAGTAATGGCGAAATAAGCAAGATCACGACCACACCACGCCATCGCGCTTTCAGCTCCCTCATCCATAATGCCACCCCAAAACTCAGCACTAACGACAGTGCTGTCGCGAAGACGCCTACACGAACAGTCCTGTAGACAATGCTTCGTGCGAACTCATCGACGAAAATCCGACCGAATGCGTTTTTCCAATCTCCGTGGCCCAGCGTTTGCAACGCCATATACGCGATTGGGAATACCACGACCAGCCCAACGACAATAGCGAGGGGAACTGCGAACGCGTATCCTATCCCATATTTCTTCGCAATTGGCGGCAATCGGAATTGCCATACCGTCGAACCCGGCCTCGGCTCGATGCCATCAACATCGTGTCTATCGTTACGCTCTATGCTTCCGGACCGTCGTATCAACGCTCGAACCTCGATTCAGCACCAACAACTAATCTTCGCGAAGACTGCCGTTGGGAAAGACTGCAGTTGGTAGGTCATGGATCATCAATTTGTGACGGCGTACCCCTCTCGCTTGCCCCAACACAGCCAGACATCTGTCCCCTCCCGCGGCACATCCGCGACTTCGCCGCGCGATGGGACCGCACATTCGAACATTGCATTCCCACTCTGCACTAAGACGCTATAGGACCCGCCAACGTATGCAGTCGTCATAACTACGCCCGGCAAAACGTTGTCCGCATGCGGCCGATCAAGAGAATCCGACAGCTGAATAGCAAATGGCGGGATAGAATAGGCACCGTCGATGGCTTCGTGAACTTCGCTGTTAGTTACCACTTCAAATCCAGCACAGCGGAACACCGCAGTGCCACCACTTCCAGGCCGAAACTCACCCTCGAAGACATTCACGTGCCCAACAAATCGCGCTACAAACGCCGACGCAGGGCTCCCATACATCGTCTCCGGCTTTTCGTATTGCTCAACCCTGCCACCGTTCATTACGGCGACACGGCTCGCCAAGGAAAAAGCCTCTTCAATATCGTGAGTAACAAATACAGTAGTAATTCCAACCTTTGCCTGCAGATCCCGAATAGTTTTCCGCATTTGTTTCCGAAGATTTGCGTCCAAATTGCTGAGCGGCTCATCAAGCAACAGCATCCGCGGCTCCAGCACCAGTGCTCTTGCCAAGGCGACGCGCTGCTGCATGCCCCCTGACAGTTCGCGAGGATACTTGTCACCCTGGTCCCAGAGCTCGACCAAGGCCAACATGTCCTGTACCTGCTTCATGCGCCTTGCTCGCGGTACGTGATGCATCCGAAGACCAAATGCTATGTTATCAGCGACCGTCATATGCGGGAACAGAGCGTAGTCTTGGAACACCATGCCAGCGCCACGCATACTCGCCCGGAGATGATCAACTCGCTCATTCTGGACGTAGATCTCACCAGCATCGTGCGAGATAAAACCGGCGATTATCCTGAGTGTCGTCGTCTTACCGCATCCGGACGGGCCTAATAGCGCCACCAGTTCTCCCTCTGCAGCAGTGAGGTTAAGGTGATCGACCGCCAGCGTATCGCCATCATACGACTTGGTTACGCCTCGCAATCGAAGGAATGGATCCAATTCCCCTTCCGATCGTGTTACGGGCTCTACCGTCAGCGAGCCAGGTGCGCTCCCCACACGTAGCCTCCTTCCTTCGCGTGACACGGGCACGTCTTCTTGGGCTATCCAACCGCGCGCTGATACTTGTCCGTCCATGCCGTCCTACTTTCCGCCACTTTCGAAACAGCAGGGACAATAAACTTTGACACTGACTTACCGCCCAATACGCCGAGCTTCTGCAACTCCTCGGGAACCTTCACATTCTTATTAGTCGGCCCATAGAACGTCTCCTCCATCAACTTCTGTTGCACGGAGGAGGTTGCGAAGAATGCCACCAGCTCTTGGGCCAGTTTGGGGTTCGGCGCGCCCTTGACTGGGCTTGCATAGCTGATGGTCAAAAATGCACCTTCCTTTGGCACTACTGCCTTAACCGGCGCACCAGACATAATTATTGGCAGCGCACGTACGCTTCCCGTAATAGCGATAGTGTACTGTCCGCTCGTGATCTTCTGGCCCAGCGCACCAGCGCTCGACTCGATTGATGGAAAACATGACTTGTGCTCTTTCAGGCGGTTCAGGCCCAAATCAAACGGCTTCTCCAAATCACCAGCCGTCGCCTGCTGCGCCGTTAAGCCACCAAGGCCTAGAACCACGTAAAGTCCGTATGACGCTCCCACATCAAGTATCCCGACCTGGTTACAGAACTTCGGATCGAGAATGTCGCTCATAGCAGTCGGCGGCGACCAACCTTTCGCTTCAAACACCTTCGTGTCGTAAGTAATCATGTCCTCTATTGTGCCAATCGGCACGCCATCATTATTTGGTGCACGCGTCGCTTCAAAAATATCGCCAACATTGACGACTTTTGGATCTAACTTACTCCATAGGCCCTTGGTGCTCGCAAGGTTCTGGCTCTGCATGTCATTAAACGAAACGTCGTAGGTCTGATTGGTCTTAGCTGCTGCGACTTTCGCCGCGTTCTCGGTTCCAGTGCCATACCCCCAATTAATATGAACATTATGGTCCTTTTCGAAAGGCTTTGACACCTTCTGGATAGTCTCTCCAAGCGCCCCAGAGAAGTTCATAACATTCATTGTGGTGGTGCCGCCACTTGTTCCGCCGTTAGATCCTGAACTACCCCCGCATGCAGTTGCTATTAGCGCCGTGGCGGCGACCATAGTCGATATGCCCAACCTTCGCGTGCTGTTCATCCGTTGCCACTCCTTTGTGTTTTGTTTGTGGTACTCTGATATGCATCTCTGCCATGATTCTATTCGACTGTTGTACGCTCCGATACCGTCCGTTTGCCTTGAAAGCCAACAGGCGAAAGGAACTCGCTGTTTGTAGATTTAGCCTGCCTACGCAATCGTCCGCGCCGAAGACGCCCCAACCACATCGCGCTTCACCGTCCGCGACGGGCAGATCATCATATAGAGGTATCACGCGATCCGATCTCCCTTCTTGTAGCTAGCCGCCCGGTCATCGACGCCTGGCAGCATCTTTGCAGGGTCTCGAGTGACCACCACATCGATAACCGTTGGAACACTGGTCTCGCAGATTCCATGAGACAACGCGCCCGCTAACTGTTCAGGTTCCTCTACGCGAATTCCACGGCAACCCATCTCTTGGGCAATTCGCGCATAGTTGAGTTCAAAGAGGTCGGCTGATTCGTACTTTCCTCCGAAAAAAAGGTGTTGAAGCGCCTTGACATATCCAGAGGCCGCGTTGTTCAGAACGACGACGGTTAATGGGAGGTTTTCTCGGCGAGCGGTCTCGAGTTCACCCAACGACATGTTGAAGCCGCCATCGCCGGTAAGCGCAACTACCGCACGATCGGGAGCGCCCATAACTGCGCCAATTGCCGCCGGTAGGCCATAGCCGATAGATGCAAATCCGCGGTCTGCGATATATCCGCGACCGGATTGCTGGGTGTTGTAAAGTAGACCACTCCAATGTCCAGCAAATCCGCCATCTGCTATAAGAATCCCATCCGCCGGCATGGCGAGATTGATTTCGTGCAACAAACGGGCAACACCGATGGGAGCTTCGGAAGACTGCAACTTAGGAAGGACTTCTTCCTGCCATGTCTTGTTACGACCCACGATCTCGTCGACGTACGCGGATCGATCCAGACTTGGGCGAGCATCCAAAAGGTTGAGCAGATCACGCAGCCCCTCGCGTGCATCGCAGGCCACCCTAAAAGATATCGCCATCGTTCTTCCCAACTCCTCGGGGAGCACGTCGAGTTGCGCGACAGTCACCTTTCGATTGATCAGCGTGAAACGTCGGGTTGCAATCTCACCGAGCTTGCACCCCACTACAAGCAGGAAGTCGGATTCGTCGATTAGTTCATTCGCGATACGGCTGTAACGACCAAATACACCCACAGACAATGGATCAACACATGAGATGGAACCTTTACCGGACATCGTATGTGCTATCGGGGCGCCTAACTTATCGGCGAGTAATTTCAACTCACTGTAGGCCATCGACAGGTGAATACCTCCACCCACGAGGATAACCGGCCTTTGCGCCTTCGCTAATGTATCGGCGATGCTTTCTATCTCGGAGCGGTCCGGTCGAGTCCTATACAATGGCACAGTGATCCTGGGGAGGCTTAGATCCAGATCCTCGCCTGTGAAATCGTACTCTTCATGGGCAACATCCTCGGGTACAGACACCACAACTGGTCCTGGCCGTCCGGCTAGCGCCGTTTCATACGCTCGAACCATGAGTTCTGGAATCCGCCGACCGTCATCAATTCTTATCAGCTCCTTACACGCAGGAGAGAGTATGTCGCTCTGCCTCGCCTCTTGCGTTAGATTGCGCTTCGAATAAGCGCGATTAGTGTCACCGATTATGGCGATCAACGGAACGCCAGCATTCAGCGACTCGACCAGTCCGGTAACGAGATTCGTTGCACCGGGGCCTTGAGTAGCATCGACAATGCCGGGGCGACCGGTCACGCGTGCATACGCGTCGGCGGCGAATGCGCCGGATCTTTCATCGTTAATCAAATAGTGCTGTAATCCGAGTTCACGAATTCCCTCGTAGAACGGGAGCAGTTGAAATCCTCCCATCCCGAATATTGGTGCAGGCCCCAGGCGGCGCACCATCTCCGCAATAGCACGACCACCCAGCATGCGGGTCGTTGTCACTGTGTGCGCCTAAGTGTTTCGATGTGCGCTGTTGTCATAGCACTTCCTACTCCGGGCGACGAACCAAGCCCTTGCTCTGCTGGCGGAATCGTCGATTGCGACCTATTGAGGTGGAGACTCGACGCAGGATCGCCGCTATATAGAGAAGTGATTCTGGACGCCGCCATACTGAGGTCAGCGGCGTGCTGACTCATGCGGTCTTCTGTCCATCGGAAACTCGGACCGGAAACCGTCAGCGCTGCGAAAGCAGTCCCGCCATGAGCGGGCACGGGTGCCGCGAGTCCTGATACGCCATCCAAGTACAAACCAACGGCCATCGTCCAACCGCGATGCTCGATCTGTTCAAGCCTCATTCTTAGTTCGCGTTCACCGCGCGGTTTCAAGGTAAGGCCCATCACGTATTCTTCGCGCTCGTTGCGAGGCAAGCAGCCAAGCAAAGCTGCGCCGGTAGCGCCCACATGGAGTGGCACAGCCAACCCCACCTTTACCACCCGGCGCACGTCTTTCGTACTCTGCACTTCACTGATGCAAATGCGTTGGAGTCCTGAACGGACATGAAGACTGACCGTCTCGCCTGTGAGATTGCGCAGACGCTCACATTCCCGTTGAACGGCTGGCAG
>Ga0209587_1001394_pt1 | contig 11405 bp, 13 predicted proteins | sample NGEPerD_2_FD_184512 | JGI IMG/M metagenome (GOLD analysis project Ga0209587, IMG submission 184512) | Arctic peat soil microbial communities from the Barrow Environmental Observatory site, Barrow, Alaska, USA - NGEE PermafrostL1-D... | ecosystem: Environmental > Terrestrial > Soil > Wetlands >... | reverse complement strand
CTTCCGCGCCCTCGCCGCCGCGGGAGAGGGTCAGGAAGCTGGTGAGCGCCATTGCCGGGAGGGCCGCGGCGGCGAGGGCGCGGAAGAGGATGGCCTTGGCACAGGTGGCGACCTGAAGCAGTAGTGGCAGGCCGATCGCGATCAGCGCGGCGAGGGCATTCCAATAATTCAGAGGGTAAGAGAGCCGCTCCTGGGCACTGCTCCCGAGGAAGCGTCCGGTTTGCGAGCCTTCGGGAAACCAGGCCGGGTGGAGGCGGGAGAGCAGGGCGACGATCGCGACGAAGGCGATGCCGGTGCCGACGGCGGCGACCATGCGGCGGGCGGCTTTCGGGCCGCGGGTGAAGAGGGCGAGAGCGAAGACGCCGAGGTAGGTAGCGACGCGGGCGAGGTCGGCGGAGGTCTTGTCGATGCTCTCGGTCCAGGTGAGGCTGAGCGCCGACCAGGCGACGAAGGCGGCGAGCAGGCCGAGGGCGCACCAGGCGAGCGGGCCGAGGCGGCGGCGCGGCAGGGCGCCGGCGAGGACCGTGGCGAGGAGGACCCACCAGATGGCGATCCCGACCTGGTCGTTGACGAGCGGGTCATAGCCACCGCCCTTGAGGCCGAGGTAGGCGACGAGGCCGAAGCCGAGCAGCCAGGCGGAGACAGCGTTCCAGTCGACCCTGCCGACGAGCGACCTGAAACGGGCGACGCTGGGCAACGGAGGGGCGGCGATCGTTTCCATCTGTAGGTGGATACGCCGGCAGCCCGGCAATCCTGACAATCGCTTGGCTGTCAGGATCGAGCGCCCAGGCGCGTATTCATTTCTGTGGGATCTCTTCGCATCGCCGCCGCCGCGGTCTTCGCCACCGTTGCGCTCGCCCTGGTGCCGGGCTCGGCGCCGGCCGTGAAGCTGGTCCCGCCCGGCAACTCGGCCGCCAACCAGTACACCGAGGTGTACCCGACGACAGGCGGCGGTGCGCCGGCGGGTGACAAGGGCAATCGCTCGCCCGGGAAGGTCTTGGGGAAACGGAACGCGCGGCGGCTCGAAGCGCTGGGCCCCGAAGGCCGCGCGGCGGCGGCCCTGGCGGCGGCGACGGCACCGAGCCGGAGCGTTACCGGCAACCGAGCTGTGGCCGGCGGCGGCGCCCACTCCAATCAAGGCGAACCGAGCGGCTCATCCGGGCTGGGCGAGGTGATCGCGCAGGTGACCGGCTCGTCGTCTTCAGGTGGGATGGGCTTGCTCCTGCCGCTGGTGATCGCCGCGGCCGTCATCGGGTCGCTCGCCTACCTGTGGCGGTGGAAGCGACGGACGGCGTAGTTATCGTGGCGTTGTGATCAACGTGCGTACGGCCGTCTTTTGCCGTGGGGCCATCGGACGGTGGCTGGGGGCAACGCTGATCGGCGGTGCCTTACTGGCGACGACAGCACAGCCGGCAACAGCGGGTACTCGCCCGCTGGTGACGGGCGTTTCGGGCGTCAGCACCGACCCGGTTTCGCTCGAACGGGTCAGGAGCGCGGGGGCGCAGCTCGTCCATATCTGGATCAGCATGAGCAGCATTTCACCGCGCAGTCAGCCCGGGCAGTGGCAGCCGGAAGACCCCGCCGATCCGCACTACAACTGGGCGTCCGCGGACTCCGTGGTGACCAGCACCGTCCAGGCGGGGTTGACTCCCGTGCTCGGGATATACGGGGTACCGACCTGGGCGCAGCGCTGCCAGGCGCCGGAAGTGGTGAGGGGAGAAGTGCTGAAGGGGAGGCTGTGCGATCCGGATCCTGCGGCGCTCGCGGCGTTCGCCACGGCTGCGGCCCGCCGCTACAGCGGTTACTTCCAGGGCCTGCCGCGGGTGCGTTACTGGCAGGGGCTGAACGAGCCCAATCTGAGCCTCTTCTTCAATCCGCAGTTCGAGGGTGGGAAGCCGGTTTCTCCGGCGCTGTATCGCAAGCTGATCAACGCTTTCTACTTCGCCGTGAAGGCGGTCAACCGGTCGAACCTCGTGCTGGCGGCAGGGCTCGGCCCGATCGCCGTGCCCCACCTGACGATCGGCCCGATGCGCTTCACGCGCGAATTGCTCTGCATGACGGGGCGGCGCGATCCGCATCCGACACGCGGGAACTGCGAAGGGGGCGTGCATTTCGACATCTTCGACATCCATCCGTATACGACCGGAGGACCCACCCACGAAGGGCACGCCGACGATGTCGAGCTGGGAGATTTGCCCGAGCTGGAGGAACTTCTGAGCGCCGCCGACAAAGCCGGGCGAATCAAGGGGCGGTTCCGGCACACGCCGCTGTGGATCACTGAGTTCTCCTGGGACTCGAAGCCGCCCGATCCCGGGGGTGTGCCGATGCGGATACTCAAGCGATGGACGGCGGAAGCGCTCTACCGCGCTTGGAGCGCGGGGGTCAGCCACTTCTTCTGGTTCAGCCTGCGCGATTTCCCGCACGATCCAGCGCTGCCCTTCAGCGAAACCCTTGAGTCTGGCCTCTACTACCGCGGCGCGACGATCGCGGAAGACCAGCCGAAGCCGTCGATGTACGCGTTCCGCTTCCCCTTCGTCGCCTACTCAGAAAGGAAGACGGGATTCTCGTTTTGGGGGCGGACTCCGAGCAGCACCGGCGGGAAGGTCGTGATCCAAATCCAGAAGGGCGGGGGTTGGCGCACTGCCGCGGTTACGCGCGCCGACCGGAACGGGATCTTCAAAGGTGTGGTCGAAGGCAGCTACGGGCGCCACAAGCACGGGACGGTTCGAGCCCGCTACCGAGGCGAAGCCGCGGTGCCCTTCTCCCTGAAGCCGGTCAAGGACTTCTGGCAGCCCCCGTTCGGGAAACCGGTGGGGTAGGGCCGCACCCGGGCGGTTCTACCAGGAGGCGAGCAGGTCAGCGGGACCGAAGGTTGCGTCCGTCGCGACGCCGTTTTCGACTCCGGTGCGGCTGACCACGACGAGCTTGGCCGCCGCCGCACCGGGGACATGGGCTCGGTTGCCTGCCAGCTCGCGCAGCTCGCCTGCGGCGAAGGGCTCTCTCTCATGCCACTTGAGTCTCGGCCTGGACGGGCGTCCGAATGCTGTTCCGAGCGTCTGTAGTATTCGCGCCCACCTGGTTGCGGGGCCGGTGTCCGGAGACCTGCGCGCCGGGCCTCCTCGATGACGGACCAGCCGCACCAAGACGACCGTTCGCGCCAGGCCGACCTGGAGCGCGTACTCGCGATCCTGCGCCGGCGCGCCGGGCTGATCGCGCTCTGCTTCTTCGTCACCGCGGCGGCGGCCTTCGGCTTCTCGGAGCTGCAGACGAAGGAATACTCGGCGAGCGCTTCGCTGCTCTTCCGCAACCCGGGCTTCGCCGAAGACCTGTTCGGGACGACGGCGACGGCCAATCCGGTGCCGACGCGGGAAGCGGCGACGAACGCGAAGCTGGTCGGGTTGAATGTCGTGGCGACGCGCGCGGCGAAGCGGCTACCGGGGCTTTCGACCGAAGAAGTCTCGGACATTGTCAGCGTCGAATCGCAGGGGGAAGCCGAACTCGTCTCGGTGACGGCGACGAGCCCTGACCCGGCGCAGGCGAGGCGCGTCGCCAACACCTTCGCCCGCCAGTTCATCGCCTTCCGGGCGGGGACCGACAAGGCAAAGCTCGAGCAGGCCAAGCGACTGGCGGAAAGCGAGTACGAACGGCTCAGCCCCGACGAAAAGGAAAGTGCTCGCGGCCAGGCGCTGAGCCGCGGGGCGGAGAAGCTGGGGATCCTCGCCTCGCTGCAGACCGGCAACGCCGAGCTGGTGCAGCCCGCGGTCCAGCCGACCTCGCCCTCCTCGCCGAAGCCGAAGCGCAACGCGCTCCTCGGGGCGATCCTGGGGCTGCTGCTGGGGATCGGGCTCGCCTTTCTGCTCGAGCGGCTGAACCGGCGGCTGCGCGACCCCGAGGAAGCGCAGGAGGCCTACGGGTGGCCGGTGCTGGGGACGGTGCCGGAGAGCAAGGCCATCGACGCGACCAACCACGGCGCGACCGCGGCCGAGCTGCCCTTCCTGGAGAACGAGTCCTTCCGCATGTTGCGCGCCTCGCTGCGCTACTTCAACGTCGACGAGGAGATCCATACGGTGCTGATCAGCTCGCACGCCGCGGGCGTGGGGAAGAGCACCACCGGATGGCATCTGGCGCGGGTCGCGGCGAGCTCATCCAGGGCGGTGCTGGTCGAGACCGATCTGCGCAACCCCAGCATCGCCGGCCAGCATGGGCTGCGGGTGGGGCCGGGCCTGTCCGAGCTGCTGACCCGCCAGGTGGAGTTGGATGAGGCGATCCAGTCCAAGCCGATCGCCGTCGGCAGCAACGGCGCCGACACGGGGGAGAGGGCGCTGGACGTGATCGTCGCCGGCGCCAACCCGCCCAACCCGGCGGAGCTGATCGAGAGCCAGGCGATGAACGAGGTGCTGGCGCAGTTGCGGGAGCGCTACGAGCTGGTGGTCCTCGACACGGCTCCGATGGGCGTCGTCTCCGACTGCTTTCCCTTGCTGCGCAAGGTCGACGGTGTGATCGCGGTGACGCGACTGGGCCAGAGCACGCGCGACGGCGCCGAGCGCCTGCGCGAGCAGCTGGCCCGCCTGGAGGCGCCGGTGCTGGGCATCGTCGCCAACAGCGTCAAGGTGCGCCGCGGCGGCAAGTACGGCTACGGCTACTACGGCGGGTATGCGCAGGGGGAGCCGGAGCGACCGGCCGGTTGAGGCGGGTCTCTACTTCCGGTTGCGTTCTCGCCGGCGCCTGACGTCGGCATAACCTCACGTTGGCATCGAGTCAGAGGGTCAACGCGTCACTGATGCGGCTATGACCGGGGTAGCGCTGAACTTGCCCAGGTTCTGTTCAGCGATACCCCTCATTTTGGATGGGTGCTGTGCAACCAGGAGGCTGGCCGCACCCGGGCGGTTCTACCAGGAGGCGAGCAGGTCAGCGGGACCGAAGGTTGCGTCCGTCGCGACGCCGTTTTCGACTCCGGTGCGGCTGACCACGACGAGCTTGGCCGCCGCCGCACCGGGGACACGGGCTCGGTTGCCTGCCAGCTCGCGCAGCTCGCCCGCGGCGAAGGGCTCTCTCTCATGCCACTTGATAGAGCCGATGAACCCAATTCTTGCCGGCTCGGGCGCGTCGCCACCGACCAGGTCCACCTCGACGCTGTGGTCGCGGCGCCACCAGGACCCGACGTGGCGGGCGCCGTCGAGGCGCTCGCTCAGCGCGGCACCGGCCAGCAGGCGCTCGAGGCCCTCGCGGACAACCGGCTCTACCGCCTGACCGCGAAAGGCGCTCCAGTCGCGCATGATCCGCTTGACGACGAGGTCCGACCTCCCCCGCGAGAGCTCGGCGATGTGAGGCCCGACGAAACGCAGCCAGAAGCGAAGGTAGGGGTCGATGACCGTGTACTTGGCCGCGGTCCTTCCCGGCGGGGCGGCGTAGGGGAACTCCTTGGTCACCAGCCTCTTTGCCTCGACGAGCACCTCGAGGGCAGCCGTGAGGGTGTTGCCCTTCACCCCGGCGCGCGACTGGATGCGGCTGTAGGCGGTCTCGCCGTGGCCGATCGCCTCGATCACCTTTCGCGCCTGCAGCTCGCGCTCGAACTCCGACGCCATGATCCGCAGCGCGGTCGTCGCGAACGGGGTCTGGTCGTCGCGCAGCGCATCCGCCAGGAACTCGCGCAGGCCGGCGGATCGCGGCCACGACGCGGCAAGCAGCGGAAACCCGCCGACGACGAGGTAGCGATCGATCGCCTCGGCAGGGCTGGAAGCGTGAGTGCTGTCGGCGACCGCCGCGGGGCTGAGAGGCGCGATCCGCATCTCGCGTGTCGGCCTGCCGTGAAGGGGCGAGCGCTCCCCCACCAGGGTCTCCATCATCCGCACGTCGGATCCGACGCAAACCAGCAGGATCGGCGACGCCTCCAGCGTTCGATCCCACGCCTTCTGGAGGTCGGCCGCGAAGCCGGGGTCGAGTTCGGTCAGGTAAGGCAGCTCATCGATCACGACGATTGCCGGGTCTGACGGAGAGGGGCCTGCCGCCGCGGCCCGCAGCGCAGCGGGCCAAGAGTCGTAGGAAACGCCCGCGAAGGCCTCCGCCGCGGCAAGGTCCGACTCCCTGACCGCCTCGACGAAATCGGCAAGGGCGTCCGGCCGCGGGCGTCGCGGCGCCTGGTAGAAGCAGTAGCGGATCTGCGAGCGATCGCAGAACTCCTGCATCAAGCGCGACTTGCCGACCCGGCGGCGGCCGCGCATCCACACGAAGCGCGCCCTGCCGCTCTCTCTGACCAGATCGAGCTCCGATCGCAGCTCGGCCAACTCGCTGGCTCTGCCGACGAAGGAGTCCATAGGCAAACTCTAGCTAACTAGAGTCTAGTTTGGAAGAGGTTGGCTACTGCCAGAGGCCGAGCGGGCCCGCACCGAGGCGAAACTTCGTCGCCTACTCGCGCAAGAGCGGCTTCTTCTTCTGGGGGCGAACGCCGAACAGCAAGCGGGGGAAGGTCGTAATCCAGATCCGGAAGGGTGGGGGCTGGCGCAATGCGACGGTGACACGCGCCGACAAGAACGGGATCTTCGAGGGCGTCGCCAAGGGAGCCTACGGCCGGCACAAGCGCGGGGTGGTGCGGGCCGTCTACCGGGGCGAACGCGCGGTTCCCTTCTCACTACACCCGGTCAAGGACTTCTACCAGGCGCCCTTCGGCAACCCGGTCGAATAGCGCGACGGGTCAGTCCGCCGCGCAGGTCGACTACGCGCTGCGCCGAGGCGACGATCCTCCAGGGCGGGGGACTCGCGGGTGTCGCCGATGCCGGCCTTGTAGCTGACGCCCAGCATGAGGATCCTCGAGCCCAGGTAGAAGGGGTCGATCGGCAGGCAGTGCCCGCCCATGCCGGGGCCGGGGAACCGCCGGCGGTGCGGATGAAATCCTGCACATCAACTACATAAGTGTGTAGACTTTTTAGGCATGCGATCAAGCGAAGTGCTCGACATCGCGCGCCGTGCCGGCGGAATCTCGTCGGCCGCGAAGCTGATCGAGAGCGGCGCCCGCTGGGAGGATCTGTACCGGCTGAGGGACAACGGCGAGCTGATCGAGCTCTCGCGCGGTGTCTACGGCGTCGCCGATGCCATGCAGTCCGCTCATCTCGACCTGGTGGCCGTCTGCCGTCGGGCGCCGGAGGGGATGATCTGCCTCAACTCTGCCGCCAGCTACTGGGACCTGAGCGACGAGATGCCCGCTGCGGTCCACCTGGCGGTAGCCCGCGGGAAGCATCGCCCGAGGATCACCTACCCGAGCACGCGGGTGCATGTCTTCGCCGCGACGACTTTCTCGCTCGGACGCGAGATGGAGGAGATCGATTCGGGCGAGTCGATCGCGATCAGCTCCAAGGAGCGGACGGTCGTAGACCTGATGCGCCTTCGCTCGCGCGTGGGCCGCGACCTGGCGTTGGGAGCTCTGCGCAGGTATCTCCAGAGTGGCGATGCCAAGCCGGGCGAGCTGCTCGCGCTGGCGCGCCGCCTGCGCGCCGGCTCGGTCGTGGCTGAGGCGATGGAGCCATTGCTGGCGTGACCGAGCGCACGCCCAAGCGGGCCTATCTCGATCTACAGAAGCTCGCCCGCGACCAGGGTCGCAATACGCAGCAACTCTTCGAGCTCTACATCCACGAGCGCTTCCTCGCCCGACTGGCTGAGTCGCGGTTCGCCGACATGCTCATCCTCAAGGGTGGGATGCTGCTCGCCGTGCTGGATGTGCGGCGCGGGACGCGAGACGCTGACATGCTCGCGCGCGGTCTGGGCGGCGACGAGAGCGGTCTCCGGGCCGCGATTGACGAGATCGCCTCGATTCCGATGGTCGATGGCGTCGAGTTCGACACCACGGCGATCTCGGTCACCGCTATCCGTGAAGGGGCCGATTACGAGGGTATTCGTCTTGCTCTGCCTGCGAGCCTCGGCAGCGCCAAGCTCAGACTCAGGCTCGATCTGTCCTTCGGCGATCCGGTGGAGCCGCAGCGGGTCGATTACCCGACGCTGCTCGACGATCGCGGCTTTCCGCTCCTCGGTTATCCACTGGAGAGCGTGATCGCCGAGAAGGTCGACACGATGATGTTCTTCGGCGACGCGAACACCCGCGACCGCGATTACGGCGATGTCTACCTGCTCTCGCGTATCCATCCCGTCGAGGCGGAGTTTCTGCGCAAGGCGCTGCATAGCGTCGCCGGGCATCGCGGCCACGAGGTGCGTCCCCTTGGGCCTCTCCTCGAAACCCTCCGCGAGAGCCGCCAGCAGCCCTGGGAGGCGTTTCGTACCCGTGTCGGCTTGCCGGGTCTGCCGGCACGCTTCGCCGACGTCGTTGACGCGGTTGTCGATTTCGTCGATGGGTTGGGCGCGGCACCCGGCTCGACCTGGAATCCAGCGACTCGACAGTGGGAGCATCCGTCCCGAAGGCGCGGGCACGGTTAAATATGGCAAGCCCGGTCGTCGGCCTACAGCAGCACCAGGTTGTCCGCCTCGAGGTGGCGCGCGACGCCGCGCAGGTCGACGACGCGCTCCGCCGAGGCGACGATCTCCTCGTAGTCGAACTGGGGGTGTGCGGTCGCGATCACCGCGATGTCGGCGTCCGCCAGGGCCGGGGCGAGCTCGGCCGACCCGAGGTTCAGCCCGCGCAGCCGGGGGACGAAGGGGTCGTGATAGGAGACCTCGCCGCCCAGCTCGATCAGGTGGTCGATGACCTCCAGGGCGGGGGACTCGCGGATATCGCCGATGCCGGCCTTGTAGCTGACGCCCAGCATGAGGATCTTCGAGCCCAGGTAGAAGGGGTCGATCGGCAGGCAGTGCCCGCCCATGCCGGGGCCCGGGTCGAATCGCATGAAGCCGAATGTGCGGATGGGGGTGCGGCGCTTCACGCGGCTGACCAATGGATTCAGCCGCAAGGTTGAGAACCTGGCCCACTCGGTTTCTCTGCATTTCATGCATTACAACTTCGCCCGGCCCCACCAGGCGCTCAAGGAGCGCTATCCCCGGACGCCTGCGATGGCGGCAGGGGTTGCCGATCACGTTTGGACGCTGGAAGAGATCGCAGCGCTGCTGGACTAGCGACGCGTTGCCGAATTGACTACTTCCTGCTACCCTGCCACGCGAAGGGTTTGTCCCGGCAACGGGGCACTCCCTTTTTTCTATTTATGCCGAAGAAGCCTCAACGGCATCAAGGTCTGGGGCTTCAGCGTCTTCTGCCTCCCGCTCCATACGTGGGCGCAGGTCTGGAATGTATGCGATTCCCCAGGTCTGTTTGCCACGCTTCCCGAGCCTGCGCTTCAGGGGCACCTCTCGTCCCTGGTAGCGGAGCTTGAAGACCCTATCCGCGAATGGTTTTAGCTCCTCGCGGGCTGGCTCCGGCATACGATCCATCCGCAGGCCCCAGTTCACAATGTAGGCGATGAGATCCGCGATTTGGATAGCCGGAGTGAGCTCTGAATGCACGAAAAAGGGCATGGGAATCATGCGCTCGGCCCGTTGCTGACCCCGTTCCGTCTCGCGCGCCATCGGCCGATCTGAGGTCGGGCGGGGGTGGACAGCGGATGCGCGAGAGCAGAAAACGCTCCGTAAGGAGGAAGCCCTATCCTTACAAAGCTGATCGGACTTTGAAAGGAATGTCGGATGGCCGGCAAGTCGCAAACGAGACAGCCTCTGGGTCGGATTGCCGCACGGAAGTTCATGTTCACCGGTGAAGCCAGCACCGCGCTGCATGAGGCGACAAAGGCACTGGCTCGCCTTGCCGAGGATCCTCCGCAGCTTGCCAGGCTTGGCGCCGTGGCGCAGAACCTGCTGCGCTCGGAGAGCGTTGCCTCTTCACGCATCGAGGGTGTGCGCCGGCAGGAGGCTTGGTTGGAACGGCTCGGCCAGCCGCGCAAGGGCGCCACGGTCCGCCAGCTGGTCGACGTGCTGCCAGAGCAGCCGGTTGTCGATGTGCCTGTGGCTCAGCGGTTAACCGGGAGGTCTCATGTCGCTGTGGGGGGCGCCATCAAACAGCTCGAGGAAAGCGGGGTGCTCGTCAGGATCAACCAGCGCAAGTGGGGCCGCGTCTGGGAATGCCCCGAGGTCCCCGAGCTCATTGACGCTTTTGAGAAGTCCGTGTCAACGGGCTGAGGGGGGCCTATCGCCCATGTCCGGCGGCCTGATCGCGCTTCGTGACGACAGCGGCGCGAGCGGACGCCGCGCCGACCGACTACCCTCGCGACGGATGAGCGGGGACTTCGCCCAGGCCTACGACGACCAGGTGTGGAGTATCTATGGCTTCTTCGCCTACCGGGTCAGGGCCCGCAGCGATGCCGAGGACCTGACCCAGCGCACCTTCGAGCGGGCATGGCGGGCATGGCGGCGCTTCGACCCGCAGCGGGCGCCGGTCCGCATCTGGCTGCTGGCGATCGCCCGCAACGTGCTCGCCGATCATTACCGTGGCGACGGCTCGTCCTCGCACGAGTCGCTCGACCATGCGGAAGAGGAGCGATTGGGCGCCGCGGAGGACGAACCGGACCTGGGGCTGGACCCGGCGCTGGCCGCGGCGCTGGCCGCGCTCTCTGGGCGCGACCGCGAAGTCCTGGCACTGCGCTTCGGCGGCGACCTGAGCGGGCCGGAGATCGCCGAGCTGACCGGGCTGAGCGTGGCCAACGTGCAGCAGATCCTCTCGCGGTCCTTGCGAAGGCTGCGGGCGGCGCTCGAGGGGGAGGGACCACGCCGCGGCGTAGCCGCCGGCGAGCCCGTCGAGGATCGCTCGTAGCTCTGGCGTCACCTGACGCGCTCGGCGATGACGCGCATCCGCTTCCACGCGTGAAAGCGGAACAAGCCTCAGTACGCCGGCTCAATCCGGCGGAGAAAAACCCCCTTCGTGCATCCGAGTCTGTCGCACCAAGTGCTACAGTCAGCACATGAGCCGCACCGTTTCAGTCCGCGAGCTGCGCAACTCGACCGCCGCGGTGGTTTCCCAGGTGGAAGCCGGCGAGCGGCTGACGCTCACGGTCAACCGCCGTCCGGTGGCCGACATCCTCCCTCACTCCGAGCAGCGCGATCCTTGGGTTCCCGCCGCGGAGCTGCGGCGCCTCGTGCACGAGGCGCCCGCCGACCCGGCGCTGCTTGCCGACCTCGCCGAGGTCCGCGGCGCCGAGCTCGAGGACGCTTGAGCCGGGCCGTCGCCGACACCTCGGTCTTCGTCGCCCAGGAGGCGGGTCGGGAGCTCGGGGAGCTTCCCGAGGAGATCGCCGTCTCGGTGATCACCGCCGGCGAGCTCGAGCTGGGCGTGCTCCGGGCCAAGGGCGAGGCCTCCCGCGCCGCTCGCCTCGCGACGCTCTCGCGGGTGCGCACCGCCTACCCCCTGCTGCCGGTCGACCCCGAGGTGGCCAGCTGCTTTGCCCGCCTCGCCTCGGCGGAGCTGGCGCGCGGCAGGAAGCTGC
>Ga0209587_1001392_pt1 | contig 11409 bp, 7 predicted proteins | sample NGEPerD_2_FD_184512 | JGI IMG/M metagenome (GOLD analysis project Ga0209587, IMG submission 184512) | Arctic peat soil microbial communities from the Barrow Environmental Observatory site, Barrow, Alaska, USA - NGEE PermafrostL1-D... | ecosystem: Environmental > Terrestrial > Soil > Wetlands >... | reverse complement strand
CCGGCGCCTGCCCGAGGAAGCGCTCCGGACGGAACGCGTACGGGTCGGGGTAGATATCGGCACGGTGGTGCACGAGCAGCACCGCCAGTCGTATTTCCGCTCCGCGCGGCAGTAGGTGCTCGCCGAGCGCGAACGGCTCAGCCACCGCCCTCGCCACGGTCGGCAGCGCCGGCCGCACCCGCAGGGTCTCCTTCAGCACCGCCTCGGTGTAGGGGCCGCCACCGGCGTCCGCCTCGGCCTCGGCCGCCGCCAGCGCCGCGGGGTTGCGGGCAAGCCGCTCCAGGGCCCAGGCCAGGGTCGTGGCCGTCGTCTCGTAGCCGGCGACCACGAGCGTCATCAACTCGTCGCGGATCTCACGCGGCGACAGCGGCGCGCCATTCTCGCCGCGTGCCTCGAGGAGCAGCGCGAGCGTGTCGTCCGGCGCCGCGGCGCCGCGGCCGGCCCGGGCCTCGATCTCAGCGAAGATCAGCTCATCTACCGGCTCGAGCGCTCGCTGGTAGGCGGAGTTCCAGCCTTCGCGGGAGTTGCTCGGCAGCCGCACCGCCTCGAGCGCATCGCGCATCGCGTCGACCTGCGCGCGACGCCTGAACCCTAAGACGGTGCGGAGGATCGTCCGCAGCGCGATCGCTCTGGTCAACTCGACCACGGGCCCCGCGGTCCCCAACCGCCGACCGGCGATCTCCTCCGCGGCGACCTTGCGCATCGCTTCCTCCTGGGCGGCGTTCGGCGTCCCCGTGAAGGCGGGCAGCAGCATCCGCCGCTGCTCGGCGTGGGCCGCCTCGTCGAGCAGCAGCAGCGAGTTATCGCCGAGCAGCGGGGCCAGCACCCGCTGCTTGGCTTCGCCGGCCCGCAGCACGCTCGGCGGCGCCCGCAGCACATCGGCGATCAGCGCCGGGTCGCTGACCATGACCCAGGGCCGCTCGTCCACCGCCTGCAGCGTGAAGACGTCACCGAAGCGGGCCCGGAGCTCCTCCAGAAAGGCGAGCGGCCGCATCGCGATCCGCGCGGTCAGCCGCTCCGGCGGCAACTCTGGCCCGGGAGGCAGCTCGCCGATCGGCCCCGCGGTCGGATCGGTCGCCGGCGGGCTCATCGCGGCTTGCGCGCGCCGGGTCATCACCCGTCCTTTGCGCGGAACGGCCACCCGCCGCCGCTCGAATCGGGCTCGCCGCCATCCGCGTCTCGCTCGCCGCCACCCTTTTCCGGCTTGACGACAATCGCGTCGTCGAGCACGAGGACGTCGAGCTCGCTGCTCGCAAAGGTCTGAATCGCGTCTTCGGCGGAGAGGACCACGGGTTCGCCGGCGAGGTTGAAGGACGTATTGACGATGGCGGGCACACCAGTACGTGCATGGAAAGCTTCGATCACTTCACGATACCGCGAGCGCTCCGGCCCGACGATCTGCGGTCGGGCGGTTCCGTCGACGTGCACCGCCGCGGGGATCCGAGCCTGGGCCTCGGGCCGCACCGGCCAGGCGGCGAGCATGAACTTCGATATCGCGGGAAGCGGACCGTCGAAGAGCTCGTCCGCGTGCTCGGCGAGCACGACAGGGGCCAGCGGCCGCCAGGGCTCTCTTCCCTTGACCCGGTTGGCGTGCACGAGCATGTGGCGACCTCGCGGGTCGCAAAGGATGCTTCGCGCGCCCAGTGCCCGCTGTCCCACCTCCGCGCGTCCCTGCCACCAGCCGACGAGCTTTTCTTCGCTGAGGTAGCGGGCGACCGTCTCGGCCAGCTCGGGATCCGCAGCGCGCCATATCTCGCACCCGGCGAGGCGCTTGTCGTCGAGCTTCGGCGAAGATCGCCGGTCAGGAGCCAAGAAGGCGTGCCCGAGGCGAGCGGGAGCCTCCCACTCCGGGGTGGCGGCCCGGGCAGCGAAGAGCGCCGCGCCGAGGCTCACCCCGGCGTCGTGGGGGACGGGTGGGATCCAGACCTCCTCGAACAGCCCCGAACGGACCAGTGCTCCGTTCGCGGTGCAGTTGAGTGCGACGCCGCCGGCGAATGCCAGGCTCGAGTGACCGCTTTCGCGGCGGGCGAGGGCGGCCAGCTCGAGCAACACCTCCTCGAGTGCGCGCTGAATCGATGCGGCGAAATCGGCATACGCCATCACGTCGTCCGGCTCGCCCTTCGCAAATGGATAGTTCCGCGCGTTGAAGCTGCTGTGCAAGCGGTCGCGGAGCTCGGTCAGGAAGGGCATGATCGGATAGGCCTGCTGCGGGGCGGCGGCGATCGTGTAGCCGTCTTCGACGACCGTGAGAGGGGCCGGCTGGCACGGCCGGCCGTAGGACGCGAGGCCCATCAGCTTGCCGGCGCCCCAGTAGCCGAGTCCGGCCCAATCGGCCGCACAGCCATAGAGATGCCCGATCGAGAGCGGCCTGTCCCATGTCCGCAGCAGCTCGATTCCGTCCGGCCCGCCGCGCGCCACCATGCTGGCCGTCGACTCACCCGTACCATCGACGATCAGGATCGCGGCCTCCTTCAAGCCACTCGTGTAGAAGGCGCTTGCGGCGTGGGCGATGTGGTGGTCGACAAAGCGAAGCGGCGGCTCCGCGCCGCCGGCCCCCGGCACTCCCTCGAGCAGTCTGGCCCGGAAGCCGGATTCGTCGAATTCACCACTGCCTTCCAGCGTTCTCAGCCGTGGCACATCCCACCCGACCGCGATCTCCGCGACATCGCCGAGGTCGATTCCCGCCTCGGCGAGACAGGCGGCGATCGCCGGCCCGGGCGATTCGATCGTCGCGTGCTTCTTGCGGCTCAGCCGCTCCTGCTCGATCATCGCGACGAGCTTCCCGCCGCGCAGCAGCGCGGCGGAGGGGTCGTGGGGCCCGCTGTTCACCCCGAGGATGTACGCCTCGCCTCCCTGGACCAGTCTCACCAAGCGCACGCTATCCGAGACACCATGATCGGGCTATGGTCGCAGAATGCCTTTTCTGCACTGTGACCAGTCCAGAACGTGCACTTTCAGCCCCCTCGCGGCGACGATCGGCGCATTGCCACGGTGCCGCTAGGCCGTCAGGCGGCTACTGCGTGTTTGCGGCGTGACTCCCCGCCCATCTCGACCACCTCTACCTCCACGGCGGGCTTCTTCCGGCGACTCTCAGCCATCTCATCGAAATCGCGGGAGAGTTCGGAGATGCGCTGCACGCTCTCGCGCCCTTCTTCTCCTAAGCGGAGCTCAGCCTGGGAGTAGACGGATTTTGCTTCCTTGGCGAGTGGGCCACCCACCTCTTTCGCGAAGTCTTTGAGGACCATCGGCACCCACGGGTCGAGCTGCAGGGTCCGCCGCTCGTCATTTACCAATTGGCAGAGGTTCTCGACGATCTCGTCGAGGTCGCCGCATTGAGGCGAGATTTTCCGCATCCAGCCGCGCTCGATCTCACATGCAGCGACGCCCGCTGGGCTGTTCAGCCCGCGGTAGGTCTTCTCGGCCAGTTGGATCAGGTCTTTGACTTTGGGCTCGTCGGGCTCGACCCCGGCGTGTGAGAGGTGCCGGGCAACGGTCGCCTGGCGACGCGCGTTGAGCGCGATCCCCTCCGGGTGCTTGCAGCGTACGAACATCTTTTGCGCCGGGCGCAGGATCGTCTGGGCCTTCTCGAGATCGTTTTCCTGAAACTCGACCGCCGCCAGTCCGGAGGTTGCGAACGCGACCACGATGTCGATGTCCAGACGCTTGCCGGCCTCGAGAGCTTCCGTAAGCAGCGCTTTCGCCTCGTCGGTCCTGCTCTGGCAGCGGCGTACCTCGCCCTTCTGAAGCAGGCAGTAGGCCGCTGCCCGTTCGAAGGAGTTGCTGCCGGCCGTTGCGAGACGGTGCGCATGGTCGAGGCAGCTCCAGGCGGCCTCGAAGCGCCGCAGCAGTCGCAGGCAGAAGCCGAAGTCGAACCAGCACTGGGTGCGGCCGTAATCGTCGTCGAGCTCCTCGAACAAACCCAGGCCGGAGGCGGCATTGCGCAGCGAGTCCTCATAGTTGGACTGGTTGCGGAGGTTGTTGGCGAGGCCGACGAGGCTCCAGGCCTGGCGCGATCGCCACGACTTGCTGTCCTTGTGGGGGAATTTCTCTACGAACGCCTCGAACAGCGATACCGAGGCGGTCAGATGCCGCGTCAGGATCGGACTGTCGGCGGCGCCCATGTCACTCTCCTTGCCTCGCTCATATGCGAGATGGGCGATCGCGGGGTAGACGAATTGCCCCTCGACGCCCGGCGCGCCCATGGTCATCTTCTCGAAGATAGCCAGCGACCTTTCCCGCTCGTCGCGCTGACGGGCCTGGCGCTGCGTCGTGGCAAGCTCGGCCAGCGCCTCGAGCGCGATGTCGCCGGCTCCCGCCTCTTCGGCCTGCTCGTAGATCTCTTTCATGCGGTCGATCGCGTCCTGAAGTCGGTTATGGCGGCGCCGCATCAGCACCGCTCCATCCAGTGCCTCGCGCAAAAACCCGGCGACCTCCTCCGAGCCGGGGGCCTTGGGGGGGGTGCGCTTCTCTCCAAAGGCGAGGTGGCGACCCAGCTCCTGTCTTCCCGCCCGGGTCAGCGAGTAGATCGTCTGCCTGCGGTCGTCGCTGTCACGGGTGGCGGTGACGAGCCCGGCATCGCGCAACTCGGTCAGTTTGCGGCTGACTGATTCCTTGCGTGCGTCGACGGTCTTTTTCAACTCAGTCGGGGTGGCGGCTTGCTCACCGAGGGCAACCAGCAAGCGCCGCCGCAGCGGCTCCTTGCGCTCGGTAGCGGCGACGTCCCGCCGCTCTGCCCGTAGCCGCGTCTGGGCGGCCTTCGCAGTTCTCATCTTCTATCTCCTCGCACGGGCAACGTTGGCGATTGTGTGAATAGTATCATTGACCGATCATTGACAGTTATATCGGTTACTGCCCCGGTTCTCTTTGAGGCAAACCACGGAAGTACCGAGTTTTCCCGCGCTGCGATTCAACTTCCTTCCTGCGCAACCGCGCGCCCAGGCCAACTCACAGCTTCGGGGAGCGGCCGGTTTGGATCGAAGATGGCGAGTTGCGGGGCCGGATTGTTGCCGTCCCCTGTGAGCGCTTGCGACTGCCGGGCAGGGTCCGCGAACGGGGCGGCGCACATGCAGAGGAAGGGCTCGCCGTCCTCACCCCAACGGGTGTTGGCGATTACGCCGATTCCTTGGCGCGAGCACGCGATGCTCACCAGAGGCAGGTTGAAGGAGCCGATCTTGGGCGTCATCGCCGGCGCCAGCAGGAGGTTGACCCCGGCGTCGACGAGCAACCGCGGGATCGCCTTCTCGAGCAGGTCTGCGCAGATCGCCACACCGAGCCGGGTTCGGTGCCCGGAGAGCACCGTGATCGTCTTCTGCTCGGCGGTGAGGTCCTCCCATACGTGGTCGTCGAATCGTTGCTCGCCGAGCCTCCGGGTCTTATAGCGGTGGTGCTTGCGCGCGATGGCCACGCGTTCCCCTTCGAGGTAGAGGCGTGACTCGTTGGCGCGGATGTCCCCGCTCTGGCCGGCTCCCTTGATCTTGTGATGCGCGCTGCCGGCAACCACGATCGGCGGGTAGGCAGCGTGGTTGCCGGCGAGCTCCGCCTCCAGCGCGTCGGGCTTCGGCAGGCTGAGCTCGGGCAGGATCGCCAGCCGAGCGCCCTCGGCCCTTGCTTGCTTGAGCAGGCTGGTGATTGCCTCTGGGTCCCACCGCTTCAGTCGGGGGCCGAAGAACCGGCCTGGGGTCCCGCTCACGTCGATGTCATGGAATTCGCCGCCGCCCGCCGGATGCACGGTGGCGATCAGAGGCAGCTTCCTCTCCTCCTCCCAGGTCAGCGCGTCCAGCCGCTCGGCGTGAGTGAAGTCGAGAATGACCCTGTGCTCCTCCTCGGCAATGTGGCTGTAGAGCTCGAACGGAAGCGGCGCCAACAACTCGCAGTCGTTGATGGTGTCCTGCATGGTGGTCGGTTCGCCCCCGAGCGCATCGGGCGGCGGTCGGTCGGCAAAGGGAACCGGCATGCCCTTGGTCAACTCGACTCTCGGGGCCGTGGTTCTGAACAGCTCCTCGAGGGGTCCGGCGCAGAGGCCGCACAGCACGCCGAGAAAATCGAGTGGCTGGCGCGTCTTTGCCTTGCGCACCGCCTCGACCAGCTGTGCCCCCAGATGGGTCTCCAGCCGCGCGGGATCTTCGACCACCGCTTCCCAGGTGGCGAGCGAAGCGCGCCCGGCGAGGATCTCGATTGCCGTCAGTTCTTCGTGCGTGCGGGGCTTGTGTTTCATCTCCCGCAGTTCGGCTCCGCTGGCCAGGCAGTGCACTCCCAGCAGACGTGCCAAGTCCAAGACCGAATCCGCCCGCTCTAGCTGCTCGCTGAAATCGACAAGCGCCACTGCTCCCCCTGCCCCTGTGTCTCTCCTTTGCGCCAATCAGGTATTGGCTTGTATCAAGACAATATTCAGCCACCCGGGAGGTTGCATTGCGCCCTGGATGGCACGCATAGTCGACGGCCTCGTCCAATCCTCTCAACTGGGCTTCGGGCGTCGAATTGACTGCGGCACGAGGATCGTGCGGGCGCCCCGCGCCGGCGTCAGCGTGACGCTGCGATAGCGCATCGCTTCGGGCTCGGGCTCGGGCGCCCGTACGCTGAACCGCTCGAGCAGCAGGGCGAGCACTATGCGCATCTCGTGCAGGGCGAGCGCGCCCCGATGCAGCGCCGCACGCCGCCGCCGAAGGGAATCCAGGCATGCGGCTGCGGCGGGGCGTCGAGGAAGCGCTCCGGCCGGAATTCCTCCGGCTCGGGGTAGAGGTCCGGCCGATGGTGGACCAGCAGGATCGCCGGCGCCACGGTGGCGCCGGGCGGGATCAGGTGCTCGCCCAGCCGGTAGGGGGCCTTGACCGCTCTGGCGAGCACCGGCAGCGCCGGCCGCAGGCGCAGCGTCTTCTTGATCGTCGCATCGATGTAGGGGCCGCCGCCGGCTACGGCCTCGCTGCCGGCCGCGTCGAGCGCCGCCGGGTTGCGGGCAAGTCGCTCCAGCGCCCAGGCCAACGTCGTCGCCGTCGTCTCGTAGCCGGCGACGAGCAGGGTCATCAGCTCGTCGCGGATCTCCTCTCGGGTCATCGGCGAACCGTCCTCGTGGACGGCCGCAAGCAGCAGCGAAAGGACGTCGTCGCCCTCCTCGTCTCCGGCGCGCTCGGCGATCTCGGCGAAGATCAGCCCGTCGAGGTGCTCGATCGCATGGCGAAACGCCGGCGTCCGGCTCTCCCGTTCGTTGCTCGGCCGGCGCAGCCCGCCGAGCGCCTCGCGCAGCGGGGCGAGGCGCTCGCCCTCGCGGACCCCGAAGACCACCTGCAGGATCACCTCGAGCGCGATCGCGCTCGTCCACTCGATCGCCGCCGCCGCGGTTTCCACGGGCCAGGCCCAAATCGCCCGCTCGGCGGCGGCGCGCATCGCCGCTTCGTAGCGTTCGACGTGGCCGGGGCCGAACGGCGGCAGCAGCAACCGGCGCTGCTCCATGTGCCGCTCCTCGTCGAGCAGCAGCAGCGAATTGATGCCGAGCACCCGCTTGCCCTCACCGGCCCGGAGCACGTCCGGGGGCGCTCGGAAAACCTCCCGGACGAGGTCCGGATCGGCGACGATCACCCATGGCCCCTCGTGCAGTAGTTCGATCGTGAAGACGTCGCCGAACCGCTCCCAGGTTTCGGTCAGGAAGGCAAGCGGTCGCATCGCCATCCCCGCCGTCTGCCGCTTCACTGCCAGCCCGGGACCGGGGGGCAGGCCCGGGGTTGGCCGCGTGCCGGAAGCGCTCACCCCGCGATCATAGGGGCATCTCAGGCCAAACCGGCGGTCGTACCACTAAAGAACAGGATTATCTGACTAATCTAGTCTACATCCGTTATCCAATCGAAAGGAAGCACGATGATCCGCAATCTCAAGGCTCTGGGACTCGCCCTCGTCGCCATCTTCGCGATGAGCGCGCTCGCCGCGTCGGGCGCATCGGCCCAGGCGCTCACATCGGGTGGCCCTGTGACACTCGACGGCCAAGAGGTGGGGGAAGCCGGCGACAACGCCCTGACATCGCTCGGCGGCGAATTGCGCTGCCCCGGCAGCACCTACACAGGGCATGAAGTCGGCAGCTCTTCGGCGCCGCTGCCCAACGGCTCCACGGCAGTCACACTGTCTGCCCATCACAACCAGGCGGAATGCGCGTCTGTCAAAGACGAAAGCACGTTCTCCTCGACAGTCGAGATGACAAGTTGCGACTACGTGTTGGATCTCGGGGAAACAACCAAAGATGAAGACACCTACGCGGCGACCGTCGACATCGTCTGCAGCGGCAGTGACGAAATCCACGTGACACAGTTCTCTGGCGAGTCCCACGGCTTCCGAGTCTGCGCGCAGACAGTGCCGGCGCAGGCCGAACTCGGCGGTGACCTGCAAGTGACCGATGAAACAAACGGCCATCTTGGCCTCGAGGGGACGGTGACGGGGATTCATCTCACTCGCAGCGGCCTCTGCGGCGCCGCTACAGACGAAGAAGCAGTGCTCCATCTGAACATCGCAATCAGCGGTACAAATGCGGCCGGAGGGGACACAGGCGTGGGGATCGAGAAAGCGCCAGTCGATCCACAGCCGGCCCTCACAGCCGACGGTCCGGTCACACTCGATGCGGTCGAGGTGGGAGCGGCGAACGAAAACGCTAGTACAGCATTCGGCGGCGTAACCCGCTGTCCAGGAAGCACCTACACAGGGCATAAGGTCAGCGCTACACCGCATGAACTCATGCCGAGCGGGGCGACGAAAATCACACTGACCCCCCACTACAACCAGGAAGATTGTGCCTTCGAAACGGGCGGCAGCTCGTTCTCGACAACAATCGAGATGACAAGCTGCGACTACGTCCTGACGATCGGCGCCACAACACCGGGCGGCGACGGCACATACGGCGTGACGACAGATGTCGTCTGCGACGTGCCGGGCGACCAGATCCACCGGACACAGTTCTCTGGCGAGTCGCACGGCTTCAGGGTCTGCTCGGTGACAGAGCCCGAGCAGACCGGGCTGAGCGGCGCCCATCTCACCGACGAAGGCAACGGGCACCTGAGGCTGCAGGGCACGTTCACCGGTATCGAATCCATCCGCAGCGGCCTCTGCGGCTCCGCGACTCAGGAAAATGGCGAACTTCATCTCAACGCCACAGTCAGCGGCACAGATGCGCTTGGAGAACCAACACCGGTCTCGCTCAGCGACTGAGTCTGGGGCGGCTGCCTGGCTGGCGACTCGCCAATCCACGCGCGCGCCAAATGGCGCGCGCGTGGATTCGGCAAGCGAAATTTGCAGGGAAAATCGCCAGGACCGGTGACTGATGGGTCGTATGTCGTAGAAAAACTTGATCGCTTAACTTCGTTCGGCTATGGATCGGCCGTTCCCTCGACGGGGATGCGGCCCAGATCGGGCCGCGATAACGATCGAAAGGAAGCACGATGATCCGTAATCTCAAGGCTCTGGGGCTCGCCCTTGTCGCCGTCTTCGCGATGAGCGCGATGGCGGCGTCGGGCGCATCGGCACAGGCGTTGACAGCCGACGGCCCGGTCACACTTGACGGAACTGAGGTCGGGGCGCCAAACGAAAACGCCCTGACATCGTTCGGCGGCGTAACCCGTTGTCCCGAAAGCACCTACACGGGACATAAAGTCAACGCCACACCGCACGAACTGATCCCGAGTGGGGCCTCGGAAGTAACACTGACCCCCAACTACAACCAGCCGGCATGTGTCTCCGAATCGGGTGGCAGCTCGTTCTCTTCGACAGTAGAGATGACAAGCTGCGACTACGTCCTGACCATCGGTGCGACAACAGGTGGCGAAGGCACATACGGCGTCTCCGCGGCAGTTGACTGTGCGCCGGGTGACGCGATCCACGTGACACAGTTCGCGGGCGAGTCGCACGGTTTCCGCGTCTGCTCGGTCACAGTTCCGGAGCAGGGCGGCCTGACCGGCGCTCACGTGACCGATCAGGGCAACGGGCACCTGTTGCTCAAAGGCACGTTCACGGGTATCGAAGCGAGCCGTAGCGGCCTGTGTGGCGCTACGTCGACGACCGAAGGCGAATTCCACGTCAACGCGACAGTGAATGGCACAGATGACGAAGGCAACGCGACAGCGGTCTCGCTCAGCGACTGAGCTAAGCGTGGCTGTCTAGCAGCAGAGGCGGTGGGGCCGGGTTGGTCTTGGCCCCACCGCCCGCTTCTAGGGCTACTGAGAGATTCCTTGACAGCAACGAAGCAGTTTCGATATGGTCACGAAAGTCGCGGGCTCTGGGGAGTGGAGCCAATCAGGGATGGGGACTACAACGGGGAGGGTGCTGTGAGCTTCGATTCGCTTGCCGGGGGGGTGGCGCGGACGCGCCGCATCGCATTGGCTGCCTGCCTGCTTGTGCTCGGCCTGCTCGCGCTCATCAGCGCGCCGAGCGCGACCGCAGCCCCGCCTGAGCTCTGGACCGCCTGCCCGACCGGCACCGGCGCCGGTGAGTGCTCGATCCCGCGCGGCATCGCCGCCGACCCGGTCAACGGGCACATCTTCATCGCCGACAGCGCCAACACCAACAACCGCGTCGTCGAGCTGAACGCCCGCGGCGAATTCATCAAGACCTGGGGCTGGGACGTGGTCGCCAGCGGCCCGGGCGATGACACGACCGCGCCCGAAGACCAGTTCGAGATCTGCGTGCCCGCCAACGGCGACACCTGCAAAGGCGGATCAAGGGGAGGGGGCACCGGCCAGCTCGCGGGGGTGCAGGGCATCGCCCTCGACGCCGCCGGCAACGTCTACGTCACCGACCGCGCCAACCGCCGCGTGCAGAAGTTCTCGCCAAGCGGCCAGTTCCTGCTCATGTTCGGCGGGGAAGTCAACAAAACCAAGGTCGAAGAAGGCACCGCCAGCGAAGCCGAAGAGAACCTCTGCCCCTTTGACCCCGGCGACGAATGCAAGATCGGCGTGCAGGGGACCGGCCAGGGCCAGTTCGGCGCCTGGGCGCTGGGCAGCCCGATCGGGATCACCCCCGACGGCAAGGTCTACGTCGGCGACGTCGACCGGATCCAGCGCTTTGACACCGCAGGCGCCTACCAGGGCGAGATCTCCCTGCCGGGCAAATCGGTGCAGTCGCTTGACGTCGATGACGCCGGCAACCTCTACGTGATCTACGACAACGAGCCCGACGTGCGCAAGATCAACGCGACGGGGACCGAACTGGCATCGCCGCGTTTCGTGATCCGCAACCCCGACGGGGGGGTCGAGAACCCGACCGCGGTGGCGGTCGGGCCCAGCGGCAACGTCTATGCCTTCGGACCGATCACCTTCAAAGCCGGCGTGCCGATGGACCCGATCTTCGAATTCGACGCCGCCGGCAACGAGCTCGACAACTGGGGCAAAGGCGAGTTCAACGGCTCGACCGGCCTGGCGACCAACCTCTGCGCGGGCAGCG
>Ga0209587_1001391_pt1 | contig 11409 bp, 12 predicted proteins | sample NGEPerD_2_FD_184512 | JGI IMG/M metagenome (GOLD analysis project Ga0209587, IMG submission 184512) | Arctic peat soil microbial communities from the Barrow Environmental Observatory site, Barrow, Alaska, USA - NGEE PermafrostL1-D... | ecosystem: Environmental > Terrestrial > Soil > Wetlands >... | reverse complement strand
GTCACTTACGCTTACAACGGCAACGGCAACGGCAACGGCAACGGCAACGGCAACGGCAACGGCAACGGCAACGGCAACGGCAACGGCAACGGCAATCGCATCTCAGTCAAAAGCCCTTTAAATCATACCGTTCGGTCCGGTTTCGATGCGCTGGACCGCTTGATAAGCAGCACCGATCCTCTAAATCGCATGACGCGATATTATTACGATAAACGAGACAATCTCCTGTCAGTCACCGATCCCAAAAACCTGCCAACGAGCTACGCGTATGACCGGTTAAATAATCGCATCCGGCAGACCAGCCCCGATACCGGAATAACCGCCTATACTTACGATTCCGCTGGCAACATCAAGACGGAAACCAGCGCAAGAAATCTGACGCAAACCTATACCTACGACGCCCTCAATCGTGTTACCCGGGTCACCAGCCCGCCGCGCACTTAGAGGTGGCCCCACAAAATCGGACAACGGGATAAGTGCGGCTCTGCAACAATGGGCGAGAGATTGCCCGAGTCGCAAAGAGCATGAGACGACACGCTCGGCACAGTTCGGCGTGTTCCTTCAGGTCTCGAATGCCATATCACGCAGCTTCAAAATGGCAAGATTCCATGATGCTCACCATCTCCAGGAACAAACTGCCATAATCGTCCCCAAACAGCTAATCAAAGTCACGGAAGTCGCTGAGCATTACGACGAGCTGGATGTGTTCTACCGCGAGATATGGGGCGAGCATGTGCATCATGGCTTGTGGCGCAGCGGTAGAGAGACGCCGGAGCAGGCGACCGTGGCGCTGGTGCAGCGCGTGGCGGAGCTTGCGGGCATCGTTTCCGGTGATCGCGTGTGCGACATCGGTTCTGGCTACGGCGCGACGGCGCGGTGGCTTAAGGACCATCGTGAGGCGCGGGTGACGGCGCTGACGGTGACACCGGCGCAGCACCATTTCGCTTCGATGTTGAATCCGTGTGCAGATAACCCTGTTTATCTGCTGCGCGACTGGCACGAGAATGACCTCGATGCGGAATCCTTCGATGCCGCAATCGCCATCGAGAGCATGTCACACATGACCGATAAAAAACGCGCCCTGAACGAGGCCGCGCGGGTGCTCAAGCGCGGCGGGCGGCTGGTGATGTGTCTGTGGCTGGCGGGCGAGAATCCCGGCCGCCTCACATCGCGTCATCTGCTCGAACCAATCTGCCGGGAAGGACGGTTGCCCGGCTTGCCAACTGAAGTCGAATACCGCAAGTGGCTCGCGGACGCGGGTTTCGACGTACAACAGTTCGATGACGAGAGCCGCGCGGTGCGGCGCACCTGGGCCATCTGCATTGTGCGTGCAATCAAGGCGGTTTGTGTGGATCGCCGTTACCGGCGTTTTTTGCTCAACGCCGAGATGCGTAACCGCGAATTTTTCTTGACGATGTTTCGCATCCTCGCGGCGTATCATCTGGGCGCGATGCGCTACGGCATCGTCGTCGCGCGTAAAGCGTCATAAGGAGGGAAGATATGCCGATCATGCTTCGCCATCGTGACGCCGACGCTCACGAAATCATGGACGATCCCAATTGCGACGCGCAAACACTTCACAACACCTATCGCCAGTTCCGCTACGTGAACGCAATCTCACGTTCGAAGTGGATCTACCAGCGCTGGGTCAGACCGGCGATGAAGGCCAATCCGGCGCAAACGCATTCGCTACTGGATATCGGCTTCGGCGGCGGCGACATCGTATTTCAGATGGCGCGCTGGGCGGAACAGGACGGCCTGCGATTGAACGCCACCGGCATCGAGCTCGATTCCCGCGCGCTGGATTACGTACGAACCTTGCAATGGCCGCGCAACGTAATGTTTCGTGTGGCCAACGTCCACGACCTGGCGGCGAGCGGCGAACAATTTGATTTCGTGATCTCGAATCACATGCTGCACCATCTGAATCAGCGGCAGTTCGGCGAGATGCTCGCAAGCGCCGCTACGGTCAGCAAGCGCTTCGTGTTGTTCATCGATTTACGGCGCAGCGACCTGGCCTACCTGCTGTTCGCCGCCGGCACACGGCCGTTATTCCCCAATTCGTACATCCACCACGATGGCCTCGCCTCACTACGCCGCAGCTATACGTTCAACGAACTAAAACAAATCACGCCGCCAGGCTGGGAGGTGCGACGGTTGTTTCCGTTTCGGCTGGTGTTGAGTCGCCGCGCGGCGCCTTGAGCGGGACGCTTTAAGGCGCCGACCTTTGCAGCTCGTTCGAGAGTATGGTCATGCATGGCCGTTTCCAGCTCTCGCTTGGCATGCCGCTTATGAAATGTGAACCTCTGAGTAGCTTGCAGGAGAGGCGCCCTCGACCGCGCGAACTACGGCGACGATCTCGCGCTGTATGCGTGGCCAGCTTGTCGAGGATAGAACGATTACCGCAATGCGTCGCGCGCCAAGATTCTGCTGATGTCTCAGGTGTCCATCGGTCGTGACCAGAACCTCAAAACTTTCTTGTTCCGCCGCGTCAAGCAATTCGCCGTTCTTTAGAGTTGACCAGCCGCGCTCATATGCCGTCGAGACGTCGTGCTGGGTCAATGCCTGTCGCAACGGTGCCGGCACGCCCTGATCAAACAATACGCGCAATCAAGCGGGGGCCAGCGCGCTTCGCGCCGCGTGTTCGAGAACCAGGCGAGCTTGTTCCAGCGACACACCGGGAAACCACTGTACGAACTGAGAAATCTGCGCGCCATCCTCCAGATTCTCGAACAGCGCAATAACGGGTACGCGCGTACCGCGGAACACCCATGCTCCGCTGGCAAGCTGTGGATCCCGTTCGACGGCGGGACAGGTGGACCAATCGATCATGCAGCCGATGGTATCACCGGTGCGCTGTTACGGCTAACCTCTACTCGCGATTTTGGGGAGAATGATTGGAGGCAGTAATGTCAAGGAAGTGCCCGTTTGGATCGCGAAAAATTACCACCTGTAATCAATTACCTACCCAGGTCTGAATTGCCAAACACCAGACGGACTATGCGCATGAGCTACCGCAACAATCTGCTCAAAAAGTACATGGAACGTCTCGCGTCGTCCAGGCGCCGCTCGCTGGATTGAAAGCCTTGGTCCTGATTGTCAAGCACGCGTTAGGTTTGGAGTGCTCTCGGTAACCAATCACGTCCTAGTTGCGCATCGCAGATCTCTCTGATGCGTAACCCTGCACTACCAATCTGCTTGTTCTTTGCATACGGGCTATACGTAGGGAATACTGCAACAACCGTCTCGCCACTTTTTGCTAACTTCCAATAAAGATTGCGATGCTCAACCCATTCGGCATTCCAATCAGCTATTTCTGAACCTCCAAATATTTTGAAGAAATCGCGCATAGACGCTTCATAAGTGAAGATAACCAATGTCGGGGAACCTTTAATGAACCACTTTGCTATCTCAGGATAGCGGTGCTCTCGGCACCAGTCCTGGTAGGCTTTCTTGGTGGGTAATCCGGTTTTGTTGGCCCAGCCTCGACGCCAGTTACTTTCCTTGATATTTTTGAAGCTAATCGGGAATAGATTCAGTTTGAAGAATTCGGATCTGGCTGAGTACGTGATGTGCGTCCTGGCATAGCTTTTGACCTCCTTAAGGCCCTGTAGCGGCCTATTGGTTGTAATTACTGAGATGAGCTTGAAAGCCCTTTGGTCAAAGACACACCTCCTGTCTGAGTTTTGAACGATCCGTTCCGTTTCTGCAGGTGGTCTCTCCGGAAATCCTTTCTTCAGTTCAGCAATCTGGTGTCCAAAGTCGAGATCGTTGGGATGTTCAGTACGGCCCCATTCATAGCCACATACCCAGACTGCCCCTGCTACGTTGCCGCCATCGCATCCTGACGGCAGCTTTGCCCATTCGGCAAAATCTGGATCTACGTTAATGCGGGTGTTGTGCATCGCACATCTACCTCCAATATGTCATCTTATGAATCGAGCTTCAGCGGGTGCGTTACTTGTCTCACGCCTATATTCGCCGAGACCAATTGAAGCTGCTATTTATGCGCATCAATAGCGCGTCGTCGCGTCCTTGAGTGTCTGCATAATCTCCCGCCGCACCCGAACCGGCCGCAAGACTTCAATCGCATCCCCTTGCGACAATATCCACCACCGCAGCTGCCACGAATCCGCCACCGTCGCTGTAACGCGCGCCGCCCAATCCTCATTTGGCGTCAATTCCTGATCGGTCGACAGCGGCGTCGCTTCCAGGATGCGCTTGAGCCCCTCTGATACGCGCGCCTCCAGGCGCAACGTTTTGCCCGTGCCGAACTGTAGCGCGCCGGATTGAATGTAGGCATCGAGGTTGAAACCATCCGGGCGTTTCGCGGGTTTGCTGATCTTCGTCGCTTTCGATATGCGGTGCAGGGCGTATAGGCGCGGATCGGGATAGACGAAGGCGGTTGCGACGAGGTAGGTGACTGGGCCGCGGTTAACCAGTGCCAGCGGATGCAAATGGATGGCGCTGGCGTCTTTCGCGCCCATCGCGCGGTAATCCGCTTGCAGTTGCTGATCCGCGAGCAGCGCTTCCCGCACGGTTTCGAGTACGTCGATATCGATTGAAGGCGCGAGCAGGGGCAGGGTCGGCGGGACGCTGCATACTTTGTCCGCCCATTGCGCGGTGGTATTGCTCTGCGCCAGTGTGGCGAGTTTGGCCTCGGCCTGTTTGAAACGCGGTCCCAGCGCCTTGATTACGGATGCCGGCAACAAGGGCGTCAACGTATCCTGCACCAGGCGCAGCGACAGCGCTTCGGCGAGCGTGATGCCCCGGCAGTTCCGTCGATGCGCCGGCCCACCCATCGCCAGCCATAAGGAATGCTGGCATTGTTGCAGTCTAGCGCGAAGGCTTCCAACAACTCGCCCAGATCCCGTTCGACCTGGCGCTTGCTGACTTTGAAACCGGCTTCGTTCAGCGCCTCCGAGAGTTCCTTGGCGGTCTTGCCAACGCCGCGCGTGGGCAGCAGTTTCAGAAGTTCCCACTGCCGCGCCAGGGTGCGACGGGTCTTATCGTAGGGCACGCGGTTTTCTCCCGGTCGCGAGAAAACGCGCGATCGTAACCATCGCCCGCGTGTCACGTTCGCAGTAGGTCAGCAAAGCCTCCCGCAGTTTTTGGCGGCGCGCAGGCAAGGTATGTGGATGTAAAATTTCCGCGAATGCCTGCTGCGCCATGCCGCCGTTGGCGACTTCCAGATTGTCGTAAGCGAGTTCCGGCGCCACGGTCGGCAATACGGCCTTGAGCGACCACGAGCCGCGCATTTCGGGATGATAATAATGCTCACGCGCGATCGGCAGCAGGTCCACGATGCGCGCGATGGCGGCGTTCAACGCGGTCGCCAGGCGCGGAAATGCCGCCGCCAGTTCCTGCATGCGGCCGCGCTCGAATGTCGCGTTATAAACGATGATGGGTCCGTGCGTGGCGAGCGCATCGACCAGGGACACGGCGAAGGCGCGGCGCGGGTCGTTCGATCCATCGGCAAGAAACGCCCGATGTTCCACCTTGCCGTTGCGCTGCTCCACGTGACACGACCACTGAAACGGCACCTGGCTGTACGGACGCGTTCCTTTCCACACGGGCACGGCAAAATTAATTGTCTCGAAATCGAGATAACGCCGCGGATAATCCAGCGCTTCCAGTTTCTCGCGCGCGGCAGGATTGAGTTCGGCTTTGCCGCTTTTGGTCACGCGCCACACGCGTACGTGATTCGGATTGGTGAGGCGCTTCTTCGGCACCTTGCGCAGGTCGGCATAGCCTTCCGCGCGAAGCTGGGCCGCCAGCGCACCGCCGCGCGGCAGAATTTCCGGCGGATAGGCGTCGTCCTGTCGCGGCGAACAGTATGCGATGTACGGGCATTCGTGCGGATCTTTGCACTGCGGGCCCGGTTCTATTTCGGGTTCATCGCCGTCCAGCGTGTGGCGGGCGGCTTTGACCCATTTCGGAATCTCCTTCGCGCGCCCGTTCGCTTCGGCTAACACGTCGGCGTGAGCAAAAAGGCCCTCATAATCCTCGCCGCCAGGGTAGACGAACGACGTGTCGATGTGCGCGATTTCGACTCGGGTGATCGAAAGCCCCGCGCGGCGCGCGACCCAGGCCTGTATCGCGGCGTCTTCAAGGTGCTGGGCTTTTACGCTGGCCGTGGATTTGACTTCGGTGAGTCGATAGCCGCCGCGCGCGGGCAGCAGCAGATCGGCGCGGACAAGCACGCCGCCAGCCTGAAACGTGGCCTCGAACACGGGGCGTCGTCGGCCGGCGCGCGGTTTCTCCTACCTGTTGACCGGCCATCGTTCGAGCGTCCGCCGCGGCGGAGTGCTCCGCGAGATCCGGACGATTGACGTGCAGCCAAAGTCGCTTCGGACACTGGCGGTGGTACAGGAGTCTGGATTTGGAAAGACCGTGCATGGTGTCCCTCATCAACGGCGGTGGCTTGTTTGAAAGGCGCATGCTGGGTGTACGCACGCCATCCCTAGCTTGCGCCCTCCGGGCCCGCTTTCAGCGGTTCAAAATCGTTCCTGACGATTTTGTCGCTTCGCTCTATCCAGCCTACAAATACATTATGCGAAGTCACTCGTAGGGTGCGCTGTGCGTACGCGGGGCTGTCGCACGGTGCGCGCGGCGCACCTCACACCTTTGCCGATGCAAGTGCTCACGTGAAACCGATCGTGCTGCGATGATCCTCTTTCAGCGCGCATTCCTGTTGCAACGCGCGGACGAACGCGGTGGCGGATTCGAGGGGGCGGAAACGGTGCTGACGCGCGACGGCGGCGAAGTCGCCGGGTGTGAGCACGTTGAGTCTGGCGATTTGCGCCCCCAGCGCGGTCTCCGGTGAGCGCAGCGAAAGCGCAGCGCACTGGCGTTCCAGCAGCGCCCAGGCCTGCTCGTGGCGAAGGTAATCGAACTTCGTCTTGAGATCGAAGCGACGTAACGCGGCCTGGTCGATTCCGTGCATCAGATTGGTGGTGGCGATGAACACGCCGGGGAAGCTTTCCATGCGCGTCAGCATCTCGTTCACCGCCGTTACTTCCCACGAATGCCGCGCCGCGCGCCGGTCCTGCAGAAAGCTGTCGAGTTCGTCGATCAGCAGCAGCGCGCCATCCCGCTCGGCGTCGCGAAACGCGCGCGCGATGTTCTGTTCGGTGCCGCCTACCCACATCGAGAGCAGTTCGGACGCGCTTTTGACGTGCAGGCCGATGTCCAGCCTGGCGGCGAGCCAGCGGCCGAACGCGGTCTTGCCGGTGCCGGGCGGACCGTAAAGACACAGCCGGCCGCGACGTGCGCGCTCGAGTCCTTCGGCGATGGTTGCGAGGTTGACGCTTGCGTTGATGAAGTCCGCATCGTAAAAGTCCGGCAAGCGATTTGCGTCGTCGCGTGTAAGCGACGCGTGACCCTGCGCCTCCAGCGTGCTGTTTACCAGATGCTCGATCGCGCCAACAACGTTGTTGGCGCGAAGGTCTCCGCGTACGGCGCGCACGACCTTCGCGGCCCGATCGATGACCGCCGGCGCGAGCGCTTCGGCCTCGGCGATGCGCCGCGCCGCGTGGTCGGTGAGCATGTCGCCGCAGAGATTCCGGACGATGCGCTCGCGTTGACGTCTGGGCGGCACGGGCACTTCGATGACCATGTCGAAGCGGCGAATGAAGGCCGGGTCGAGGCAGGCGATGGAATTGGATAGCCACAGGGTAGGCACTGGATTTTCTTCCAGCGCCCGGTTGATCCACGCCTTGCGCGTCTGCGCGGTACTCTTGCGGCCGAAGAAGCGGTCGCCGTCGTTGAACACGTCTTCCACCTCGTCGAACAGGATCAGCGCGCGCCGCTGCGCGAAGAAACTCTGCGCGGCGCGAAAGGCGCGCAGCCGGCGCGAACCATCCACCGGGTCGCCGTCTTCGTCCTCGCTCGCGACCTCGAACAACTCGCATTTATGTTCCTGCGCCAGCACCCGCGCTAACTGGCTCTTGCCGGTGCCGGAATCGCCATACAGAAAGACGTTCACGCCAGTGCGGCGCTGTTTGCGTGCGGTGCGCAGATACGGCCGCAGCAAATCCAGCGATTTTGCGATGTGGCTGTAATCGTCGATTGTGAGGATCGGCAGACTGCAAGGCGCCACAGTATTCTTAAGCAGCGTGACCGGATCGCTCGCTTGCGAGAGCATCAGGTCGGCGAAGCGCTCCGAGAGCAGATCGAGCTTCCCGCGCAGGGTGGAATTACCATTGCGATCCACCGACACCAGCCCGGAGCGGGTGAGAATCCCTTGCGCGCACAGCGACGCGCGGATGTCGCTCTCCGGAATGTCCAGCAACAGCGACAGCGCGCGATAGACCTTCACCGACGAGATATTGCCAAGCCAGTCGGCCGCCTCGTCGAGCAGGCGCTCGCTGTGAATCAGCACCGCGAACTCCAGCACGCGGCAGTCCGTGGCGCAAAGCCCGACCAGTTTCGCAAGCCGCCTGACGTTCGAGGCTAACGCCGCCGGCGGTTTCGCGTTGCGCAGCTTGTGCGCGCTAGCGCCGTAATTTCGCTTCAACTCCGCGCGCACGAGCTTCGGGTCGAAATCGCATAACGAGGGGTCCACCCATGCGCCCAGCCCGATTATTTCCGCCAGACTGTCGCTTTGAAAACCGTGCGTCCCGATAAAGTCGCGGTGGCAGTTCAGCGGCATCAGCAACCGCAGCAGCCACAGCCGGACGAGCGCGGGTACTTCACTGTCCGAAAAGTAACCAGGGGCAAAGTGATGGCGCGGCATGCTGATCTCCTTGGTGATCTGGAAGATCAGTATCACTCGGTAGTGCGTCAAAACATGTCGCGATGAGCGGTGTACGTCAGTCTGGCGCCACGTCGTTGCCGATGAGTGGGCGCCACACTTGTTTCATAATTTCGGTCAGTGGCTGTTCAACGACATGTTCGAACGCGCCGGCAGAGTCACCAGGCGGTGCGTGATGTTCGTAGAGTTAAATCGTCGTGATTTGTCCTATCGGCCGTTCGCTGCCCGGTACGCGGTTATTCTTTCCGTGTAATGCTGAATTGATGCGGCGGCGCCCTTGACAGGCCGAGCCATGAGCGTTATTGTGCAACGCAACAAACACGGGACGAGACCTGGTAGTTTCTTCCAAACTATACCCAGGAGGTATAAACCATGGCAACTAATGACAACGTTACGCAGCTCACCGACCAGGCGCAGGATATCGGTCGATCAATGTTTGGGGCGTTCCAAGGCATAGCAGAAGTGCAGGCAAACATGCTGCAACGCCTTGGCGGTATTCAGCAGAATCTTATCCAGCAGGCTTTCGAAGCCTCAAACGATCAACTGCAGGTGATGAGCAAGCTGAGCGATCCGCGCGAATTTGGATCCGCGCAGGCTGACTTGATCAAGACGCACGGGCGGCGGTACGCTGAAACCATCAAGGAAGCTATCGATGTGACCGTCGAAGGCTGGCAGGAAGTCGGCAAACGTGCGGAGTCCACCACTCGCGATTTTGAGAAGAAGGCCGAGCGTGCTTCCTCTAAGAAAGCTGCGTAAGTATGGTTAGGCTCGGGCTGCGATAAGCCATGTCGTAGCCGCGATTAAAACGCAATGGCGAGCCGGCAGGAACCGGCTACGATAAAGACCAGGGAAGGTCTGATATTGGAAGCTCCGCTCACGCGGGGCTTTTTTTTGTCTGGAATCCGCGGATACGCTCGCATATTGCCAAATCCTTCTGCCCGGTCGTAGCGAACCGTAGTGATTTGGTCGTGTTTAGCGACACCGCACCATAAAGCAGTCTGCGCGGTGCTGGTGTAAACTCGCACTCGAGTGGTCAGCGTAGAGTCGAAAATCCGGCATACGCGGTTACGGTAGCGCACTGGGGCTTGAATACTTCAAGGGGGTACGCGTGAAAAGATCAATGTATGTCGTGCTGGCGGGGTTGGCGATGGCGATCAGCCCGCCAACGTTTGGGAAGAATCGTGCGATTGAGATCGCAATCTACGGTATCGGTCCGCCGGCCGATGTGGCTGCTGTGGACACGGTCCGACAAGTCATCGGACACGCCATAGGCAATGGCGTGATTGATCGGTTTATCGTCACGGGCTACGGGATTGAGGGCGGCTTTTCCGCCTGCACTCAGGCGGCGCCTACCATAGAATCTGACGAGCTCACCGCATTTGTGAAACAGTTGCGATCTGTTCATCCCAGGCCGGGGACCACGGCTTATCTGGTGGCGCCCACGGCGAACTGCGATGCAGATGACCAGGTCGCCTGTACGCAGGAGGCAAAATCGTGTCCGGATGGCTCATATGTCGGCCGCCAGCCACCGACGTGCGAGTTCGCCCCCTGTCCGTGATCGATTATGCGTGAGGGATTACGAAAGGTGCGGCCCGTTCGGGGATAGCCCATGGCGTCGCAAACGGGCCGTGGACGTTCCTGGTCTGTTATTGCCTAGAACGTATGTTCGAGCACGCAATTGATCGGCAACTCACTTACCGAAGCTGCGTTGGGTAGCGCGAGAACCGTGGCGACCAGCTCGGCAATCGCCTGCGGCGGGATCATCTTTTCTCTCGGGATCGCATCCACATCGGACGTCATGTCGGTCGCGACGAAACCCGGACAGATGGCGGTGGCGCGGATGCCATGTTCCCATCCCGCATACCGAATCCCGTGGGTCAGCGCGTCCAGCGCGTATTTGGTCATCGCATAGCCGGTTACACCCGCGCTTTTCACGCGCTTGCCCGACAATGACACGATATTGATCACCCGCCCCGCGCCGCTCTGCTTCAGGTGCGGGAATGCGGCTCGGATGAGACGCCACGGCGCCTTGGCGTTCACTTCCCACATTTCATCGAGCCTGGACTCGTCACCGCTTTCTACGTCGAAGGCAAGCATGATTCCGGCGTTGTTCACGATCCCGTCCAAACGACCAAACCTTTCGCAAGTGGCTGTAACCCACGAGTCGGCCGACTGCGCCGAGCGCGCCTCGTACTTGTGCGTCAGCACCCGGGACTCATCCATGTGGGCCGTTAACGGCTCCAGGCTTTCTGGTTCGCGTGCGCCCAGGCTAAGCGTGTAACCGTTATTATACAGGCGCTCGGCGATAGCACGGCCGATGCCGCGGTTGGCGCCCGATATGAGAATCACGCGATTGTCAGACGAGAAATGGGATTGCATCTTACGCTTTGCTCCAAACTTTATTACCGTGGACGCCTTCGCTTGACATCAACCATTACTCTTGGGACGGCTTGTCCAATGATGCCCGACGCAGTAAGGAATGATCAATGACATGTTGCTGATGATCGATAATTACGACTCCTTCACTTACAACCTGGTGCAATATCTGGGTGAGCTGGACGTGGAGGTCAAGGTGGCGCGCAACGATGAGATCAGCGTAGACGAGATCGAGCAGCTTGCGCCTGAACGCATCGTAATCTCGCCCGGCCCGTGCA
>Ga0209587_1001388_pt1 | contig 11437 bp, 6 predicted proteins | sample NGEPerD_2_FD_184512 | JGI IMG/M metagenome (GOLD analysis project Ga0209587, IMG submission 184512) | Arctic peat soil microbial communities from the Barrow Environmental Observatory site, Barrow, Alaska, USA - NGEE PermafrostL1-D... | ecosystem: Environmental > Terrestrial > Soil > Wetlands >... | reverse complement strand
GGCCGAGGGCATCGGCCCGGCGCTGTTCGTGGTCGAGTCGGGCGGCAAGGGGCTCTCGGTGCAGGACGAGCCGGCGATGGGGCTGCGCCCCGCCGCCACCGGCCGCCTGCTGATCGAGGACGTGCGCCTGCCCGGCGCCGCGCTGCTCGGCGAGGGCAAGCGCGAGGACTACGTCGAGTGCGTGCAGCGGGCGCGGATCGCCTGGTGCGCGCTCGCCGTCGGCGCCTCGCAGGCGGTGCTCGACTACGTGATCCCCTACGTCAACGAACGCACCGCCTTCGGCGAACCGGTCTCCAACCGACAGGCCGTCGCCTTCGGCGTCTCCGACATCGGCATCGAGACGAACGGGATGCGGCTCGCCACCTACCGCGCCGCGAGCCGCGCCGACCAGGGCGAGGAGTTCGGCCGCGAGGCGGCGCTGGCGCGCAAGCTCTGCGCCGCCAAGGGGATGGAGATCGGCTCCGAAGGCGTGCAGCTGCTCGGCGGCCACGGCTTCGTCAAGGAGCACCCGGTCGAGCGCTGGTACCGCGACCTCCGCGCAGCGGGCGTCATGGAGGGCGCCCTGCTCGTCTGACCGGCACCGCCAGAGCGAAAGGGAGAACCATGATCAATCTCGAGATACCGAAGAAGTTCAAGCCGCTGGCGAGCCAGGCCAACCAGGTCGCGAACGAGGTCTTCCGACCGATCTCGCGCAAGTACGACGAGGCCGAGCACTCCTACCCGAAAGAGCTCGACATGCTCGCCTCGCTGATCGACGGGATGAACGAGGGCAGCGACATCGGCGGCGCCGGCGCGGCCGGCGTGCGCCGCGAGTCCAACGACGACGGCGACGGCGCCAACCGCAACGGCTCCAACCTCTCCACCGTGCTCGGCATCATCGAGCTCTGCTGGGGCGACGTCGGCCTGCTGCTATCGATGCCGCGCCAGGGGCTCGGCAACTCGGCGATCGCCTCGGTGGCGACCGAGGAGCAGCTCGAGCGCTACGGCGGCAAGTGGGCAGCGATGGCGATCACCGAGCCGGAGGCCGGCTCGGACTCGGCCGCGATCCGCACCACCGCGAAGCTCGACGGCGACGAGTACGTGCTCAACGGCGAGAAGATCTTCGTCACCTCCGGCGACCGCGCCGACCTGATCGTCGTCTGGGCCTCGCTCGACCCGTCGAAGGGCCGCGCCGCGATCAAGTCGTTCATCGTCGAGCGCGACAACCCCGGCCTGAACCTGGACCGGCTCGAGCACAAGCTCGGCATCCGCGCCTCCGACACCGCCAACTTCACCCTGCAGGACTGCCGGGTGCCGAAAGAGGCGCTGCTGGGCAGCTCCGAGGTCGAGGACAAGCAGGGCTTCGGCGGCGCGATGCAGACCTTCGACAACACGCGGCCGCTGGTCGCGGCGATGGCGGTCGGCGTCGCCCGCGCCTCGCTGGAGCGGGCGCGCGAGTGCCTGGCCGAAGCCGGGGTTGAGATCGACTACGCGCTGCCGGCGCTATCCCAGCCGGCCGCCGTCTCGCGCTACCTGGAGATGGAGGCCGACTACGAGGCCGCCCGCCTGCTGACCCTGCAGGCAGCCTGGATGGCCGACAACGGCAAGCCCAACTCGCTGCAGGCCTCGATGGCCAAGGCGAAGGCGGGGCGCACCTGCGTCGACGTCTCGCTCGGCTGCGTCGAGCTCTGCGGCGCGGTCGGCTACGGCGAGGACGAGCTGCTCGAGAAGTGGGCCCGCGACGCCAAGATCCTCGACATCTTCGAGGGCACGCAGCAGATCCAGCTGCTGATCGTGGCGCGCCAGCTGCTCGGCAAGAGCTCCGCCGAACTGAGGTAGGTGACGAAGCTCACATTTGCGGCCCGCGGCGCGATGGATGGTGAGAACGCACCGTGAACCGCATCGCCGACCTCACCTGGAAGCACCCGAAGCTGGTCCTCGCCGCCGTCGCCGCCTTCGTCCTCTTCGCCGCCGCCGCCGGCAAAGGCGTCGAGAGCCACCTCAAGGCGGCCGGCTTCACCGACCCGGCCTCGGAGAGCGAGCGGGCGACGGGGCTGCTGCGCGACGCACTCGGCTACAACCCGAACCCGGCGATCGTCCTCGTCGTCCGCGACCCGGACGGCGGCCGCCTCGACACGACCGACCCCGCGGTGCGCGCCGAGGTCGCCCGGATCAGCCGCGAGATGGCCGCGGTCGAACACGTCGGCCGCGTCGTCAACCCGCTGCGCGACCGCCGTGCCGGCGCCCGGCTGATCGCCCGCGACGGCGAATCGGTGGCAATCGCCGCCTACCTCTCGACCGCCGACTCCGAGGAGGACGGCGGCTACGCCGCGGAAGGGGTCGAACCGGTGATCGCCGCGAGCTCGCTCGACGTCGCGATGGGCGGCTTCGCGCCCGGCTTCAACGAGACCAACGACCAGACCCGCGCCGACCTGACCAAGGCCGAGCTGATCGCCTTCCCGATCCTCGCCCTGCTGCTGCTCTTCGTCTTCCGCGGCGTCGTCGCGGCGGCGATCCCGCTGCTGCTCGGCGTGATCTCGATCATCGGCACGCTGCTGGTCCTGCGGATCATGGCCGGCTTCGCCGATACCTCGCTCTTCGCGCTCAACATCGCCACCGGGCTCAGCCTCGGCCTGGCGGTCGATTACGCCCTGCTGCTGGTCTCGCGCTACCGCGAGGAGGTCGGCGGCGACGCTGCGCCGCGCGAGGCGCACCGCCGCACCGTCCTCACCGCCGGCCGCACCGTGGTCTTCTCCGGGCTCACCGTCGCCGCCGCGATGGCGGCGCTGATCGTCATGCCGCAGCGCTTTCTCTACTCGATGGCCGTCGCCGGGGCCTCGGTGGCGGTGCTCTGCTCGCTGATGGCGATCCTCGTCGTGCCCTCGCTGCTGGCCCTGCTCGGCCCGCGCATCGACGCCCTCTCGATCCGCCGCGGGCCGGCGGTGTCCGACACCTCCGACGGGTGGTACCGGCTCGCCCGCGGTGTGATGCGCCGCCCGGTCGCCGTCGCCCTGGCCAGCTCGGCGCTGCTGCTGGCCGCGTCGGCGCCGCTGCTCTGGACGACCCTGACCGGCCCCAGCGCCGAGGCGGTGCCACCCGACCAGCCCTCGGCCAAGGCCTACGACTACCTCGAAGCGCACTACCCGCGCGACGTCACCGAGGCGGTCACCGTGACCGTCGACGGCGCCGCCGGGCCGGCCCAGCTGGCCGGCTTCCGGCGAGAGGTCGAAGCGGTCGGCGGGGTCGGCGGCGGCGCCCCCTTCGTCCCCGCCGCCGAGGGGGTCGCCTACGCCAACTTCGCCCTCGCCGGCAAGGCGCTCGACCCGGCCACGCAGGACGTCGTCGACGGGATCCGCGCGCTGGCGCCGCCGGGCGCGACCGAGACGCTCGTCTCCGGCAACACGGCCGGCTTCATCGACCAGAAGCAGAGCCTGATCGAGCACGCGCCGCTGGTCGTCGGCATCGTCGTCCTGACCACGCTGATCCTGCTCTTCCTGCTGACCGGCTCGGTGCTGCTGCCGATCAAGACGCTGGTGATGAACTCGCTGACCCTGGGCGCGACCCTGGGCATCCTCGTCCTCGCCTTCCAGGCCGGCTGGCTCGACTGGCCGCTCGCCTACACCGGGCCGGCGGCGATCGAGGTGACCAGCCTGGTCTTCCTCTTCGCCGTGATCTTCGGCCTCGCCACCGACTACGCGGTGCTGGTGATGGCGCGGATCAAGGAGCGCTACGACCTCGGCGACGACAACGAGGAGGCGGTCGCAGTCGGGATCGGCCGCACCGGCCGGGTGATCACCGCGGCGGCGCTGGCGATCGCGATCGTCTTCCTCGCCTTCAGCGTCAGCAGCGTCTTCTTCGTCAAACAGATCGCGATCGGGATGGCGGTCGGCGTGATGCTCGACGCGACCGTGGTCCGTGCCCTGCTGGTCCCCTCGCTGATGCGCCTCTTCGGCGAGTGGAACTGGTGGGCGCCGAGACCACTGCGCCGCATCTACGCGCGCCTCGGCTTTTCAGAGTCCGAGCCGGAGCCCGAATCCACCTAGGTGGTCGAGGTTTGAACCGCATAGCGGTTCAAACCTCGACCACCTCCTTGCCTTCTGCGGCAGACTGCGCGCGATGAACTTCATCGAGGACGTGATGGAACGCTCGCCGGCCTCGCGGCTGGGGATCGTCGCCGTCGACGCCGAGGGGAATCGCCGCGACTGGCACTTCGGCGAGCTGATCGCGCGCTCGGCCGGGCTCTCGGGCGCCTTCGCCGCCCGCGGGGTGCGGCGCGGCGACGTCGTGATGACCCTGCTCGGCAACCGGGTCGAGTGGGCGCTGACCCTGCTCGCCTGCTGGCGGATGGGCGCCGTGCCGCTGCCCTGCACGCCGCAGCTGCGCCGCCACGACCTCGAGCTGCGCGCCGCGGCCGCGGCGCCGGCGCTCTGCGTCGGCGAAAAGGACCTGCTCGGCGAGCTCCCCGACGACGTGCCCGCGATGACCCTGGCCGAGGTCGCCGCGACGCTCGACGAGGACCGCCCGCAGGAGACCCCGGCGGCGATCGAACCGATCGACGCCGAGGACCCGGCGCTGGTCGTCTTCACCTCGGGCACGACCGGCGAGCCGCGCGGGGTCGTCCACGCCTACCGCTACCTGGCCGGGCAGCACGCCCAGGCCGAGCACTGGCTCGGTTCGCGGCCCGGCGAGCTGGTCTGGTGCACGACCGCGCCGGGCTGGTCGAAGTCGGCCCGCAACGTCTTCCTCGCCCCCTGGCTGACCGGTGCGGCGGCGGTGATCCACGCGGGCCGCTTCGACCCCGCCGAGCGCCTCGACATGGTCGAGGCGCTCGGCGTCAACGTGCTCTGCCAGGCGCCGACCGAGTACCGGATGCTGGCCAAGCGCACGCAGCTGCGACCGCTGCCCGCGCTGCGTCGCATGGTCTCGGCCGGCGAGGCGCTGGAGGCGGAGACGATCGCCGCCTTCCGCGAGACGACCGGCCTCGAGCCGGCCGACGGCTACGGCCAGACCGAGACCGGCCATATCAGCGGCAACCTCGAAGGCGAACCGGTCCGCCCGGGCTCGATGGGCCGGCCACTGCCGGGCATCGAGGTCCGCGTCGTCGACGGCGAGCTGCAGCTGCAGGCCGCCTCCTCCCCCACCTTCTTCTCGCGCTACCTCGACGGCGAGCGCTTCGAGGGCGAATGGTGGCCAACCGGGGACATGGTCCGTGAGGAGGAGGACGGCCACCTCTACTTCGAGGGTCGCGGCGACGACCTGATCGTCTCCGCCGGCTACCGGATCGGGCCGGTCGAGGTCGAGTCGGCGCTGCTCGCCCACCCGGCCGTCGCCGAGGCGGCCGCCGTCGCCGCCCCCGACCCGGAGCGCGGCGCCGTCGTGCGGGCGATCGTCGTCCCCCGTGACCGCGAGCCGAGCGACGAGCTGGCCCGCGAGCTGCAGGAGCACTGCAAGCGCGAGACCGCCCCCTACAAGTTCCCCCGCATCGTCGAGTTCGCCGCCGAGCTGCCGAAGACGGCCAGCGGCAAGATCCGCCGCGCCGCGCTGCGCGGCTGAGCCGCCCTCAGGCGGCCGCGGCGAAGGCCTCGTCGATGTCGACCGGGCGGCCTAGGTGGTAGCCCTGGGCCATGTCGACGCCGTACTCGCGCAGCATCTCGATCGTCTGGTCGTCCTGGACGTACTCGGCGATCGTCGTCTTGCCGAGGCCGCGGGCGATCTGGACGATCGCCTTGACGGTCAGCTGATCGGCGTCGCTGCGCGGCATGTCGCGCACGAACGAGCCGTCGATCTTGATCAGGTCGAAGGGGATCGTCTTCAGGTAATGGAACGGCCCGAAGCCGGCCCCGTAGTCGTCGATCGCGACCTGACAGCCGAACTCGGTCAGCCGGTCGGCGAAACCGGTGGCCGCTTCGTAGTCGTAGACGTTCGCCGTCTCGGTGATCTCGAAGGTGCAGTGCGAGGGGTCGGCGCCGCCTTCGTCGAGGCGCCGCTCGATGAATTCGAGCACCGAGATGTCGGTCAGCGAGGCGCCGGAGAGGTTGACGTGCAGCGAGAGCGGCGCGCCCTGGCGGTCCGGCTCGGCGAGCAGCTCCAACGCCCGGCCGACCACCCAGCGGTCGAGCTCCTGGACCATGCCGGAGCGCTCCGCCGCCTCGATGAAGTCGGCGGCGGGCAGCAGCTCGCCCTCGTCGTTCGTCATCCGCAGCAGCAGCTCGTAACGCTCGATCCCGCCGGAGGCAAGGCTGCGGATCGGCTGGGTGTGGAGGCTGAGCCGGTCGCCGGTGAGCGCGTCGCGGATCCGTGAGGCGGTCGTCTGGCGCCGCTTCAGGCCGCGCTGCGGCTCGCTCGGGTCGCGGAACAGGGCGATCTGGTTGCGGCCGCTCTCCTTCGCCCGGTACATAGCCTGGTCGGCGGCCGCCAGGACCGCCTCGGCGCCGCCCTTGCCGCCGCCGAACATCGCGATCCCGACGCTGATCGTGACGCCCTCCAGCTGCGGCGCCGGCCGGGCGCCCTCGGCGACCTGCGCGCGCAGGTCTTCGCCCAGTTGCAGCGCCCCCTCGGTGTCGGTCTGCGGCATCAGGATCGCGAACTCGTCGCCGGACAGGCGGGCGACGATATCGGTGCCGCGGACCCGCTCGCGCATCACCTCGGCGACCTGGCGGATCAGGTTGTCGCCGCTGTGATGGCCGAGCGAGTCGTTGACCGCCTTGAGGCCGTCGATGTCGACGATCATCACCGCCCCCTGGCCGCCGTAGCGGGCGCTGAAGGAGACGTGCTGGTCGAGCTCGCCGCGGAAGCGGCGGCGGTCGAGCAGCCCGGTCAGCGAGTCGTGGTCGGCGAGGTAGCGCAACTCGCTCTCGGTCCGCTCGGCCCGCTCCAGCGCCGTGAGGAGGAGTTCGCGGTCGTCGTCCTCGAGCTTCGCGAGCACGGCCTTGATCGCGGGCTCGCTCTGGGCGGGAAGTCGTTCGTTTGCCACTTAAGGAATGTAGATATATCTGCGCCGGGAGCTGTGTGCGCGATGACCGAAAAGCCGCATTGCAACCCAGTTTCGGCGATCCCCACCACCCAATAGTTGGCCTTGCTGATCCAGGGGTAGTGTGAGCGCATGGCCAACCGCCTCGCCCGGGAGACCAGCCCGTACCTGCTGCAGCACCGCGACAACCCGGTCGACTGGTATCCGTGGGGCCAGGAGGCTCAGGACCGGGCGCGCGAGCTCGACCGGCCGATCCTGCTCTCGGTCGGCTACTCCGCCTGCCACTGGTGCCACGTGATGGAGCGCGAGTCCTTCGAGGACGCCGCGACCGCCGCCTACATGAACGAGCACTTCGTCAACGTCAAGGTCGACCGCGAGGAGCGCCCCGACGTCGACGCCCTCTACATGGAGGCGGTGCAGGCGATCAGCGGCCAGGGCGGCTGGCCGATGACGGTCTTCTGCGACCCCGACGGGGTGCCGTTCTACGGCGGCACCTACTTCCCGCCCGACGAGGGACGCGGCATGCCGAGCTTCCGGATGGTGATGGAAGCGGTCCTCGACGCCTTCGAGAACCGTCGCGACGAGCTGCGCGAGCGGGCGCCCGAGACGCGCCGGCGGCTGGCCGCGGTCGGGGCGATCGAGCCGGCCGGGGAGGCGCCCGGCGAGGAGCTGCTGGCGGCGGCGACCGCGACCCTGCGCGAGGCCGCCGACATGGAGCGCGGCGGCTTCGGCGGCGCGCCCAAGTTCCCGCCCTGCTCGGCGCTCGAGCTGCTGCTGGCCCGCGGCGCGACCGAGCCGGTGCAGCGCACGCTCGACGCGATGATGGCCGGTGGCATCCACGACCAGATCGGCGGCGGCTTCGCCCGCTACTCGGTCGACGCCGGCTGGCTCGTCCCCCACTTCGAGAAGATGCTCTACGACAACGCCCAGCTGGCGCGGGCCTACCTGCACGGCTGGCAGGCGTTCGGCCACGAGCGCTACCGGCGGGTCTGCGAACGCACCCTCGACTGGGCCCTGGCCGAGATGCGCGGCCCCGAGGGCGGCTTCTACGCGGCCCTCGACGCCGACTCCGAGGGTGAGGAGGGACGCTTCTACGTCTGGACGCCGGCCCAGATCCGTGCCGTGCTCGGCGCGGGGGCCGAGCCGGCGATCGAGTTCTACGGGGTGACCGAGGCGGGCAACTTCGAGGGCCGCAACATCCTCCACCTGTCCGGCGGCGCGGGCGCGGCGGAGCCGCCGGGGCTCGCCGAGGCGCGGCGGGCGCTATGCGAGGCGCGCGCCGAGCGCGTCTGGCCGGGCCTCGACGACAAGCGCCTGACCGCCTGGAACGCGCTGATCCTGGCCGCCCTGGCCGAGGCCGGCGCCGCGCTCGACCGCGTCGACTACCTCGACGCGGCGCGCCAGTGCGCCGAGTTCGTGCTGCGCGACCTGCGCGACGGCGAGGGACGGCTGCTGCGCACCTACAAGGACGGCGAGGGACGGCTCAACGGCTACCTCGAGGACCACGCCTTCCTGCTCGAGGCGCTGCTGACGCTCTACGAGGCGACTTTCGAACCGCGCTGGTTCGAGGGGGCACGGGCGCTCGCCGAGACGACGATCGCCCGCTTCGGCGATCGCGAGCGCGGCGGCTTCTACTCGACCTCCGACGACCACGAGGAGCTGATCGCGCGGCGCAAGGAGATCGGCGACCACCCGATCCCCTCCGGCAACTCGGCCGCGGCGCTGGGCCTGCTGCGGCTCGAGGCGCTGACCGGAGAGCGCGCCTACGGCGAGTGGGCGGAGGGGGTGCTGCGGCTCTTCGCCAAGGCCGCGCCGCGCCAGCCCGACGCCTTCGCCCACCTGCTGCGCGCGCTCGACTTCCGGCTCGCGCCGGCCAAGCAGGTGGCGCTGCTCGGCGACGACCTCGCCGCGCTCGGCGCGGTCGTCCGCGGCGGCTACCGCCCGCACCTCGTCCTCGCCGGCGGCCCCTCAGGCAGCGAGACCCCTCCCCTGCTCGCCGGGCGCAGCGCCGTCGACGGCAGGCCCGCCGCCTACGTCTGCGAGAGCTTCGCCTGCAGGGCGCCTGTGACGGATCCACAACAACTCGACGGGCTGCTCTGACAGGATGCCGCCCGTGCGCGGCTCCCTCTTCGCCTTTCCCGCCGGCCGGCGGGCCAAGTGGATCGTCTTCCTCGTCTGGCTGCTCGGCATCTTCGTCGCGGTCGGGCCGGCCAACCTGCCCGGCAAGTTCGAAGACGCCGAAGACAACGAGTCGACCTCGTTCCTGCCCGGCGACGCCGAATCGACCGATGCGCTGAGCGCGATCGAAGAGCTCCAGGACGGCGAGCTGGCCCCGGCCGTGATCGTCTACCGGCGCGACGGCGGGCTGACCGCGGCCGACGGACGCCGGATCCGCGCCGACGTCAGGGAGATGACCGCGACCCGCTTCCCCGGCGTCGTCGCCGACGGCGCGACGGCGGGCTGACCGCGGCCGACGGACGCCGGATCCGCGCCGACGTCAGGGAGATGACCGCGACCCGCTTCCCCGGCGTCGTCGCCGACGGCGCGACGGCGGCCGGCGGCGGCGACGGCGACTCGGCGCGGGCGAACGCTCCGCCCGCCGCCGCCACGGCGCCGATCGGCTGTGCCGACCCGACCGCGACGGTCCCCGGCCAGCCGGCCGGGTACGCCCCCTTCGTCGGGCCGCTCTGCTCGCGGGACGGCGAGGCGGCGATCGTCACCGCCTACCTGAAAGGCGACGGCGAGGCGGAAACCATCCTCGACCCGATCGACGCCTGGCGCGAAGTCACCTCCGCCGGCAGTAGCGGGCTCGAGGTAAAGATCACCGGCGGCGCCGGCTTCGCCGCCGACGCGATCACGGTCTTCGAGAACATCAACAGCACGCTCGTGCTGGCGGCGCTCAGCCTGGTCATCTTCCTGCTGATCCTGATCTACCGCTCGCCGATGTTCTTCTTCATCCCGCTGGCGGCGGTGGTCTTCGCCGAGATGCTCTCGCGCTCACTCGGCTACGGCATCTCCGAGCTCGGCTTCACGATCAACGGCCAGTCGAGCTCGATCATGTCGGTGCTGGTGCTCGGCGCGGGCACCGACTACGCCCTGCTGCTCGTCGCCCGCTACCGCGAGGAGCTGCACCGGACCGTCGACCGCCACGAGGCGATGCGCACCGCGCTGGCCTCGGCCGGGCCGGCGATCTTCGCCTCGGCCGCGACGGTGATCGCGGCGCTGCTCTGCCTGACGATCGCCGAGGTCAACGGCACCGCCGGCCTCGGGCCGATCGGCGCGCTCGGCATCTTCTGCGCCGCGCTCTCGATGCTGACCCTGCTGCCGGCGCTGCTGACGATCTTCGGCCGCCGCGCCTTCTGGCCCTTCGTCCCGCACACGCCGGAGACGGCCCCCGACGGCGCCGGCATCTCCGCCCGGGCACAGCGCGGGATCGTCGATGGCGGCGCGCTCCCCGCCCTGGCCAGGGTCATCGTCGCCTCGCTGCTGGTCCTCGTCCTGCTGCCGCTGGTGCTGCTCAACTGGCTCCTGCACCGGCTCAGCGGCAGGCGCATCCCCTCGCTGATCGTCGGGCCGCTCGACCGCGCGGTCTTCACCCCCTACGAGGTGCGCCGCCACCGGCTCGAGCACCGGGTCGATGCCACGCACGGCTTCTGGAAACGGGTCGGCGACCGGGTCGCGTCCGGCCCGCGGCGGGTTATGGCGGGCTCGATCGTCGTCCTGCTGATCTTCTGCGCGGGCTTCGCCTTCTTCTCCACCGACCTGACCGAAGACGAGGCCTACCGCGACACGGTCGAGTCGGTCGAGGGCCAGGAAATCCTCGGCGAGAGCTTCCCCTCCGGCGCCACCGCGCCGACCGAAATCGTCGTCGCCGAGCCGGGCGAGGTCGGCGCGGTCCGCGGCGCGGTCGCCGCCGTGGGCGGAGTCGAGTCGGTCAGCGGTCCGGTCGCGCAGGGGCCGCCCGGGACGCTGATCCAGGCGACGCTCGAACCCGAGCCCTACTCGACCGACGCGATCGACCTGGTCGAGCCGATCCGCGACGCGGCGCACGGTGCGGCGCCCGACACCCTGGTCGGCGGCGCCACCGCTGTCCAGTTCGACTTCCGCGAGGCCGCCGGCCGCGACTCGCTGCTGATCCCGCCGCTGGTCCTGCTCGTCGTCCTGCTGATCCTGATCGGGCTGCTGCGCGCCCTGGTCGCGCCGCTGATCCTGATCGGCACGGTGATCCTCAGCTTCCTCGCGGCGCTCGGCTTCGGCTACTTCGTCTTCGACGTCGTCTTCGGCTTCCCCGGCTCGGACCCCGGCCTGCCGCTCTTCGCCTTCGTCTTCCTGGTCGCGCTCGGCGTCGACTACAACATCTTCCTGATCGCCCGCGCCCGCGAGGAAGCCGAAAAGCACGGCACCCAGCAGGGCGTCCTGCGGGCGCTGGCCGTGACCGGCGGCGTGATCACCAGCGCCGGCATCGTCCTCGCCGGCACCTTCTCGGTG
>Ga0209587_1001387_pt1 | contig 11441 bp, 11 predicted proteins | sample NGEPerD_2_FD_184512 | JGI IMG/M metagenome (GOLD analysis project Ga0209587, IMG submission 184512) | Arctic peat soil microbial communities from the Barrow Environmental Observatory site, Barrow, Alaska, USA - NGEE PermafrostL1-D... | ecosystem: Environmental > Terrestrial > Soil > Wetlands >... | reverse complement strand
GCCCTGTACCGAGCCGAGCACGGCCTGCTCGGCTTCGACCGCGCGGCGCTCGGCCTCGCGGGCGCGCTCCTCGGCCTCGGCGACGCTCTGCTCGATCTCGCGCAGGCGCTGCTGGCGCTCGTCCTCCTGCGATTTCAGCTTCGAGAGCCGCTCCGCCTCGGCGGCGCGGTGCTCCGCCGCCTTGGTGCGCTCCTCGACCTGGCGCAGGCGCTCCTGCGCTTCGGCGAGCGAGCGCTCCTGCGCTTCGCGCTCCTGCTGCAGTCGCTGTTCGGCCGTCTGCAGGTCCGGCGCCGGAGCCGCGGCGGGCGGTGGCGGCGGTGGCACCGCAGGCATGCTCTGCGTGGTCTGCCCCGCCTCGGCCTGCGTGCGCCGCGCCTCGGCCTCGCGCTGCAGCCGCTCGGCCTCCTCGATGCGACGATCCGCCTCAGCCCGGATCCGCTCCTCCTCGCGCTGGATCTCGGCGACCTTGTCCTGCACGCGCTGTTCGGCGACAGCCGGGTCGTAGCCGACGACGGGCGGAAGCGGCGCGGGCGGAGTCGTGCCGGCGGAGACCGGCGGCACCGGGGGCGGCGGTACGGGCGGCGGCGGCACCGGAGGCGGTACGGCCTGCGGCGGGAGAGCAGGTGGTTGCGCGCCGGGCATTCCCTGTGGCGGCGGCTGCGGCGGGAGAGGCGGCGCCGGCGCCTGCTGCTGGGCCGTCGCCGCGTTCTGCTGCTCGAAGAGCGCTCGCTCCTGCGCGGCGCGGGCGGCGGCAAGCTCGCGCTCGGCCTTGGCCGCTTCCTTCTTCGCCCGCCGACCCGTACGGCGACCACCGGCCGGCTTGTGACGCTTTTCGGCCCGCTTCTGCGCCCGCTCCCCGCGGCGTCGCTTCGACTCCTCCTGGCGGCGCTTGCGGTGTTCGCTGCGGGCGGCGCGCTGCTGGGCGCGCGCCTGCTTGCGCTTCTCCTTCGCGTTCAACGGCTGGCCGGACGGCGGCGGGGGAGGCGAGGCGGCGGCCTGTGCCCCCTGTGACGCCTGCGGAGCCGTGGAAGGCGGCGGAGGCGGCGTCGCGGCGGCCCCGGGCTTCTTCTGCCCCTTCTTCTTGCTGCGTCGCTGGACGATGCTGATCGCCAGCAGCAGGAACAGGATCGCCACCACCAGACCGGCGACGAAGTACTCGACGTTGTCACTGACGAAGTCAGCCATTCGACCTCATACCACGCGAAGCTACCTCATCCTGCCCTTGAATTCGCGCTCGACCTCGCGCCGCACGTCTCGGTCCGCGATCTCGCGGCGCCGGTCGCGGCCCTCCTTGCCCCGCGCCAACGCCAGCTCGACCTTCGCCCGCGAGCCCTTGAAGTAGATCCGGGTCGGGATCAGGGTCAGCCCCCGCTCCGCCGTCTTGCCGACCAGGCGCTCGATCTCGGCCCGGTGCAGGAGCAGCTTGCGCGTCCGCTCCGGCTCGTGGTTCTCGCGGCTGGCCGGCTCGTAGGGAGGGATGTGCAGGTTGCGCAGCCAGACCTCACCGTCGTCGATCACGGCGTAGGCGTCGGTCATCTGCGCCTTGCCGTTGCGCAGCGACTTGACCTCGGAGCCGCGCAGCGCCATTCCCGCCTCGATCTTCTCGAGCCACTCGAATTTGTGCCGGGCGCGGCGGTTGGTGGCGACGTCGCCGGAGGCCGGCTCGCGCTTCTTCTTGACCTTCTTAGCCACGATCGCCCTCCACCGGCTCCAAGTCGGTGCGCCCGCGCGCCGCTTCGACCCCGCTCACCTGAACCGGCACCGGGTCGCCGAGCCGCAGCCTGCGCTTCGAGCCGGCGCCGACCAGCGCCGTCTCGCTCGCGTCCAGCTCGAACCGCTCGCTGCCGCCGATCCGGCGCGCCGGAAGGAAGCCTTCGTAGACGTCGCCCAGCTCGCCGCCGAAGGCGACGAAGGCGCCGGCCCGGATCAGCCCGGCCACCTCCCCTTCGAACTCGGTCTCGGCCCCGCGCTGGCTCAACTCGCGCTCGAGCAGGAAGGCGGCGCAGATGTCGTCGGCGCGGCGCTCGACCCGCATCGAGTCGCGCTCGCGCTCGCTGCAGTGCGCGGCGGCCTGGCGGGCTTCGGCGGCGCTCGGCGCCGGCTCGCCCTCGCCCAGGGTCGCCAGCAGGGCGCGGTGGGCGATCAGGTCCGGGTAGCGGCGGATCGGCGAGGTGAAGTGGCAGTAGGCGGCGCTGCCGAGCCCGGCGTGGCCGCTGTTGCGCTCGCTGTAGGAGGCCTGTTTGAGGGATCGCAGCACGAGCGATGTATACGCGGCCCGGCCGTGGCCGCGCCGGCTCGCCTCGCGCGTGACCAGGCGGCTCGCGTCGGCGGCAAGCTGCGCCGCCTCGCTCGGGGCCGGCGTCCCGCGCAGCGGCGGCGTCGGGATCCCGAGCTCGTGCAGCTGCGCGATCAGGCGCTCGATCCGCTGCGGGTCGGGCTGGGCGTGGACGCGGTAGATCGCCGGCACCCGCTTGCGCTCGAGCAGCTGCGCGACCTGCTCGTTGGCGAGGATCATCAGCCGCTCGATCAACCGGTGCGCCTCGGTCTGGGCGACGCCGCGGGCGCCGGCCACGTGGCCGCGCGCGTCGAAGCGGAACTCGGGCTCGAAGGACTCGACGTCGAGGCTGGTCGCGCCGCGCCGTTCGCCCAGCGCCGCGGCCGCCTCGCGGGCGGCGGCGAGCGGTTCGGCGATCCCCTCGGGCGCGACGACGCGACCGGCGAAGATCAGGTCGAGCTGGTCGTAGTCGAGCCGCGCGTCGGAGCGGATCCGGCTGCGGTAGAAGGAGGCGGCGCCCGGCCGCCCGGCGGCGTCGAGCTCGACCTCGGCCGTCACCGCCAGCCGCTCGACTCCGGGGGCCAGGCTGCAGGCCTGCTCGCTCAGCGCCTGCGGCAGCATCGGCTCGACCGCCCCGGGCGCGTAGGTGCTGTTGGCCCGCCGCCGCGCCTCGCGGTCGAGCGGCGAGCCCGGCGGCACGTGGGCGGCGACGTCGGCGATGTGGATCCAGAGCCGCAGCCGCTCGCCCTCGCGCTGCGCCGAGACCGCGTCGTCGAAGTCGCGCGCCGTCGCCGGGTCGACGGTGAAGGTCGAGAGCGCGGTCAGGTCGCGGCGCGGGCCGCCGCGCGACTCCGCCACGCCGCCCGCCCGCCCGGCCTCGAGCTCGAGCGAGGCGCGGAAGCCGCGCCCACCCAGCTCCTCGCGCAGCAGCGCCTCGACCGCGTCGCGGGCGGACTTCGGCTCCGCCCGTTTGCGACCGCGCCCGCGCGACCGCTGCCGCTCCCGGTGCTGGCGCCAGTCCGGCCGGCTCACCGGAGGCTCATTCGGGCGCCGCCAGCACGCCGAGCGCTCGTTCGCGGGCCTCGTCGCGCGGGGTCCCGGGCCGGTCGCGGACCGTCACGTCGGGCTCGATCCCGTTGCCGGCCAGGTTGGTTCCGTCCGGGGTGAAGTACTCGCCGACGGTCAGCTTCAGGGCGCCGCCGTTGGAGAGGTCGATCTCCTGCTGGAAGACACCCTTGCCGTAGGAGCGCGTGCCGACGATCCTCGCGCCGGCGTAGTCGGCCAGCGCCGCGGCGAGGATCTCCGCCGCCGAGGCGGTGTTGCCGTCGATCAGCACGACGGTCGGCAGGGCCGGCAGGTTGCCGCCCCTGGCCTCGTAGGCGGCCTCGCCCTGGGTCCGCGACTCGGTCGTGACGACCGTCTCGCCCTCGGGCAGGAAGACGCTCGCGCTCAGCACCGCCTCGTCGAACAGGCCACCGCCGTTGCCGCGCAGGTCGAGCACCAGGCCCTCGGCGCCCCGCCGCTGCAATTTGCGGACCGCCCGCTTCAGCGCCCCGTGGGCGCCTTCGCTGAAGGCGGCGAGGCGGACGTAGCCGAGCTTCTCGCCGCGCACCGTCTCCAGCTCGCTGTCAACGACCGGCACCGAGATCTCCGCCCGGGTCAGCCGCACCTGGCGCGGCCTGCCGCGCTTCGAGCCGCGCACGCCGACCGTCACCTCGGTCCCTTCCGGGCCCTTGATCAGCGCCGTCGAGGCGTTCGAGCCGAACCCGGCGATCGAGCGGCCGTCGACCGAGACGATCGTTTCCCCGACCGCGATCCCCGCAGCTTCGGCCGGCGAGCGCTTGAACACGCCGATCACCCGCAATCCGGCCTCGACCGCGCTCACGCTGAGGCCGATCCCGGAGAAGCGCCCCTCGATTTCCTCGTTGAAGCGGGCCAGCTGCTGCGCCGAGAAGTACTCCGAGAAGCGGTCGCCGTGGCGCCGCCGCAAGCCCCTGACCATGCCCTGCAGCGAGGAGTCGGCGAGCTCGTCCCGCGGCACCTCGCGGTAGTAGTTGCCCTCGATCAGTTCGCTGGCTTCCGCCGTCAGCCCGGCCGAGTCGTCGACGAAGACGTCGCGCAGGGGCGGCGGCATCTTCGCCGGATGGCCGCCGACCCAGAGCCCGGCCGCGAGCATGAGGAGCAGGGCGGCCGTCAGGCCCACCGTCCGCGCGACGCTCACGCTTCGCTCAGACCTTGAGGAAGCGGCGCAGGGTGACGCCGGAGCCGATCGCCGAGACCAGCACCGCGGCGGCAAAGAGGATCGCGACCAGCGCCGGGAAGGAGAGCGTGGTGCTGTTCTGCGCAGCGAGGAAGCCGATGCTGTCGCTCAGCGGGTCGACGATCGTCAGCTTGCCCAGCCACAGGATAAGTATGGCTATCAGGCCTCCGGCGAAGCCGACGACGACCCCCTCGATCATGAACGGCCAGCGGATGAACCAGCGGGTGGCGCCGACCAGGCGCATCACCTCGACCTCGCGGCGGCGGGTGTAGATCGAGAGCCGGATCGTGTTGCCGACCAGCATCAGCGAGGCGACGATCAGCAGCGCCGTGATCACGGTCAGGACGATCTTCAGCGCGCTCGTCACCTGCTCGATCTTCTGCGAGTCTTCCTGGCGGTCGAAGACGTCCTGGACGATCGGCGAGATCGGCTGTGGCTTGCCGTTGGCGCCGGGCGGCGTCACCGCCGCCCGCACCGCGTCGAGGTTGCTCGCGTCGTCGGCCTTGACGCGGAAGTTCGCCGGCAGCGGGTTCGAGTTGAGCTGGGTCAGCAGTTCGCCGCTCTTCTCCTTGCCGAGGTCCTCGCGCAGTTCGGCCAGCGCCTCGCCCTTGGTGATCAGGTTGACCGACTCGACGTGGGGGATCTCGCGCAGCTGGCCGTCGAGCGCGCCGATCTCGGCCCGGGTGGCGTCGTCGAAGATCGCCACCCTGAACTCGAGGCTGTCGCGCACCTGGTCGCTCTTCGCCTGCGTCGTCTGGAAGACCGGGATCAGCACCCCGAGCAGGATCACGGTGACGACCGTGGTCACGATCGCGGCCATGCTCGGCGCCCCGTTGCGGCGCAGGGCGCGGAATGCCTCCTGGGTGAAGAAGAGTAGGCGTGACATCTAGAAGAGCGGCTCGTTCGCGTGGCCGTTGGTCTGGCCCTCGGGGCCGACCCCCATCTCGGCCCGCATCCGCAGGCCGAACTCCGAGGTCGACTCCTCGGTGTAGCCGCCGCTGACCTCGTCGCGGACGACGCGGCCCTCGTAGAGCTCGATCACGCGGCGGCGCATGTTGTCGACCATCTCGCGGTCATGGGTGACGACGACGACGGTCGTGCCGGTCTTGTTGATCCGGTAGAGCAGCTGCATCACGCCGATCGAGGTGACCGGGTCGAGGTTGCCGCTGGGCTCGTCGGCGAGCAGCAGCGGCGGGTGGTTGACGAAGGCGCGGGCGATCGAGACGCGCTGCTGCTCGCCGCCGGAGAGCTCGTCGGGATAGCTGTGCAGCTTGGTCGAGAGGCCGACCAGGCGGAGGATCTCCGGCACCTGGCGGCGGATTTCGCCGCGGTGGGCACCGAGCACCTGCAGGGCATAGGCGACGTTGTCGTAGACCGTGCGGTCGGGAAGCAGCTTGAAGTCCTGGAAGACGGTGCCGATGTTGCGCCGCAGGTGCGGGATTTTCTTCTCCGGCATCTCGCCGATGTCGCGGCCGGCGATGCGAACGCTGCCGTCGGTCGCGGCCAGCTCGCGGATCAGCATCTTGATCAGGGTCGACTTGCCGCAGCCCGTCGGGCCGACGAGGAAGACGAACTCGCCGCGGTCGACCGCCAGCGAGACGCGGTCGAGCGCCATGTGGCCGCCGGGATAGACCTTGGTCACGTCGCGCAGCTCGATGATCGGCGCGCCGCCCTTGCGGTTGCGCGGCGCGGGCGTCTCCTCGCCCTTCTTCCTGTTCTTTCTGCGCATGGCCATACGTCGCGGGGGTCCTTCTCCAGATACAGGGTGACTCCTGCGCGCCGGATGGCGCGCAACACCCCGCCCAGGAAATACGAGCGAAAGCTTAGCGCATTGTCAGCAGACCTTCACATTATGCCCTCAACACAATGATTTCGTTTTGTTATGATTCCACCCTTCGACGCCTTTCCTCGACTTCTTCCCAGTACGACCGTGTTGGTGATCAACCAAAGGGCATCCTCGAAATCAACCTGGAGAACGGGCTGTGATCCGCAACGAGCGCGAATACCGGATAACCAAGGCAGCTCGTCGTCGTTTCGAAGAGGCCATCGAGGCTCACAAGACCTCGACGCCGACCGAGGGTGTCGATCCACGAATTCACGCCGCCACGGGCGACGCAATGCGCAGCGAGATAGAAGTGCTCAGCGAGCAGATCCAGCGCTACGAGGATCTGCGCAATGGCCGCATCCGCCAGCGCGAGCTCAGCAGCCTGAGCGACCTCCCCACCGCTCTCATCGAGGCCCGAATCGCCGCCGGCCTCACCCAGAAGGGCCTTGCCAACCGGCTCGGCCTCCAGCAACAACAGATCCAGCGCTGGGAGTCCGACCGCTACTCGGGAGTAGGCCTGAGGCGGATACAGGAAGTAATCGACGCACTCGGCATGGGAATAACGGAGACCGTCCGCTACGCCGCAGCGGCTTGAGGATGTCCCAAGGACCCGCTCTTCGCGCAAAGCAGCAGTGTTTCTACGGCCGGCCTAGGACACATAGGCCTTGCGCACCATCGCGGCCGTCCATCGGTTCGTACCGTGGGCCGGGAGGACATTCCTGCGGTTCAGTGTCTCGGCGATCTCGGCGAGGGACTTGCCTTTCGCGAGCAGCGTCCCGATCTGCTTCCGCCGGGTGTAATCCCGCTGGTTGCACTCCGTGTGGGACAGCCGAACGTTCTCGGGGACGAGGTGCCCGCCGGCCGACTTGAGGGTCGGGTAGTGGTCGGGCGAGGGCGCCCACTTGGTGCGCGTCTTCGCAACCGGATCGAATGCGGCTCGACCCTTGTGGTGGTAACACTGCGGCATCTCGCACTTCAGGTCGAGGAGTTGGCCGCGCTCGGCCATCTGCACGAGGACACCCTTCACGCCAAGCCTGCGGAGCTCGTCCGCGACTGAGCTATCTGCGCCGCCGGCGCCAGCTGCTGTCTTCGCCACCGAGTCACCTTTCTCGTGTAGTCGCCCTATTGCGCTTCCTGCATTCGCCACGCAGGGCGTCGCTTCGGCGACTGACGACGTCGCCACCCAAGCCTTCGCCCGTCCAGTATCCCCCAGGCGATCCCATCGGAATGTCGCTCTCCTCGACGTAGCTACTGATTTCGCGTGAAGGCAACGTTCCTAGGCGAACCGTCGGTCAAGTCGCCTACGGACCGAGCGCTGTCGGCCGGCTGCGTCAAGAGTTGCGATGGCATCCACGGGTCCTCCTTGTCCGAGTTGACAAAGGGGTCTATCCAGCTCGAGGTCGCAAGTTGCGACCTCAAAGGAGGCGGCGGGTTCGCTGCGCGCGCCGGGCGCTTTTCCGGCCCAACTGCATGCCATCGGCTACGGACGGCTACGCGACCGCTTGCAGCCGTGAGCGGATCAGGTCCGCGAGCTCCTCGGGGGTCGTGCCAGCGCTCAGGCTGATGATCCAATCTGCGAGCTCGGGATCCGTTGCGTTGACCTCGTAGCCGTTGACCTCGAGAAAGGTAAGCATCGAAACGAGTGCCAAGCGCTTGTTGCCGTCGATGAACGCCTGACTCTCGGCGACGCCGTGCGCAAGCGCCGCGGCCTGCAGCGCGAGGTCGGCCTCCTGGTAGTGGGCGTAATTGCGCGGCCGCCCCAGCGCGCTCTCGAGGCCGGCCTGATCACGGAGCTGGTCGGAGGCCTGCCCAATGGTTCCACCGATGATCGCGGCGTAGAGCTCCAACGCATCGGCGAGCTCGATATAGACCGGCTCGTTCTCCTCCACCGGAGGCCTGTCTACCGCTTGGCGCTCTCGTCGTCGGGATCGTGCTCGGCAAGGATCTGCAGCGCCTCGGCGTGCTCGTCAACTACGCGCTTCCCAATGCCGCGAATTCGATCGTGCACCTGTTCGGTCGGCATGATCCGCAGCTCGCCGCCCTCGAGCTCCTCGACGAGCACCGACGTCCCGGCGGCGTAGCCGCGCGCCTCAAACTCGCGCGGTATCGAAACCACGTTGCTGTTGCCGACCCGGCGAACCTTGACCACCTTCATGTCGTCAGTATACACGGGGATATCCCAAGCCGAGGACCTCCATGTCAGGCGCGCAGCGAACTCGCGACGGATCGCCCCATCCAAACCAGGCATCCCGGCGACCCCGTGCCCAGATTCGCGCATAGGGATAGTCCCGAACACGTAAGGTTGGGACATGCCGAGGGTTGAGCGGGATCCTGAACGCGGCCGAGCCGCTGCAGCGAAGTTGAAGGCGCTCGGCGTCAAGGGAATCCTCATTAAGGCAGCCGAGCAGGGTTACATCACGCAGCTCGCATGCAAGATGCCCGAATGCTTCTGCCCTGAGGAGCTTGGAGGCGCGTGCTACTTCGAGCCGGTCAGCGACAAATTGAGCGACTGGATGCCCACCCACGAGCACTTCCCGCGCTCCAAGAGAGAGGGGGGCCACCGAGACGTGGACAACGCCATCCTTGCGCACCGCCTCTGCAATCGCATCGACTACTCCGTAAGTGTTGGCCGTCCGTACGCGAGCGATCTCGAGAGGGTCAGGAAGGCCCGCGAGGAAGCGGCCCGCCGCAACCACGAAGGATCGTAGGTCACCTGCGGCTTGCTGGCGAAAGCGAGCATGCATCCCCCGCTGCTGCTTTCGCGTAGAAGCGGTAGCGGATTCCGCGAGCGTCGGCTATCTCCTGCTGCTACGGGAAGACCGTCTCCTCCATCTCGCTGTCCACCACGGAATCGTCACGAAAGGGCAGGAGGAAGAGGCGGAGCTCAACGACTGCGAACCTTTGAGGTCGCAGAGTGCTATCTCAAAGCAGGGCCGGAGCCTTCAGGCATTCAAGGATCGCTCGGCCGCGGCGACGATGTGGGGTGAGTCGATGCCGGCGGCACTCAGCAGCTCCGCCGGGGGGCCGCTGGTCGGGCGCACGGTGATCGCGAGGCGGACCAGCGGGGTGCCGGCGCCGGCTTCGGCGAGGACGCCGGCGACGGTCTCGCCGATGCCCCCCTCGGCCCAGTGGTCCTCGACCGCGATCAACGCCCCGGTCTCCCCTGCCGCGGCGAGGATCGTCTCGGCGTCGACCGGCTTGACCGAGTAGAGGTCGATGACGCGGGCGGCGATTCCCCTGCCGGCGAGCTCATCGGCGGCGGCGAGGCATTCGCGCAGGGTGATCCCGGCGCCGATCAGGGTGACGGCGTCGTCGTCGCTGCTGCGCACGGTGTGGCTGCCGCCGATCCGAAAGCTCTCGTCCGGCCCGTAGAGCACCGGGGTCGCCTCGCGCGTGGTCCGCATGTAGCTGACCCCGCGGTGCTCGCGCATCGCGTCGAGCAGGGCGACCGCCTGGTTGGCGTCGCTCGGGTAGAGGACGACGCTGTCGAGCACGGCGCGGAAGGCGGCGATGTCTTCGAGCGCCATCTGCGAGGGCCCGTCGGGGCCGATCGAGACGCCGACGTGGGAGCCGCAGAGCTTCAGGTCGGCGTCGGAGATCGCCGCCATGCGGATGAAGTCGTAGGCGCGGCTGAGGAAGGCGCCGAAGGAGGAGGCGAAGGGCTTCCAGCCGCGCGTCTGCAGGCCGACGCCGGCGGCGACCAGCTGCTGCTCGGCGATGTACATCTCGAAGAAGCGGTCGGGGTGCTTGGCGGCGAAGCGCTCGGCGTAGGTCGAGTTGCCGACCTCGCCGTCGAGCGCGACGACCTTCTCGTCGACGGCGCCGAGCCAGGCGAGGGCGTCGCCGTAGGCGCCTCTGGTGGCGACCTTCTCGCCGACCTCGTAGGCGGGCCGCTCGACCGGCGTGCGCTCGATCTCATAGGGCTGCGCCGTGGGCGGATGCTGGACCTCGACCCGCAGCGAGCGGATACCGCCGAGCTCCTCGACCGCCGCCTCCGGGTCGGCCAGCGGCTTGCCGTGCTGGTTCGGCTGGTCCTCGACCGCGGCGACGCCGGATCCCTTCTTGGTGCGGGCGAAGATCGCGGCCGGTTGGCCGGCGGCGAGCGCCCGTGCGTAGGCCGCGTCGATCGCCTCGAGGTCGTGGCCGTCGATCTCCTGCACGTCCCAGCCGCAGGCGGCGGCGCGGGCCGCCAGCGAGGCGGTGTCCCACTCGTGCATCGTCGGGCCGCGCTGGCCGAGCCGGTTGACGTCGACGATCGCGATCATGTTGTCGAGCCCCGCCTGACCGGCGTGCTCGAAGGCCTCCCACATCGAGCCCTCGGCAAGCTCGGAGTCGCCGCAGAGCACCCAGACCCGGAAGTCAGCCGCCTCGAGCCGCTTGCCGGCGAGGGCGATCCCGACCGAGATCGGCAGTCCCTGGCCGAGCGAGCCGGTGGCGACGTCGACCCAGGGGATTTCCGGCGTCGGGTGGCCCTGCAGGCGCGAGCCGAACTCGCGGAAGGTGAGCAGCTCCTCGTCGTCGATCGCCCCGGCCAGCTTGTACATCCCGTAGAGCAGCGGCGAGGCGTGGCCCTTGGAGAAGACGAGGTGGTCGTTGGCGCCGTTCTCGGGGGCGTCGAAGTCGTAGCGCAGGTAGCGCGCCAGCAGCACCGCCATCAGGTCGGCGCCCGACATCGAGGAGGTCGGGTGGCCCGAGTTGGCGGCGGCGGCGGCGCGCACCGAGTCGACGCGCAGCTGCTGCGCCAGCTCGTGCAGCTGCTCGCGGTCGATCGCGCCCTCAGTCGTCGCCTGCTCCATGCCCTGACTTTATCTGGGACCGCGCGACGACCACGGTCTCACCGCAACCGCCGCTTAGCCGATCGCGACCATGCGCTCGATCGGCAGCCGCGCCCGCGCGGCGATCTCGGCCGGGACGCTGACCTCGAACTTCATCTCGCGCAGGGCATCGCGCAGCTTCGGCAGCGTGATCATCTTCATGTACTTGCAGTAGGCCATCCGGTTGGCCTCGATCAGGCTCGCCTCCGGCGCCGCCAGCTGCAGCGGGTGCAGCATGCCGTTCTCGGTGGCGACGATGTACTCGAC
>Ga0209587_1001385_pt1 | contig 11442 bp, 10 predicted proteins | sample NGEPerD_2_FD_184512 | JGI IMG/M metagenome (GOLD analysis project Ga0209587, IMG submission 184512) | Arctic peat soil microbial communities from the Barrow Environmental Observatory site, Barrow, Alaska, USA - NGEE PermafrostL1-D... | ecosystem: Environmental > Terrestrial > Soil > Wetlands >... | reverse complement strand
CGATGCTCACCTGCGTCATGCCGTTGTTAACCTTAGAACCTGCTTTCAACATATTTCTTGACCTTTAGCTGCGAAGGCAATGCTACGAAAGCGATATGCGACCTGCTCACGTGCGGCGCGCCCAACGTTTCTTCTGGCGCGTGTTCGAGCCGCGTTTATAACTTTCGTTTTGGCGCTCCGTTTGATGTTCGTGACTCGAGTATGAATGTAGCCGCGGGTCGCGAACACTTACGCGACCCGCGAATTGCCGAAATGATCCCTCGCTGCAGCTGGTTATTTTATAGACCGCTCGCTGTGGCTCGGGGCGCGATCAGGTCACTCCCAACCGCTAAATTTCTTCTTCTCCTGACCCATCTCTTCCACCGGTCCCGTAATCTTGTCGTCCTTGATGGCCTGCAGGTATGCCCAGATATCCCCAATATAGGGTTTAATATTTGGGTCTTTGCCGAACGCAGGCATTACGCCAAAATCACCCTTTAATCCATTGGTGACGACTGTTTCGAAGACGATCTGATCCATGCCCTGAAGCCTTCCGTTTTCAGTGGTCAGGGCCGGGCCGCGTATGCCCCCCACGCCTTGCGCCCCATGGCACAGCCCGCAGGTGCCCTCGAAGCGCCGCTCGCCTTCGTACGTACTACTATCTACCATACAAACGCCCTCCGAACACTTCACGGTGTAAGGTTTATCACCGCCGCCCGCGTCAGCCACGCCGACAAATGAAGTAACGATGAGGCCGCCAAAGATCATGGACATGTTGAACAGCTTTTGCATACTAACTCCGCTATTTTTGTGTGCGTTAAACAATTGAGTCGATGTTACCGAACAAGCATGAAGCCACGTATTTTGAGCAACGAAGCGCCATGAGGTTCAATCGCACCAACCAGTTACGTCAGCATCAATAAGGTACATCAGCATCCATCGAGCGCCGCGTATTGAGCCAGCTTCTCAGTCGCAGTAATTACCGAACAGTTACACAAGTTGAACGAAGCACGTAACATGCCACCGTCACGGGGTGCCGAATAGAAAACTTACATGCCGCAACATGGATTGAACAAAGTAATGGTATGCTTAATCATCGCAGCGTTTAGCGTCTGATCAGCGTTACAATGACGTTACAAATGCACCCCCTTAGTTTCAATCGGATATCGCCGGTTCCTTAAGCTCCGTTCGTTAAACACCATTTGTTACATTCAAAAACTCAAGGAAACGCCCACATGTTCCGAAAGTTTCAATCGCCCGTCGCGCGCGCATTCGCTTGGCACAAACCGCCTTTGATCGCGGCCGCGCTGTTGTCGTCGCTGGGGGCGCCGGCATGGACTGCCGAGTGGGATCGAGCCCGGGTAGAAAAACTATTGGCCGCGTCAACCCCGGAATCACCGGCGTACCTTGTCAACAAACATCTCACCGGCCTGAACCTGTCCGGCGTCGATTTTAGTGGCGCCAACATGCGGAGCATCACATTGAATGGCAGTAACCTGGCTGATGCCGATTTATCCGGCGTCACGCTCGATCTGGCGATAGCGCCTGGGGTCAATCTTGCCGGGGCGAACATGCATGCCGCCAGTCTGTTCAGCGTGGTGATGACCGGGGCGAACCTGTCCAATGCCAACCTAAACGGCGCGCGCATCATCGGCGACCTGAATGAAGCCAATCTCCAGGGCGCGGATCTCTCTAACGCTCAGGCCGCGGTCGACATGAAAAATCAGTCGATGGGGCTGATGAACGCGCGCTTCGATCAAGCAAACCTGCGCGCTGCAAATCTTTCCGGCGCCGATCTGGGCCGCGCGTCGCTGCGGTTCGCGGATCTCATCGGCGCCAACCTGCGCGGCGCCAACCTGACGGGTGCCGATGTAAGCGGCGCCGACTTTACCGGCGCCGATCTGACCAACGCCAACCTCAGCGGGGCAACGGTCATCAGCGCGACCTTTACCGACATCAAGGGGCGCGACACGATCAAAGGTCTGCAAAGCGCGGAGGGCATCGATGAGGCGATCGGTCTCTAAACCAAGATCCGAAAAGTTACGTTGTGTCGTACCGATTGCTAAGGCGTCGTCATCTGGGCCGTCATTGGCTCGATCTGGAGCGACTCGGCGAAGCGCATTTGTCTGTTGTCAACGACCCGCACCGACAGTTCACCCGGCGCTCGCGGCTTGAAGGAAAATCGCAGGCTTGGGTCTTCGCTGAGCGAAAATGTGGTGTTCACGCTCAGTACCGAATCGCCCGCGTAATCGATCGCTATCTTGCGCACGAAATGAGCGGGAACATATAAGCGGGTTAATTGATTCATCTGCAAGCCGGTGTGGTTGGGATGGCGGAGCATCAGTTGCACGTCCCGGATCTCGCCCAGAGTCGCAGTCTGCTCGCCCGTCTTGAGCCTCATCTCACCGAGGTTGGCCCGCGCGGCGTCGGGATCCTTGGATGCGGGTGCCGAGCAACCGCCGCTTGCCTTTACGTAACGTGTCGCCATGTAAAGTTTACCGTCGTCGGTGCGGGCAATTGCGCGCATGGTCGTATAGGCATCCACGCGCACGCGGGTCGCGATATCGGCGCGGCCCGCCAACGGCGTGAAGTCGAATATCGCGGACATCGGCACCGGGTTGTTGTCAATCACTAACCACAATTTGTCGATGCGCCGTTTGCCATCCGCGGGCAACAGGTCTTTTATGGAAATGGGAACGATGGCGGCATCTTCCGCGCGCACGGGCGCTTCCAGCCCAATCACTCCGGCGCCGCGGGCAATCGGGCGGTCGCCGAAGTGCATCTGCTTCAGGCTCGCCCAGACGTCGTTCTCAGCCGTGGGCGCGGCATGTGCGACACCTGCCAAAAGTCCCGTCGAAACCATGCTCAATAGCGCTAGGCTGGCAATATAACGCTTCATGTCAGGTTTCCTTTATTGATGTCGTAGCCGCTGAACTTAACCGCTATTCCCATTCCAGCTCGACGAAAGCCGCGGTTACGTTACGGCGATGATACTCATCGAACAGTAGCCACTGATTGCTGGCCTGATAGCCGACTGTATCGATGGCCTCTTCAATGGTGCCGCCACGGTCTATCACTTCTCTGACCCCTTCAGCCACCGTGTTCAAATAGCCGCGCTGAGCGTTTAGTGCCTGTGGCCACGGCACACTCGCGGGACCGTGTCCCGGAACAGCGCGCCTGGCCGGTATATCCCGCAAGCGTTGCATAACAGCCAGCCAGCTCTTGATGCTGCCATCCAGCACCGGGATATGGCGTACGAACAAGGTATCGCCGGTCCACAGAGTTGCGGTCTGGACGTCGAACACAATCAGATCCGTGTTGGTGTGACCGGTGGGCAAAGCCGTTAGTTTCAGCACACGATCGCCTAAGTCTAAGGTGGCGGTAGCGGCGACCGTGCGATCGGGCGGTACGATAACGTCTGCCGAGAGCGACTGCCCATAAAGCGCCGAGAACCGATCGAGGTAAATTTGCATGCGCGCACCCAATGCCTGCGCGTAATCCTCGTGAGCGATGAAAGCCGCATCGTGATCCGTGAACGCAATGTTGCCAAGCACGTGATCCGGATGCGCGTGGGTGTTGATGACGTAGCAAACCGGGTTATCCGTCCGGGCCTCGACCGCGCTCCGAAGTGCTACGCCCACCTGCGGACTGCCGCCGGTGTCGATGACCGCGACGCAACGCTCGCCCACGATAAACCCAATGTTGGCGATATCGCCCAGATTCCCGGCCGACATCGGCTCGATGCGGCCTTGATGAACAAATACGCCGGGCGCTATCTCCGACACCTTGAAAGCGCGTCGCTCGGCGACCGTGACTTGTGACGTCAACATTACGCCTGCGAGGACGGCCCATGAAATTGACTTCGGTAGTTTCACGCCGGCGATCTCTACTTTGTATTACGGATCGATGAGATGCTAGCGCTCGTATGCGCCGCGCGAGTAGGCAGATCGCGGTAACAAGATCACATCTGGCGCGGAGAGCGGTATAAACCTGCATACGCGCAAAAAATGTACACGCAAAAAAACTCGCATCCCGATAAGGCCGGGATGCGAGTCGTGTTACAACTAACTACCAGCGATTAAGCGTGCTGGCTGACTGATGATGCAGCATTAGCCCTCAGGCAGCGCGAACACCGTCAGCACGCCACCCAGTTGGGTATGCCCCACAAGACCTGCGAAGGCACCGACCGCACCCAGACCTTCGGTGTCACCCTCAAGCCCAGCGGCCATACCGATGCCGGCCCAGCCACCGACGCCCGACAGCACACCGACGTACTGTCTGCCGTCACGCTCCCAGGTGTTGATATTACCGATGATGCCGGACGGGGTCTTAAACTCATACAGCTCTTCACCCGAATTGGCATCAACAGCCTTCAGGTAGCCTTCCAGCGTACCGTAGAACACTACGTCACCCGCGGTCACCAGTGCGCCGCTCCACACGGCGAACGGTTCGGCGATGGACCACTTGATTTTGCCTGTGGTCGCATCCCAAGCGATGAAGGTGCCAAGGCGCGGTTGCTTCGCTTCGTCCGCATTCACCGGGTTGGTGATGACGTTCGGCCCCGGGAACATGGACAGGGTGGCGCCCACGTACGGCTGACCCGCGACGTACTCTACCTTGTACGGTTCGTAGTCCATACAGATGTGGTTGGTGGGCACGTAGAACAGACCGGTCTTCGGCGAGTATGCCGCTGGCTGCTGGTCTTTGGAACCCAATGCCGCCGGGCAGATATTGGTAACGTTGGTGTCTTCACCGGCGGCCTCGGTGCTGTACCGCTCAACCGTCACCGGACGTCCGGTTTCCATGTCGATTTCGGTCGCCCAGTTGACGGCGGGATCATACTTCTCCGCTACCAGCAGTTCGCCCGTTTCGCGGTTTTGTGTATAAGCAAACCCGCTGCGATCGAAATGCACTACCGCCGGCACCGTTTCACCGTCGATTTCCAGATCGGCCAGGATCTTCTCGTTGACGCCGTCGTAGTCCCATTCGTCATGCGGGGTCATCTGGTAGACCCACTTAGCCATGCCAGTGTCCGCATCGCGCGCCATAATGGTCATGGACCACTTGTTGTCGCCCGGGCGCTGGTTGGGATTCCAAGTGCTGGGATTGCCGGTGCCATAATAGACAAGATTGAGCTTTGGATCATAGCTGAACCAGCCCCAAGTCGTGCCGCCACCGATCTTCCACTGATCGCCTTCCCAGGTCTTCAGGCTGGAATCCTCACCGACGGGCTCCATGGTTGCCGCATCGATGGTCGTTTCCGGATCCATCAGCATCGACTCGTCAGGCCCTGTGCTGTAAGCCCTCCAGACCATCTTGCCGTTTTTGGCGCTGTAAGCCGAGGCGTAGCCGCGCACCCCAAACTCACCGCCGGAGATACCGGTGATGACCTTGTCCTTGATTACCAGCGGGGCGTTGGTGTTGGTCTGACCCTTGCTCGGGTCGCCGTTCTTGATGCTCCAGTTCACCTTGCCGGTCGCCGCATCCAGGGAAACCAGCTTGGTGTCCGCCTGCTGCAGAATGATCGCGGGCTTGCCGCCACTGGCACTGCTCGGAGCATAGGCCAAGCCGCGATACACGGTATCGCAACACATTACCGGAATCACTTTCGGATCTTGGGTAGGCTCATATGTCCAGTTGATGCTCTGGTCCGTCAGGTCGATGGAGATGACCTTGTTGGGGAATGGAGTTGCGATCCACATCGTGTCCCCAACCACCAGCGGGCCGCCCTCGTGGCCGCGGAGCACGCCGGTCGACATCGTCCAGGCGGGCGCCAGGGTGCTTGCGTTTTCGGTATTGATTTGATCCAGCTCGCTATAACGGTTGCCGGTATAGTTACCGCCCCACATGGGGAAGTTGGCTGGATCCTGCGATAATTTCATCAGTTCTGAATTGCCAAACGCCGTACCGCTTACGGCAAATGCCGCTAGCGCAACCACGCCTGGCTTCCAGACTTTACTTGCACTCCAATTACTCATTGCGAAGCCTCCGATCGGTTCACTTGTCTGAAACGTTGTTAGACGACAACAGCCACAGTGCTCCGTGCGTGGGCCGCTTGGTTCCCTGTCAGAATTTCACCCTGCTACATCATTGTATGTTTTGAATATACCATGTCGCACACCTTTAGGAAGAACGAATGTCAATGAATTTTTTGTATAAGCGTTCATTACACAAAACGTCATCCAAGCTTATACAAGCGCCCTTCTCGCGCGCGATTTTCTGACGGTGTACGCGCCATAGCCGTAAGCATTTCAAATCTAAAAATCCAGCAGCGCGTGCAACAAATCGCGATAAGGTTATTTTATGCGCGCCGTGCCGATACCGTAACGCCGCGCTACCGGAGTCAACGGCGCAATGACATAAACGGCCGCCAGCAAGGCAAGCGCGCCCGTGCCGAATACCCAGCTTATATTAAGATGCGCGCGGTGCGGATCGGCATACCGTTGTGAGCGCAATAAATTGACCAAACGCTCACTCGTCCGCAGCCGATGATAGTCCAGCCCCGCACCACGCCCGAGCTTGCGCAGGTAATTTTCCTGCAATCCGGATAACATCGGCTGCCCGCCCTGCTGGATATAGCCCACCATATTGCCGCCCTGATTGAATTGCGGAATCGCGGAGGGGCGCAAATCGCCCACGCCAACCAGTACGCCGCGGGGGCGTCGCGACGTTCCTTTTTCCATTGTAGCTAGTTGCTCGACATCGACCGGAGGCGCCTCTTCGCCATCGGTAAAAAATACCAGCGCGGCATCGTCTTGTCCGCCGACGGAAAGCTGCGACAAGGCATCGTCCACGGCGCGCGCGACTTTGCTCATCGGCGCCCAGGCCATGCGCCAGTCGATGTTGCGTATCGCGGTGTCGATCTCCCGGCGGTGATGGCAGACCTCAATGGGATGGAACAGCACCGCCGTCTGCCAGGCAGTAAACAGGCCCAGACCCACCGAAGAGCCGCACGGCAACCCGGGCAACGCGCGGATCAACGCGGCCTTGACGAAGTTCAGCCGATCGATGGGACGTCCCTCGACGATATAGTCGCGCACGTTCATGCTCTGGGTGATATCGACGACGAACAGATAGTTACGTACCGGCTGCGCGACGCGAATGAAAGGGTCGCCAAACATGGGCAGCAGCGCCAACGCCGCCAGGATCAGGAGAATCAGGCGCGTGTCCCTTAAACACGGCGGGATTGGCCGTTGCCTCGCATCGATCACGGCAAGCCTTGCGGCGGCTGCTGAAACTCGGCCCAGTCCTTCCTGAATACGTGCCGGTGCGACAACCCGCCCTCGTAGTCCTGTTTATCCAAATCCCGCTCGGTCACCAGAAAACGCGTGTATTCGAGATTGTACTTGGCATCGAAGAAGTCGCTATCCAGGCGCAGGGCGCGCTGATATTGCGCTCTTGCAATACTTGCCAGAGTGCCGATGTTCTTGACGCGGTTAAGCAGGGCGTCCATCCGCGCCTGCATCACGTAGATGTTGCCGATGTTGTAGTTGGCCCGGATTTGAATCTCGCGGTCGGTAACCTGCTCGAGCTTTTGATAAAGCTCAAGCGCCGCGCCAAGTTTCCCGTCCTGGCGCAACTGATACGCACTTGCGAAGAGCGCTCGCGGCGGCGCGTCGTCGTCGATTTCCTTAACCTCTCTCAGCGCGATCTGCGTGTTGAGCGTATGTCGCTGGTACAGCGAATAGGCGCTGATCGCGAAGCCGAGCAGAGAGACCGCCAGTGCGGCAGGAACGAATCTGGTCATAATGCGTTTGAAGCTCATCGCCATAACTTAACCTCGAACAGTTTTGCGACGATCAGTATCGTAATCATTAGCAGGCTCAGCGCATAGGCAAACCGGCTCACGTCCTTACTCGGCAACAGCTCCGAGGTGCGAAGCGGCCAGCGTTCCAGCTGATCCATATCCGCCACGGCCTGCTGCAAGGCCGCCGGGTTTTGCGCCTCATACGCCTTATAAGGAACTCCCAAGGCCTGAAAGTATCGATGTAACCGCTGTTCCGGCACGCCCGCCACGGGCAGCTCGTCGTAAGGCACCGTTGCGAAGAGTCCGGGACTGCCCTCGTCCGGTATGTAAATCCAGTACAACCTTACGTTTAATTCCTGAAACCCGGCGCGCAGTACCTCACCGACCTGCGTGTCGATGACAGTCGCCCCGTCAGAGACCAGTAAAATCACCCGCGATCCCCGGTAAGCGCGGCCTTCGAAAAGTCCCGCCGCCATCAGCAACGCACTGGCGATGTTCGTCAACGCAAAACCGTCCCTGCCGGCGGCTTTGATCACAGCCTGCGTCGCCGACTCTTTGGGCGTCAAGGGCAACGCATACATGGGGGCGGTCGTGAACTCGACCGCACCATAAACGTTTCCGGGCCTTTCTTTTATGAAATCCAGCAGCAGACGGCTTGCCGCCTCCGCCTTGCTCTCCTCGCCGAGACCTGTGGGCGCCTGGTCGGCGAAGGTATCGTTCATGCTGCGGCTGCGATCCAGCACGATCACCATCTGCGCGCCCTCGGCCACCTGCTCTATGCGTTGCTCGCGTTGCCGAGGTCCACTGAGCGCAAATACCAAAGCCGCGATCGCGATCACCCCAGTCAGGCGCAGCGCCACGCCCAAAGCGTCGGCCAGGGCGTCGCCGGGAACCACGCCAAGCCAGGGATACGCAGCGGTTCTCTGACCGCTGAAAAGCAGCGGTAAGGCGGCCAGAGCCAGAGCCAAAAGAACCCAGGGGTGCTCAAGGTGAGGAATCACCGCGCCTCTCGCTCAGCGGCCCGACATTGCCGGCACAATGCTTCCAGCGATGTCAAATCGGCGTCGCCGGCCATCGATGTGCGGCCATCGCCAAAAAACAGGCGGCGTGAGCTAAGAAAGAAACCTTCTATCTCCGCGCGGCGTTGCGCGAAGGTCGGTCGCCGGGCAAAGAAGCGCTCCAGGCGCTCGGCGAATACGACTTCGCCCGCGGTCTGGTTGAAAGCCTGATGGACCACGCGATAACCTTCTGGCAACGCGTGCTGCTCATCGGCGCGACGCTTAAGGGCACCAAGCCGGCGGCAGGCCTGCGCGAACGGTGCGTCGGTGCGTCGTGCAAATGGCCACAGTGCGTTGGCGTACAGCCAGTAGCCGCCCAGTAACAGGCTCAGCGCGCCGCATAGCGCGACGCCGGCGGCGGGCAACGTGGTATCCACCAATAGCGGCGGCGCATCGGCCCGCACCGGAATCGCGGCGACGTTATCCACTTCCGGTTCGGGCTCGAGTAATGGTGACATCGAGAATATCCATTTTGGCCCGCTGAGCGCGAAGCTCTCGCCCGCGCCGACGAAACGCAGATCGAACCCTGGAATGGCCTCCTGGGTCACGGCGCGCGGGGTCGCGAAGACTTGGTAATTGACCGCAATTGTGTAACGGTTCAGACGTTCCGCCCGAATGCCTCTGGCCCTGACCGCTTGCAGCTCCAGCCATGAATTGACCCAACGCGAGGGGGGCAACGAGCTGCGTTGCAGACGATAGGGCTGCTCGACCGTTACCACCAGCTCCAGGCGGACTTTGTCGCCCACCAGAATACCAAACGCGCGTGGCCCACGAAGTTCAAGGATTGTTGCGCGCGAATCAGGTTTTGATGTTGCTTGCCAGCCCGGCAGGATCTGTCTTTTTCGCTCCGGCAGCGCGCGAGCACCCACGTCGGGGAGCCTGGCCCAACCCGAAGGATCCGCACCTTGTTGCGCCAGGCAGGGCGGGGCCGTACCGTACCGCACAGCGCGGCGCCCACCAACGTCAGGATCGGCGCTGAGAGAATGGGGCGGCATACAAAGGCGCCCAGAGTCATCGTTGCATGAAGAATCGATTGAGGTCGTCGCAGTCGAGCTTGTCGGTCAGGAAATACGGCGTGTGCCCGAATCCAAGAAAGACCCGGTCAAGTGCGGCGCGACGTTCTTCAAATGCCTTGATCAGGCGCGCGCGAATCGCGGGCCGCAATAGCAAATAGCGCTCGGCGCCGGTCTCGCTATCCCGCATGCGCGCCAGCCCGTAAGCGGGCGGATGGCGGAATTCCGCACTGTCCCATAACACGATCGGAACGATGTCGTGTCTGGCATATGCGCGCAACAGGCGGCGCGTGAAATCGAGCGGAAAGTGGAAGTCGGAAACGATGAATACCAGGCAACGACGGGAACCCACGAGCGGCGCGGCATCGAGCAGCCCCTGCGCGCCGTCGGCGGTCGGTCGCAACCTGCTCAGGCGACCGATGACGTCGCGCGCCGCTTCACCATTACGGGTCGCTGGCAGGGTGTATTCGGGCAATACCTTATCCGCGCACCCGATTACACCCATCGGATCGCCAGTGCGCCCGGCCGAGAACGCCAGCACCGTGAGAAACTCTGTCAGTAGCGCCAGTTTGGAGACGGCGCCCTCAAAGCCCATTGAGCCCGACACGTCCACCAGGGCGTAAACAGGCACCCGACTATGCTGGTTGTATATGCGCACATAGAGCTGCCCGAACGGATCGCGTACCGAGCGCCGCAAATCCAGCCGGCGCGGATCGGGATAGTCGAGCAGAGGCGCGCTGGCGGCGTATTCAAAACCGGCGCCCGCGCGGCTGGATGGGTGATGCCCCGGCAAAGCAAAACGACTGCGCCACCGGGTGCGATAGTGAAAGTCGCGGATAGCGGCGCCCGCGACCCTCGCCGCGGTCATGGCGAGGCGACCTGACTTAAAATCTGCTCCATCATCTGTCGCGCGAGCACGGCGCGCCGCAATTCGTAGACTGGATTAAAGAACACGCGGTGCGCCATGGTCTCGAAGAAGATGCTTTGCACATCTTCCGGCACCACGGCCTCGCGATCATTAAGCCAGGCCGCCACGCGGGCCGCGCGAATCAACAGGCTAGCCCCGCGCGGACTGGCGCCGGCCAGCACCAGTTGACTCATATCGACGTCGTCGATCACGACGCCAAAGCGCTCGGGATCGCGCGTAGCTTCCCAGAGATCGAGCGCGTAGCTCTCTAATGTTTCGCTCACGCCAATCTCCGCCTGGATCAGCGGGCCGATGTCCTTGACCTGGGCGAACGGGATAATCCCCGGCTGCACGCTTGCTATCAGCACGTCCGCATCGTGGAACCGCGTGTCGAACATCAGGCTGCGGCGCAGCTCGCGATCCTGCGTCAATTCAATGGGAATCTCCATAAAAAAGCGGTCGCGCGCCGCCGACGGAATCTCGAAGGTTTCCTCTTTCTCCACGCGGTTACGATCAGCGAATACCTGCAGGTGCGGAAACCGATACTCGCGGTTGAAGGCGCTGACGCTGCGCTCCGCCATCACCCGCAGCAATAACGAATGCACCTGGGGACGCGCACGGTTGATCTCGTTGAAAAAGAAGAACGAAAGATCCTCACCGTGCTTGAGCAGCGGCCCCGGATCGACCTGGGGCCGGCCCTGCTCATTTATATAAGTGTAATAAACCAGATCGTTCGGC
>Ga0209587_1001384_pt1 | contig 11446 bp, 8 predicted proteins | sample NGEPerD_2_FD_184512 | JGI IMG/M metagenome (GOLD analysis project Ga0209587, IMG submission 184512) | Arctic peat soil microbial communities from the Barrow Environmental Observatory site, Barrow, Alaska, USA - NGEE PermafrostL1-D... | ecosystem: Environmental > Terrestrial > Soil > Wetlands >... | reverse complement strand
GGCTGCGGAACAGCCGGTTCTGGGCGGACAGCAGCATCACCTCGGCGCCGTCGTCGGCGATGTGCTGGTGGATGGTGTTCTGCGGCACGTAGATGGTGTCGCCGGCCTTGAACTCGTGGCGGGTGGGCTCCTCGGCGATGCGGGCGTAGAACTTCTCGGCGATCTCCGCCTCGACCTCCCAGTGCAGGCTGGTGCCCGACCCGGACTGCACGTACAGCAGCTCGTCGGCCATGTGCCAGTGCTTGGCGGAGCGGCTGCCGGCGGGGATGCGCTGCTGGTACAGGTCCACGCTGAAGCAGCGCACATCGGTGCGTTCGGGTGAGAGGATGGAGCGGATGTGCCCGTCGCGGGTTAGCTCCCAGGTGGTGTCGGAGGGCGACACGACCTTCTTGCGTTGGGTGACGCCCGGGGTCCACACCTGCGACCAGTCCTCGCGGGGGCCGAAGCGCTCCTCGTCGTCCACGAACGGTCCCGGTTTACCCTGCTGCACCAACCCGAAGTACATCCAGGTCGACTTCGCCTTGAACACCAGGGTCTGCGCCAGCCCGCCGTTGCTGGCGTGGCCGTGCACCGAGTCGGTGTGCACGACCACGACGTCGTCCTTGGCCCAGTCGTAACGCTGGTCGTCGTGGATCTCATAGCCCGAGCCGTTCAGGATGTAGAAGGCGGCCTCGTTCTGGTGCCCGTGCGCGGCATCGATCGTGTCGGGGTAGACGTCGACGAAGTGCGCCTGCAGCGTCTGGCTGAGGAACGGGTCATCGTCGGGTGACAGCCGCCATACGGCCTTGGAACCCTCCGAGTAGCCCGGCGTCGTGCCGTCGACCACGAGGTCGCCTTCACCGCCGCGCACGCGCGGCGCGGCGAGCTGCGCCCGGCGGAAGTCCTTCAGCCCGTAGTGCTCGGAGGTGATGCCCCGCAGGAAGGTTCGGGTCTGGGTGCGGGTCTTCGTCTTGGACGTCGTGGTCCTGGCCATGGCCTCAGCCCTCCGTGAGTCGCGTCGCGCATGAACTCCTGGCACGTGCCCCGCCACCGGGACCCAAGTGCACCATACACAAGCCATTGGTAGAACCATTTGCCAGCGAAGGGCTGGGGTCTGCCTAGCCCGCCGGCGCGGCGCCGGCGCCGACCAGCTCACCGGTGGACAGCACCAACTCGATGACCCTTGGTGCCCGGCGCCCGCCGCTCGCCGAATCGCTGCGCCAGTCGATCTCCTTGAGGACGCGCCGGAGCTCTTCCCCGGTGCGCACCGAACAGCCGCCGACGCCGAAGCCCTCCGCGAGGCGCACGAAGTCTGGTGCCGGCTCGTCGATGACCGCTCCCACGGCCGCAGGGCTACCGCCCTGATGTCCGGGCCCGCGGTGCTTCTCCACGGCCGCCTGCACCGCCTGGTAGCCCCGGTTGTTGGCGATGAACACGGTGACGGGAACCCTGTATGCAGCCGCGGTCCACAGCGCCTGAATGGTCAGCAAGGCGCTGCCGTCGCCGACGAACAGCGCCACCGGACGGTCCGGGCACGCGATCTGCGCACCGATCGCGGCCGGCAGGCCCCAACCGATCGCCCCCCCGGTGTTGCGGTGATAGGCGCGGCTGGCCGGCACGGAGAAGTGCTGCATCAGCACTCGCGAGGAGCGCACGCCCTCGTCGAACAGCACCACGTCCGCGGGCAGCTCCTGATCCAGGATCCGGCTCGCGGCCGCCACCGACAGCTCGTCGCCGGGCGAGGGCCGCGGCGCGATGTCCTCCCGGCGCTGGAGGAAACCTGCGCGCAGCTCAGCGACCCACGTCGGCGGCTCAGAGGGACGATCGTCGGCCGGCCCCGCGGCATCCAACAGGTCCTCGAGCGCCTCACGTGCGGTGGCCACCAACCCGAGGTCGGGTAGGTAGCGCTTGCCCAGCTCGGTGGCGTCCTCGTGGATGTGGATGAAGAACGCGTCCTCGGGCAGCTCGCTTGCCGGCATCGGCTCGAACTCCACGAAGATGCGCGCACCCACGGCCAGCACGAGGTCCGCCGTACGGGCCGCGGGATGGTTGCCGGTGTACTCGCCGCAGAAGCTGGGATCGGCCGTGGAGCAGTTCATGCGCGCGGCCGAGCGTCGCGGCTCCTGCAGGACGGCGCAGCCGTAGGCCTGCGCCACCTGACCCAACAGCTCGCCCGCACCCGTCCAGGACACACCGTCGCCGGCGATGATCAGCGGCCGCTGCGCCGCCGACAGCGCCCTCGCGGCGGCCAGCACACCCTCTCGGTGGGGACGGTAACCGCCGAACCGGCCGCTTCCCGATGCCGGCTCATCTGCGCCGCCGTCGCCGGCGCCGCCATCGAGCACCACACGTGCCTTGTCCTCGGTGATCGTGAGGGCGACCGGTCCTCGAGGTGAGGTGGTCGCCAGCCGCGCCGCACGCTCGAGATCCTCGACCGCCTGACAGGGGTCGGACACCTCCCGGCTCCACTTCGTGAAGGGGCGCAACATGCCTGGGAGGTCCTCGACCGTGCAGAAGCCGTCGCGGTTGTTCAGGCGTGCATCCTTGTGCCCGATGAGCGCCAGAACCGGGCTGCGGTCGACCGAGGCGTTGAGCACCTGGCTGACCGAGTTGCCGGTGCCCACAGAGGTGTGCAGCGACACCACTCCGAGGCGGCCTGACGCGCGGGCGTAGCCGTCGGCCATGGCAGCCACGACGTTCTCGTGCAGGCCCAGCATGTACTGCGGACCGCCAGGAGCCTCAAGGGCGTCAAGCAGCGGACCCTCCGTGCTGCCCGGCAGCCCGAAGATGTGCTTGACGCCCAAGCGCCCCAATGCGCGCACCAGCGCGTCTGCAACTGTCAAGGTCTGCTCCTCCGGGGATGAGGGTGGGTGGACCCTCGGCTGCCGTCCGCGGCGATTCCTAGTAGCCGGCCTTCAGCATCTCACGGAACTCCGGGGGAGCCTGCTGGATCGTATCCACCACCTCGGTGACCTCGGCGCCCGACAGGTACTCGATGGGACGTCCCTGCGCCTGGGCGGCGGCCACCACCTCGGCGTCCGTCAGGATGCGCTCGAAGGCACCGCGCAGCGCCTCGAGGGCGTCCGCAGGCGTGTCCGGATGCGCCACCACCACGCGTCCCAGCTCCAGCAGCGCCAGCAACGCCTCGGCGAGGTCCTGCTGCTCCGCGCTGAGCTCCAGCTCCAGCAGGGTGGGGGTGTCGGGCACGGCCTCCGCCTGGTCGTTTCCGACCAGCAGCAGCGGACGGGCATCGCCGGCTTCGATGAGCGGCAGCTCGCTGTCGAGGTCGGCCATGATGCCGCCGACATCCCCGGCCACCATGGCGGCATTGATCTCCGCCGAGCCGGCGAAACCGGTGATGATGGTGGCGTTCCAGTCCAGCATCTCGCTGAGCACGGTGGGCTCGACGTACGTGGACGCACCGGGACCGCTGGAGCCGAACGTGAAGGGTTCGCCCGTGCCCGTCAGGTCCTGGACCGTCTGGTAGCTGCTGCCGGTGCCGGTGACGACCACCTTGTCACCCGCGTAGACCCGGCCGACGTAGGCCAGCTCGTCGAGCTCGAACTGCACCCCCTCCGCTTCCGCCAGCGCCGAGCCGCCGACCCCGGAGCCGTTGGCCAGCATGATGCGCGTGCCGTCGGCCTCGGCGGCGAGGAGCTCGTTGAGCGCCAGCAGCCCGCCCGCGCCAGGTGTGTTCTGCACGATCACGTCCGCGTCAAGCTGCTCTCCCAGGAACGGAGCCAACAGCCGCGCGTAGGCGTCGTAGCCACCGCCGGGGCCGACCCCGACGACGAAGGTGATGGTCTCACCCGCGAGCGGGTTGGGCGCGTCCGTCGCCGCGGCAGCCTCGGTGGCATCCGACTCCTCGGTCGGTCCCTCGGTCGACCCCCCGGTCGCGACGTCGGCGGTCGCCTCCTGCGTCGGTTCGCTCGGCTCCGCCTCCCCGCCGGCCTCCTCCGCTCCACCGCCGCAGGCCGCAGTCAGCAGGGTGGCGAGCAGCAGGGCGATCAACGACTGCCAGCGTGCATCTCTCATCTGGGATCCTCTGGTTCTCTTAGGGAAACTGCGGAAATGGGGAAAGGGTGCCGTCCGGCGTTGCCGGCCTCAGTCGTGCCGCTGCACAGCGGGCAGCGCCGTGCTGATGATCGACTTCTCCCGCGTGTAGCTGACGACGTCCTCGAAGCTGCCCTCCTTGCCGAGGCCGCTGCGCTTGTAGCCCCCGAAGGGCATGCCCAGTGGACGCGTCGCCGCCGAGTTGACCCACACCATGCCGGCCTCCAGCCGTCGCGCGGCTTCGTCGGCCTGCGCGGCGTCAGCGCTCCACACCGACGCGGTGAGGCCGTAGGTGGTGTCGTTGGCCTGGCGCAGCACCTCCTCGGTGTCGCGCCAGGTGAGCACGGAGATCACCGGGCCGAAGATCTCCTGCGTCGCGATGCGCATGCCGTGCTCGACGTCGGTGAACACGGTCGGCTGCAGGAAGTAGCCGGTCGGCAGGTGCGCGGGGCGGTCACCGCCGCACAGCAGCGTCGCACCCTCGGCCCGGCCGGCGGCCACCAGCTCGGTGACCCGGCGGTGGTGGCCCTCGTAGGCGAGCGGACCCATGTCGACGTCGGGATCGGTGGGGTCGCCGACGCGCACCTCGGCCACCGCCTCCACCAACGCGTCGAGGAACGGCTTCCGGATGGAGGCGTGGACGAACACGCGCGACGTCGACCAGCAGGCCTGGCCCGGTGTGCGTCGCAGGTCCATGTTCGCCACCGCGGCCTGCGCCGCGGTCCGTGGGTCGACGTCGCCGAAGACGATCATGGGGTTCTTCCCGCCGAGCTCGACGGTGACGTGTTTGATGTTCTCCGCCGCGGCGCGCAGCACGGCCTGTCCGGTGGCGACGCTGCCGGTGAACGCGAGCCGCGGGATGCCCGGGTGGGCGACCATGGCGGCACCGACCTCACCCCGGCCGGCCAGCACGTTGAGGACGCCGGCAGGCAGGCAGCCTGCCGCGAGCTCCCCCAACCGCAACGCCGACAGGGAGGTGAACTCGCTGGGCTTGAGGATGACGCTGTTGCCGGCGATCAGCGGCGCCGCCACCTTCACCACCGCGAACTTCAGCGGGTGGTTGAAGGGCACGATCTTGCCCACGATTCCGTAGGGCTCCCGCATCGTACGCAGCTGCGGTCCCTCGCCGGACCAGGGCAGGGACCTGCCCTCGATGCCGCCGCCCAGCCCGGCGAAGTAACGCAGCGCGCGGGCGGAGTCAGCGACGTCCTTCCTGGCCGTGCGGATCGGCATCCCGCCGTCGAGGGTGTCGAGCAGCGCGAGCTCTTCGGCGTTGCCGTCGATGGCCGTCGCGAGCTCATGCAGCGCCGCGGCGCGACTAGTCCAGGGCTGGCGGCCCCATTCCGACGCCGCGGCACCGGCCGCCTGCACCGCATGGTCGACGTCGGCGGGCGTGGCCTCCGGGAACTCCGCCAGCTGCCGCTCGGTCGTCGGGTCCACGGAGACGAGCTGCCGGCGGCCCAGCGCCACCGCTTCCCCCCCGATGCGCATGGCGAACCGGTGCGAGGCGACGGCATCGCGAACGGTTGGAGCGGAGTCGGTCGCCGTCATCAGCGCGGCTCTTCCACGGCCGCGTCGGTCAGCGTGATCGCGCCGGTCGGGCAATCCCGCACAGCGTCCACGAGCAGGCTGCGGTCGGTGGTGCGGGCGCCCTCGAGGGCGACGGACAGACCCTCGTCGTTGACCTCGAAGGCGGTCGGTGCCACGCGGGCGCAGTCGCCGGAGCCGACGCACAGGTCCGGGTCCACGCTCACGGGAAGGGGCTGCTGTTGGCTCATCACAGGTTCCTGGCTGTCGGGCCGCCGGAGCGGGCGGTGTGGGCGGCGTGCGCGTTCGGGGTGCGGTCGCCGTCGCCATCGGGGAACCGCACGGGGAAGTGCAGCCAGCGCGTGCCCCGGTCGGTGCGCTCGTCGAGCACCGGGTCGTGCTGCGGATCGCGCCGGACGCCGCGCGCCGCGACGGCCTGCACCATGAGCGCCACCAAGCCGTGCAGATGGGCTTGCCCGACGTCGTCGTGGGTGGCCTCCCCATGCAATGGGAACCCGCCCGCGACGCTGCGGCCGATGCAGATGTGAGGGCCGGCGCCGAAGGATAGACCCCACATCGCGACATCATCGCGGACGACCCGGTCAGGGTCGAAGCGCTCCGGATGTGCGCCGAACAGCTCGGCATCCTGGTTGGCGCTGACCACGTCCATGACCACGCGCGCGCCCTCGACGACGTCGATGCCGGCGACGCGGGCGTCGGCCACGGCCACCCGCTTGATCCGCGGGGTGGTGGGTCGCAGCCGCAACGTCTCATGCACGCAGCGCTGGGCGAACAGCGGATCCGCCGCCGCGCGCTCGACCAGCGCGGCGTCGCGCTGCGTGCCGTCGTGGCCCAGCAGGTAGTAGAAGGTGTTGCACAGGGTCTGCGCGCTGGTGTGGCTGCCGCCGTGGAGGTACAGACCCGCTTCTCTCACGAGCACGCCGCCGTCGAAGGTGGCGTCGCCGGCCCTGCGGCGCCGCAGTGCGACGGTGAGCAGGTCGTGTGGGGCCTCCTCGCCGCTGCCGTCGGGATCGCCGTCGAGCAGCCGCTCCCGGCGCCGGAGGGAGGGCTGCACGTAGCGCTCGTCGAACCGCTGGAGGACCGCCATGACCTCGGCGCGCACCTGGTCCCGGTCCCCCACCACATCCATGATCGCCGACGCCTGAGCGATAATCTTGACGTGACCGAAGAGCTCCTGGAGCTGTTCGGCGCTGCCGTCGTGATCGATGCCGGTGCGCCGTGCAGCCAGCACGACGCTCAGCGCGCCACCCAGCTCGAACAGGTCCACCTGGCCCACGGCGTCGCGAGCGCAGATCTCCGCCAGCACCTTGGGGAACAGCTCGCGCTCGTACTCCACGAGGGCCGAGCGGCGGAAGAGCGGGTTCTCGATGCGCCGGCGCGCCTTGTGCTCGTCGCCGTGCAGGACGCTCAGCACGTCGGCGCGCGGGTTGCCCTCCTCCGCCGAGCGGGGATCCATGCCCCGGGACAGGTCCGGGTGGTACATGGCCTCACGGACCTGGTCGTAGTGGTCGAAGACCACTTCCTCAGTCATCGCTCATCCTCCCTCTCAGCCGCTGGGATCGGGCGCCTCCACGCCGTCGAGGATCCCACTCCCTAGCTCGGTCGCACGTCGTCGGGCCAGTCCGGCACGCTGGCATCAGGCGCCTTGGCCATCTCCTCGGGCGGCTCCTGGAGCAGGGGCAGCGGGTCCAGCAGCGCTTGCATGGTGGTCAGCATCGTCTCCATGAGATGCATGCGCACCAGCCGGGCCGGTCGTTTCGGGTCGTCGTTGAAGTGCTGATGCCAGATGAAGTGGTCCACCACCAGCAGGTCGCCGCGTTCCCAGGAGCGCTCGTCGCCTCCCGTGGCCTCTTCGCCGAAGTAGCTGTGCCCGTGCCCCTCCACCACGTACAGGTAGGCCTCACCGGGATGGCGATGCTTGGCCTGGAACAGCCCCGGTCCCAGCTGCACCATGACCATGGTGAGCCCCGATGTCACCGAGCCGATGGAGGGGTCGACAAGGAACTTGCTCCGTGTGCCCTTGGGATTGGGCCGCAGCGGGATGTCCTCGTAGTCGGTGTGGATACGGCCGTCGCGGGCGGCCTGCGACGAGGCCGCCAGGCGGAGCAGTCGGGGGTCTGCTCCTTCGCCGTCGCTGCCCCGCTGCGGCTGGGTCCCGGCGATCGGGCTGGGCTCCGCGGCGTCCAGCATCCACGCCGCACCGAGGGTTTCGAACACGGGTTGGGACGACACCGACACCAGCTCGGCACCCCGGGGATCATCGGTGCCATGGCGGTGCGCGGACCAGTGGGGGATGTACAGCGCGTCCCATGGGCGCCACTCCACGCGACGGCCGTCGATCTCGCTCCAGCCGGTTCCCGACACGACCAGCAGGACCGCGTCCCAGGAGTGGCGATGAGCCACCGTCGTGGAGCCGGCGTCGAGCCGGTGGACCGCGCAGTCCACCAGCCTCGTGGGGCGGCCGGAATCCGTGCCGACGTAGTAGCCCTTGGATACGCCCGGCGCGATCACTGACATCGCGACGTCGGAGGGTCGGACGATGCCCTGGCGGTGCTTTCGCCAGTCCTCCGAGAACGCCTGACGCCTGTCCCGCTGGACCTCGTAGTGGGATCGTGTCTCTGCTCTCACACGTGCCCGTGCCATCGGCTCTCCTTCTTCTGATCCTGTGCGCTCCGCAACCCCAACACGGCAGAGGCCGAGGCCGGCGGTGCCGGCCTCGGCCCATGCGTCATGGCTGGTCGGTGGTCACTGGCTGGAGTACGCCTGCTCGAGGAGCGCAACGTACTCCTCGGGTGCCTCCAGGATCGACTCGGCAACGGCGCGGGCGTCCTCGCCGCTGAGGTAGCCGATCTCCTGGTCGGCCTGCTCCAGCTGCTCCACCAGCTCGGGGTTGGACAAGGCCGCCTCGAACGCGGCCGTCAGCTCCGCCGCGCACTCCTCGGGGACCTCCGGCGGCGCCCACACCATGCGGCCCATGTTCTGCAGGGCAACGTGCGCCTCCGCCAACGCCATCTTGTCCTCGGGCAGGTCCAGCTCCGTGAGCACTGGCACGTCGGGGATCTCCTCGATGGGCTCATCGCCGATGACCAGCACCGCGCGGTGGTCACCGCTCTGGATCGGCGGGTAGCGCGACCCGAAGGTCCCACTGGCGGCGTCGGTATCGCCCGATGTCACCGCCAGCTCGGTCTCCGCGCTGCCGTCAAAGCCGGTGATGATGTCACCCTCGATGTCGAGGATCGCGTACAGCACGGTCGCGTCGATGTGGTCTGACCCACCCGGACCGGCGCTCGCGAAGGTGAACCCCTGCGCACCACGCACGTCCTCGATGGTCTCGTACTCCGTCTGCGCGCCCACATTGAGCACGCGCGGGTCGGCGGAGACTCGGGCGATGTAGGTGAAGTCGAGCAGGTCGAACTGCACGCCCTCGGCGCCGCCGAGAACCGACCCTGCCTGCCCCTGTCCGCTGAAGAAGCCGAAGGTGAGGCCGTCAGGCTCGGCGGTCAGCAGGCTGTTGGCCGCCAGCAGGCCGCCGGCGCCCTCCTGGTTCTCCACCACAACGGTGGCACCGAGCTCCTCCTCCAGGTGGGGGGCCAGCATGCGAGCGATCTGGTCGTAGCCGCCGCCGGGGCCGTAGGAGACGACGAAGGTCGCCGTCTCACCCTCGTAGCAGGACTCTGCGCCCTGCGCTGCGGTGGCGGCATCGTCGGTCTCGGTCTCGGTCGCGTCCTGGGCTTCGGGGCTCTCCGTGGCAGGGGCCGACGCCTGGTCGTCCTCAGCCTCCTCCCCGGATCCACCTGCGCAAGCGGACGCCACCAGCGCCAGCGCTGCGAGCAGCGCCGACAGTGCCAGGCGCCGTGTCCGTGTTGCCTTCATTCAGATCTCCTCTGTGTCTCGTTGGGCCGGAAGCCGTCCACCCCATTGGCATGGAAGGCATGGAAGGCATGGAAGGCATGGAAGGCATGGAAGGCATGGAAGGCATGGAAGGCATGGAAGGCATGGAAGGCATGGATAGCACACCGTGCGGATGCGGGTCGCGCGGGATCCGGCCTGGTCAGCGGTCGTCGCTGGGCCGGCCAGCAGCAGCATCCAACGGCCTCCCTACGACGCTTCGGTCACGAGCTGCTGGAACGCCTCCGGGGAGTCCAGCACCTGCCGGATGAGGTCGGCCATCTCCTCCCCGCTGAGCGGCGAGATGGGGCGCTGCTGCTCCTCGGCCAGGTTGATGAGCTCCTCGTCCTGCAACGCGCAAGCCAGTCCCTCCCGCAGTGCCGACAGCGTGGCCTCGTCCATGCCCGGGGGCGCGGCCACGGCGCGACCGGTTTCAACCAAGGCCGCGAGGGCGTCGACGATGGCTTGTTGCTCCTCGCTGCCGGCCGGGTAGTCGGCCACCGCCGGAACGTCCGGAAGGGTCTCGCTGCGTTCTTGGCCGATGATGAGGATCGGGCGTGTCTCGCCTGCGTTGATGGCGTCGATCTGGCTGTCCAGCGGCAGGATGTGGGCATCGGCGTCTCCGGCCAGCACGGCGGCCCGGGCCTCGCCGGAGCCGGCGAACCCGGTGATGACATCAGCCGGGAAGTCGTAGACCTCCGGGAGGATGACCGAGTTGACGTACTCGTTGCTGCCCGGGCCCGTGGCGACGAACTTGATGGGCTCCTCAGCCGCCAGGACGTCGTCGAAGCTCTGGATCTCGCTATCGCTGGCGACGACCATGACGTTCGGTTCAGAGGCGATGCGACCGAGCCAGGAGAAGTCCTGCAGCTCGAAGCGGGCGCCTTCGGCGCCGGCGATCTGGGCGCTGGCCGCCCCGATCGTGTTGATGATCTGGATGCGCAGCTGCTCAGGTGCTGCCACGAAGGTCTGAGTCGTCGCGAGCAAGCCCCCGGCACCCGGCTCATTGCGGACGATGACCGAGGCGCCGGTGCACTCCTCCAGGTAGGGCGCGATCAGCCGCACGTAGGTGTCGTAACCCCCGCCGGGGTCGTAGGGCACGATGAAGTCGATGGTCTCGCCCTCCAGCGACGCCGCCTCGACGTCGGCCTCCTGCGTGGGGCCGGTGTCGGTGGCATCCCGCTCCCCATCGGTGGCCGCGGACGTGGCCTGGGAGGTGGCCTGGGAGGTGGCTGCTCCGGGCTCCGTCCCGGTGCCGGACTCTGCGGCGGGCTCGTCGTTGCCGCAGGCCAGGGCGAGGAGCGACAGCACCAGCCCGACGATCACCATCCGCCACCACGACGTCCGTTCGGCTCTGACCACGTCGACTCCTCCGCACTTGGCTGACCTTGGCTGACCTGGCTGCCGCGGCTGCCCGCGGCTGCCCTCGGGGCAACGACCCCGTAACGACCGATGTCGTATTCAAATGGTCGTACCTAGACGATCGTAGCAAGACGCTAGACCATCCCGACGCGCCCCGCGGGCACGGCTCAACCCGGCCGCGGTCGGACAGCCGCGGCCACGGCGCCCAGGCACAGTCCGCCCGCGGCAAACGCCATGGGCAACCCGAGTGTGGACGCCACGGCGCCGAAGAGCACCGGCTGCACCATCTGAGCCAGCCGGTTGGACCCAACTCGCAACCCCATGGCGAGTCCGCGCTCCCGTGCGCTGGTGTGCACTGCCATCAGCTCCACGGTGACCGGTGCGTTGACACCCATTCCCAGTCCCATCGCGGCAGCGGCGGGCAGATACAGCCACATCGACAGCACGAGGGCACGCTCTGGACCGACCCTGCGCACCAGCGCCGGCAGCGGCAGTCGCACCAGCAGCGAGGCGACCCCGATGGTGGAAAGCAGCAGACCGATCTGGGGCACGGGCACACCCTGGCGTTCCAGCAGCAAGGGGTAGAAGGAGTTGCGGACGCCGAAGACGAACAGCA
>Ga0209587_1001383_pt1 | contig 11458 bp, 14 predicted proteins | sample NGEPerD_2_FD_184512 | JGI IMG/M metagenome (GOLD analysis project Ga0209587, IMG submission 184512) | Arctic peat soil microbial communities from the Barrow Environmental Observatory site, Barrow, Alaska, USA - NGEE PermafrostL1-D... | ecosystem: Environmental > Terrestrial > Soil > Wetlands >... | reverse complement strand
GGTGCCATCACCGCCACCGCGCGAGCGCCGCCGTGCGCCGCGCGGTGGCGGTGATGGCACCAACGGCGTCTTCGACTGGCTCTTCCGCTGATGCCAGTGCGGGCTGAGCGAGCGCATCCATGACGCAGTTTCTCGCCAGCGTGCGCGATGTCCGCGAGGCGGAGCTGGTGCTTGCCGCCGGCGCCGACATCGTCGATCTCAAAGATCCAGCCAAGGGCGCGCTCGGTGCCGTCGATCCGGAAACCATTCGAGCCTGCGTCGCCGGCATTGCCGGGCGCGCGGCCGTGAGCGCCACGGTGGGCGACCTGCCGATGGACCCGGCGGTCGTCAGCGGCGCGGTGCGGGCGACTGCCGCCTGCGGCGTGGACGACGTCAAGCTCGGCGTCATGCCGGGAGGCGACCCGGAAGCCTGCTTTGCCCGGCTCCGCGCCGAACGCCCACGCGTGGGCCTCATCCTTGTTGTCTTCGCCGACGCCATGCCGGGTTTCGATCCGATCGCGGCTGCGGCGGAGATGGGCGCCCGTGGTGTGATGCTCGACACCGCCGGAAAGCAGACGGGCTCGCTTCTGAACCATATGGCCATCGGCGACATTGCCCGCTTCGTGAAGGCCGGCCGCAGCAAAGGGCTGGTCGTGGGCGTAGCCGGCTCTCTCCGGGCCGCCGATGTGGCGCCGCTCATGGCCCTCAAGCCCGATCTCATCGGGTTTCGCGGCGCGCTGTGTCACGGCGGTCGGAGAGGCGCGAGCCTCGATCCCATCGCCTGCAGCCGGATCCGGGCCCTGATACCGGCCGAAGCACCCGGCGCCGAGGCGCAAATGCGGGAGCCTTCCGCGTCCGCGGTGTGCTAGAGGATCGGCGCCAAGCCCTGCGATAGGACCGGGACTGATGACGGAAAAGCAACAGGGACGCATATCTTCCACGGATGAGACGGGCGAGCCGCTCGACCGCATCTTTGTGCATGACTATGTGCTCGACGTGGAGATCGGCGTCTTCACCAACGAGAAGGGTGTGACCCAGCGCGTGCGCTTCTCCGTCGATGTGGACGTAATGCCAGCCACCGGCGCGCTCGACGACGATATCGGCAACGCCTTCGACTACGACCACATCACCAACGGTATCAAGTCCATCATCGCCCGCGGTCACATCAATCTGGTGGAGACCTTGGCCGAGGAGGTGGCGATGCATTGCCTCGCCCATCCCCGCGCGGCGCGCGTTACCGTGAGCATCGAAAAGCTCGATAAGGATCCAGGCGCCGTCGGCGTCGAGGTGGTGCGGAGCAAGGCGAGGACCTGATCATGGACGCCTTCGCGCTGCAAAAGGCGCTAGCCGCGCCGCCCGCTTGCGAGGCGCGACCCATCGTCGTCAAGCTTGGCGGCAGCGTCATCCGTTCGCCGGATCTGTCCACCTGGCTCGACGCCATCGCCGCTGCGCCCGCCCCGATCGTCATCGTGCCGGGGGGAGGGGCTCTGGCCGACGAGGTGCGAGACTGTCAGCAGCAGCTTGGCTTCGGCGATGCTGCCGCGCACCGCATGGCGCTGCTCGCCATGGATCAGCTGGCCTGGGCGGTGGCGGGGATGCAGCCCGGTCTGGAGGTTGGCGTGACCGAAGACGCGCTGCGTGAGATCATCGGCCGCGGCCATATTGCGGTGTGGGCGCCATATGCGCTGATCTCAGGCCGCGCCGATGTCGAGGCCAGTTGGCGGCTCACCTCCGACAGCCTCGCGCTGTGGCTCGCCGGCAAGCTCGGCGCCGGCCGTTGCTACCTCATCAAGTCCATCGCGCGGAAGCATTCGCGCGTGAGCGCCAACGCGCTCGCGCAGGACGGCATTGTGGACGAGGCCTTTCCGGCCATGCTCGCTGAGACCGGCGTCTCAACCGTCCTACTGGGCCGCGGCGACCAGCAGGCGCTCGCCGCCTCGCTCTCCGACAATGCGCCCGCCGGCGCCGTGATCGAGTAAACTCGACCGGCAATGGCTGAGAGCATCCTGTTCCTGACCGGACATCTGGCGCGGCCGCGGCTCGAGGCCGTGCTCGGCGGCATGGACACGGGGTTCGACTGGAAGGTGCTCGATATCGGCGTGAAGGTCGCGGCGCTGATGACCGAGGACATCATCCTCAGGCGGCTGCCCGACCGGGGCGAGGCCGACAAGATCATGCTGCCCGGCCGCTGCCGCGCCGATCTCGACCGCCTGAGCGACCGCTACGGCGTCCCGGTCTTGCGCGGGCCCGACGAGCTGAAGGATATCCCCACCTTTTTCGGCCGCGCGCGGAAGGCCACCGACATGACCAAATACGACATCCAGATCTTTGCCGAGATCGTCGATGCCTCGGCGCTTGAGATCGAAGAGATCCTGAAGCGCGCGCGGGACTATACGCAGAAGGGCGCCAACGTCATCGATCTCGGCGGCCTTCCCGATACGCCGTTCCCGCATCTCGAACAGACCGTCGCCGCGCTCAAAGACAAGGGCTTCAAGGTCAGCATCGACTCCGCCGACCCGGACGAGCTGCTGCGCGGCGGCAAGGCCGGCGCCGACTTTCTGCTGAGCCTCAACGAGGACACGCTTGCTATCGCCGACGACGTCGCCGCGATGCCGGTGCTGATCCCCAAGGATCACGGCGACATGGCCTCGCTCTACCGCGCCATGGACGCGCTCGATGCCAAGGGGCGCAAATACCTCGTCGATCCCGTGCTCGACCCCATCCATTTCGGCTTCATGGCGTCGCTGGAACGCTACGCCGAACTGCGGCGAATGCGGCCCGACGCCGAGATCCTGATGGGGACCGGCAATCTCACCGAACTTACCGACGCCGACACCACCGGCATCACCGCCATCCTGCTCGGCATCGCCTCGGAGCTTCACATCAAGAATGTGCTCGTGGTGCAGGTGAGCCCGCACACCCGCCGCACCGTCGAGGAACACGATCTCGCTCGCCGCATCATGTATGCCGCGCGCGCCGACCACGAGCTGCCGAAGGACTACGCCGACGGGCTGCTGGCCTTGCACGCGCGGCGGCCGTTCCCGCTGACACCGGCGGAGATCGCCGAGAACGCGGATGCCGTGCGCGACAAGAATTTCCGTATCGACATCGCCGAAGACGGCATCCACATCTATAACCGCGACGGCCATCACGTCAGCCAAGAGATCTTCGACCTTTACGACAAGCTCGATCTTGGCGAGGACAGCCCCCATGCCTTTTATCTTGCCGCGGAGCTGGCCCGGGCCGAGATTGCCTGGCGGCTCGCCAAGCGTTATGCCCAGGACGAGCCGCTCGATTGGGGCGTGGCGGCGGACGCGCCCGCCGACGACAAGACGCGCCTCAAAGAGGCCGGCCACACCCTGACTGCCAAGAAGAAGCGCAAGAAATCATGACCCCGCTCGAGGCCCCGCCATGCCCAAGGTCCCATCATGCCAATGATCCGCGAATGCATCGTCACCACGCTCAACGAAGAGGGCAGGGTGCATATCGCCCCGCTCGGCCTCATTGAGGATGGCGATGGCTGGGTCATCGCGCCCTTCCGCCCGTCGGCCACTCTCGACAATCTTCGCAGCAACCCCTTCGCCGTGGCGAGCTTCACCGACGACGTGCTCGTCTTTGCCGGCTGCCTGACGGGCAACAAGGACTGGCCCGTGCGACCGGCGACCCAGGTTCCGGGCGCGGTGCTCGAAGGCGCGCTCGCCCATATCGAGCTTGCGGTCGATCACGTCGAAGAGGATGACTTGCGGCCGCGCTTCCATTGCCGTGTCGTCCACGAGGCGAGCCACGCAGCCTTCAAGGGCTTCAACCGCGCGCAAGCCGCGGTGATCGAGACCGCGATCCTGGCCACCCGGCTCAAGATGCTGCCGCGCGAGAAGATCGAGCATGAGCTCGCTTATCTGCAGATCGCCGTGGAGAAGACCGCGGGACCGAAGGAGCACGAGGCTTGGCGGCTGCTGGTTGAGAAGATCGAGGACCACTACAAGCATGCGCCGGAGTAGACTGCCGGTGACAGAACTCTGGTCAACTGCCCCGTTTTCTTGAGAGTGCGACCATGATGAGATTTCGCCGCATTCGTTTCGCAGTTGCCTCTCTTGCGCTGTTGACGATCGGCACAGGCGGCGCCCCGGCGGCAGACGTGTCCGGCGCCGCCAGCGACGGCCAAACCATTCTCGAAAAGTATTGTGCGCGCTGTCATTCCATTGGGGCCACCGGCGATAGCCCACTAGAAAAGGCGCCCCCGCTTCGGCAGATTTATCTGACCTATCCCATCGACCAGTTGGAGGGCGGGTTCGCGGAGGGAATGGGCTCCAAACATCCGGACATGCCGCAGATTCAATTCTCCACGGAGGACGTCTCCGCGATCTTGAATTACCTCGGCGGCATTACCGGCCTTGACCCCTCGACACGGCCACGCACGGAAATTCCCGGAGAGACACCGCCCTAGGCAGCGTCTGGGCCTATTGCGCGATAGGAGCGTTACGCGCTCTGCACGCTGAAGCCTGCTTGAGCGCCTAGAGCGCGGCCGCCATGTCCGCCAGCTCGGCGATGGTGTTCATGTTGCGCGCCGTGCCGGATTTGGCGGCGGGGATCTTCAGCTTCGAGGTTCCCATCCCGTCGCCGTAGTGGACATAGATCTCGCGCTTCCCCAGCCGCACCGCCTCATCCGCCTGTCCGGACACGGTCTTGAGCGTGTCGCGCGGCGGTGGCGCATCGAGAAAGATCGCCACGGTGCGATTTGGGGCCGCTGTGGGAAATGGGTTGTTCGCCAGGACCGCGGCGATCTCGGCCGCCTCGCGCACGAGCACGCCGACGGGCTTGCCGGAATAGTCGTGCAAGGCTTGCTCGAGCAAGGACTGCACGCGGGCCTCGGTCTCGGCGCTGGCAAACACCGCGTTGCCGCTGGCGATATAGGTGCGCACCTGCGCGAAGCCGACCGCCTCGCAGATGCGCACCAGCTCACTCATCGGCAACTTGCCGGTGCCGCCCACATTGACGGCTCGCAGCAGCGCGACAAAGGCCGGCATCGCGGCTCCCGTCCGCCGTCTATTTTGGTCCGAGGTAAGGGTCGTTGTAGCGCGCGTCGACGCAAGCCACGCCGTTCCAGAAGTGGTACTGGCCGCAGCTTGAGGGACGCAGCGGGGCGACGACCACAACATCGCCGTCGGCCGTCACGACCACATCGTCACCGGCAGCCGCGCGCGGGCCGTTCGGCCAGACGCCATTCCGGCGGTAATAGCGGCGGCGCCAATCGACCTGTTGCACGGCGGTGGACGCCACATCCAGATAAGTCAGCGAGGGTAGCGGTGCGGCTGTAGCGCTGCCCGTACCGGCGCCGAGGATAAAACCGCCGGCGATCAAGGCGGCTGCCGAAGTCAGAACGAGTCGCATGTGAGGCTCCGTTGGTTGCTTCATCCCGTCCCCGTACTAACGGTTTGAAGCGCGTTTGGTTTCAAAACCGGCCGGGCACGATCAACAAATGGTTTCCGAGTGTTCTAAGAATTGTGTCGACGGATGTTGGAGCAGATGCGCTATGGCCGGCGTTCGATGGAGGCGACCAGCCGGGGGCCCACCGAGGCGAGCAGCAGCTCGTAGGCGCGGTCGGCGATCTCTTCCAGGGATTTGGTTCTGGCGAACATCGCCCTGGCCTTGGTCATCAACTCCTCGCGGCTCGGCATATGCGGCAGATGCACGGTTGCCAGCACCTCGGCCGTGCGGTCATGGGCCCGGGTGAGCCTCTCCCGCAAGGGCGCCAACTCCGGCCCCTGCAGGGCCGCTGCGATCGACTGTGCGATGCCCTCGGCGTTGAAATGCGCCGCGAGCTGCTCGGCCGCCCGGTTGATGACGCTGGCGCCGAGCCGCTGCTCGTTGCGCAGGATCTGCTCGGGCGGCGAGCGCATATCCCAGACTACGCCGGCCCAGGACAGCGCCTTCAGGATGTAGAAGGTCGGGTCGAACTCCCACCAGCGGAAGCCTTGCCGCACGCTGCTCTGAAAGGCGTGGTGATTGTTGTGCCAGCCTTCGCCCATGGTGAACACGGCCAACAGCCAATTGTTGCGGGAATCGTCGCCCGTCACATAGCGCTTGCTGCCGCTCACATGGGCGAGCGAGTTGATGCAGAAGGTGGCGTGATAGACGAGCACCGTGCTCCAGAAGAAGCCGACGAACAGGCCGGACCAACCGGCGATGAGGAAACAGAGCCCGGCGAGCACCGCCGCCGGTACGAGCTGGTATTTATGCAGCCACCGCATCTCGGGATAGCGCGCCAGATCGGCGACCGCCGCCTCGTCGTACACATCATGCCGCTTGGCGAAGATCCAACCCAGATGGCTATAGAGAAAGCCGGTGTGCCGCGGCGAATGCACGTCGAGTTCGGTGTCGGAATGCAAATGGTGGTGCCGATGCTTGGCCGCCCACCACAGCACGCTTTTCTGCGCGGTGCTCTGGGCCAGGACGGCGAGGATGAAGCGAAAGGCCCGGCTGGTGGAATAGGCGCGGTGCGAGAACAGGCGATGGTAGCCGGCCCCGATGGCAAAGATGCGCACCCAGTAAAGAGCCACGCAAAGGATCACGGCCGGCCAGGTGACGCCCGACCAGATCGCCCCGAAACAGGCGAGATGAACCAAAACGAAGGGAATGGCGGATGGGTAGACGATGTCGTCATGGACGTCATCACGGGCGATTTCCGTGGGCATCGATTCGCGAATCCTTGTCGTTGCTTGGCTCAATTTAGCGCATTTTGAGGAAAAAAGGGCCAGAAACAGCGCTTTGCCGCAGGCCTATCTCAGGCATTTAGGGGTCGGCGGGCGCCGATACAAGCAGCGCCACGGCCACGGCGGGCGCGCACACGGCCGCCATATCCGCCATTTCGGGCGCACAATCGATGAGATCCACGAAGTCGCGGTAGGGATGCCCGAGCCGGCCTGCGAGCGTTTGCGCGAGAAATCGCCCGCAGCCGGCGCCGATCACCGGCGCGTCTGCAGCGAGCGCCTCCCGCTCCACAAGCAGCCGCGCATCCGCTTCGATTTGGTCGAGCTGGCGGCGGGCGAGATAGTGCGCCAGCGCCTTCCACGCGATGAAGTCCGCATCCTCGGCGTCCCGCCCCAGCATGCGGGCGAGCCGGTCTGCGCTCTCCGCGATGCTCTTGCCGCGCTGATCGGCGGCAGGGTAGGGGTCGGCGTCCTCGGGGAGCTCGCCGGTGATGCGATAGACGTCGGCCATGGTGGCGAAGCGCTCCGCGGCAATGCCTTGCATGCGGCCCTTGAACGGGGCTGTTTGCGCAATCGCCATCACCGGGGTGCGGACCACGCCGCGATAGATTAGCTCGCCTTCGGTCATGCGCTCGCCGTCGGTCAGCCCGATGGCGGCGGCTCTGCCGTCCTTCAACGGAATCAGGTCGGTCGTCGTGGTGCCCACATCCACCAGGAGACCGTCGCCGCAGAGTTTGGCGGCAAGCGTGGCGCTGGCATGCCAATTGGCGGAGGCGATGTCTTGCCAATGCGCGCGGACCCCGTCTGCCCCGAGCAGGCCGTCACGCAGACTGTAGAACAGCGTGTCCTCGCCGGTCGTCTTGCGCATTAAGCCGGTGAGATAGGCGACACCCGCAGCGCGCGAGGGGAACACGTCCGAGAGCTCCCCGGTCATGGTCACCGCGTGCCGCCCCTCGACCGGACAAGCCTCCAGCGCCGCCGCCACGGCCTGGTTGAACTTGCTCGGATCGGCGATCGTGGGGCAGGGGATCTGCATCACCGCGGTAACGCGCCCGCTCTCCACCTGCGCCAGCTTGAGGTTGGCGCCGCCCAAATCCCACCCAAAAGACGCTGTCATTCAGCCCTCAATTTGCCAGGAGACTATTCCACATCGTGATAGGCTCAGCACGGCCAGGAGCGCATTGCCATGACGCTTCAGTCCGAAGCCATTCCTACGAAGACTATCGGCGACTTCGCCGTCATCCCCGTGCTCGATCTCAAGGACGGGTTAGTCGTCCATGCCCGCGCCGGCAAGCAAGCCCATGCCGGCAAGCGGGCGGAGTACCGGCCGCTCGCCACGCCATTCGGCCCGCCCCACGATCCCGTGGTCATTGCCCGAGCCCTTCTCGCGATCACCGGATCGCCCATCCTTTATGTCGCCGACCTCGACGCGATTCTAGGCCGCGGCGACAATTTCGAGCTGTGCCGGCAACTTGCCGACGCCTTTCCCGCCACGACGCTGTGGATCGACGCCGGCTTCTCCGACGTGTCCGACTGCGCCTTCTGGCTGCCGCTCGGCGCCACGCTGGTCGTCGGCAGCGAGACTGTCGCCGGCCTGGAGGCTTGGGCGAATATCCGCGCCAGCTTCGGCAACAATGTCGTCTTGTCGCTCGATTTCGACGAGCAGGGCTTGCGTGGGCCCGACGCGGTGATCGCCGATCCCGCGCTGTGGCCAGATAGGCTCATCCTCATGAGCCTCGGCCTCGTCGGCCGTGAGCAGGGGCCCGATCTCGCGCGCCTGAAGGACGCATTGGCTTGCGAGGGAGACCGCGCCGTGTACGTGGCGGGCGGCGTCGGCAATCTGGACGACATCAAGCAGGTGGCCGAACTCGGCGCGCAGGGGGTGCTTGCCGCCACGGCGCTGCATTCCGGCACCGTCACCCAAAAAGAAATCGCCGCCCTCTTGCGAGAGCGGCGATTTCAATCTTAAGGGCGGTAAGCCCCGTTTTCTCTAAAAACCAAGCTTCTGCAGCCACCGCCGAATCGGGCCCGGACCATCTCCTCCGCCGGGTTTGTCCCGACCTGGGGGTTCTCCCTTTCAGCCAGCGGCGAAAGGATGGTGGGCAGAGTCCTTCTGTGCGGTCACTTCGGAGGCCTTGGGCTCGCCGGCAATGGCGCGGGCGATGGCTTCCTTGACGGCGCGGTAGTTGAAGTCCTGGATCTTCTTGTCGTCCTTGGCTTCCCAATGGATGAACACGCCGACGCAGACATAAAGGTCGTCTGCCTCGTTGGCGGGGATCACACCCTCAGCCACGGAGTCAGCCACGGCCTTAGCCACGGCATACTGCGCAGGACCGAACATCTGCACGGCCTGACGCGCATCCTTGATGGTGACCTTGTTGTAGAGAATCGTCGCCGGCTTGCAGAGCAGGTTCGGCGCGACCACGGCGAGAAGCGTGGTGAACCCATCCTTGTTGTTGGTCAGCGCATTGCAGAAAGCCGTTTCTACGGCGCTACCGCGCGGGCCGAGCAACAGATCGATATGAGCAACTTCGTTACCGTCGCCGACGAGCGACTCGCCGACACAAACACCAGTGATTTTGGCCATGAGGCAACCCCTCCCTAGTACTAGGATGATCAAACAAAAACGGCGGCCGCCGGTCTTAAGACCCGGCGACGAGCCGACGAAAGTGCTCTGGGTGAACGCTCTTCCGTCCGCAACTCCCGGTCGGAGTTCCGCGGGCGCAACATAGGCCGGGGCCGGAAGGATCGGCAAGTCGATTATTGGCCGGTTTGCTGCGTCGGATTTGTTCGTTATCCGGACGTTACCGGGCCTCTCAAGCCGGCCGCGAATAGGGTCGCCACGGTCAGATCAGCGGAAGTCCCTGGATTTAGCCCTCGTTCCTTTAGCGACCGGTCAAAAGCGGCAAGCGGCGCCGCCATCTCGCCCGGCGCGGTCGATTGCGAAAGCCCCGCTTCGATGGGCCGCGCCTCGTCGCGCACCTCGCTCGCCGCGTCTCCGCCGAACTTGCGCTCGATCAGCGTGTCGGGGATGTGGGCGAGGAATCCGAGATAGACAGAGGTCGTGACCCAGGGGACGTCGCCCCAACGCTTGAGCCCGCCGTCCAGCCATTTCAGGCCGAGCTCGAAGATATCGACGAAATCGTTTGTGTAGTTCCAGGCGATGCGGTCACGGGTCGCCGCCGCGCCCATGGCCTCGAACAGGGTGACCGCAGGCTCCGCGCTGACGTCATGGCTGGGCGCGCTTCCAAGCCCGCCAGGCGCCGCGGTCCGGATGGCGCGATAGGCGGCTTGCGCGTCCTCGATGGTCAAGGTGCCGAGCACATGGCCAAGGCGGTCGCGCAAACTGCCCCCTGTGGCCAAGGCTGCTTGCGCCAAGGGGGCGGCGAGCAGAATGATGCCGAGATTTGTGTTCTGATCGACCGCGTCTCTGGTGGCCGTCACCGCAGCCTCGATCCGTTCACCGACCGAGAGGTCCGCCGCGCCGATCAGTGGTGCCGCCGCGGCGGCGCTTGCCTCGAAATCGGCCACGCTCATGCTGTGGCCGTCGGCGAAGCGATGCACGTTGCCGGGCTTGAGCGCGTCGAGCTCGGCCAGGCAAGCCTCATGGAAGGCCGCCGCGATTGCCTGGGGCTTGAGCGGTGCGGTCAAGCGCCCTCGATCTCTTTACGGCGGGCAGGCGGCAGGGCCGCATCGAGGAACGCATCGACCACGTGGTCGGAGATCCGCACCCGGCTGACCCGCTGCAGCCCGTTCCACGCCGGCATGGAGTTCACCTCGAGCACCAAGAATCGGCCGTCCGGCGCCTGGATGATGTCGACCCCGGCATAGTCGGCGCCGACTGAAGCCGCCGCCCGCACGGCGAGGTCACAGAGCTCTTGGCTGGCGATTGCCGCTTTGGCGCGGGCGCCTTGCTTGATGTTGGTGATCCAGTTGGCCCCATGTCTGATCATGGAGGCAACAACGCGCCCGGCACAGATAAAGATCCGCCAGTCCTGATGGTGCGCATGCGCCGGCGGCACGAACTCTTGCAGATGGTAGACGCCATTCACCTCGTCCGGCGGCGAAAGGTCGTCGAGCGAGGCGATCAGGCGCAAGCCTTTGCCTTGGGCGCCGAATAACGGCTTCTGCACCAGCTTAAGCCCTTGGCCGAGAGCGTTGCGGGTAATGTCCTCCGCCTTGCTCCGGTTGACGGTGGTGAACGTCGCCGGCGTCGGCAGGCCGTCCTTTTGCAGGAAGAACGCGGTGGTGGATTTGTCCACGCAGCGCTCGATGGCGCGGGCATCGTTCCACACGGTCACGCCGAGATCGCGCAAGCCATGCAGCACGCCGAGATAGGCCGTGACCTGCTCGAAGCTGCCCCCCGGGATAAAGCGCACGAAGGCGGCTTCCGGGCAATAGTCGCCAAGGCCCGGAATGGCGAGACCCGTCGCCGTCTCGGTCGAGAACCCGCAAGTCGCCAGCGGGGCGACCAGCGGCCGGATGCCCCGCCGCTTGAACGCCCTAAGCAGGCTCCGCCCGTGCCAATCGCGCCCGTCGCCGAACAGGACGATCGCGGGATTATGCGGGACGGCGGGTGCCATGGGTGTCTAGCTGAAGGAGCGGGAGAGCACGGCGACATCGATATGGCCGCTCTGGAAGCTCTCGCCGGTCTCGAGCGCCGTTACCGTCACTTTCGCGGGGCTGAACAGCATCGGATCGATGGCGTAGAAATCGCCCTTCACCGCGGCGAACAGCTCGGCGAACGGCTTGCCGTAGTCCTTCGACTTGAG
>Ga0209587_1001381_pt1 | contig 11483 bp, 9 predicted proteins | sample NGEPerD_2_FD_184512 | JGI IMG/M metagenome (GOLD analysis project Ga0209587, IMG submission 184512) | Arctic peat soil microbial communities from the Barrow Environmental Observatory site, Barrow, Alaska, USA - NGEE PermafrostL1-D... | ecosystem: Environmental > Terrestrial > Soil > Wetlands >... | reverse complement strand
GCCGTGGGCGATCACCTCGCCCGGCGGCGAGGCCTCGACCGCCTCGTTGCCGAGCAGCGAGCACTCGACCTCGCGGCCGCGGGCGGAGGCCTCGACGATCACGCGCGGGTCGTGGCGCCGGGCGAGGTCGACCGCGGCGTCGAGCTCCTCCCCCAGGCTCTCGACCTTGCTGATGCCGACACTGGAGCCGAGCCGCGAGGGCTTGACCCAGAGCGGCAGCCCGATCGCCTCGCAGCGCTCGCGCCAGCCCGCCTCGCCGGCGGCGGCGAACTCGACCTGCGGCAGGCCGGCCTGGGCGAAGAGGCGCTTCAGCGTCAGCTTGTCCATGCAGATCGCCGAGGAGAGCACGTCGGAGCCGACGTAGGGGAGATCGAGCCACTCGAGCACGCCCTGCACGCTGCCGTCCTCGCCGAAGGGCCCGTGCAGGGCCGGGAAGGCGGCATCGGCCCCGAACAGCCCGGCGGCCGGCAGCAACTCGACCGGGGCGCCGCGGAAGCTCCAGCTGCCGTCGCGGGCGATCGTCACCGGCAGCGCCTCGTGGCCCGCCTGCTCCAGCCCGCCCGCCACCGCCTCCCCCGAGCGCAGCGAGACGTCGTGCTCGGAGGAACGTCCGCCGCTGAGGACCGCGACCTTCATTCCGCTTCGGCTTCGCTTTCAGCCGCGCGCTTGCCGACGGTCACGGTCACCGCCGAGCGCGGTTCGACTTCGGCGCCCGGCGGTGGAAACTGGTCGATCACCCGTCCCACCTGCGAGGGCACTTCGGTTTCCTCTTCGGACACCGAGGGGTCGAGGCCGGCTTCGCGCAGCGCTTCCACCGCCTCCGCCCGTTCCTTGCCGATCACGTTTGGCACCTCCGCCTGCCGTTCGCCCTTGGAGACGACGATCGCGACGGTCGAGCCGCGGGGCAGCTCGGAGCCGGCGCTCGGCGCCTGGCGGATCACCTCGCCCGCCGGCTTCGCGCCTTCTTCTTCTTCGACGCTCGGAGTGAGGCCGCGGGCGCGGATCTGCTGCACCGCGACCGAGCGCTGCGTGCCGACCAGCACCGGCACCTTGGCCAGCTTCTGCCCCCTGGAGACTGTGAGGACGACGGTCGAGCCGCGGGTCGCCGTCGTCCCGCCGGCGGGGTCGGAGTGGATCACCAGGCCGGCCCCGGTCTGGTCGGAGTTGACTTTCTCGACCTGCGCGACGAAGCCGGCGCTCTCCAGCGCGGCGACCGCGTCTTCCTGGCTCACGCCCGACAGCCCGCCCGGCACCTTGGCGCTGCCCGGACCGGCGCTGACGGTCAGCCCCACCTTCGGCTTCGAGCAGAAGAAGCTGAGCAAGGCGCAATCGAGCGAGGCGACGCCGGCCGGCGGGTCCTGCTCGAGCACCGTGTTGGCCGCCACTTCGCGCTGCACGCGGGCGACGTCACCGACCTTGAACCCGTTCTGTTCCAGCAGGGCGATCGCAACCCCCAGCTGGTTGCCGGTCACGCCGGGGACGTCGGTCTTCGTCTCGCGGGTCAGGGCGAAGCCCGCCAGAATGCCGATCAGCACCGCGGCCGCGGTGAGCATGGCCCAGCGCCTGCGGCGTCGCTTGCGCTCCTCCTCCGGGTCGGACTCCGCGGCCGCCGCCTCCTCGGGGCCGACGACGGCAGGCGGCAGCGCCGCGAACGCCGCCGTGCCGCCGCCGACGGCGGCGGGGTCGCGGAGAGCGGCGTCGAGAGCGACGATGAAGGCCTCGGCGCTCTGGAAGCGGCGGCCGGGGTCCTTCTCCAGCGCCCTCATGACCACCGCGTCGAGAGCCGGGGAGACGTTCGGGTTGATCGAGCTCGGCCGCTGCGGTGTGTGCGAGACCTGCTTCATCGCGATCGCCACCGCCGAGTCGGCCTCGAACGGGACCCGCCCGGCGAGCGCCTCGTAGAGCATCACCCCGATCGAGTAGAGGTCGGAGACCGCGGTCACCGCCTGGCCCTGGGCCTGCTCCGGCGAGAGGTAGTGCGGGGTGCCCATCACCGAGCCCGCCTGGGTGATCTCGGAGGCGCCGGCGCGGGCGATGCCGAAATCGGTGACGGTGGCCACCCCCACGTCGTCGACGATCACGTTCTGCGGCTTCAGGTCGCGGTGGACGACGCCGTTGCGGTGGGCGAAGCCAGCCGCCTCGAGCACCTGGCGGACCAGCCCGACCGACTGCTCCGGTGTCAACCCCTGGTCGATCAGCTCCTTCAGCGAGCGTCCCTCGAGCAGCTGCATCGCGATGTAGTAGGTGCCGTCGACGTCGCCGCGGTCGAAGACGGCGACGACGTTGGGGTGGGAGAGGCCGGCGGCGGCCTCGGCCTCGCGGCGGAAGCGCTCGACGAACTCGCGATCCTGGGCGAAGCGCCGGTGCAGGACCTTGAGCGCGACGCGGCGCTGCAGGTGTGGGTCCTCGGCCAGCCAGACGTCCGCCATCCCGCCCGAGCCGATCCGGCGCAGCAACCGGTAGCGGCCGTCGATTGTGCTTCCCTCACCGACTTCAGGCGACAATGTCAGCTCCCTCCGTTGAGGATGGTTTCGGCGACGTCGCGGAAGATCGGCGCCGCCACGTCGTTGCCGAAGGCCGTCGTGCACTCGACCGTCGCGGCGATCGCGATCTGCGGTTCGTCAGCCGGCGCAAAGCCGATGAACCATGCCTGGTTCTCTTCGCTGCCGCCGCCACAGGTCTCGTTGAACGGCGTTTCCGCCGTGCCGGTCTTGCCGGCGACGGCGACGCCGGGGATCGCCGCGTTGGTCCCGGTGCCTTCCCTGACCACCCCTTCCATCGCCGTGGTCAGCTCGGCCGCGGTCTGCTCGTCGATCGGCCGGCTGTACTGGGAGGGGTCGAGGCGCTCGGTCACGCGGCCGTCGGGGTCGACCACGCGACTCCAGATCTGCGGCTTGATCAGGCTGCCGCCGTTGGCGACCGCCGCCGCCAGCTCGGCCATCTGCAGCGGCGTCACCGCCAGCCGCTCCTGGCCGAAAGCGACGCGGGCGACGTCGACCGCGTCGCCGCGGCCGAGCAGCTCGCCGCTGTCGAAGACGCCGCTCTTGTAGACTTGGTCGGAGGGAAGGTCGATCGCCGGGGTCGCGTTGAAGCCGAAGGCGTCCATGTATTCGAACAGCGTGTCGGCGCCGAGCTGTTCGCCGAGTTGGGCGAACCAGGTGTTGACCGAGTTGGTCAGCGCCGTGTCGAGCGAGATCGGCCCGAAGCTCTGGTTGAAGTCGTTGCTCAGCGGCTGGCCCTGGACGTCGATCGTGCCGGGAGCGTCGATCGTCGTTTCCGGCGTGATCGTGGCGCTGTCGAGGCCGGCGGCGGCGGTCAAGACCTTGAAGGTCGAGCCCGGCGGGTACTGGCCCTGGGTGGCGCGGTCGAGCAGCGGCGAGGTCGCGTCCCGGTTGAGCTCGAAGAGATGCTCCGGCACTCGGTTCGGGTCGTAGGGCGGGTTCGATGCGAGCACCCGCACCCGGCCGCTGCCCGGCTCGATCGCGACCACGGCGCCGAAGCCGGCGGCTTCGAGATCGGACTGCGCCACCCGCTGCGCCGCGGAGTCGATGCTGGTGACGATGTCGTTGCCTTTCTGCCGCTTGCCGCGCAGCTCGTCGAGGATCGAGCCGAACTCCGAACCCTCGCCGACCAGCTCGTCGTTGTGGAACTTCTCGAACTCGCTGTCGCCCTGGCGCACGAAGCTGTAGCCGATCGGGTGCCCGTAGAGCGCCCCTTCCGGATAGTGGCGCACATAGCGAAGGCCCTCGCCGCGCCCCTTGGCGACCGAACGGGCCAGCACGGTCCCGTCGGCGGCGAGGATGCGCCCGCGCCTGATCTGCTGCTGCTCGAGCAACGGTCGCTTGTTGGCCACCTTCTCCTTCAGCGCCTGCGCGTCGAAGACCGACCACCAGGAGGTGAAGCCGATCAGCACCGCGAAGAGGACGACGGTCAGGCCGAAGAGCTTGACGATCTGCCGGTTCACCGCCTCACACCCCCTCCAGGGCGAGCGCCCCGCGCGGCGCCACCGCTTCGCGGCGGGCGCGGTCGGAGATCAGCAGCAACAGCGCCAGGAGGACGAAGTTGGCGACAATCGAGCTGCCGCCGTAGCTGATGAAGGGCAGGGTGACGCCGGTCAGCGGGATCACCCGCGTCACGCCGCCGATGATCACAAAGGCTTGAATCGCGAAGACCGCGGTGAGGCCGGTCGCCAGCAGCTTCGAGAAACCGTCGTCGGCGAGCAGGGCGACCTTGAAGCCGCGCGCCGCGATCAGTAGGTAGATCAGGACCACGGCGCAGGCGCCGAAGAGGCCGACCTCGTTGACGATCAGCGAGTAGATCGTGTCGGTCTGCGCCGCCGGCAGGAGCGCGGCGTCGGTGCCGGGGATCGTGATCAGCGCCTGCCCGAACCCTTTGCCGAAGAGCCCGCCGTCGGCCTGGGCGAAGATCGATTGGAGGATCTGGTAGCCGGTTCCGGCCGGGTCATTGTAAGGGTTGAGCCAGATCTCGACCCGGTCGTGGACATGGGGAACGGTCGAGGCGAAGAACCAGGCGCCGACCAGGAACAGCGCCATGCCGATGACGACGAAGGAGAAGCGCCCGGTCGCCACGTAGAGCAGGGCGAGGAAGGCGGCGAAGAACATCAGCGAGCTGCCGAGGTCGCGGATGAAGACGAGCATGAACATCGAGGCGCCCCAGACGACCAGCAGCGGGCCGAGGTGCTTGATCGGCGGCAGGGTCACCCCGAGCACCCGGCGGGCGCCGACGATCAGCACCTCGCGGTGCTCGCGCAGGTAGCTGGCGAGGAAGACGACCAGGCAGATCTTCGCGAACTCGGCCGGCTGGAAGGCGAACGGTCCGACCTTCACCCCGAGGTAGGCGCCGTTGACCTGCTGGCCCCGCGGCTGCCGGGGATCGGCCAGCAGCAGCAGCAGGCCGGCGGCGGCGATCGTGTAGCGATAACGCTCGAGCACGTCGTACTCGCGCAGGAACTCGATCGTCAGGGCGAAGAGGACGAGGCCGAGGACGAACCAGTTGGCCTGGTCGCGGGCGAGGTCCGCGTCGATCCGGTAGATCATCACCAGCCCGAAGGCGGTCAGCAGGGCGACCAGCGGGAAGAGGTACGGGTCGGCGTCGGGCAGGCGCAGCCGCAGGTAGAGGTGGGTGGCGAGGCAGACGGCGAGGAAGTAGGCGCCGTAGACGAGGCTGAGGTTGCCGAGCCGGGCGTTCTCCTGGGCGAAGACGGCGGCGAACCCGGCGCTGAGCAGGAGCGCTACCGGGACCAGTGCGACGAGCTCCCGGTTTCGGGCGCTGCTCAAGGAATCCCCTGGCTGCGTTCGATGTCTTCGATCAGCGAGACGGCGTCGACGCGCGAGCGGATGTCGTGGCCGCTTACCGCTTCGCGGCGCTTGCGCGACAGCGCCTCGGTCTGGACCGGGCTCGCGTAGCGCTCTTGGTAGAGGTCGACGCCGAAGGGAAGCTCGTAGGGCAGGCCGCGGTAGAGGGATACGCGGCCGCTCTCGTCGCTGCCCAGGAACCAGACCTGACGGTTGCCGTACCAGGCGCCGAAGGCGACCGCCGCCAGGACCGCGATCACCGCAAGCAGCTTCGCGGCCGTGCCCGGACGACGCCGTCGCGGCTTCGCGCCGAGCTGCTCGCGGCGTTCCTGCGCCGCCGCGGCCGCGGCCCGGCGGCGCACCTCGGTCGCGGTCAGGCCCGCCTCCTCGGCGGCGGCGCCGACCAGGGTCGCGTCCTCGGGCGCCTCGCCGCGCGGAGCGGCGGCGTCGCCGAGGCGGAAGGCCAGGGCGGTGATGTTGTCGCGTCCGCCGGCGCCGTTGGCCTCGTCGACCAGCGTCCGCACCGCCTCCCGCATCGAGCCGGCGGCGGCGAGGACCGCGGCGATGCGCTCCTCGCCGACCATCGTGGTGAGGCCGTCGGAGCAGAGCAGGAATATGTCGCCCGGAGAGGCCGGCACGGTCTGCACGTCGACCTCGACCTCGGGCTCGGGGCCGAGGGCGCGGGTGATGATCGAGCGCTGCGGGTGGTCCTCGGCCTGCGCGTCGGTGATCTGCCCCTTGCGCCGCATCTCCTCGACCAGCGAGTGGTCGCGGGTCAGCCGTTCGAGTTTGCCGCGGCGCAGGCGGTAGGCGCGGCTGTCGCCGACGTGGCCGATGCCGACCTCTTCGCCGCGCGCCTCGAGGATCGCCGCGGTGATCGTCGTGCCCATGCCGGCCTTGGAGGGATCCGCCTGCGCCAGCTGGTGGATGCGGCGGTTGGCCGCCTCGATCGTCTCGCGCAGGAAGCGCTCGGGGGGAATCTCGGGCAGGTCGCAGTCGAAGGCGTCGGCCGCCGTTTTCGAGGCGACCTCGCCGGCCTGAGCGCCGCCCATCCCGTCGGCGACGACGAAGATCGGCGCGCGGACGAAGAGCGAGTCCTCGTTCTCGCTGCGCTGCCGGCCGGTGTCGGTGCGGAACGCCTGGTCGTCTACGCGCAGCATCAGCCCGTCTCGAACCTGAACTCGGTGTCGCCGATCCGGACCACGTCGCCGTCGAGCAACTCCGCCTCGCCGTGCAGGTCGGCGTCGTTGAGCAGGGTGCCGTTGGTGGAGCTCATATCTTCGACGTAGGCGTGTCCCTCGCGGGAGAAGATCCTCGCGTGCAGGCCGGAGGCGTAGCGGTCCTCGATCCGCACATCGGCCTCCTGCGAGCGGCCGACCGAAAGCCCGCCGATCAGGTCGAAGCGCTCCCCCTCGCGCAGCCCGCCGCCGCGCAGCGCCACCAGCCAGGCGTCGTCGCCGGCCGCGGCGCCCTCAAAGGACGGCGCCGGGTGGAAGCCGGTCGCGTCCGGCGCCGGCGCCACCGTGCCGCGCAGATCCTTCAGCGCGCCGCGCGCGACCCAGAACAGGAACAGGTAGAGGACGGCGAGGAAGCCGAACTTCAAAGCAACGGAGATAGGGTCGTAGTCCACGCGCTCAGCACACTACGTCTAACGCTCGATGTCGAACCTGAAGGTCGTGGTCCCCAGAGTGACCTCGTCGCCCGATTTGAGCCGGGTCGAGGCGACGCGGCGGCCGTTGACCTTGATCCCGTTGGTCGAGCCGAGGTCGACGATCGTCCAGTCGCCGCTCGGCGAGCGCCGCAGCTCGGCGTGGTGGCGGGAGACATTGGGGTCGCGCACGACGCAGTCGGCATCGCGGGAGCGCCCGACGGTCGAGCGGGCGGCGTCGAGGACGTAACGGCGGTCGTCGACGGTGACGACGGCGCGGGTCGTCACTTCGGCCCGGTGGGAGGGGGCCTCGGCCTCCTGCCGCGGCGCGTCGCGGACCGCCGAGTAGACCATCGTGTGGCCCTCCTCGCCCTGGCGCGGCGGCTCGCCCTCGTGGGCCGACGGCTTGACCAGCCGCGTCTGGATCCCGAACTCGCCCAGCCGCAGGCGCTCGTCGGTCTCGAAGGCGACGGCGGGGCGGGTCAGCAGGTCGTAGCTGCGACGCCGCGCGTGCTCCAGGAGGTAGCCGGAGAGCTCCTGCTCGAGCGAGCGCTCGTAGCCCTCGAGCCGGCTGCGATCCTTGCCCGAGAGGTAGACCGTGTACTCGTTGGGGACGTAGACGCGGGCCACGCCGGCGGTCTTGTGGGAGTCCATCTCCTTGGCCAGCTTGCGGGCGAGCTCGACCGGCTGCACCTCGGAGCTGAAGGCGCGGCTGAAAACCCCCTCGACGAGGCCTTCGATCCGACTCTCGAGGCTGCGTAGGACGCTGATCGGGAAATCCTCCTGCGGACGCGGTGCGGGTTTCTCCTGGGCCGGCTGGAACGGCTGGAATCCTACGGCAGAGCCATCCCGTGGCCGAGCGCGAGCCAGGCGCCGAGCACCGCCGCGGCGGCCACGGCGCCGAGCCGCAGCCCGAGCGGAGCGCCGGCCTGCCGCAGATCATCGGCCAGCCGGTCGAGCGAGTCCTCGATAGCGCCGCCCAGCTCCTCCAGGGCGGGGCGGCGTGAGGCCCGCGATTGCAGCGCGGCGTCGATCGCGTCGCTGAGCTCGCGGGGCAGGTCGGGGCGGAGCCGGCGCAGCGAGCGTGGACGGCCGCCGATCGCCCGCGCCGTCGCCGCCGGCGTCGCGCGGCGGTTCGGGTTCTCGCCGCTCCAGCACTCGTAGAGGGTCAGGGCGAGCGAGTAGACGTCGGCCTCGGGCCCGGCGGCTCGGCCCTCGGCCTGCTCGGGCGACATGTAGGCGAGGGTGCCGACCACATCGCCCGGCGCGGTCAGGGCGGCGCCGTCGGCGAGGCGGGCGATGCCGAAGTCCATCAGCTTGGCGCGGAATTCGCCCTCGGGGGCGACGAGGACATTCTGCGGCTTGATGTCGCGGTGGATGACCCCGCGCGAGTGGGCGTGGTCGAGCGCCTCGCAGAGATCGGCGCCGATCTCGCCGATCTCGCGGTCGCTGAGCGCCGCCTCCCGGCTCAGCCGGGCCAGGGTCCTGCCGTCGACGAGCTCGGTGACAAGCAGCGCGTTGCCGTCCTCCTCGCCGATCTCGTAGAGGGTGACGATGCCGGGGTGGTTGAGCCGCGCCGCCGCCTGGGCCTCGAGCAGCACCCGCCGTCCGGCCTCTCCCCGCGACTCGATCGCCTTGACCGCGACGGTGCGCTCAAGGCGACCGTCCCAGGCCTCGTAGACGACGCCGAAGCCGCCGCTGCCGATGCGGCGCTCGATCAGGAAGCGGTTGAGGACGAGGGAACCGACCAAAGCTCCTTCGAGTTCGCCGCCGCGCAGCGCGCTCCTGGGTCCGGGGCGTGCAAAAAACGGGTCGTTTGCGGCGGGTCTGGGCGCGCCGACCCCGCCAGCATGCATACTCTTCGCCCAGCCAACCAGCTTGGAGAGCCGCTTCTTGGAGGATTCGCTCGCATCCCGGCCGGGGCGCCGACAGCGCCCCCCACGCCGTTCCGAACGGCAGCAGATCCTGCTGCGCCGAGGGCTTGCCCTCGGCGCCGGCCTGCTGATCCTGATCCTGCTCGCGCTTGGAGTGCGCGGCTGCCTCAACGCCCGCAAGGAGCGGGCGTTGAGCGACTACGCGCGCAACGTCACCCAGATCGTCGAAGAGACCGGCCGGACCGGCGAGTCCTTCTTCGGCAAGCTCTCGGACCCGGGCGAACTCTCGGTCACCGACTTCGTCGCCGACGTAAACGCCGACCGCAGCGCGATGGACAACTACGTGGCGCGGGTCGAAGCGCTCGACACCCCCGGCGACATGGGCAACGCGCAGGGCAGGCTGGAACTGGTCTACCAGCTGCGGGGCAGCGCGATGACCGTGATCGCCGACAGGATGAGCACCGCGCTGGGCGATGTCGGCTCGGAGAAGGCGACCGCGGCGATCGCCAACCAGATGGCGAAGCTGATGGCCGCCGATGTCCTCTACGCCTCCGTCGTCCGCCCCGAAATCGACGCCGTCCTGGCCGGCAACGGGATTGAAGGCGACGACGTGCCGAAGAGCGTCTTCGTTCCGGACGGCGCCAAGTGGCTCGACGAAAGCGCGGTCGGCGCCGCGCTCGGCTCGGTCAGCGGCTCGAGCGGAACCGCGACGCCGGGAGTGCACGGCCTGGGGCTGCTCGGGACGAGCGTCAACGGCGCCGAACTGACGCCGGAAGGAAGCACCGCGGTGACGGCGGAAGGAACGCCGGAAGTGGAAGTGCAGGTGCAAAACCAGGGCGACTCGACCGAGAACGGGGTCAAGGTCTCGGTCACCGTGAACGGCGGCAACACCCTGCAGGGGGACATCAGCAGCATCGAAGCGGGCGAAACGGCGACGGTGACGATCCCGCTGACGCCGGCGCCGAAGGGCGAAGTGACGCTGGAAATCGAAGCGGTGCCGGTGCCTGGCGAGGAAGTGTCGGAAAACAACGAAGTGTCTTACACCGTCGTCTTTGAATGAGGGGGGCGGGTTGGGCGGTGCCGGTGGAGCCTAGGTTCGTTCCGTCGCGGCAGATCCGTCCCCGTCCTCCCATTGCCCATCCCCGCCCGCTCGTCGCCAGATGAAGATCTCCTTCCTAGGCCCAGCTGGGACGTTCACCGAAGATGCGCTGAGGGAGGCTACGCCCGCGGGTGAGGAGATCGAGGCTTTGCGGACCGCGACCGTCCACGACGCGATTCTGGCGGTCGAGCGGGGTGAGGCGGAGCGCGCGCTGGTGCCGTTCGAGAACTCGATCGAGGGGTCGGTGCGCAGCACGTTGGACACGCTTGCCTTCGACACCGAGGCTGTGGCGATCGTCGGCGAGCACGACTTCCGGGTGCATGCGCACCTGATCGCGCGCGAGGGGGTCGGGCTGGAGCAGATCTCGGCGATCCTTTCCCATCCCCAGCCGCTCGCGCAGTGCGCCGGCTTCCTGCGCGAGCACCTGCCCGGGGTCGAACGGCGCAGCGTCAGCAGCACCGCCGAGGCGGTCCGCATGGTCGGCGAGTCGGTGCGGCCCTGGGCGGCGATCGGCGCTCGCGCCGCCGCCGAGCGCTACGGCTGCGCTGTGCTGCGCGAGGGCATCGAGGACGAGGCAGACAACGTAACCCGCTTCGTCTGGATCGCGCCTGCCGACGCAAAGCCGTCGGGCGAAGGCCGATGGAGGACGGCGCTGGTCTTTTCCGAGCTCGGCGCCGATCACCCGGGCGCCCTGGTTGAGGCGCTGCAGGAGTTCTCCAGCCGCGGCGTCAACCTGAGCCGCATCGAGTCCCGCCCGCTGCGGCGAGGCCTGGGCCGCTACATGTTCTTCTGCGATCTCGAAGGGGCGGTCGGCGACCAGCCCGTCGCCGAGGCGCTGGAGGCGCTGCGGGCGAAGGCCGAGTCGGTGCGGATTTTGGGCTCTTACCCCATCGGTTGAGGGGCGGGGATGGGCGGCTCCGCTGGAGCCTATGTTCGCTTCGCTCACGGATTTGGTGCCGCTTCGCGGCTGGAATTACTCTGCGGAGCCGCTTCGCGAGGCTCCATCGGAGCCGCCCATCCCCGCCTCGAAGACGTCGCGCACCTCCGCCCGGCACGCCCGAGCATCCGATTCGCAGGCTTCAGGCAGCTACGGGTAAGTACTGCTGCCAGGCAGGGGGGATCGACGGGCTGGCCACCTGGATGAAGATGCTGGGGCCCGGCGGCCTTGGCGACTTGCGCGGGTGCATCTGGATCTCGTGGGGGAGGCGGTTGCCCTTGCGCCGGTTGCAGCTCGCGCAGGCGGCGACGATGTTGCCCCAGACCGACTTGCCGCCCCGGCTGCGCGGGATCACGTGGTCGACCGTCAGCCCGGACTTGGTCGAGCCGCAGTACTGGCAGGTCCAGCTGTCGCGGGCGAGCACGGCGCGGCGGGTGATCTTGCGCCGGTGCGCCTCGCGCGGCACCCGCACGTAGCTGACCAGCCGGATCACGTCGGGCCGCTCCATCGTCATGTGCTCGGAGTGGATCGCCCCTTCGCGCCGCTCCAGCAGCTCGGCTTTCTCCTTCAAGAGCAGCACAGCCGCGCGTCTCAACGTGCAGACGTTGAT
>Ga0209587_1001380_pt1 | contig 11490 bp, 10 predicted proteins | sample NGEPerD_2_FD_184512 | JGI IMG/M metagenome (GOLD analysis project Ga0209587, IMG submission 184512) | Arctic peat soil microbial communities from the Barrow Environmental Observatory site, Barrow, Alaska, USA - NGEE PermafrostL1-D... | ecosystem: Environmental > Terrestrial > Soil > Wetlands >... | reverse complement strand
ATTCACGAATGGCGGGGCAGTCCCTGATGCCCAACTGCCTGCTGACTGAGTTGAGTGAGCGCCCGCCTTCTAAGAAGGTCAGCGCTTGTTCGCGTATGCATATCGGGTACATGTCAGCATTGTTCCGCTGACCGCCGACACTTCCAGGTCCCCTATGGATAAGGTGAAACGGTGCCCCGAGTGGGATTCGAACCCACACTGAATGCTGTTTGAGAACATCGCCTCTACCGGTTGGGCTATCGGGGCATACGCCAGCCACCGTACCCGATTCAGGCGCACACCTTGTCGAGCAGGTTCCATGCTGTTACCCGGATCCTGTGGTCGGTATCCGGCATTATCGCCGTGGCGCCCAGGCGTCTGGAGCGCGAAGAGGCCGAGCTGTTCCTCGCCCAGCACGTTGCGCGTGTGACAAAGAGCGCTATCGCCTGACCCTCCGCGACGTGCGCGTGCCCGCCGTACCGCACTAGCCTTGCGTCTGTGAACGAACACCAGGCAAGCAGCACCCCCGCCCGCCGCGTCGTCATCGCCGAGGACGAGGCGCTGATCCGTCTCGACCTCGCGGAGATGCTGGAGGAAGAGGGGTACGCCGTCGTCGGCCAGGCCGGCGACGGCGAGAAGGCGATCGAGCTCGCCGAGAGGCTTCGGCCCGACTTGGTGATGCTCGACGTCAAGATGCCCAAGCTGGACGGCATCTCGGCCGCGCAACGGATCGCCGGGCAGCGGATCGCCCCCGTGGTCATCCTCACCGCGTTCAGCCAGCGCGAGCTCGTCGAACGTGCGCGCGACGCGGGGGCGATGGCGTACCTGGTCAAGCCTTTCAACAAGCACGACCTGGTGCCGGCCATCGAGATGGCGGTGAGCCGTTTCGCGGAGCTACAGATGCTCGAGTCGGAGGTTGCCGACCTCACCGAGCGGCTCGAGACACGCAAGCTGGTGGACCGGGCCAAGAGCGTTCTTCAAAAACAGCTCGAGCTCAGTGAGCCCGACGCATTCCGCTGGATCCAGAAGACCGCGATGGATCTGCGCCAGTCGATGAAGCAGGTTGCGGAGGGCGTGATCACGCACGGCGCCGGCATCGCCGATCAGGCCGCGTCGGACTGACCCAGCCGGACGGCATATTCGTTGTAGTTTGGTACCTTTTCGGTCGAATGTGCGGGCGGCAGGTCACAAGTTTGCAACGGCTCAGGACTATTTGATGCCAGACCTCTGCTATGGCAACTCATCCGCGCTAGGTTCGGGGCGCACGAGATGACCAGGCCGTGTTCTGCGCAAGCAGCGGCGGCGTACCTGAATATTCCGGAGGGTTAATGATTCGCCCCACACGAACCTGGCGCGCAGCTGCCGTTGGCACTGCCGCACTCTTGGTGCTCACCGCTTGCGGCGGTGACACCGAGGAGACTCCCAGCGCCTCGGACAACACCTCGACGACCACCGAGGAAACTCCCACGCCGGATGCGGAGGACACACCTGCCGCCGCCGAAGAGTGCGAGGTCAAGGAGTTCTCGAACGTCACAGGGAACGGCACGCTCACCATCGGCACCCTGCTTCCGCAGACCGGCTCCCTGGCCTTCCTCGGGCCCCCGGAGTTCGCTGCCGTCGAGCTTGCTGTCCGAGACATGAACGCCGCAGGTGGCGTCCTCGGCAACCCCGTCAAGAAGATCGACTCTGACTCCGGTGACGCCCAGAACCCGATCGCGTCACAGTCGGTGGACCGCCTGTTCTCCAAGAACGTGGACGTCATCATCGGCGCCGCGTCGTCCAGCGTGTCCCTGTTGGTGATCGACAAGATCACCAACGCGGGCGTGGTCCAGATCTCCCCCGCGAACACGTCGGACGCGTTCAGCACCTACTGCGACAACGGGCTCTACTTCCGCACCGCACCGCCGGACACTTTGCAGGGTCGCGTGCTCGCCGACACGATCATCGCCGACGGCAACCAGACGGTGGGCATCATGGCCCTCCAGGACGCCTACGGCACCGGTCTCGCGGGCCACGTCGAGAAGAACGTCACCGCCAGCAACGGCGAGGTCATCGAGAAGATCATTTATGACCCCAAGGCCGCGAACTACGCGACCGAGGTCTCCTCGATCAGGGCAGCTGACCCCGACGCGATCGTGGTGATCGGCTTCGCCGAGACCCAGAAGATCATCCCCGAGCTGATCAAGCAGGGCATCGGGCCGGACACGAAGAAGATCTACTTCGTGGACGGCAACCTGGCCGACTACTCCGAGGCGTTCGACCCGGGCGTGCTCGGGCCCAACGTCAAGGGCACGCTCCCGGGCGTCGCAGCCACCGAGGAGCTGAAGCAGCAGTTGCTCACCGTCAATCCGGATCTGGACAACTTCAGCTACGCTGCGGAGTCCTATGACGCGACCGTCCTGGCGGGACTGGCAGCCATCGCGGCGGACAGCGACGCCGGCCCGGCCATTGCCGCCGAACTGGTGGGCGTTTCGAAGGATGGCGCCAAGTGTGACTCCTTCGAGAAGTGCAAGCAGTTGCTCCAGGACGGCGAGGACATCGACTACGAGGGCTTCAGCGGCCCGGTCAACTTCCTCGAGAACGGTGACCCGGGCGTTGCCTTCATCGGCATCTACCAGTACAAGCCGGACAACACCTACGAGTTCGTGGAGTCACGCCGCGGCGAGATCACCTCGGGCGACATCGCTGAGGCGGCCGAGGCTGCCGAAGACGCGGAGTAAGTAGCTCCGACCGGCCCGTCTGTTCTCCACAGCCAGGGTTCTCCACAGCCAGGGTTCTCGGCTTGGGTGGCCGCGCGTTCGACATCGAACGGAAGGTCCGGCGGCGGGAGTGGGCACGACTCCTGCCTGGGGTCTACCTGAACCACACGGGTGAACCCACCTGGAATCAGCGGGGGTGGGCGGGGGTGCTGCACTTCTGGCCCGCGGCACTCTGCGCGGAGTCGGCGCTGCGGGCTGCCAACGGGCCGGGCTGGCGGCGACGCCAGGATTCCGAGTCACTGCGCATCGCCGTGGCCCCGGACCGCAAGGTGGCGCAGGTGCCCGGTTACCGCGTCGGCAGACTTGCCTTGTTCGACGAGTCGGTCCAGCCGAACAAGGGCCCTCCCCGGGTGCGGATCGAGGAAGCGGCCATCGACGTCGCGGCCCGCGCACGGTGCGACTTCGACGCGATCGGGGTGCTCGCCGACGTCTGCCAGTCCCGGCGGACCACGGCGGCGCGCATCCTTGAGGCACTGAGCGCGCGCAAGCGGGTGCGGCGCCGTGGCTGGCTGATGGAGGTCATGAGCGACGTGGCCGAAGGGTTGGGGCCAGGTGTACGACCGTCCGTGCCGCACGGCCGGGCTCATCGGCCTCCTGCTCCAGCGGCGTGGATGGACCGGGTCGCCGAGGCGTTGCGGGCGCGACTGCGTTCTCTGAGCTGACAAGCCGGTCGATCCGACGCGCCTGACACGTCGAATCGACCGGCTTGTCGAATCGACCCTATGCCTTGGCTAGGGTCCCGAGGTAGAGACCGATCACGTGCGGGTCGTTCATCAGCTCCATGCCGGGACCGGTGTAGGCGTTTCGGCCCTGGTCGAGCACGTAGCCTCGGTCGCAGATCTGCAGGCAGCGCCGCGCATTCTGTTCCACCATGATCACGCTGACGCCGGCCCGGTTGACGCGCTTGGCGAGGATGAAGACCTCGTCCTGGAGCACCGGTGAGAGACCGGCAGAAGGCTCGTCGAGCAACAGGACGGATGGTTCCATCATCAGTGCCCGCGCCATCGCCACCATCTGGCGTTCACCTCCAGACAGCGAGCCGGCGCGCTGCTTGCGCCGGTCAGCCAGCCGGGGGAAGATGCCGGTGACGTAGTCCCAGCGCTCGGAGAACCGCTTGGGGGCCTGGTACAACCCCATCTGGAGGTTCTCCTCGATGGTCAGGCTCGGGAAGACGTTGTCGTTCTGCGGGACGTAGCCGACCCCCATCCCGACCAGCTGATTCGCCTTCTTGCCCTTCAGCGACTCGTCGCGCAGCGTGATGTCGCCGTTGCTCACGTTGACCAGGCCGAAGATGGCCTTGAGGAGGGTGGACTTCCCGGCGCCGTTCGGGCCGATGATGCCGACCAACTCGCCTTCCTTGACGTGGAAGTCGCAGTTGTTAAGGATGTTGACCCCCGGGATGTAGCCCGCCGTCAGGTTGTCGGCGCGCAGGAGCGCGCCCTCGGCCTCCCGCAGATGCTCCTCCCGGTCGATCCCACCGTCGGTGCCGTCGTCGTCGGGCGTGCGGTCTCCGAATGCGTTGCTTTCCTTGGCCACCTTGGTCACCTCTTCTTGGAGTCGTCGGACAGCTCTGCTTCGGCCTCGCGAATCTGCCGGTCTTCATCTTCGATGTCCAGCGGGGCGTCGTGGTGGGCGCCGAGATAGGCGTCGATCACGGCCGGGTTCGCCATCACGGCCGCCGGCGGGCCCTCGGCGACGATCTGGCCCTGTGCCATCACGATCACCCAGTCCGAGACGTCCCGCACGACATCCATGTCGTGCTCGACGAAGACCACGGTGGTGCCGTCCTCGCGCAGGCCACGGATGTGGTCGTTCAGGGTCTGCCGCAACGCCGGGTTCACCCCGGCCATCGGCTCGTCAAGCATCACCATCTCGGGCCCGACCATCAGTGCCCGGGCCATCTCGAGCAGTTTGCGCTGCCCACCCGACAGGCTGCCGGCGAAGTCGTCACGCACGCGCACGAGGTTGAACCGTTCGAGCAGGGCGTCCGCCTGCTCGGTGATCCTCTTCTCCTGCCCCTTCCATGTCCAAGGCAGGATCGCAGCGAAAAGTCGCTCGCCGGTCTGGTTCGGAGCGCCGAGGCGGACATTCTCCAGCACGGTGAGGCGCGCGAGCGCCTTGGTCAGCTGGAAGGTCCGCACCATCCCCTTGCGAGCCACTCGGTACGACGGGACACCGGAGAGGCTCTTGCCGTTGAACGACCATGACCCGGTGTCGGGCTTGTCGAAGCCTGTCAGCAGGTTGAAGAAGGTCGTCTTACCGGCACCGTTCGGCCCGATCAGGGCGGTGATGGACCCGCGCTGGATCTCGAGATGGTCCACATCGACCGCCTTGAGACCGCCGAAGGTCCGCACCACGGTGTCTGCGGTCAAGATCGGCTCGGGCTTGGTGCCGCCGGGCTCCTGCGGCGCGGACTCCAGCGCCTTGACCGCGGCATCGGCCATGTCGCGACGAGCAGTCTCGTCTGATTCGGTCACGTTGTCAGCGGGCATCTAGCTGCAGCTCCCTCTTGTCGCCGAAGATTCCCTGGGGACGGAAGATCATCAGCAGCATCAGTACTAGGCCGACGAGGATGAACCGCACCTGGCTTGCCTGGGTCGAGTCCATGATCGCTGAGGGCACCCAGCCCGCCGCGATCGCGGAGAACAGGAAGTTCTCGATGAACACCAGCGAGGCCCAGAAGATCACCGCGCCGGCGACCGGGCCGAAGACGCGGGCGGCGCCGCCGAGGATCAGGATCGTGTAGGCGAAGAACGTGGTCTGCGGGCTGAAGTTGTCGGGGTTGGCCGAGGCCTGGGCGAAGGCGAAGATCATCCCGCCGAACGCGCCGAACATGCCACCGATGATCAGGCTCTGCATCTTGTAGGCGAACACGTTCTTGCCGAGGCTGCGCACGGCCTCCTCGTCCTCACGGATGCCCTTGAGCACGCGACCCCACGGACTGCGCATCAGGAGCCATACGAGCAGTAAGCCGATCGCGACCATCGCCCAGCCGACTGTGATCACCCACAGCGTGTTGCCGCTGGTCGTCAGGGGGCCAAGCTCGTAGGTGGTCTTCGGAAACGGACTGAACGTGCGGAATTCGTTGACGAACCCTTGCAGACCGTCGGATCCGCCGGTGTACTCACTGAGGCTGGCCGAGCGGAAGAACAGTTTCAGGATCTCGGCTGCGGCGAGTGTCACGATCGCCAGGTAGTCGGCGCGCAGCCGCAGCGTGGGTATCCCGAGTAGCAGCGCGAGCAGCACTGTGAACCCGATCGCCCACAGGAACGCCCATCCAAGCCCGAGCCCGAACGTGGACACACCCATGGCAACGCCGTACGCCCCGACCGCCATGAAACCGGCCTGACCGAAGTTGAGCAGCCCGGTGTATCCGAAGTGGATGTTCAGGCCGATGGCTGCGAGGCAGTAGGCCACAACCTCCCAGCCCACAACGGCATTGAGTGTGTTGGAGAAAATCAAGCCCCAGTCCATTGCGACCTCCTCAGCCGACTCGTTCGGAGCGGCCAAGGAGTCCCTGTGGCCGGATTAGCAGGATCAAGATCAGGACCGCCAGCGCGGCCACGTTCTTCAGCTCGCTCGGGATCCACAGGGTCGAGACCGTGACGAACAACCCAACCACGAGGCTCCCGGCGAGTGCACCGAACGCGGTGCCGAGTCCGCCCAGGATCACGCCGGCGAAGACGAGCAGCAACAAGTCGAAGCCCATGTCGAACTTCACCTGCTGCGACAGTCCCAGCAGTACGCCGCTCAGGCCCGCCAGACTCCCTCCGGTGACCCACACGAACAAGATCACCCGGTTGACGTCGATGCCGGAGGCTGCCGCGAGCGAAGGGTTGTCCGACACCGCGCGCATCGCCTTTCCGATCCGAGTGAAGAGGACGAGCAACGCCACCCCGATCAGCACGATCAGCGCGATCGCCATCGAGTAGATGTCCCGCGGCGCGAGCGAGACCGGGCCGAACTGGATCCCGGCCTGGGTCACGTAGTCGGCGTACGAGCGGGGCTGGGCCCCGATGAGGTACAGGAAAAGGAACCTGGCAAGGATCGACAGTCCGATCGTGACGATCATCATCGCGACCAGCCCGGTCTTTCGGCGACGCAGCGGCCGCCACAGCCCGAGCTCCTGGGCGCCGCCGGCCAGCGCGGTGAGAACCAGGGTGAGCAGCGTCGCAAGGATGAAGTTGACGCCGCTGGTGTTGAGGGCCCAAGCGATGATCGCACCCAGTGCGATCATCTCGCCGTGTGCGAAGTTGACCAGTCCGGTGGTGCCGAAGATCAGCGACAGACCGAGTGCAGCGAGGGCGAGCAACAGCCCGAATCGCAGCCCCTCGACGACCAACTGCATCGCCTGGTCGGTGAAACTCAGGATGTTCCGGTCGCTCTCCCCGAAGGAGAACAAGACAGCGCGCTGCTGACTGGAGAAGACCTGAAGGGTGAGCTCGGTGGACGTCCCTGCGCGGGGTTCGACGCCCTCAGGAAGTGCCTCGGGGTCGATCGAGACCTGGTACCGGCCGGGTTCGGAGACGAAGATTTCCCAGGCGCCGTCGGCATCGCTGGTCGTGCTCTCCTCGAAGCTCCCGTCGACACTGCTCACGGTGACCTCGACGCCCTCGAGGGGTTCGTTGCCGTTGGAGAGCGTACCGCGGAGGGACTCCTGCCGGCGCAGTTCCAAAGTGACCGTTCCGGCTTCACCGGCGGGAACATTGGCGCGGGCGCCCTTCTCCTGCATCCGATTCGGCACACTGACCCCGGTGGGCACCGTCGCCGGGTCGACCGTGACCCGGTAGAGACCGGCCTCCGGCACCGCCGCGATGAAGGTGCCTTGTGCGTCGGTAGTGACGTCGATGCTGAAATCGCCCTGAGCGGCGGTCACGGTGATCGCCGCGCCTTCGACAGGTCTTCCGCCCGTGTCGAGGACGCTGCCGATCAGCGTCGGACCGTTCTCCTGGGCCGATGCGGGAGCGGCGCCCAAAGCCACTGCGGCGACCGCCATCACCCCCAGCAGAACGCACAGGGCGGCTGTAAGTCGCCTTCGCACAAATGACTCCTGTCACGTGGTTTCCGCCCCGGCATGTGTGGGGCACCGACTTCCCCGGTCAAGGGACTGGCGTTGCGGGACTCTAGCGAAAATGTGACCCGAGTCATAACTCCACCTAGCAAGCAGTGGTCGTCTTGACCGGATTTCACACTAGTGCCAACGACCGGGCGCCGGAACGTTATATCGCAACAATGCTGCAACGGCCCAGCCGTCGGCACACTACCGTCCGGTCACTGCTGGCCGGTTATCGGACGGCGATAACGAGCGCGGTGAGCAACGGAGCGATGAGCAGAGCGGGTAGAAGGTCGCCCACCGGGACCAGCTTGATCTTCAACAGGCGCAGGGCAACGCCTACCAACAAGAGCCCCCCGGTGGTGGTCAGTGCGGCGAGATGCGGTTCGGGGAGTACGCCGCCCAGCGCGGCACCCACCAGGGTGAGTCCGCCCTGCACGACCAGGATCGCGATCGCACTCGCTCCGACGCCCCACCCCAGTGACGCCGCGAACGCAATGGCAGCGAACCCGTCCAGGGCGGACTTGAGGAACAACTGGTCTGGACCATTGCCGAGGCCGTCGTTGATCGAGCCGAGCACGGTGAGGGGACCAACGCAGAAGACCAGCGAGCTGCTGACGAAGCCCTCGATGAACCGCTGCCGGTCGGCGCTGTCCTGACGCCCGCCGGATCGTCGCTGGAGCCCTTGTTGCAGCCAGCTGCCGAAACCTTCCAGTCTGCGTTCGATACCGAGAACCGAACCGAGGATCCCGCCCAGGAGCATGGCTCCGAGCACGATCAGCATCGGCGCACTGTCGCCGACGGCCGCCGACCAGGCAGGGTTCAGCAGACTTGCCGCCGAAGCAGCCGCGATCAGCAGGGTGACGAGGCCGAGGGCATCGGTGACCACATCGCGGGTCTGTTGTGAGAGGCGGTGTCCCACCGACACCCCGATTACCGTGCCGATCAGCACGGTCGCAATGTTGACCAAGGTGCCGATGCCAGGGAACACAGGACTCCTCCTCTACCGATTTGCCCGATCTAGGCGTAATCTTTCACCTCGCATACTTCGCCCGGCCAGGGGGCACGATGTCGAAGTAGCAAGACCCTCGGCGCACCGTCGGTCTCCCCCTGTGCCGCCATGAACGGGCTGCCACGAATGGCTTGGAAGGCTGTCCCTTGTCCCGCAACCCCGTACACGTTCGCGATGCCACACCCGATGACGTCGAAGCACTGCTCGAGATCTGGACCGACTTCTCCAGCCGCACCCACTCGGAGCGGTTCCCGGCAGCGCCGCCCGAGGTGGAGGCAGCGTCCGCCGTCGCGCGGACCGCGGCTGATCCGGACGAACGCCTGATCGTTGGAGTGGTGGACGACGAAGTGGTCGGTGCGGCGCACCTACGTCGATCCCCGATGTCGCCGATCCACAGCGAGAGCGCTGTCCATGTCAGCCACCTGCACGTTCGTGAAGAGTTCTGCCGTCGCGGCGTCGGTCACGCGCTCATCGAGGCGGCAGTCACCTGGGCCGAGGAGAAGGGCAGTAGTCACGTGATCGCGGCGGCCTCCGCCAACTCCCGTGACGCGAACCGGTTCATGGCGCGGCTCGGGCTGGCCCAGCTCGCCGTACTGCGCGGGGCAACGGTCGGTGTGTTGCGGGCCAAGCTCCCGGTCGAGCCTCCTGCGGCTGCCTGGGTGGGCACCCGCAGCCACCGTTCTGTCGGACAGGTGCTGGCGCAGCGCCGGTCCCTGCGAAGGGCTCAAGCCAGATCCGTGTGAGGCGCACTTGGCCCCAGCTGTGACGAGCTAGCGCTTCGCGGGAATCAGCGCGCACGTGATGCGCGCCGTACACAGTCTCTTGCCCGCTTCGTCGCTGATGACCACCTCGTAGCACGCGGACGTCCGGCCCAGGTGGATCGCTGTCGCGACGCCGGTCACGATGCCCTCGCGGGCCGAGCGGTGGTGGGTGGCGTTGATGTCGGCCCCGACCGCGATCCGGTCGGGGTAGGCGTGCATGGCCGAGCCGACCGAGCCGAGAGACTCCGCGAGTACGACGGACGCGCCGCCGTGCAACAGGCCGTAGGGCTGCGTGTTCCCCTTCACCGGCATGGTTCCCACGATTCGCTCCGGTGAGACCTCGACGAGCTCGACACCCATCTTCTCGTTGAGATCGCCCATCTGGAAGTGGCTCATGAACTCGTCGCCGCCGCGTGTGTCATTCATCTGGGTTATCCATCACTCCATTGTGGCGGTACGCCGAGCCGGCCAATGAGTGAGGTCCGGGTTAAAGTCGCTGTCGTGTCCGACCAGAGCTCATCTCGCCCCCGCCTCCTGCTCATCGACGGACTCTCGGTGGCCTATCGAGCCTTCTTCGCGCTTCCGGTGGAGAACTTCTCGACCAGCACCGGTCAGCCGACGAACGCGGTGTACGGCTTCACCTCGATGCTGATCAACGTCCTGCGCGACGAGCAGCCGACGCACCTCGGTGTCGCGTTCGACGTGTCCCGTCAGACGTTCCGGGCGGAGGAGTACGCCGAGTACAAGGCCAACCGCGCCACCTCCCCCGACGAGTTCAAGGGGCAGGTGTCCCTGGTCAAAGAGGTGCTAGCAGCGCTGCGGGTGACCACGATCGAGAAGGACGGCTACGAGGCCGACGACGTCATCGCCACCCTCACCACCCAGGCTGTGGCCCAGGGCTTCGAGGTGCTGATCTGTACCGGCGACCGCGACTCGTTCCAGCTGGTCGGCGACCACTGCACGATCCTCTATCCGCGTAAGGGTGTCTCCGACCTGGCGCGGATGACGCCCGACGCGATCCAGGAGAAGTACGGCGTCCCACCCGGCCGGTACCCCGAGATCGCCGCGCTCGTAGGCGAGACTTCCGACAACCTGCCCGGCGTCCCCGGTGTGGGGCCGAAGACAGCGGCGAAATGGATCAACGAGTACGACGGTCTCGACAACGTGATCGCGGCAGCGGACAAGATCAAAGGCAAGGCTGGCGATTCGTTTCGCGAGCATCTCGGCGACGTGATCCGCAACCGTCGGCTGAACGCACTCGTGTGCGACCTCGAGCTCACCGCGGGACCGGCCGACCTCGTCGTGCAGCCCTGGGACCGGCACGAGGTGCACACGCTTTTCGACGGGCTCGAGTTTCGGGTCCTGCGTGACCGGCTGTTCGCCACCCTCGAGTCGGCGGAAGACGTCGAGGAGGGTGGCTTCGAGCTCGACGGGAGCCGACTCGGCCAGGGCGAGGTCGCCGGCTGGCTCACCGAGCACGCATCGGCACCAAGCGAGCGGGTGGGAGTCCAGGTGCAGGGCGCATGGCGCGCCGGCACCGGCGACGTGTACTCCATCGCACTCGCTGGTGCGGACGGCGCCGCGGCATGGGTCGACGCGGAACAGCTGACCCCCGAAGACGACTCGGCCCTGAGCGGATGGCTGGGCGACCCGTCGTACAAGAAGGTGCTGCATGACGCGAAGGGACCGATGTTGGCCCTCGCGGCCCGTGGCTGGTCGCTCGCGGGGCTGGAACGCGACACCGCCCTGTCGGCCTACCTCGCTCGACCCGACCAGCGTTCCTACGACCTCGCCGACCTAACCCTGCGCTACCTGAAGCGTGAGCTGCGACAGGAGGCCCAGGACTCCGGCCAGCTGAGTTTCGACAACCTGGGTGCGGACACGTCGGGGGACACGCCGATGCTGCAGGCACGCGCCATCCTCGAC
>Ga0209587_1001379_pt1 | contig 11501 bp, 10 predicted proteins | sample NGEPerD_2_FD_184512 | JGI IMG/M metagenome (GOLD analysis project Ga0209587, IMG submission 184512) | Arctic peat soil microbial communities from the Barrow Environmental Observatory site, Barrow, Alaska, USA - NGEE PermafrostL1-D... | ecosystem: Environmental > Terrestrial > Soil > Wetlands >... | reverse complement strand
CAACAGACCATTGCCACCATATAAAGACAAAGCTAAAACGACATATTTAGCAAAGTTAGTTAATTACTTTGCTGATAATACTATATTTTGTTGATATTTAAAGTGAAGTGCAGCACAACATGACCAAGACATCTTTTTATGTTAAAAAAAGAAATTCCTTTATCATATACACTGCTTAGATAGTTTATTACTGGAAATTTATGTAAATAGCTATAAGTAGCAGGAAAATACTTCTTTTCATGAATTTTCCATCCATTTTGTTCCATTATATTTACAAAATTATCAATTGTCTTGTAGGCATAGTTTATGGGATAAGCGCTATCATGACCTTTTTTTCTAAATAACTGATGAAAAGATGTTGAAGTAATTTTTGCAAATTTAAATTCTGGCGCTTGAGGGTTTGGTAGACTAATAACAATATCACCACCATCTTTTACTATCCTAGCTGTCTCTTTAGCCATTTTATCTATATCTGAAATATGCTCCATAACAAAATTAGCAAAAGCAATATCATAACTATTTTTACTAATTCCCCCCATGTCTTCTAAGGAGCTTATGTAACTATTTTTCACATATTTTTTATCAACCTTGCAATCTACAACATCACTTCTGTCACAAATGAAATCATATCCAGATTTTAGTAAATCATCTTCAATTACCGTGCTCTTGGCTGCTCCTAAATTAATAAGATCAAGCTTTTTCTTACCTAATATCAAAAGCTTTTTGATAATTTTTATTAAATATTTTTCAGCCTCAGTTTGCATAATACTATGGAATAATAATGAAATCTCTATCTAAATTTCTTTGATATGTATTGTCATTTATTATCGCTTTAAAACTATTTGTTCGTCTACCTGCCTGTTTTTGAACGTTTAGACTATAGGTATTATTTTTAAAACTACTAAGAACATTTATCGGCAAATTATATTTTAAATTAATTCCTCCTTTTGTGCCGGGTTCAAGAGAAAAGAAAAAGCCAAATACAGTTTTATCTAAATTAATATCCTCATAAGAATTAATGGAATTAGATTCTAAATTTATTCGACCCGTGGCATTTATTGCGTTTAAAGTACTACCTTTTGGAGCATAGACACGTGTATAACTTCTATACCTAGTTGTGCGCCAATCAAAGCCGCCATCATGCATATAACTTAAATCTAAGCTGGCATTCGCGCTGTTATTTTCAAAACTAACTCGATATTCAATATCTTTTTTCATAACGGAATCAGATTTAAAGGCTGCTAAATTAGCATCTACAACTAATAAATAATCTGAATCTGTTTTTTTAATTTCCCCGCTAGCGCCGAGCTCTTCAACAAGTGACTGCCAAACAGAGTTATTAAAATACATTTGTAAATCCTTTGTTAAAATATTATCTTCTAAAATTGCTAAAAAATCGGGTAATCTAGTGACACTCATTTTCATCAAACGATTTTTTAATTCTTCTAATAAATCATTAATAACTTGCTTTCTATCCCATTGAGAAATATCTTGATCAATATAGGCAACTTCAACGCTATATTGTAAAAGAGGTTGTAAATTTTCCGGGGTATATACCTCATTATTAATTTCAATTGGTCCCACAAGGGATAACAAGTCAGAAACAAATTGAGGGGTAACACCAATTACTCCGCTAAAGTTTGGCGCTGGCTGATTAATAGCCTTACTTTCGCCATAATATATTTCTTGAATTTTTTGAGCCGAAGTCGGCCAATTTGGAGACCAATTAGCATCACGTAAATACCAGTTTTGCACCTTCATATATTTTTTTATAGGTGCTGGTGGTTCCATCTCCCAATTCCCTACAGCGGGCATATCTAAATGATAGCTATCGTATGTTTTAAGATGTTGAATTTCACCATTTTCAGATTTAAGCAAACCAAAAACACCTATAAAGCCTCCACTGGGACGAAGCTCGTCATTATTGTGCATTATAATTAAAAAGTCACTCGGACTCGGGTATCCCGCTAACGCCGGCAGAAGCCTAGTTAAAGGGGCTGTTTTAACAAGTAAATTACTAACAGTTTCCAACTTCTCTTTTAAGTCACTTATTTCTCTATAAACAGGATAAAGAATACCTATTTTTCTAATTCTAGAAAGATTTATTTTAGCTAATTCTATATTTGCTCTTAGGCCACTAATCTCTGGTTCTGATTCATAAATTATTTGAAAAAATTCAGCTTTTTTTGAAACAGGCAAACTAGAGAAACTATGCTCGGAAGATAACATATATATCTCATCTAAACTTTTTGCTAAAGGAAGAGCTTGGTCAAGTGAGTGACTAATCAAAGAGGCTGTCTTTAAAAGATATTCAAGATCTATTATTTGATTTTGTAGAAAAGCAATTTTAGAAAAAATTAATTTATTTTTTAATTTATCTATTAGTTGCAATGAAGAATCAATTTCTTCTTGTGCTTTAGTGTTTTCCTCAAGAGCATTTGTCCAGTTCTTTTCACCGGCATAAACAATTGAAGTTTCAAGGTAGTTTTTTCCATTCAGCGCCTTATTAGCAACCGACTTTAAATCTTTAAATGATAACGAAAGTACTACAATTAAAGCTATGAGGGCCAGTAGCACGGTGAAAAAAATGAATTTAAACGTTTTAATTATCACTTGACTCGTTTTCATTAGATTCCATTTTATTTTTTAAATTTTCCCTTTCAATTCCCTCCTCTGTCAGACTATCAATTAAAAAAATTGTTTTACCATGTAATATGTTATACAAAAAAATATCCATCACTTCCCGACGATAAAAAAATTCCGTTTCATCGATAATAGTATATTTAATTTCTTTAGCTAAATCATTTTCCAATTCTTTAATAAGACCTGCAAAGAGCCGACGCTTAATTTTACCGACAATTAATATATCTGTTTTTACCATTTCATCTCCCGTAAATATACCAGATAAAGCTAAAAATTTTGTATTACTAATCTTTTGTAAACCATCAATAAATTTTTGACTAGATAAGAGTTGTGCTTTAGCTATTAACGTTTTAAGTTCAGGAAATATTATAAAATCTTTATTTACCATCCAATTATCTTTGCCAAGCAACTTAATAAGCCCGAACCCTTTTAGGTTGCTTAGTTCTTTACGTATTTGAGCAGCCTGCAAACCAGTTCTTTTACTCAATTGACGTATAGTATATTTATTATCGGAATTTAGCAAAAAGATATTAATAAGTTTATCTCGCGTTTCCGAAGTAAATAAAGCTTTAAGCATATTTTATTTATTTATAAATTTATAGTATAATATCTAGCATAAACAGTCAAACAACAATTGCTGAAAAAAAGGCTTATTATTTTGCTTATGTATAATAAAATTGCGTCTATTATTCTTAATCTAGCCAAGGTACCAGGGGCGGGTGCCGTTTATGTTTCTCAGCCAAATGCTGAAAAAGAAAAAATAGCAGGAAAATTATTTCTCTTAGCCGAGCTAGGTGGAAAAAAAAGTGATATTGAAAAATTTTTAAATTTCTTAATATCAGAATTAGAAGAAAACTATTACTCTGACGAAAAAATATTACTAATTGGTAAACTTGAAGGGTTAAAACCGGAAAATATATTTGAAGCAGCTTTGGCTAAAACCAACAAAAGTATTAATGAGTTTTTAAAAGATCATAAATTAAAACTAGACCCAGCTTTAACAGATATAACCCTAGGTGTAATTTGTGGAAATAAACTTCACTTTACGTCATTTGGCAAGAACAGGTCTCTGCTTATATATCGTCGACAGGATGGTTTTGAAATAATTAATGTTGAAACTGATGCTAAATTATCAGATAATAAAAATGAAGCTGATGACAAAAAGACTATCAAGGGTAATCATTTATTTTCATCTATAATTAGTGGAGAGGTGCCTGTTGGTTCTTATTTTGTATTTGCGAGTGAATCCCTACCGGAATATCTTTCTAGTCGTGATTTAGTTGGTATTATCACCAAACTCCCTCCGATTGTAGCGGCTGAACAAATTAAAAATGTATTAGCTAAAATAAATAATTATGTTCCTTTCTTGGGGATTATAATTAAAAATACTACCGATCAATCCGGACGTGAAGAAAAAGAAAGTGGAAGAACCCCCCTTTCAACTCATAATTCCATTTCATCCCTTAACTACACTGAGGCTAAAACTGAAAGCATGCTTTCTCCAGCTGGCCTTATTAAGTTTAGCCAAGTAGGAAAAATAATTAGATCATGGCTACACCCAAAATCTGCTAACAAGCAAACTATAGATTTAAAAGATAATATTTCAAATAAATTAAACGGCGCAAATTTTCCAGCTCAAAATAAACAAAGAAAAGTAAATTTACTTAATCTACCGAGTTCAAGTTCATTTTCAAGACCTCATAAAATTCTTCTAAAGAAAGGATCAAGACGATTTTTTGGCGGTCTTAAGCAATTTATCTTCTTTTTACTTAGATTATTTAGTCCATCTTTTTGGCGAAATCTTTTTAGCAATTCTTCCTCCTGGTTTAAAAATTTAAGCAGAAAAAAACTATTGTTATTTGCCGGCCTAATTCTTATATTCATTGCCATTGGTGCTAGTATAATTAATGCTAATGTCAAAAAAAATAATAAGCAAAAAATTGAATCTTTTAATTTAGCTATCACAGAAATTGAAGAAAAGGAAGCCCTAATAGATCCCTATCTATTATACGACAATAAAGATAGCGCTAACCGTGTATTAAGTGATATAACAAATTTAATGTCTAATATACCTCGCGATGAAGAATACCAAATCGCAAGATACAATGAGGTGGCAGCTAGAATTTCTACCTGGGAAGATAAAATAAATGGAATAATAAGAGTAAGCGAGGTTAAAGAGCTTGCTTCATATCCTAATTTAGATATACATGGATTAACCATCGCTAACGAGACTATAGTTGCTAACTCAAATAGTTCCCTATATTCTTTAACTCTAGATAATAATGAAAGTCAAAATATTGAAGTGACGGCCACCTCTCTACAAAACGGTCGCTATTTCATCGACAATGATACTATTTATTATAGAAATAATGAGCAAATCATATCTTTAAATGTAAAAGATAAAACAACTACAACTAATACTTTAGCAAATTTTAATGAATCTGAAACTTATACTGGTTTTAATTTGTATAATAATAGCTTATATTTGGTATCACAAGCTCAGAATCAAATTTTTGTCTATCCTGCCTCAAACCTAAGCTCACGTAAAAATTGGTTAAAAGAAAGTGCTGATTTGTCAAGAGTAAATGATATCTATATTGATGGTAGTATTTATCTTCTTGAAAGAGATGGTAAAATTAATAAATTCTACTCAGGCAGAGCTCTGGAATATAATAATAAAGCTCTTGAGCCTAGCACGCAAAATGCCCAAAAACTTTTGGGGGATAAGAAATATTTATACATTCTAGCCGATAATAAAGTTATAGTTGTAAATAAAGAAGATGGAAAACAGGTAGCACAATACTTATTTAATAACTTAAATATTTCAGACTTTGCTATTAGTCCAAAAGGAGATAGTATTTATTTACTCTCTGAAGGAAGTGTCTACAACTTTTCTATAGTAAGTGAATAATAGATATTTTATAATAATGAACGTTATCAATGGGATTTAAAAAGATGACTCCGGTGCAATACCGAAATCATCTTTTGGCCCTAATCTAGTTTTTTGTTTCGTGTCTACTTTATAGGGTACAGTTCAGATAAGTTCTGGTTTTTTTGTTTAAAGATAACTGTTAAATCAGTTTATTGTTTGATATTTGGTACTTATCTCTGTAAGTTTTAGAGAGGCGTCAAAAGACGCCTCTTTTTATCAATGTTGGCTAATATTTACGGTCTAGTAAATAGTAAAAACTGTTCATTCAAGATTGACTAGACCAAGAAATCGCTATATTCTGTAGTCATGGTAGAATTATTTTGAATTTAGTGTTTATAAAAAGTGCGCTTTATATTTTAATCTATTATAACTAATAATATGGAAGAAGTATTTAATGTCTACTGTGATGAAAGTTGTCATCTGGAGCATGATCATAAATCAGCTATGGTTTTAGGTGCTGTCTGGTGTCCTAAGGATATTTCTCATGATATTTTTAAAGACATAAGAGGCATAAAAAGAAGCCATGGTTTAAAAAGTAATTTTGAAATTAAATGGACAAAAGTATCTCCATCAAAGTTAGATTTTTATCTAAGTTTGATTGATTACTTTTTTTCAAATGATAATCTGCACTTTCGTTGTTTAGTTGTTCCTGATAAAAGCATAATAGATCATAGCAAGGTTGAGGGTCAGACTCATGATAGTTGGTATTATAAAATGTATTTTCTTCTACTTCAGGCTATTATTAACCCACAGCATAAGTATAGAGTGTTTATTGATATAAAAGACACTAATGGTGGAGAAAAAAAGGAAAAACTTCATGAAGTTTTGAATAATAGTAACTGTGATTTTGATAGTGAGATTGTTGAAAAAATACAAATAGTTAAATCGGATGAAATTGAATTAGTGCAAATAGCTGATCTACTTATTGGCGTAATGTCGTATTTAAGTAGGGGGCTTAATACTAGCACCGCTAAAAATGCTTTAGTGCAGAGAGTAAGGGAAAAAAGTGGTTACGAATTAGTTAAATCAACTTTGGTTCGAGAGGACAAATTTAATATATTTGTTTGGCAATCAAGATTAACACAGTAGATTATGATTGTCTTGCCACCACTATTTATATTTAATGATTATTCAAATTTAGAATATATAAAAGTTATATATTCTTCTTTTAAAAATGATTTTTTAGATAACCCAGTTTATTATTTTGGGGAAAAAATACATTGTGACTATCGACTAGATGATGGCAAGGTTTGTACTTTTTGGCATATTGTTACCAATAAACTAGTATCCAATAATAGAGATTTGGATACTGCACGTAGCGCAAGAATAAGATGGCCAAAGTCAATTATTGAATTATTTAATAATGATGGAATAAAAATTTGGGAAAAAACAAAAAAAGGCAAAAGAAGAATATATTTTTGCCTTAGCGATTGGAGTTATTTGGTTATAGTAGAAAAAAGAATAAATAAAAATCCAAATAATCCATCTCCATATTATTTAGTCCTTTATACGGCTTTCCCGATTGATTCAGATGGTTATAAAGAAAATTTAAGAGAAGAGTTTGAAAGTTGTTCTTAAAACAAATACCGCCAAAAGGCGGTATCAGAGACTCCTTCTACACATGGTAGATGAGTACTATTATAATAACATAAAGTTATCCACAGGTCAAGCTTTTTAACTACTTTATTTATTTACCACCTTTCCGCATCGCCATAATACAGGCTGTGTCCATATTGTGTCCAAAAGGTGGTAAATAAAGTAGTTTTTGGTTAAAGTTGACTAAGCCTGTAGAACCGTTTTATCATTTATAGCGATTACCTTAATTTTATTGGACTTTATAAATTCGGAGCTTATGTTTCGAATCCTTGTGTGCACACCCTTTAAAGAAACAGGTTTATGCACCTTTTTTAATAGCTTTCTCAAAAAATTCCGTAAAGCTGTTTGATTTTAAATATAATTTTTTAAGTTCTTTCTGTAAACTAATTAATTCCGGATAATTATGGTTTTCTGGAAATAAATCTCTATTTAATAACCATGGCCAAAATTTATAAAAATCTTTATCAAGGCCAAAATAAAAAGAGTTAAGATTAAAATCTTTTTTTACTTATATATTATATTATTTACTTAGTTAATTAATTATAGCTTACTTTTTCGTGTCCACAAAAAAAAGCAGACACTTTCGTGTCTACTTTTTGGGGTACAGTTCAATTTAATCGGTGTTTTTTTATATATATCAAGTATTTCTGTGATAATTACTTTAAGGTAACTTTACCACCAGCTTCTTCAAGTTTCTTCTTCATATTTTCAGCCTCTTCTTTCTTTACTCCTTCTTTGATAACCTTGGGTGCACCATCAACTAAATCTTTAGCTTCTTTTAAGCCAATTTCAGTAATTGCACGTACAGCTTTAATAACTGAAATTTTATTAGCACCTGATTCAGTTAACTCAACATCAAACTCATCTTTTTCTTCAACTGGAGCAGCTGCGCCTTGAGGAGCGGCCATCATAGCTGGAGCAGATGCAGAAACACCAAATTTTTCTTCTAAGATTTTAACAAGTTCTGCTAAATCTAATACACTCATTTTTTCAATTTCTGCCACTAACTTGGCAAACTTTTCTGGGACAACTACGTCCTTTTGTTCTTCACTCATAAATTTACTTTAATTAAATTATTTATTTTATATTTATTATTTTTTTTCAGAAATTGCCTTTAAAACATTTGCTAGACCACGTAGATTACCTGCAAGTACATTCACAAAACCAGATATAGGGGCATTCATAGAACCAACCATTTTAGCATATAATTCATTTTTACTTGGAAGTAGAGATAAAGCTTCAACCTGTTCTTTGCTTAGTAACTTGTTTTCTAAAATACCTCCAAGAAATAAAATTTTATCTTTTTTTTCTTTATCTTTTTTAAATTCTCCTAAAATTTTAGCGGAAGCAACTTCATCTTCATATGAGAAGATGGCAGCTACCTTGCCTTCATATTTACGAGTATCCAAATCTTTTATATCACTATCTGCAAAAGCTTTCTCTAGAAGAGTTTTTTTAGCAACATAGTATTCGCTATTTTCCTCTCTTAGCTTTGTTCGTAAATCTTCGTTATCTTTAACACCAAGAGCATTAAAGCCAGCAAAAACTACAGACTTAGCTTGAGCGATTTTTTCTTTTAAGCTTTTAACGATTTCTTCTTTTTGTTGTTTATTTTTTGGCATATATTAAAAAAACTGTGATTACCACAGATTAAATTACTTCAAAGAAGTAGAATTTACCTCGGCAAGATTTATCGCTTACGCTACTTGCTGTCTGTGGCAGTATTTATTTATAAAACAATCTTATCACAAACTATTACTTTGTCAATAGTAGTTGGCGGGGTTTTTAAATTGCCATATATCTTTGACAATTACTGGCATTCCAGTTACTATCAAAATAATATTTGCAAATTAACAATAAAATAAATATAAATTTACACCATGAAAGAAAAGAAAGTTTTTATTTTTGATTGGGATGGAACCCTATTAAACAGTACTGAGTCTGGGTATAGGAAAATGGAAAAGACTATAAAAACATTGGGGTTGAACCCACTTCCTAGAACTTTTTTAAAAAAACACTGGGGTATGAAGGCCGACAAGTTAAGTGACCTCATTCTTAATACTTTAGGAAGTACTACTGTATCCCATAATGATTTTTGGGAAACATATCATTTAATTGAAGAAGAATACCCTTCAATAAATGATACTTATAAAGCCCTTATTTCTCTAAAAGATTGTGGTAATACGATTGGGCTGATTACTAGCCGTACTAACGAAAGTTGGTTAAAATGCTGTGCTATATTAGATTTTGATATAAGTTGCTTTGATTTTATCCAAACAGCCTGCCATTTTTACCACCACAAACCCTCAGGACGTGTTTTTGAGCCTTTATTTAACTGGGTAAAAAATTTAGATTATACACCAGTTAATATAGTATACTTTGGCGACACCATTGCATACGATCTAAAAGCTACCAGGGATTTAAATCCACCACTTGATTTTGTTGCTGTTGCCTCCGGAGTAAACTCTAAAACAGAATTTTTAGAAGCTGGAGTAGATAACTCTAGGATTATTAATTCCTATAATGAACTACCTTCGTACTTAAACCGTATAGTTCAACAAAAAGTTGAGGTATAAAAAAAGCCGCTTATTAATTTATAAGCGGCTTTTCTTTTTTCTTTTTTTTAATTATTTTAGAAGCACTCATTCTTCCTCTATTTGCAAATCGATGTGCTTCCTCTCTCAATTTCAAGAGATCAACTTTAATATTCTCAGCTAATAATCGATGCTCAATTTTAGCTTTCGTAGAAAACACTAACTTATCACCACCATATTTAGAAATACCAACTAATGGTGTTTCAATATTATTTTTATTTAATTCCCGGCTAAGAAAGCTTATCTGCGCTCGGCCGCCATCTATCATTATTAAATCCGGTAGAGACCATTCTGGGTGTTTGAAGCGCCTAAGTAACACTTCTAAAAGAGCTCTTTCATCATCACCAGGAGGCGCATCTTTAATTTTAAACAAACGATAAGCACTTGTATTTATCTCCCCATTTTCAATGACTGACATTGCTCCATAACTCTCCTTGCCGCTATGATGAGAAATATCATAGCCCTCTAAACGTGACAAGCGCTGCCTACTTAAATTATCCTCCTGTTGCAAAAGAGATACTTCTTGCAAGTGCTCGAGGGCTTTAGCTTTCTCGGGATTTTCTTTAACTAACTTAGTTAATAGTCTTTTTTTCTCACCACTGAGTAAAAGAATTATATTTTTTATGTTTTTTTGATAATCATTTTTACTTATCACATCAATACAAGCTCCAGGACAAAGAGCAATTTGATAATTAAAACAAGCTTTCCCGCCGTGTACTTGGCATGTACTATATGGAAAAAGTGATCTAATTAACCGTAAGGCTTTTGAAATAAGTGTATATGATTGATATGGGCCAAAAACATATGCCTTACCACTACTAAATTTTTTTAAATCTTGCCCCCTAATTATAATTGGCCTGGAAAATTCTTTTTTAGGAATAACAATATAAATAAACGAACGGTCATCTCTATCTTTAACATTATATTTAGGCCAATGCTCTTTAATTTTTTTAGCTTCTAAAATAATAGCTTGAAGCAAGCTATCTGTAACTTCATATTTCACAGAAGTAGCTTGAGAAACCATTTCTTGAATTCTTATATCTGTTCCCTTTTGCAAGTAATTGCTAAGACGAGACCTAAGATTAACAGCTCGGCCGACATAGAGAATTTCTCTTTTCTTATCCAACCAAAAATATACCCCCGGTTTTTGCGGTGCCATCTTAACTAACTCTTTTAATTTTCCGATTCTTTTTTCTGACATATCCCACGAAGTAGTTAGGCTGTGGATAAATAAATTGACAAAAGATACTTAGGTGTTAATATATTAGTATACATACTAAAGTTGTTATTCAAAACTGGATAACACCAGAAAATTAGTCGCAACGCACTTACCAGGAGAAAAGTTCTCGATTTAATCCAGACAGTCCTCGCCAACAAAACAGCAGCGACAAAATTTAACTAAACCCTGAAAAAAAATAATTTCAGGGTTTTTTCTTATTTAGATACTTTTTTCACTACCTTGCTTTTCGGTTTTAAATAATCTTTTAAATACTTTCCGGTAATACTACTGGTAACCCTCACTATATCTTCAGGCTCGCCTGAGGCAACTAAAAGCCCTCCTTCTTCGCCACCCCCGGGTCCCATATCTAAAATATAGTCCATTGATTTTAACATATGCATATTATGCTCTATCACTAATACTGAGTTTCCTTTATCTACTAGTTTATTCAATACTCCCAAAAGAAGATTAATATCATAATAATGTAAACCAGTGGTTGGCTCATCAAGAAGATATA
>Ga0209587_1001378_pt1 | contig 11501 bp, 11 predicted proteins | sample NGEPerD_2_FD_184512 | JGI IMG/M metagenome (GOLD analysis project Ga0209587, IMG submission 184512) | Arctic peat soil microbial communities from the Barrow Environmental Observatory site, Barrow, Alaska, USA - NGEE PermafrostL1-D... | ecosystem: Environmental > Terrestrial > Soil > Wetlands >... | reverse complement strand
CCCATAAATGGCTCTCCTGACGCATCCGTGGGCGGTTCCTCGGGCCGCTGATGAGCAACACGCCGTTCTCCGCTCACTGGTGCTGGACCTTTAGACAGCCCAAAACCTAAGCGGGAACGGCGTGTTGCTCATCAGCGGCCCGAGGAACCGCCCACGGATGCGTCAGGAGAGCCATAAAATGGTCACGAATGGCAGCAGGTCAGCGGCTTCAAGCCTCTGACCTGCGGGTTTGCTCCCCCGACTGGACTCGAACCAGTAACCTGCCGATTAACAGTCGGCTGCTCTGCCAATTGAGCTACAGGGGAATGCTGCGGGTGAGACTGTAGCAAAGGGGACGGCCAGTCCTGAAACTGGCTCCCAACCGGAAATCCGATCAAACAGGCAGTCCGACCTGGTCCCTCAGATGTGCCAAAGCGGCCTGGACGTGCGCCTGGACCTCAGGGTCGTCGGCACGCGCGTATCGACCCAGGATCGTCTGAGGGATGAGCTCGCGCGTGGCAAAATCCTGCCGTACTGCGACTCGGCCCGTCCGCCGGTCACCGAGGTTGAGGCGCGTCGAGAGAACCACGCTCGCCTGAACTCGCTCACGCACCGTCTCGGGCAGCAGTGTCTGCTGATCACGGAAGGACCATTGACCGGCACGTCGTCCGTCGGCCCACGTCACGGTCAGTGTCGCCGTCACGGGCTCCCACGCCCCCGCGTCAACGGAGAGCCACCGACGCCGAAGGATGCGCTCGACGCTCGACGTGAACACGGCCAGAGCGTAGGTCGTGGCAACGACATACCCGCCGGTGTTGTCATCGACCGCGAACGCCAGGACCCGCTCCCCCTTGGCCAGCTCAAGTGCTTTCTGGATGGCTGGAGGCAGGTCGGGACGCGTTGCCCGACGGGTGAGCCGTCCCATCAGTCCTGCCTGGACTGCAGGTTGGCGAGCTCGCGCTGGAGGTCCTGCAGGTGGACGCCGAGCTCACGGCTGGCGTCGGTGTCATCTGGCGGCACCCGACGCATCGCGCTGATGGCATCGCCGATCTGGCGGATCAGCGGGACCTCCTGCATGCGGGTGAGAAGTCCCTCGACATAGCGACGCTCGGGCAGTCCTGTGGTCTTGTCGAAGCGGGCCGGCACCGATGCCACGGCGAGCTCGCTGACCAGGGGGCGAACCGTCAGAGCTGCGGCCTCGCTGACCCGATCAGCCCAATGACCTGGCTGGCTTGCTGCCTCGATGCCGCCGGCCGCCCGGATCGCGTCATGGACCGCACGATGGGCAGGGGCGCTGAAGGACTCGGGAGCGATCGCATCGAAGTTTGCCGGGTCGATCAGGCTCGGGAACTGCAGGGCCGCCTGGAGCAGCTGCCGTTCAGCCGAGACCACCGGGTCGCGCAGGTCCGGGCGGGGCATCTCGAAGGCGTGCTCATCGCCATGCACTCCTTCAGGGTCGGGACCGGGCTCGTGCTCCTGTTCGTGGCTCTGCTCGCTGCCATATTCCGTATCGACCGCGCGCGCCCGTGAGTCGGTGACCGACGCGGGTGCAACCATCGCGGCGGGGGCAGCGGTCGCGGCGGGGGCAACGGTCGCCGCGCGCGCCGCCATACGAGTGGCTCGACCGACCTCGCTGGCGACCTGCTCGACCTCGACGCCCAACCATCCGGCCACGGTGCGGGTGTATTCCGGCCGCAGGGAACGATCGCGAATGCCGGCCACGATGGGGGCCACAGCCTCCAGGGCCCGGACCCGGCCCTCGGCGTTGGCCAGGTCGAAGCGGGCGATGGTGGTGCGCACCGCGAACTCGAACATGGGGACTGCGTCTTCAATCAGAGCCCGGATGGCGGCGTCTCCCCCTGTCTGACGCAGCTCGCAGGGGTCCTTGCCCGATGCCTCGACGGCCACGAAGGACTGTGAGGCCCAACGCTGGTCCTCGCCGAACGCGCGCATGGCTGCCTTCTGCCCTGCGGCGTCACCGTCGAACGTGAAGACCACCTTGGCCGGCGCCAGGTCGTTCTCGTCGCGCATGATGCGGCGCAGGACCTTGATGTGCTCGAGGCCGAACGCGGTGCCGCACGTTGCCACAGCGGTCTCGATGCCAGCGAGGTGGCAGGCCATGACGTCCGTATAGCCCTCGACCACGACCGCCTGTCGATCCTTGGCGATCGCCTTCTTGGCCATGTCCAGGCCATAGAGCACAAACGACTTCTTGTAGATCGTGGTCTCGCTGGTGTTGAGGTACTTGGCCTCGATCCGGTCGTCGTCGAAGAGCCGCCGCGCGCCGAAACCGACCACGTCGCCGGTGATGTCACGGATGGGCCACATCAGCCGACCACGGAAGCGGTCATAGAGGCCACGACCTCGACCGGCCAGTCCGGCCGCAACGATCTCGTCGTCGCTGAAACCCTTGTCCCGCAAGTGTTTTGTGAGCTCTTCGCCCCCGCGAGGTGAGAATCCGACGCCGAACTTGTCGGCCGCCATACGGTCGAAGCCGCGTTCGCGCAGGAAGTCCCGACCGGGGCGCGCTTCGGGCAGGTTGAGCAGGGCGGCGCTGTAGAACTCCGCCGCCACGCGGTGGGCCTCGACCAGTCGCGACCGCTTGCCCAGACCCTCACCACTGCGGGGTCCGCCACCCTCTTCGTAGCGCAGCTCCATGCCCAGCTTGCCGGCCAGTCGCTCGACCGCCTCGGCAAAGGTCAGGTGCTCGACCCTCTGCACGAAGGAGATAACGTCGCCACCCTCGCCACAGCCGAAACAGTGCCAGGCGCCGGTGGCCGGGCGCACGTTGAACGACGGGCTCTTCTCGTCGTGGAACGGGCACAGCCCCTTCAGGGAGCCCGGGCCGGCCGAGCGCAGGGTGACGTGCTCTCGCACCACATCCTCGATCGACGACCGCTCCTTGACCTGAGCCACGTCTTCAGCCTTGATCAGACCCGCCACACTGCCTCCTCCACGCCGTGGTGATTCTAGGCGGTTGATTCCTTGTACGTCGGCCTGCTGCGACTCAGGAACTGCCCGCTAGCCGGTTTGTTTCACTAGTACCGGTCGATCGCGCCGTATTGATGCAACAAACCAGCCAACGGCACGTCACCTAGCACCAGGTCTGGTGCAACACCATGGCCCGCGGATCCGACAGCGAGGCGACCTGGTCGATGATCGCCCTCAGCGCAGCCCCATCGTCGGCGGCGGCCATAAAGTCGACACGGTGCAGCGGATCCAGACGGGCCTCGGGCTGGTCGAGATAGGCGGCCACGAGCTCGTGGATCTGTTCACGCTGATCGCCCAACACAGACTTCCGTTCGTCGGTGAACATCACGAAGTGAGCGGCCGTGCCCTTCAGCACGGCACACTCAGCACGGACGTCGTCAGGGATCACCAGGTCTGCCCCGTATCGGGTAAGTGGCCCATCACCGTATCTGGCCCGGGTCGCCACCCCGACCGACTGCACGAACCGCCCGATAAGCATGCTCGTCATATCCTTCAGGGCAGCCAGGTCGGTGCGAGAACCGTTGTGGGACTGGGGGATCCACCCAGTGGCGAGCAAACGCGACAACGCCTCGGCCAGCTCCGCTTCGTCCAAGTCGGGGGCATACAGCTCTCGCGTCAGTCCGATGACGGCCGCCATCTCCGACGTCGAGCGCAACGCGCTCAGGTCGACCCGCCCTGAGGCCACCGCGTCCTCGACGTCGTGAACCGAATAGGCCACATCGTCCGACCAGTCCATCGTCTGCGCCTCGAGACAGCGCCTTCCGTCCGGCTCGGACCCGCGATACCAGTGGAAGACCTCGAGGTCATCCGGATAGACGCCAAACTTCCTTGTGCCCCAACGGTTCTCGTCCTTGGCCCAGGGGTACTTCGTGACTGCGTCCAGGCTGGCCCTGGTCAGGTTGAGTCCCGCGGGACGGCCATCGGCATGCACCCGTTTGGCCTCGAGACGGGTCAACAGGCGCAGCGTCTGGGCGTTGCCCTCGAAGCCGCCAATGTCGGAAGCAATGTCGTTCAGCGCAGTCTCCCCGTTGTGCCCGAACGGCGGATGTCCTAGGTCGTGCGCCAGGCACGCGGTGTCGACCACATCCGCGTCACACCCGAGCGCGGCACCGAACTCGCGGCCGATCTGGGCGACCTCGAGTGAGTGTGTCAGCCGGTTGCGGACGAAGTCATCGCTGTCCGGCTGCACTACCTGGGTCTTGGCCGACAGCCGCCGCAGCGAGGCCGAGTGAAGCACCCGCGCTCGGTCCCTGGCGAAGTCATCGCGGTCGGCCTGTTTGTGCGCCGGGTCCTCACGGACCCAACGCTCGCGGTCGGCCACGGCATACGTGCTCACAACCACGCACTGTATGCCGGGCGCCCCCTCCCGGGGCACCAACGCCCCATTGCGGGGCGCACTCCCTCGTAGTCTCCCCCAGCCACGCCAAAGAAAGCACCGCACCACTCGGCAGGAAAGCCGTGTGGTGCGGTGCTTCGCACTGCTGTGGTGCGGTGCTGTTGGACTCGGGTCAGGCCTTTGCGCCGACCAGTTCCTCGTTCTTGGTGGACGCGTAGGACGTCGCAGCGATGACCGTCTTGCTCGAGAGCTTCGCGACGGCGAAACCGAGAAGGATGAACAGGAAGCCAAGGCCCATAACCAGAGCCGCGACCCCGAAGGAGATGACCGAGGTGAAGAGCGAGGCCCTCAGGAACGAGCCGTTCATTGCACTGGTGCGTGCGTCCGCAAGGGCAACGACGCCAGCGTCCTTGGCAACGTCCGCATCGGAGGCGCCTGCAGCTGCAAGCTTGGCCTTGAGCACCTTGGCGTCGGCTCCGAGCTGAGCGTAGGTGCGGTCGTTGGCGCCCGCGAGTGCGTGGTGCTTGATCGCGTTGGCCTGTGCGTACGCGGTGAACGGGCCGGCAACGGACTTGCCGGCAAGACTGCCGGGAGCCTCTTTGGTCACCGCGGAGACGGTGATGCTCTCGGACTTGAGCTGGGTCGTGACGAGACCCCAGGTGAGGCCACCCGCGACCATCATGAGAATTCCGGCGACGACAGTGACCAAGCCGATGATCTTGACCATCGAGTTACTGTTTGTGGGGGTGGTGGAAGACATTCTTGTGGTGTTCCCTTCAGAAGACCGAAATATCTGAGACCGGGAGGCACCAGTTCGGCGAACCCTCGCGGGTTCGCCGAACATCACTTTCGCATATTGCACGTACTCACTCAGGACGTAGGTCCCCACGCCGACGTGACAAGAGCCACTCCTTGCAACGAGTGCTGGGGCGGGTCGGCTCGGCCCCACCCTGATGCCTAGGCTCGATGGATGGAATTCAGGAACCTTGGCAACAGTGGACTGCGGATATCCGAGATCGCATACGGCAACTGGCTTACCCACGGGTCCCAGGTCGAACAGGAACAGGCACTCACGTGCGTGCGACAGGCCTTGGACGTCGGCATCACCACGTTCGACACCGCCGACACCTACGCCGACACCAAGGCCGAGTCCGTCCTGGGTGAGGCGCTGAAGGGCGAGCGGCGTGAGGGCGTCGAGATCTTCACCAAGGTCTACTTCCCGATGGGGCAACCGGGTCAGAACGACCATGGCCTCTCGCGCAAGCACATCCACGAGTCGATCAACGGCTCGCTGCGTCGCCTTGGCACGGACTATGTCGACCTCTACCAGGCGCATCGATTCGACGACCAGACACCGCTGGAGGAGACGATGGAGGCGTTTGCCGACGTCGTCCACCAGGGCAAAGCGCTGTACATCGGTGTCTCGGAGTGGTCCGCGGCTCAGCTCCGGGAGGGCCACCGTCTGGCCAGAGAGCTGCGGATCCCCTTTGTCTCCAACCAACCTCAGTACAACATGCTCTGGCGAGTCATCGAGGGCGAAGTGGTCCCGACCTCTCAGGAGCTCGGCATCGGGCAGATCGTATGGTCTCCGATCGCCCAGGGGGTGCTGACCGGCAAGTACCAACCGGGCCAGGCTCCACCGGCCGGATCCCGTGCCACCGACCCACGCGGCGGCGCCGACATGATCAGCGGTTGGCTCAAGGACCCGGTGCTCGCCGCCGTCCAGCAGCTGACCCCGCTGGCGCAGCAAGCCGGACTCACGATGGCGCAGCTCGCTGTCGCCTGGGTTCTTCAGAACCCCAACGTGTCCGCCGCGATCATCGGCGCCTCGCGGCCCGAACAGGTCATCGAGAACGCCGATGCCGCGGGGATCAAGCTCGAAGCCGGGCTGCTGACCGCCATTGACGACGTCCTGCAGCCGGTGATCCAGCGCGATCCGGCAATGACGAAGTCACCACAACGCAGCACCTTCAACTGAGGATGCGATGAACGCGGCGCCTCTGATCCAGGTGGACGAGCTCCAGAGGCTCCTGGCGGGCCCCGAGACGGGACGGCCGGTCGTCCTGGACGTTCGCTTCCGGTTGGGCGAGTCCTCGGGGCGTCAGGAGTTCGAACGGGCCCACATCCCGGGTGCGTCGTACGTCGACATGGACACCCAGCTGGCGACGATCCGCACCGACGGGGTGGGCGGTCGTCATCCGATGCCGACGGTCGAGACCTTCACCGCCGCAATGCGATCGGCGGGCGTCACCATGTCGCGTCCGGTCGTCGCGTATGACGACTGGGCATCCCTGCCAGCGAGCCGGGTCTGGTGGATGTTGAGGCATCTTGGCTTCCTCGACGTCCGAGTGCTGGATGGCGGGATCGCGGCCTGGATCGCCGCCGGCCATCCCACCGAATCCGGTCCACACGCCCCGGAAGTCGGCGACTTCTCGCCGTCGAGTCCCGGCTTCGGTCGCCTGCTTGACGCCACCACCGCTGCGACGTATGCCGCTCGGCACGTCCTGCTCGATGCTCGCACCGCAGACCGGTTTCGCGGGGAGAACGAGACCATTGACGCGGTCGCCGGTCACATCCCCGGCGCCATCAGCGCACCTGCTCTTGACACCGTCGACCCGAACGGTCGGTTTCTGTCCGCCGATCAGCTGGCAGGTCACTTTCGAGAACGTGGTATCGAGGGGGTAGCCGGCATAGCTGAAGCGAGAACCGTTGGCACGTATTGCGGTTCAGGCGTGCAGGCCACCCACTTGGCTTTGGCTCTGAGCGTCGCCGGCATCACGGACGAGGCCGACGTCTATATCGGCTCATGGAGCGACTGGATCACGGCCCCAGTCAGGCCGATCGCTGTCGGCTGAACAATTCCTGGCTCGTGTGGCTCCTTGCTCATGTGACCCACACGGGCCGGTCTCAGAGGCACGCTGTCAGACCGGGGCGCCGGCGCCATAACGGATCGCGTTGCGGGCTCTGGCTTTGGCCGCCTCGACCTCACGGTCCTTCGGCGGCGCCGTGGTCACCAACGATTCGAGCAGGTGCTGTGTCGCGTGCGCTACCTCCGCGACCGTCTCGTCAAACGCGGGCCGGTTGGCCACCGACGGTTTGGTGGTCCCGCTGACCTTGCGGACGTACTGGAGTGCCGCCGCATGCACTTCGGCGGACGTCGCCTGCGGAGCGTAGTTGTAGAGGGTTCTGATGTTCCGGCACATGTTGTCGAGCCTGCCACCGTCCCGGCTCACAGAAAAGCGCCGCCTCACCCGGCCAAGGACTGGGTGAGGCGGCGCTCTTCGTGCGCCCGGCGCTGCCGGGTGGGGCATCAGGTCTCGGCGAAGGTCAAGCCGTCACGCAGATCAGCCTGCTTACTCCTTGGCGGGAACTGACTCGGGGACGGCAACCATGGTGTTCGAGACCTTCATCAGGGCGTAGCCGAGCAGGATGAAGATGACGCCCAATCCGATGACCAGAGCGGCGACACCGAAAGAGATCACCGAGGCGAAGAGCGAGGTTCGCAGGAACGTCCCGTTCATGGTGGAGGTGCGCGTAGCCGTGAGGGCCTTGACCTCTGCGTTGTCCGCAATATCCGTATCGCTGGCACCGGCAGCCTTGAGCTTGTCCTTGAGCGCGTTCAGGTCGTCCCCGATCTGGGCATAGGTGCGGTCGTTGGCGCCCGAGAGTGCGTGGTGCTGAATCGCGTTGGCCTGCGCGTACGCGGTGAACGGGCCGGCAACCTGCTTGCCGGCGTATCGGCCCGGGTCCTCGGGCGTCACTGCGGAGACGGTGATGGCCTCGTCCTTGAGCTGGGACGACACGAGGGCCCAGGTGAACCCGCCCGCGATGATCATGATGAAGCCGGCAATCACCGTGAATAGAGCGATGTACTTGACAGGTTTGTTACTAGTGGCCATTTCTGTTGTTCCCTTCAGGAACCAAGTATCTGAGGCCGGGAGGCACCAGATCGGCGAACTCCTCAGGTTCACCTAAGCACAATCCTCCCTGCAGTACCTACGACATTTGTATAGGACAAAGGTCCCGTAACAGAACCGTTGCCACATCATGCGATTCCCGTCGCAGGCGCCCGGTTTGGTGGATCGGGAGCCGTCAGCCGCCCGAGACGGACAACTCGGCCTGGGCGACCACAGCCGCGGACGCCTCGCTGAGCTCCTGAGAGTCGAGCCATCCGTCCGGCAGGGCAACCCGCCGAGGCGAACCGGCGCGTCCCCGCTGACCTTCGGCGGGCTCACCGGGCCACGGCGCATCCAGGTCGAGACCTGCGATGAGATCGTCGAGCGCGGCGAAGGAGTCAACCAGGGCAAGTCGGTGACGAACGTCGTGTCCGGCAGGGAATCCCTTGAGGTACCACGGGACGTGTTTGCGGATGTCACGACACGCTTTCAGCTCGCTGCCGTGGAACTCGGCGAGGTACTCAGCGTGTCGACGCAAGGTCGCGGCCACCTGTCCCAGATTGGGCTGGACCCTGGCCGAGGTCCCCGCGAACGCCGCCGCGAGGTCGGTGAACAACCACGGTCGACCAAGGCAACCGCGCCCCACCACGACACCGTCGCAACCGGTCTGCTCGACCATCGCGAGCGCGTCCTGCGCCGACCAGATGTCGCCGTTCCCCAGCACCGGGATGCTCGTGACGACGTTCTTCAACGCCTTGATCGCCGACCAGTCAGCCTCACCGGAATAGGCCTGGGACGCGGTCCGCGCATGCAGTGCCACTGCCGCGACGCCCTCCCCCTCGGCGATACGGCCGGCCTCCAGGAAGGTCAGGTGGTCGGAGTCGATGCCCTTGCGCATCTTGACGGTGACGGGCACGGCATACGGGCTGGCCTCCCTGACCGCGCTGGCGACGATCGCCCGGAACAGGTCCGTCTTCCACGGAAGGGCCGCGCCGCCGCCCTTGCGGGTGACCTTGGGAACCGGACAGCCGAAGTTGAGATCGATGTGATCGGCACGGTCCTCGGTCACGAGCAGCCGCACCGCCGCCGCGACGGTGGCCGGGTCCACACCGTAGAGCTGGATGGAGCGGGGATACTCGTCAGGATCGTGCTCGATCAGCTGCATCGACGTCGGCGTGCGCTCGACCAGGGCGCGCGACGTGATCATCTCGCTGACATAGAGCGACGTCGCGCCGCTCGCGCCCCCGGCACCGGACTCCCCCGAACCCGCGCTACCGGACTGGCCCAGACCCGCGTCGCCGTACTGCCGACACAAGCGACGGAACGCCCTGTTGGTGATGCCGGCCATCGGGGCGAGCACCACCGGAGAGATGAAGGTGTGGCGGCCGATGTGAAGCGGAGGGAGTACGGCGGTCATGGTCCTCCGATGGTGGCTCAGCAGCCGAGCAAGCGCTTTGCCAGGTAGTCCTCGACCTGGTCCAGCGCCACCCGCTCCTGAACCATCGAGTCGCGTTCGCGCACGGTGACCGCGTGGTCGTCAAGGGTGTCGAAGTCGACGGTGATGCAGAACGGCGTGCCGATCTCGTCCTGGCGTCGGTAACGGCGGCCGATCGCTCCGGCGTCGTCAAAGTCGACCATCCAGCTCTGACGAAGCTGCGCGGCAAGATCCTTGGCCTTCGGGGTCAGGTCCGCGTTGCGCGACAGCGGCAGCACGGCCACCTTGGTCGGTGCCAGCCTCTTGTCGAGCTTGAGCACAACCCGCTTGTCCACGCCACCCTTGGTGTTGGGCGCCTCGTCCTCGGTGTAGGCGTCGATCAGGAACGCCATGAGCGAGCGGGACGGGCCGCCTGCCGGCTCGATGACGTATGGCGTGAAGCGCTCGCCCGAGGACTGGTCGAAGTAGGACAGGTCGGTGCCCGAGGCCTCGGAGTGAGTCTTGAGGTCGAAGTCGGTGCGGTTGGCGACGCCCTCGAGCTCGCCCCACTCGGTGCCCTGGAACCCGTAGCGGTACTCGATATCGACGGTGCGTTTGGAGTAGTGCGAGAGCTTTTCCTGCGCATGCTCATAGTGGCGCAGGTTGTCCTTGTTGATGCCGAGGTCGACGTACCACTGGGTGCGCGCGTCGATCCAGTACTGGTGCCACTCCTCGTCGGTGCCGGGCACGACGAAGAACTCCATCTCCATCTGCTCGAACTCGCGGGTCCGGAAGATGAAGTTGCCGGGCGTGATCTCGTTGCGGAAGCTCTTGCCGATCTGGGCGATGCCGAACGGCGGCTTCTTGCGCGAGGAGTTCATGACGTTGGCGAAGTTGAGGAAGATGCCCTGGGCGGTCTCGGGGCGCAGGTAGTGCAGTCCGGACTCGTCCTGCGTGACACCGAGGTAGGTCTTGAGCAGGCCCGAGAACTGCCTGGGCTCGGTCCAGGAGCCTCGGTTGCCGCAGTTGGGGCAGGCGATGGTCGCCAGGTCGATGGAGTCGGGATCGATGGCGTCGGCCTCGGCCGCACCGTCCTTGCCCTTGCCGCCCTTGGTCTTCTTCTCTGCCACCGCCTCCTGCAGGTGATCAGCGCGGAAACGGTGATGGCACGACTGGCATTCGGTGAGCGGGTCGCTGAACGTCGCGACGTGGCCCGAGGCCTCCCACGTCGTGGTCGGCAGGATTACCGAGGAGTCCAGGCCCACGACGTCGTCGCGCTGCTGGACCATGGACTTCCACCACTGGCGCTTGATGTTGTCCTTGAGCTCCACGCCCAGGGGGCCGTAGTCCCACGCCGAGCGGGTACCTCCGTAGATCTCACCGCACGGGAAGACAAAGCCCCTGCGCTTGCAGAGACTGACAATGGTGTCGATCGTGGAGGTAGCGGCCATGGGGCAAGGCTATCTGTGTCACACCCCCACTCCTGTCCACGGCCGGTGCACCTGGCCGTCCACGGCCGGTGCAGACCAACTGTTGGGGGGCGGGATGGGCCTCGCGTAGCCTCGAGCTGTGCCAAATACCCTGCGCCCCAGCATCGAACGCGCCAGTCTGCCCCTGGTCACCAAGCTCAACGGCCTGCCCCGGGCCGTGCCATTCCTGCTCCTGCTGGGGCTGCTGGTCGCGGGCGTCATGATCGCCGGCCCGGTCGGGTTCATCCTCATGTCTCTTGGCGCCGTCTTCGTCGCGTGGATCCTCTACCTGTCGTGGCCTCGCCTGACCAGCTCGGAGCGGATCATGCGGTCAGCCGTGCTGCTGCTCGCGGCCGTCATGGCGATCACCTTGTTGTTCCCCAGGCACTGACGCCGACAGCCGGAGCGGCCTGACC
>Ga0209587_1001377_pt1 | contig 11505 bp, 12 predicted proteins | sample NGEPerD_2_FD_184512 | JGI IMG/M metagenome (GOLD analysis project Ga0209587, IMG submission 184512) | Arctic peat soil microbial communities from the Barrow Environmental Observatory site, Barrow, Alaska, USA - NGEE PermafrostL1-D... | ecosystem: Environmental > Terrestrial > Soil > Wetlands >... | reverse complement strand
TTCCTGCTCGAACAATGTATGCAAGGTGGTAAACATCGGCCCCTTGACGTTCCAGTGGAAATTGTGGGTCTTCAGGTACAGCGTGTACGAATCCGCGAGCACTCGCGCGAGACCCTCAGCAATCGCCTTTTGTTGTTCTTCGGAGATTCCGGTATTCATTAATTACTCCAGGGCCACCATCGGCAGCCAGTAAACAGCCGGTAATAAGGATAGTTTGACGTTCAAGATAGACCGATCCCCGGCGGCGCGCCAATTCAATGTGCCTTATCCTCCCGATCGCGCACCTGAATAAGCTGGCGGGCAGCGGCGTTCGATGAATAATGATCCAGCATTCAGTACTTGCAGCAGAGCAAGCAATGACGGCGCGCGATTATTCAGCTCAACGCCAAAGTCAGCCGGTTCCACAATTTCCAATTTTTTAAGCGTGCGATCGCAGCCCGAGATCACGCCGGCCGTTACCAATTTACGTAACAGCCCGGAATTGTTGCGGCGCACGCATGTTTTTGTTTTGTTTAGGCAATGACGTGAATCGATAAGTTGAATTGGCAACCATGCCGATCATGCGGTATTCCTATGGTTAGTTAGTCACTATGCGCTTCGCGATTCGGCCAGCGTTTTATAGCCAGCGGTATAAAGAGGCTTCAATCATGCCCCGGTACAGGTCTGTCAGTTCCAGCTTTTTTCTGGCAATAACGGTCTCTTTTTTATTCGCCGTCAATTCCATTGCCATCGGCGACACAGAACAACGCGGGCCGCATGGCGCACTCAACATGGAGGCGCAAAAGTCCATCGCCACCAAACTTCTTCCAGATCGCGAAATGATCCCGATTACAATGCCATGTTCAAGACCGCTTATGGAAGCGAACCCAATTACGAGGATCTGGCACGTGCGATCGCCGCCTTCGAGCGCACATTGGTGTTTCTGGATGCACCCTTCGATCGCTTTCTGACCGGCGACCGTAAAGCCATATCGTCACAGGCCAGACGCGGCTGGGCATTGTTCAACGGCAAGGCGCGCTGTATGATCTGTCACGAGATCAATCCGTCCAATCCGCTTGGCATCGATAATCACTTTCATAACATTGGCGTGTCCGCACGCACGCGGAATTTCGAAAATCTTGCCGGCCGAGCTCTGGATATGCTCGCCGAAGGTGGTGGGATGCAGACTATCGATCGTCTTGCCCTCGAAACCAAATTCTCCGAGCTTGGACGCTTCCTGGTAACCGGGGACCATTCCGACATAGGCGCCTTCAAGACCTCGCAGATCCGTAATATCGCCCTAACCGGGCCATATATGCACAACCGCTCGATGAAGACCTTGTGGGACGTGATGGATCATTACAACGCCGGCGGCGAAACAAATCCTTTTCTGGACGGGGGCATCGTGCCGCTGGAACTCAGCGAAGGCGAAATCGACGCGGTGGTCGCGTTCATGTTCACGCTAACCGATCGTCGCTTCGCGGATCAGAACCAAACAATTATGCGGAAACAGAAACAGCTCGCGGCCAGCAAGCGCCCATTCCGCAACACCGCCATGGCGGAAGGCAAGATTTTGCCATTCGAGCCTGAGGTTATGGGAACAGCCCACAACCTGGGCCAGAATCCGGAGGAATACTGACGATGAAACGCAGGCCGATCATCAAGAGCGTAGAGACCAAATATTATGAGCAGCGTGACGCGCTGTTCCAGGGCTTGCAGAATCTGGACCGCCGCAGTTTCATGAAAGTGTCAATGGCGGCGATGACGGCGGCGCTCGCCAACGGCGTGGAGTTCCACTACCACAACTTTCTGCCGGTTAACGTCGTCAATGCCGCGCCCAAACCATCACTGGGCGGCAATACCAGTGCCGTGGGCGAGGCGCAAAGTCAGGATTTCACCTTCGCCTACATCTCCGATTCACATCTTTACGAGCGTGAGTTGAATGATCGCTTCGTGCGCCAACTGCTGCGCGCGGTCGATGACATCAACAGCCTGGATCCACAGCCCGACTTTGTGCTGTATGGCGGCGATCTCGCGCAGCTTGGCGCGCCCGAAGAATTAAAGATGGGCGCGGAGATACTGAAAAGCGTCAAGGCGCCGGTGAAGATGATGGTCGGCGAACACGACTGGTTTCTGGATATGGGAGAGCGCTGGATGGATCTGTTCGGCGAGCCCAGTTATTCGTTCGATCACAAAGGCGTGCACATCGTGGTGCTCATGAGCGTGAACGAAGCAGATTTCTGGACCGAACGCGGCATGACCCCCGAAGAACGCATGCTGACCGTGGCAGGCCTGGACAACGGCATCCAGAGCCGCTTCGAGGTCGGTAGCCAGCAGCGCGCGTGGTTGCACAAGGATCTGGAGAAATATACCGCGGACACACCTGTCATCGTGTTCTCGCACTCGCCCTTGTACCATTACTACAAGCCCTGGAACTTCTGGACCGAGGATGCCGGCGACGTACAAGCGATTCTGCGGCGCTTCGAAAATGTAGCGGTTATACACGGTCATACGCACCAGATGCTTACCAACCGCATCGGCAACATCCATTTCCATGGCATGGCGTCTACCGCCTGGCCGTGGCCTTACGCGCCCGAGGGACTGCCAGCACTCACCGTACAGATGAACCGCGCCGATCCGTTCAACGCCAGCGACGGACTCGGCGACGGCACGGTGCACGTAAATCCGGATGGCCTGGTGGACAAACTCTACAACCTGTGGAACCGAAATCCACGGCAGGTGACAAGCCGGTACGTGAATAGCAACGGGCAGGACGCGATACCGCAGCAGCCGAATCTGAAAAGCTACTGAATTCGCGTCGTCAATCGTCAGAAGAACACGAGGAACATGCAGATGCGCAAGGCTGGGCTTATGACACTCGCCGTGTTGGCAGCCTCCATCAGCGGGTGGGTCGGGGTTAACGCCGAAGACGCGGACCCGAAGCGGGCGCAAACCGCGCGGGCGAACGCGGAGGATTTTGCGGCGATGGAAGCCGCCACCGCGCAAGGCGTCGATCCCGCAACCATGTCGCAGTGGCGGCGCGGCGGCGGAGAGCGCGGCACGGATGGGGTCGCCGAGGAACTCGAAAAACACAAGGTCACGTCACCGACCGGCAACGCTCATCTCATCGGCAAGGGCCAGGGCGCGACGTACGGCAATGTGACGGAGCACAACGTCAAAACCTGGGATCGCGAGACCTTCAAGGCGGCGGTCGAGGGCTCGCGCGTGTTTCACAGCAGCGACGAACTCGGCAGCGAGATCGGCGTGTCCTGCGACATGTACCACCCGGACGGCTCCAACACCCATCCCGAGACATATCCCAAATTCCAGGTGCAGCTCGGCCGCGTGGCGCTGCTGCGGGACATGATCAACTGGTGCATCGAAAATCCGGTCAAAGGCGAGGTGTTAAAGCCCGATGCCCCCCAAATGCGCGCGCTGGAAGCCTACATTTACGCCCAGCGCAAAGGCACGCCGCTGTCCTACGGCAAACGCTAGACCGCGGGTCGCTTCAGCCGAGTTCGAATTGCAAGCGCGCGAGCGCTCTTGTACGATACGCGCCTCGCGTCGGTCGGCAACGACCGGTTTACCATCACTCCTTGCCTTACCGCCCGCTATCACGACCTATTATGTGGACACGTTGCGGAAGGCTTGACCCGGAAGGAGCAGCTTCATGCGGCATTACGAAATCGTATTCATGGTCCATCCGGACCAGAGCGAGCAGGTTCCCGCAACCATTGAACGGTACCGATCCATGGTGGAATCCGGCGGCGGACTTATTCACCGCCTGGAAGACTGGGGCCGCCGCCAACTCGCCTACCCCATCAACAAAATCCTGAAGGCGCATTACGTGTTGATGAACATAGAATGCGAACAGACGACCCTGGATGAGATCAAGAGCGCCTTCCGCTTTAACGACGCGGTAATCCGCAATCTGATCATGTTGCGACCCAAGGCTGATACCGACGCGTCGCCGCTCGCCAAGTCCAGAGAAGAAGAGCAGCGCGCCGACAGCACTGATAATACCGACCGGGAAAACAGCCGCGAAACCGAACGCCGACCCGAGCGCACGCAGGACTCGTCGGAAAACACGCGGCCCGAGCGCCCCGGCCGCGACCAGGAATCCGCTTAAGGCGCGGGCCTGCGGACCCCGTCCGCCCATCATTCACGATTTATACGCAAGGTTCGCTTATGTCACGTTTCTTTCGTCGCAGACGTTATTGCCGCTTTACCGCCGAAGGCATTACCGAGATCGACTACAAGGACATCAATCTGCTCAAGAGCTTCGTTACCGAAACCGGCAAGATCGTGCCCAGCCGCATTACCGGCACCAGCGCGCGTTACCAGCGCCAGCTCGCTAGCGCCGTGAAGCGCGCGCGGTTTCTGGCTCTGCTGCCTTATAGCGACCAGCATTAACGCCGGCATCGGCGCCTGATCCCTAAGCGGGTGGCGCGTGAGATTATTTCGGCGTTAGGCGCGCGCAACGCGGCGCCACCGGTAACGATCGATTGACACAATGAGCAAACTGGCGGCATTCGTCATGGCGGGCCGCTGGCAGGCCGTCAGCGTGGTGCTGGGCTTTGCGCTACTGGGTTTTGCGTTTCCGCCGGTGACGCTGTTGAGCGGAGCGGCGCTGGGGCTGGTGGCTCTGAGGCTGGGTGCGGCCAGTGGTGGCAGCGTGTTGCTGTGGTCGGCTCTGAGCATGATGCTGATCAGCTTGCTGGTTATCGGGGAGGTCTGGTTCGGTCTTGCATTCGGCGTCGTTCAATGGCTGCCGGTATTGCTTATCGCACTATTGCTGCGTCATAGCGTGTCGCTGGCATTCACCTTGCGAATCGCATTGTTGACCGGGCTCGGCGCAGTGCTGACCATGCGCATGCTGGTGCCGGACGCGACAACGATGTGGACGACGTTACTGGACAGGCTCGTGCGCCCCGCGCTGGTCGGCGCTGAGGTTCCAGTAGCGTCTATCGACGCGCTGCTGGCCCGCGCCGCGCCGGTGATGAGCGGCGGGTTCGTCGCCGCCCTGCTGCTGAGTCTGGCGCTGACTCTTTTGCTCGCGCGCTGGTGGCAGGCGTTGTTATACAATCGGGGCGGCTTCCGCGATGAGTTCACCGGGCTGCAGCTCGGTTATCCAATGGCCGCTTTGGCGTTAATTCTGGCTGCCGGCGCCGTGCTGACCCACGCACCGCTGGTCATCGAGCTGACCCTGGTGGTCGCGGCCATGTTCTTTTTGCAGGGGATGGCGGTAACCCACGCGGTTATCGCCGCCAGCAGTCACGCCACCTTGTGGCTTTTTGGCGTATATGGATTGCTGCTGCTGGCGTTGCCTCACATGCTGGCGGGGCTGTCACTCATGGGCGCGGTGGACGCATTCGCCAACTTCCGCGCGCGCCTGGCCGGCAAACGTGACTCGTAAATCGGGCGGTTCGTTAATTAGACACACATCAACCAGACGCAGGTAACACCAATGGAAATTATATTGCTGGACAGTATTGAAAATCTGGGCGGGCTTGGCGATCGGGTCAACGTGCGCCCGGGCTATGCACGTAATTATCTGTTCCCCACCGGCAAGGCGAAATTCGCCACTGCCGAGAACATCGCCGCGTTCGAGGCGCGCCGCGCGGAGCTCGAAAAGGCCGCCCAGGACACGCAGGTGCAAGCCGAGGCGCGCCGCGAGCGACTGGATGGCCAGGCTGTGACAATCCCCGCGAAAGCCGGCGCGGAGGGCAAACTGTTTGGCTCGATCGGTCCGGCGGATATCGCGCTGGCCATGCAGGCGTCCGGGGTCGAGGTGGAGAAGCGCGAGGTCCTCCTGCCGAGCGGCACGCTGCGTCAGACCGGCGATTATGAGGTCGATCTGCACCTTTACACCAATGTCACCGCCACCATCAAAGTGTCCGTGGTTCCGGAGGCGTAAGCTGCGGCGGCGAGGCAAATACTGACCTGATCCTAAAACTCGGCGTGCCCGCTCCACCGCGATACAAATCTGAGCTGACACGTGAAACAACGCAGAGCAGCGTAGATTTATGGCGAATGCCCTGACCCGAACCGGCCGCCGCGCGGCAAGCCTCAAGGTTCCGCCGCACTCGCTGGACGCCGAACAGGCGGTGCTGGGCGGCCTCATGCTGGACAACAACGCCTGGGATCAGATCGCCGACCGGATCAGTGAAGAGGATTTCTACCTCGCGGACCACCGCGCCGTGTTCGTGGCCATCCGGGAGCTGGCCGACAGGCAGCAGCCCTTCGACGTCATCACGCTGTCCGAACACTTAACGCAACGCAAGACCTTGAGCGACCGCAGCGTACTGGCCTATGTCGGCACCCTGGCGCACGAGACCCCCAGCGCCGCGAACATCCGCGCCTACGCCGACATCGTGCGGGAACGCTCCATCCTGCGGCAGCTGATCGCGGTCGGCACCGAAATCTGCGATGCCGGCTTCAATGCAGACGGACGCGACAGCAAAATACTGCTGGATGAGGCGGAACAACGGGTATTCCGCATCGCCAGTCAGGGTCTGCGCGCCGGTTTCAAGGATATCAAGACCTTGCTCAAGGCGACCGTCGAGCGCATCGACGCGCTGTTTGAAAAAGACGATCCCATCACCGGCATTGCGACCGGTTTCAGCGAGTTCGATGAAAAGACTTCCGGCCTGCAGCCGGGCGATCTGGTGATCGTCGCCGGCCGCCCGTCCATGGGCAAAACCAGCTTTGCGATCAATATCGCGGAGTACGCCGCCGTGAAGCAGCAGGCGTCGGTGGCGATATTCAGCATGGAAATGCCGGGCGAGCAGATTTCCATGCGCATGCTGGCCTCGCTGGGTCGCATCGATCAGCACCGTCTGCGGATTGGCAAGCTCGCCGAGGAAGACTGGCCGCGGCTGTCCAGCGCGGTGTCCGTGCTGACCGACACCAGGCTGTTCGTGGACGACAGCGCCGCGCTGACGCCCACGGAACTGCGCGCCCGCTCGCGCCGCCTCAAGCGCGAACACGGGCTGGACCTCATCATCGTGGATTACCTGCAACTGATGCAGGTGCCGGGCACGGCGGAGAACCGCGCCACCGAAATCTCGGAAATCTCCCGCGGATTAAAGGCGCTGGCCAAGGAGCTTAGCGTGCCGGTCGTGGCCTTGTCACAGTTGAACCGCAGTCTGGAGCAGCGGCCCAACAAGCGACCGGTCATGTCCGACCTGCGCGAGTCGGGCGCCATCGAACAGGACGCGGACCTGATCGCGTTCATCTACCGCGACGAGGTGTACAACGAAGACAGCGCGGACAAGGGCACCGCCGAGATCATCATCTCCAAGCAGCGCAACGGACCCATCGGCACCACGCGGCTGACCTTCCTCGGCCAGTACACAAAGTTCGAAAACTATATTCCGGAAATCTATTCGAGCGAGCGCTTTGGCTGATGCGCGCGGCCCGCGCGTCAATCGACCGGTCCGCGCTGCTTCATAACTTTCAGCGCGTACGCGAAGCCGCGCCACACAGCCGCGTTCTCGCGGTCGTCAAGGCCAACGCCTACGGGCATGGCGCGGTGACCGTGGCGCAAACGCTTGGCGACGCGCACGGCTTCGGCGTGGCCTGCGTCGACGAAGGACTCGCGCTGCGCGCGGCGGGCATCGACAAGACCATCGTCAGCCTGCAGGGCTTCAAGAGCGCACCGGAGCTTGTCAAAGCCGCCGCCAATAAGATCGATGTGACCGTGTACGACGCCTATCAGGTCGAGCTACTGGCCGCCACCTCGCTCGCCGAGCCGGTGCACGTCTGGCTCAAGGTGGACACCGGCATGGCGCGACTGGGCTTCGCACCCACCGAAATCGCGGCGGTCCATCGGCGTGTAGCCGCGTTGCCGCAGACTGCCACGGCGCCCGTACTGATGACACACCTGGCGTGCGCGGATGAGCGCCGCAGTGATTATTCGCGCCAGCAACTGAATACCTTCGAGCGCGCGACCGCGGCGCTGAGCGGCGCGCGCAGCGTGGCCAACTCCGCCGGCATCCTGGCGTGGCCCGGTAGTCACGGCGACTGGGTGCGCCCCGGCATCATGCTCTACGGCGCATCTCCGTTCGTTGACGACACCGCCGAACACGCCGGTCTTAAGCCGGTCATGACCTTGACCGCGCCGCTGATTACGCGCAGGTGGATGCGTGCCGGCGAGCACGTGGGCTATGGTAATAGCTGGACCGCGCCGGAAGCCATGCCGATCGGCGTGGCCGCGATCGGTTACGCCGATGGTTATCCGCGCCACGCGAGCACCGGCACGCCGGTGTTGCTCAACGGCCAGCGCACACAACTGGTCGGGCGCGTGTGCATGGACATGATTACCATCGACCTACGCGGCTGTGACGCTGCTGTGGGCGACGACGTGACCTTGTGGGGACCAGACCTGCCGGTCGACGCAGTGGCTCGGAGCGCCACCACCGTCGGCTACGACTTACTGTGCGCGGCCGGCAACCGGGTACGCACCGAACTCATCAATTGATCGGCCAGGCGCGCCCGGCCACATGCCGACGCTTGAATCCGTTGGAGGTCTCATGCCCGCAAATAACATTTTGTATAAGACGCTGGTAAGCCGCGACACCCTGGAACAGCATCTTCAGGATCCGCGCTGGGTCATCGTCGATTGCCGGTTCAATCTGTCCGATCCCGAGGCTGGTGAAGCGGCGTATCGGGAAAGCCATCTTCCGAACGCGCGTTACGCTCATCTGGAACGGGATTTGTCAGGCTCAAAAACCGCCACCTCGGGCCGCCATCCACTCCCCGCACCGCAATCCTTGGCGCGCAGGCTCGGCGCATGGGGCATCGATAGCCCAAAGCAGGTGGTCGCCTATGATGACGCCGGCGGCGCGATGGCGGCTCGACTCTGGTGGCTGCTGCGCTGGCTGGGTCACACCGCGGTTGCGGTGCTGGATGGTGGCATCCATCGCTGGCGCGAGGAAGGGCGCCCGCTGACCGCGGAAATACCAGGAATCGCGCGCGCGGAGTTCAGTATGCGAATCGACCACAACGCATGGGTAGACAGCGACTTCATCGCGCGCAACCTCGCTAAACAGCAAGGCGTCGTGCTCGACGCGCGCGCCGCGGAGCGGTTTGCCGGCCAAGTCGAACCCATCGATCCGGTCGCGGGCCATATCCCGGAGGCTTTGAGTCGGCCGTTCGACCGCAATCTCGACGCACGTGGTGAGTTCCTGCCGCTGGCCATGCTGCATGACTCGCTTCGCGAGACGTTGCGGAATACCAGCCCGGCACGCGTGATACACATGTGCGGCTCCGGCGTCACCGCCTGCCACAACCTGCTGGCGATGGAGATCGCCGGGCTCGCCGGCTCGCGCCTTTATGCGGGCTCGTGGAGCGAATGGATCACGGATCCAGCGCGTCCCAAGGCATGCGCCGATCCGGACCGATAACGCACCAGATCACCCCGCTACGCGCGAGCCAAGCCTCGCGATCGCGCGCTTCAGATACACCGCGCGGCTAATTTTTTCGTCCCCCTGAACCGGATCAACGCGCTTGCGATCGCGACTAGCGGGCTAACGGCAACAGGTCGCGCCGACGAGCGGCCGAAAAAACCCTACATGCGGCAGCGGCAACGCTTGGAGCCGAGACGCCCGCCCTGCTACAACTGCAAAGCTAGAAGCGAAGGCTTTATCACTGCTTCGCCAGATCCCCTGGGAGGGTGTTCGATGAATAACGAACCGACGCGGTGCGCGCGTGGCGCATCACCTGTAAGCGCGCGTATCTATCTGATTTTTGGTTTGTTGGCCTTGTGGATGTCCGGCGCGCAGGCACAAACTGTCCCCGCTGTCACCGGCAGCGTATACGTGATCGATTCCGGCGCCGGCACCGACGCGCGCGGCGCGCTGTTTCAGGTGAAGCCGGCAAGCGGCGCCCGCACGCTGATCAGCGACTTCGGCGACTTGTCACAAGGTCCCCTGGGCATGAATCCCGTCAGCCTGATCGTAAGTCCGAACGGCCAGTTACTGGTCGCCGATCTGGACGCGGGCGCGGAGTTCCGCGGCGCATTATTCAGGGTTGACTCTGCCAACGGGCGCCGCACATTGCTGAGCGACTTCAACGATTCGTCAAAAGGCCCGCTGGGCGAAGACCCCGTTGATCTGACCTTGGGCGCGAACGGTGAAATTCTGGTGGCGGACTTGAATGCCGGCACCGGTTTTAACGGTGCGCTGTTCAAGGTGAACGCGACCACCGGCAATCGCACTCTGTTCAGCGATTTCAACGACACCTCGCAAGGGCCATTAGGGCAGATTCCGTTCAGCGTCGCGTTAGGGCCAGCGGGCGAAATCCTGACCGTGGTGCTGGCCGCCGGCACCGGCTTACGGGGCGCGCTGTTTCAGATCGATGCGCAAAACGGGAGCCGCACATTGCTGAGTGATTTTGGCGATGCGTCTCAGGGCCCGCTAGGCGAAATTCCTTTCGGCGTTGCGCTTGGCCCGAACGACGAGATTCTGGTTATCGACGAAGACGTGGGGCCGGATTTCAGGGGCGCGTTGTTTCGCGTCGATGCCGGCAACGGCCAGCGCAGGCTAGTCAGCGATTTCGGCGCTAGCGCGCAAGGACCGCTGGGCGAAGATCCGGTTAACCTGACGTTGACGTCGTCCGGACAGGTGCTGGTCATCGATTTTTCGGCCGGCGCGGGCCACACCGGTGCGCTGTTCTCGATCAACCCTAGCAACGGCAACCGCACACTGCTGAGCGATTTCAGCGATGTGTCCAAGGGTCCGCTTGGGGTAAGCCCGTTCGGCGTGACCACAGTTCCGCCGCGTTCGCCAGGCGTGCTGGAATTCGGTGCGGCAAGTTACACGGTAGAAGAAAGCATGGGCGGCGTGACCATTGCCGTTACGCGCTCGAACGGCGCCAACGGGGCCGTTTCCGTAGCTTTTACGACGTCGGCGGGCTCGGCAACCGAAGGCGCTGACTACACATTTACGAATGGCAGCCTCAACTTCGCGGACGGCGAGATTCAAAAGACATTCGTCATACCCGTCATCGACGATACGGACGCCGAAGGTAGCGAAACGGTGAATCTGCGCTTAACGACCCCTGACGGCGGCGCCACGCTCGGCGCGCGTGAGACGGCCACCTTGACGATCACCGACGACGACGTGGCGCCGACCGTTATGTGTAACGGCCTGGTGGCAACCATCGTCGGTACGCCGCAAGGGGAAACCCTGGAGGGCACACCGGGCGCGGACGTTATCGCCGGCCTGGGGGAAGACGATGTGATCCGCGGGACGGGCGGCGATGACGTGATCTGCGGCGGCATGGGCAACGATCAGTTGTTCGGCGGCGGCGGAAACGATCAGCTGTCTGGCGAACGCGGCGACGATCAACTGTTCGGTAAAGCGGGCAATGACACGCTGGACGGCGGCGCGGATACCGACCGCTGCGATGTGGGCAAACCCCGCGTCGGTGAAACCGCAGTCAACTGCGAATCGGTGGTCCAGCCATCCCCCGGTGTACTGCAATTCGGTGCGCCGACGTACAGCGTCAGCTAAGACGCCGGGC
>Ga0209587_1001375_pt1 | contig 11512 bp, 10 predicted proteins | sample NGEPerD_2_FD_184512 | JGI IMG/M metagenome (GOLD analysis project Ga0209587, IMG submission 184512) | Arctic peat soil microbial communities from the Barrow Environmental Observatory site, Barrow, Alaska, USA - NGEE PermafrostL1-D... | ecosystem: Environmental > Terrestrial > Soil > Wetlands >... | reverse complement strand
AAAGTGGACCCCATATTCCGGACAGTAGTTTAAGCTGTACGCCGATAGGGAGAAGTAGCGTCATGACTGAGAAGAAGAAGCGGAAGGTCCACAGCCCTGAGTTCAAGGCAAAAGTAGGGCTTGAGGCCTTGAAGGGCGTCAAGACGATCAACGAGATCGGGCAGGCGTATGGCGTGCACCCGGTGCAGGTAGGGCAGTGGAAAAAACCATCCAGGAAGAAGCCAAGCGCCTGTTCGAGGGCAAGCGAGGCCCCAAGGCGGTGGTTGAACACCAGGAGCCGGAGCGACTCTACAGCGAAATCGGCAAGCTCAAGATGGAGTTGGACTGGCTGAAAAAAAAGTCCGGGATCACTCTACCGTGAGCCGTCTATCCTGGGTGGCACCGGGCGAAGCGCTCTCGGTCGTTCGGCAGTGCAACCTGGCAGCGGTGGCACGCTCGACCGTGTATGCACGCAGTCACCCTGCTGCCGTCGTTGATGAGAGTGCGCTGCTGTTATGTGGCCTGATTGACCAGGAATATACGCGGCACCCCTTTTATGGCAGCCGCCGGATGGTGGTGTTTCTGAACAACGCAGGGTATGCCGTCAACCGCAAGCGGGTACAGCGGCTGATGCGCCAGATGGGACTGGCAGGGATGGCCCCCGGCCCCAACACCAGCCGGCCCCATCCAGAGCACCGGATCTACCCCTATCTTCTGCGCGGCGTCGCCGTGGTTCAGCCGAACCAGGTTTGGAGCACTGACATCACCTACCTCCGTCTGGCGCGCGGTTTTGCCTACCTGGTCGCGATCATCGACTGGTACAGCCGCAAGGTCTTGAGCTGGCGGCTGAGTAACAGCATGGATGCGGCATTCTGTGTGGACTGCCTGGAAGAGGCCCTGGAGGCGTATGGCAGGCCGGAGGTCTTCAATAGCGACCAAGGCTCGCAGTTCACCAGTATCGCCTTTACCAACGTGCTTAAACGCGAAGGCGTTTCGATCAGCATGGATGGCCGGGGCCGAGCGTTGGACAATATCTTCGTTGAACGGCTCTGGCGGAGCGTAAAGTATGAAGATATCTATCTGAAGGGTTACGGCAATATGTGTGAACTCATCCTCGGATTAACGGAGTATTTCACCTTCTACAATCGGGAGCGTCCGCATCAGTCGCTGGCCAACCAGACACCGGCCCAGGTCTATGAAAGCGCTCAGGGCGGCGGAGCACTGATCTTGGACAAGTACCCGAAAAAAGGAAGTCCAGAAACCACGAAAACGGGGCAGCGCCGTCCAGCTGCGGATGTAGTTAAAAGCACAGCTTAAACTCATGGTCTCTTTGTCTTGACTATGGGGTCCACTTTAGAGTACCTGCTGTATACGTGCAAAATCCGTGCGATACGTAGTGACTAACGGTGGATAGGAGTGACTTACGCGATACATGAACAGGAAAATTAGCGTGCATAGTTTGGCCTCATACGGTTGTTGTACAAGCAAACTACGAAACCTGTGAAATTACAGTGTGAACCGCAGTATCTGCGGTTCACACCAAAAAGAGATTCCAGTTTCTCGACGTGTAAATTCACGACGGACGTAGTTGTAACGAGTTGTGGGTAACGCGGCACGCAGCAGCGTGCTAGCCGCAGGCGGCCTGGCCTGATGCTGATTCGAATTAACGCGCAAATCGGAGTCAGCATCAGGCCAGGCCGCCAACCTGCCACTGCTGTTGCACGAGTACGTGCACGGTCAGACTGCCATCTGACCAAGTCCGGAATTGCTATACCGGACTAAGACGCTGCCGAAGCCGGATGCCCGTAATGGGGCTCGTCCGGCTACGACGGGCGCTCGAAGGTGAAAATCCTTCGTTCGACCCAATCCCCACTATGTGGGAGGTTGGGCGACGTGGAAACGGGAGCCGTGGCGACACGGTCAACCCTGGTATTGCCGAAGCGGTGAAAATCCACATTTGGGGGTGCTCGAAAGGGTATTACCAAATCTCTGCTGGTGGGCTGCTGAGGGCGTCGAGAGGCGTCAGGGGTAGGAGGCGAAAGCTGGACTACTTGGTACTTTCCGGGGCAACCTGGGAAGATCGCTGTATAGCTCAAGCCAGTAATTGCGCCGGTAGACGGCGCATCAGAGTAAGAAAAATGCGAGCCAGTCGCCACCACAGAAGTGGGTGGTAAACAGACACTGGAAGCTGACATTGTGAGTAGAGGAGCTGCTTTGGAATCTCGGGCCCTCGAAATCTGAAATGAAAGGCCGGTACGGCCTAGCAATGCGGTGAGGTAACTGGCGGTATGATCGACGGCAATATCTAACACGGGAACCGGACTGAACTGCTGTATGGGTGGCACCAGTAGCGATAGTTCAGAGCGGGGGAGACTAGCTGAGTAGGGTTTGAGCAAATCGGCTGATCTGTTCTTGGTCGAAGTGCGAATATGGATCCGGGTAGCACCGGATTTCCCGAAAGGCTGGGGTAAGCGTCGAAAACAGTGTGGAGCTTGGCGGCTCCTGGCAAGAAGGTGATCACTTTCTGAGTGGTATCAGATTGTGGTTTGGCGCAACCGGTTGGCTCCGGTTTTGGTCACGGCTGTAATGCAGAGTTTTAATCGTGTCCGCAGAAAAACGCTTGTGCGTTTCCTGATCGCAAGTGAATTTCGGCGTCAATACAACAGCGCGAGGCTGTTGTTTATTACCCCGCTTCTATCTTTCTTGGTAGAAGCGGGGCTTCCTAATAATTCATCTACCGTAAGTCAGTCTCAGGGACACACTTGGGAGGAGGCGGGCGATGGATCCTGATTATGAAATTTCAGCAGACGGTACTTTCCAGTACACCCAAGAGGGTAAGGAAAGGTACAGGAACATGTTCGCAGATCACGATCTCGATCTTAACAAAATCAACACCTGGACGGTTCATCGAGAAGCGATCGAATACTGTGCGGTAGAGGCGATTAACGCGTTGGCGCACACCCAGATATCGAGCCTGGACAAAAACAATCTGCTGGCTGTGATGAGGGCATCTGATAACGGGCAAGCGAAGGCGTTGATCCGAGAAAAAGAAGTTCTGGAAAGGCGAAGCCAGATTCGCTTGGTTTAGAGAGTGTGCATTGCAGCATACCAAGAGTGCTGAACTGCAAAGTGAGCTGCAAGGTCAAGATGAACGCGTGACATGGTTAGCACGCATCGAAAAGACAAAGGATTCACGATGACTGAATACGTTTTTTTAGACACCGAGACCACGGGCCTGGATGATGACGCACAGGTAGTAGAAATTGCGATTGTAAACCAGGCCGGGCAGGTACTTTTTGAAAGCTATTGTAAACCAACGGTTCCGGTCGGTTCTCGCGCCCAGGCGGTGCATGGTATCGGAATGGATAAGCTGTCGATTGCGCCTGGATGGCTTGAGATTGCCGACCAGGTAAAGGCTGTTCTGATCAGCAAGAAAGTGGTGATTTTTAATGCAAATTTTGACATCCGGGTTCTGATGCGCACTGCTATAGCCCAGGCGTACGATTTACCAGACGAAGACGATTTTTATGCTGCCTGTATTTGGATTCGGGATCTCGACACGTACTGCGCGATGCAAAGGGCCGCCGATGTTTACGGCGCGACAAACAAATATGGCACGATCAGCCTGGTTAACGCAGCCGCAGCAGCGGGCATCAAGTTTCAGGGGCGCGCGCACAGTGCCGCAGGTGATGCGGCGACTACGGCCGCACTGTGGGCCAGAATGTGCGAAGTTGAGCCGTTAAATTAGCGTGTTTTTATACATAGGTACACGTTATCCTGAGTGCTAGAGCAGAGTGCCGGTGATATTCTATTTCCGGCTCGTCTGATGAGGCTACAGCCGTTCATATGTGCCGGGGCGACTCGAGCGCTGGCCTGAGTGATACCAGCCCAGCGGTATAATTTACCAAGGAAGGGCTTGGTTCAATTCGCAATACGATTAGGTCATCCCTGATGTCTGTTCGATTTGATCCAGCGAACGAATAACTTCAGAGCACTGGAAGTGTTTGGTGTGCTCACGAATGTTGTCCGTTAGCTCACGCGGGGAGTAAGTTATGGTGACACCTATTTCGACAGTAGGATGAAAACGATGTTTTTTTGTTGACTGCAATAACTTCTACGCAGGCACTGAAATTGACTTATGAATGATGAGGGGACAAATCCCTCATAGCGATTCTTGCCTCGCACACCAACCTTTGATGTCTTTTGCATACCAGCGCCTACTGCCTAGCCTTTTTTTTGATGGGAGCCGAAAACCTTTCGGAAATCCTGGAATGTAGAAATAGTTTTTTACCACGCTGTCCTCACTTACCTGCAAAAAGTTTGCAACATCCGAAGCAGTCCAGAGAGCATCTTGCTTCGAGGCATGCACGGTCTTTATAAGCTCTTTCAGGAGCAGGCTCATCTCCACTAGACTTTGGCTATCTCCATGGGTTTGTGGTTGCTCGTGGCCTTTGTTCATAGTCACCCCTTAGGTTAAAAGCAGGTTCCAAGGGCTACGGCATTCAGAAAATTACACAGACTTTCAGTCAAGTTTTCGGACTAGGTCTGAGGGGGTTGGCACGTAATAGACAGACTGCAGAATCTTCAGATCCAAATGGCCAGAGATTTTGGCCAACTCCATAGGGCCAAATTTTTGAGCTAAACGAGTGAGTGCGGTTCTTCGGGTGTCGTGAAAGTTGAACCCTTCTAGACCCGCTTTCGCTCGAACTTTTCTCGAGAGTGCATCTCGTTGTGAGCTGGTAACACAAAATACCGTTGGATCGCCTTTTGTATGATCCAGAATATGGTTCAGAATTTTCAGCGCTTTGGATGAGAGTGGAACCCAGCGAGGGACCCCCGTTTTGGTTTCTGGTATATGGACTATGCGATTGCCGAAATCGATGTCCTGGGTTTTCATGTTGCAGATCTCGCCCCCTCTCATCGCGGTTTCCGAAGCAAAAAGAAACATGGCCCCGACACGGCTTTGCACGGTTGTTGGCGCGCAATTGAAGTTGAATCCACTTGCTTTGGTATATGCCTTGATCTCGGTATCACTGATAACCCTATCCCTTGGTCTGTTTTCGCGTGGGCGTGATACGCCTGCCATGGGATGGCTGTTTAGCCACTCCCATTCCCGCCATGCGAGCTTGCAAGCATGCGTGAGCAGGTTGAACTCGCGATTAACGGTGGAGCCAGAGACTTGTTTCAGTCGCTGGTCTCTCCAGGCAGAAAAATGACGGGGCCCGATGTCTGTAAGCCGTATGTATGCTAACAACGGATCTCTCATCATCCGGTTGAGCCTAGTGACTTCCCACCGGGCTCCTCGCTTCTTCGGTGAGACATCATCGCGATATCGTTTCAGCAAATCGTGCATGCACGCGTTTGGTGGCGCGGCACCAGGGGTGTGGTGACCGCTTTCGATTTCGTGCTCAATTTGATTTGACCAAGCAACCGCATCCCGTTTGGACCGAAATGTTTTTGATCGCCGCATGCCTTTCTTGAAAATATCTGCCCGCCAACCGGTAGCGGTTTTTTTATAACTAGCCACTGAGATTCTCCTCACATTGGAAAACTCGAATGCGACGGCCAGTGGTTGGGCTCATACGCCCAGGTATTACGGATTGGAGGATATTAGGGGAAGGCGAATCTGTGTCGTGATGGTGTAGTGATTGGTTTTACCAGATTTTTCCGAATTTAAGAAAATCAATGGGTTACAAATCGCGATCTTAAAGGGAGTGTCGGCTGACCTGGGTGGCGATTTCACCTTTAAAACAATAGGCTACGAATTTCTAGGGGGAGGTAACTGGTGCCCTCGGCAGGACTCGAACCTGCTACCTTCCCCTTAGGAGGGGGACGCTCTATCCAGATGAGCTACGAAGGCGCTTCTTTCAGAAGGTCGGTATGATAGCGGTCTGAAGCTTATGGCTCAAGGTGTTACCGTGATTTCTGATTGTCTGGGAGTGTGCTTTGTCTGACCCTTTCTCGTTAAGTATCGTTGTGCCGGTCTGGATGGAGGCGGCAGGCGTTGTGGAAACACTTGAAGCGCTGCAGTCGCTGCGTTCAGCGGGGCATGAGGTGATTGTTGTGGATGCTGGTAGCACCGATGGCACGGCCAGGCTGGCAAGCCCGCTTGCGGATCGGGTGGTTCAGTCAGGAAAGGGCAGGGCCGTGCAGATGAATGCGGGCGCCTCCGTTGCTAAAGGCGGTGTTCTACTATTTCTGCATGCTGATACCCGCCTTCCTTCAAATGCACTGAGTTGCCTGAGTGAGTTTTTTTGCAGTGGCAAAGCCTGGGGCCGTTTTGATGTGTGCCTGAGTGGTCAGGGTGCGGTGCTCCGGGTGATTGCCTGGTTCATGAATCAGCGCTCTCGGTTAACGGGTATTTGCACCGGTGATCAGGCGTTGTTTGTGCGCAGGGAGGTTTTTGAGGCCCTGCACGGATTTGATAGCCTGCCGATCATGGAAGATATTGAGTTTTCCAGCAGGCTCCGCCTGGTTTCTCGTCCCTTCTGTATTCAGGAACCGGTGATTACTGACAGCCGGCGCTGGGAACAGGGGGGTGTCTGGCGCACGATTTTTCTTATGTGGCGTTTACGCTGGCGCTACTGGCGCGGTGAATCGCCGGAAACGCTTGCTCATTCCTACCGTTCGGACGTTCGTAATGGCACAGACTGAATTTCCCGATGCCCTGTTGATGCAATTCGCCAAGTGGCCGGAAGCCGGTCGGGTAAAAACACGCCTTATTCCTGCGCTGGGTGTTTCCGGGGCGCTGGATGCGCACTTGACGCTCACGCTTGCTGTGCTGGATAACCTGTGTGGCTCCGGCCTTCCTGTGCAGTTCTGGTGGGATAGAGAAGCAGAGTCTGTGCCGGCGGATGCGCAGGACATTGTTCGCACTATTGAGCAACGGGGCCTGGTACAGAAAGTACAACAGGGCGCTAATCTGGGCGATCGCATGCTGGGTGCGCTTGGAACCGGTCTTGTGTCCCACGGTTTGGCTCTGATCGTGGGCGGCGATTGCCCTTCGGTTGAACCGGATTATGTTCATCAGGCGGTGGTCGGCCTGCAGGAATACGATGTGGTTTTGGGGCCGTCCGATGATGGTGGTTACGTGCTGATTGGCGCCCGCCGGGTGGTCCCGCACATGCTCGATGGTATTGAGTGGGGCACTGAAGGTGTTCTAGAGCAAACCTGCCAGCGGCTGAAGGAGTTGGGGCTCAGCGTTGGTTTGCTGGAGCCCCGCTGGGATGTGGATGAGCCGGAGGACTGGGCGCGTTTTCAGCTCACTTATCGGTGACTGGCGGTTGCTGCAGGATAAGGTCGCGGGCTTTATTAGCACTCAACCCTTCTCCCCCTGTAACGACGCGCAGCGCCCGGTCCCGGTTTAGCACCGAATCCCTGAAGGTGGTTTTCAGCTCCTCAAGGCTGACTGTTTCGACAGCTTTCGCGAGCTTCTCACGGGAGTCGAAGCCATCTGAGTCCCGATCAATTTCGCGCCAGTAGCGTCCAGAAATTTCTCCCAGCTGACGGTCCTGCTCCAGAATGCTGCTGATCACCGCCTGCTTTTCGCGCTCCAGGCGCTCTTCACCCAGATTGCTGAGAGTCGTCTCAAAGCCCACAGTGAACTCACGCACAGCCTGGTCGATGGCCTCCTGGCTGGCGGTAGGGGATTGAACCACGAAGCCGAGGGCCGGAGTTTCAAGCATCTCAAACGGCGTTGCGTACACAATGTAGCCGAGCTGGCGGGTGGTGCGGATCTCTTCATAAAACGGGCTGCTGATTATCTGCGCCAGCAGGTGGAACCGGGCGCGCTCTTCAAAGCTGGTATTCTTGCCCTGTGTGTAGAGTGTGTATCCGGTATCCGGATGGTCTACGTTCAGGGAGACCAGCATTTCCTCCGCCGGCAGTTTGCGGACATGGCTGCGCTCTACAGGTACAAAGTCGCTCTTGCCAAGAACAATGGCATCAATCTGCTGAGCCACGTTAAGTGCGTAGGACTCCGTGATATTGCCATGAACCAGCAGTATTGGGTCGACTTCCGACAGCAGCGCCTCGGCGAAAGACATAAGCTCGTCCAGGGTCACCTCTTTGGCAGCCTGCAGTTTTTCTTCAGTGCTCCAGGTGTCCTCAAGCAGCGCTGCCTGGATGAATTCCGATGTCTGCTCCACCGGGCGGTCTTTGGCTTTGTTCTGCAGGCTGTCTATCAGGTTTTGCCGGGCAATATCAAACCGTTGCCGGGTGATCTCCGGCGCCGAAACCTGCATGAGGATGCGGTTCATCAAGGTGTGCAGTTTGTCGCTGTAGCCGCCGACGCGCACGGTGATGCCACGCAGGTGCGGGTAAATGCTGTAATCCAGCCCGGCAAGGCGTGCGGAATAGGCCCAGGCGTTCAGGTTGTTGTTGATGCTGTCTACCAGAAGCCGCGTCAAAACATGGCTGCGCGCTGATATTCGGGCCGCCGGGGTGCGCAGGCTGAAAAATACGTTGGCTTTTGGCGTGTTGAAGCGGGTGTCCCGTGCAAACCAGATAGCCATGCCGTCCTGGTTGCCCAGCAGTTCGGGCTTGCTCATGGTTTTACCCGGGACCATGGTCAGGTTTTCCGGTACAAACGGGTTGGGTGAAGGAAGCCGAAGTGCCTTGGTCAGTGGGTCTGGTGCTTTGGTTCGGAGTGTTTCCGCGTTCAGGGGTTCAATTTGCCAAGGTGTTTCATACCACTGAGTCAGGTTCGGGTTCTTCAGTTCGGGCTGCGGCGCCAGTAAATAGGCCATCACGTTATCCGGCGTCAGCCGGGCAAGAATATCCCGGTACTGATCCGGCGCGTAACGCTCCATCAGCCAAGGCGCGCTGAGAATGTCATCTGCGGGGTAATCCTGGAGTTGGCTCGACAGGCTCATGGCCTCATGTATGGGTTCGCCCTGTTCGCGAAAGCGAAAATCGATTCGTGTCAACTGCTGCATTTCGTCAAAACGCCGCTGATTAATGCCTTTCTCACGAATGATGTCGATGTATCTGAAAACCAGTGGCAGAATTTCTTCATGCCGGCTCAGGCCCTCGGGCGTAAGTGCAATGCTGATGTCCAGTGTCGCGTTCTCACCCGTGTCCATACCAATGCCTGCTGACAGGCTATCCGCCAGGCCGCTCTTCTTGAGCACATCAAAAAGGCTTCCTGGTCCTTCATGGCCCAAAAGGTTGGCAATGTAGCTGGCTGGTTTTGTACGGTAGTTTTCCTGCTGAGATGGAATCGGGAATGACAACGACAGGCTGCGCACATCCTTGATTGCTTCCGCCGTTACCTTCGCTGGCAGTGCGTTGGTTTCCAGCAGGCTGGCGGTGTGAACCCGTGGTTTCAGATTGCGGTTCTCGATGGCGTCGAAACGCGCCCGTACCATGGCTTCAAGCTTGTCCAGCGGTTGCGGGCCATAGACCGCGAGGGTCATCAGGTTTGCGGAGTAACGGGCTTTCCAGAACCCGATCAGATCGGGCCGAAGAGGGTTGTTGTCGGTGTTTTCCAGCGTGGTCAGGTTGCCGACGGCGAACTGGTGGAATGCATGCTTAGGGTTGCTGGAAGCTTTCTTGACCGAATAGAAGCGGCGGCCATCTTCCTTCTGTTTGGCACTGAACTCCGAATGAACCGCGTTGCGCTCGCGGTCGACAAGCTCGGCAGTAAACAAGGGTGCCGCAAACTGCTGGGCGAAGCGATCCAGCGCGGACTCCAGGTAATCGGCTTGGATATCAAAAAAATAGTTGGTATTACGAAAAGCGGTAAAGGCGTTATGGCTGCCGCCGTGGCTCTTGATGAACTGTTGATACTCGCCGGGCTCTGGATACTTTTCGGTTCCCAGAAACAGCATGTGCTCCAGGAAGTGTGCGATGCCCTCCCGCTCTTTCGGATCATCACCGCTGCCAATGGCCACGTTCATGGAGGCAGCGGCTTTGTCTGCGTCCTTGTCGGATACCAGAATGGCCCGTAAGCCGTTGCCCAGCTCGATGAAGCGATATTCGTTGTTATCGTTCGGGCTCTTCTCTGGCGTTGGTGCTGCTGAAGCAAACGAACAGAAAAATAACAGCACAAGCAGCGCAAACAGATTTGCCGTTAGCACCTGTGTTCTGGCGTTCAAGTGGATACCAATACGCATAGGACCTCTGTTATCCGTTGGAGAGCTTCTGAAAGGTCTTCAGTGCATCATGGCTTTTCGGGTGTTTTCGGGCTGTTGATCCAGAGTTTTGCGCGCCAGATCGGCCGCCTTCTCGCCATCAAGCTGGCCGGAAGCAATCCGTTCAAGCACCGTTGCCATGATAGCGACGGATTCGCGGTAATCGGCAAACTCTGCCTGGAACGCAGTGTCGATTGCCTGGTAGACCGCCTGGATTTTCTGTTCCCGGTCTCCGGAATCCTTCGTCGTGTCGTTGATGGCTTTGAGGCAGGCACGGGCAATACTGATGTAGCGTTCGGTGTTCAGGTTTTCGTTCTGCATTGTCTGGATTCCGGATATCACTGGATCTGTGAAAAAGACTGACGCCTGAAGAGGCAATAAGTTCCGGATTATCGCATTGCTGGCAGGCTGTTTCATTGCTTTGAAGTAATTCATCGTCGGGGAGGGCGAGCGCAAATTACTGTGCTAGTCTCAAAACTGTTGTGTCGGCAAAAAATACAGGCACAACTGTCGGTTTTTAGAGTAATAGCTCTAGTTAAAACAACAGGTTACCGAGTAAAAGCTCTAAAAAAGACCGATACATGAATATTGCATTTAAGTACAATGCCGGCCTTGCAGCGTCTTTATAAGACTTTGGTCGAATAAGGCCGGCATGGATATTGGGTAGTCAACAACAGAGCAGCAGGCAGGGTGGATTATCAATGAATTATTTCCTGACCGGTGGTACCGGGTTTATTGGCCGTTTCCTAGTGGAAAAACTTCTGGCACGTGGTGGCACCGTGCATTTGCTGGTACGTGAGCAGTCCCGCGGCAAGCTTGACGCACTCAGGGAGCGGTGGGGCGTAGACGAGTCCCGTGTTAAGGCCGTGGTTGGCGACCTGACCAGCAAAAACCTGGGCCTTGATGCCAAAACTCTTCAGGCCCTGACCGGAAAGGTCGACCACTTTTTCCACCTGGCTGCTGTCTACGATATGGGTGCTGATGAAGAAGCTCAGCAGGCCACGAATATTGATGGCACCCGGGCCGCAGTAAATGCCGCTGAAGCAATGAAGGCAAAGCGCTTCCACCATGTTTCGTCGATCGCAGCAGCGGGTCTGTTCAAGGGTATTTTCCGCGAGGATATGTTCGAGGAAGCAGAGAAGCTGGATCATCCGTACCTGAGGACCAAGCATGAATCGGAAAAAGTAGTCCGTGAAGAGTGCAAAGTGCCGTTCCGTATTTACCGCCCTGGTATGGTGATTGGCCACTCGGAAACCGGAGAAATGGACAAGATCGATGGTCCGTACTATTTCTTCAAAATGATTCAGAAAATTCGCCGCACGCTGCCTCAGTGGGTGCCGACGATTGGAGTTGAAGGTGGTCGCCTGAACATTGTCCCAGTGGACTTTGTCGTTAATGCA